>Ga0247780_1000512_pt1 | contig 35632 bp, 27 predicted proteins | sample UWRJL079202R5_FD_179927 | JGI IMG/M metagenome (GOLD analysis project Ga0247780, IMG submission 179927) | Plant litter microbial communities from Arlington Agricultural Research Station in Wisconsin, United States - UWRJ-L079-202R-5 | ecosystem: Environmental > Terrestrial > Plant litter >...
ACTCTGTGAAATCTTAGATTAACGGAGCGTACCTAGCTGGATTTTTTCGGTTTGCCCGTGGTGCACGTTTCGGCCTCCATCTGACCTCCGACGCGGTCACCGAGGGACAGTGCGGGCCCGTTCCCCCGGGCCATCGGCGGAGAAAAATGGGCCTTCTTCCGGGATGTCGACATCGCATCTCATGAGGTTATAATGAAGCGCGCCCGGAAGTATGAGAAGTTTTTCTCATCAGAGCTCACTCAGTCTCGGTCTCATTTTCAATCAAAACCTCCATCTCCCGAGCTCAAAGCTTCATTTTCAGTCCCGCTCCCAAACTCCCTAAACGCACGAAAAACACCGGCTCAAAATGGTCAAGATTGCAATCGCCGGCGGCTCTTCTCGCAAGTTACCCACACTCATCACCCTCTAACCCTACCAAAACACTAAAACCCCCTCAGAGGTCGCCCATGAAATCCTAGACGTCCTCGTCGCCACAGGAAAGCACGAGATCACCCTTCTCTCGCGGAAGGACTTCAACGCCAAGGACGCCGTCCCCGACACAAAGTGGGTCAAGATCGACTACCACGACAAATCCGCCCTCACCGCGGCCCTGCAAGGCGTGCATACAGTCCTCTCCTTTGCCGACGCGCGACACGATGAGGGCGGAAAGTCCCAGAAAACCCTCATCGACGCCTCCATCGCCGCCGGCGTGAAGCGCTTCGCGCCCGCCGAGTGGGCCGTGTAAGTCGTTCCCACCTACCTACCTCCCTCCCTACCAATAATCTCACCCAAGTCCCATGACTAACTCGCTGTCCAGCGCCGAAACCCCCGCCACCCTCGCCGACGGAAAAGCCCCCATCCGCTCGTACCTCGCCGCCCTCAACACCCCCACCAAAGTCCTTGAATACACCCTCTTCCAACCCGGCCTCTTCCTCAACTACCTCGCCGCTCCCTACCCGGCCGCATCGCATATCCGCCAGCTCAACACGTGGTTCGACTTCCAATCCCACCGCGCCATCGTCCTCCGCGGCGAGGAACATTCCGCCAAAATCTCCTTCACCACCGTGCAGGACCTCGCTGGAATAATGGCCCTGGCAGTCGACTACGAAGGAGAATGGCCTGTCATCGGCGGGCTTCGCGCTGGGACAGTCTCCGCGGCGGAGCTGATTGCGCTAGGGGAGAAGATCAGGCCCGGACCTGGACCATGGGAGGTTATAACATTGGAGAGAGCGGATGTGGAGAGGGGGGAGATCAAGTCGGGGTGGATCCCGCAGCTGGTGCATCCGAGTATTCCGAAGGAGTTGGTGGAGGTGTTTTCGAAGGCGTATTTGAAGGAGTCGTTGACGGTCGGGATGCAGGGGGGTTATACGGTTTCGGATGAGTGGAATGTGATCTTTCCGGGGTATGAGTTTACGGGGATCGAGGCGTTTTTGAGAGGGGCTTGGGAGGGGAAGCCCTGAAGGGAGGGGGCTTGTGGCTTGGATTGGGGGTGGGTGTCATTTGGGGGGTTTGTTGGTTGATGAGATGTGTCGGGGGTTGTGGGTTGTAAGTAGTGAAGATTGTTTGGTGGTGTCCTTTCGTCGAATGTCAAGATGGTCGTGGAGTTCGCTGTTCCGTTTATTGAGGGGAACTTGAATTCCATCTAAGGCTCGTAGTAATTGCCTACCGACTTGACGGCAATGCAGCACAGGCCAATATGAGCACCAACGAGAACAACAAGGATACTTTTAAGTAAACAAAGGGGTTATATCTACCAACTACGTCTGCCCGACTAGCATCCCCGACGCTCGGTGTTATCTCACACCCTCTGACCCCCCGTCTTGCTCTCCCCCTCCAGCTTATCCCAAGGATCCTCATACCCCGTCTGACAAAGCGGTCCATTCTGCGTAGGCAAATCATCCTGCGTAACCAGCTTCCAAAACTCACTCCCCGGCGTCGTCGGCGCCCAAAACAACCCCCACGGATCTCTGGCCCGCTTGATACGCGTCAGACGCGAATAATTCGGCCCAAAGAAGGTAGTCTGCCAGTTCGGCTCCTGCACGTCCGCCTCGTTGAAGTACGCCCCCGACGTCGGCGTCACAGCTCGTAGCCCGTCCATTGCCTTGGTCAGTCTCGCGTACCGCACCCGGAAGTCCGCGGCTGTGGTGGTGGCGAAGCCGGTGAACGTAGTGTCCATGATGGTCACGTGCGAGATGGCGGCGCGCCACGCGGGTGTGATCGAGTTCATATCGCCTGGGTAGCCGACTAGCGACAGTGGAGCGTGGTGCTCAACGCTGTGGTAGGTGAAGCCAAGGTCCGCAGTCGCACGAATCGCGGCGAAGGTTTGGTTGTAGATCGTGTCGTTGTCCCAGTTGGCTCGAGGGAGTAGCCTGGAGCCGAAGTAGGTGTTCTTTGGGCCGGACCACACACCTGTCTTCATCACTGATGTGCTGGTGACCGTGTCAGGGTTGGGAACTGGGTTCGCCACCACAAGAATGCCGATTTTGTTGAGGGCCGTGTATAGGGGCTTGACGAATTCCGCTGCTTGTGCTGTATTCTTCAGGGGGAGCTTGATGATCACCGTAAAGTTCAAGCCGTTGTTGGCCTCGGGGCGGACATAGCTGTAGAGTGTGCCGCCGGCGTCGACAACGATGGGAGTGATTCGCTGGTAGAGCCAAACGCCTTTCCAAAACGTCTCGAGGTCGTTTGAGGTGTAAATCCCGTCTGCGCTGGTGGCGTTTGCCGGAGGAGTTAAAGCGCTTCCGTTTGTAGGGGCAGCAACTCGGTAGTTGAACCCGAGGCTGACGTCCGTCACCGGCGTGGGCGGGTATGCCTTGACAACAGCCGAAGTCAAAATCCCGTAAGTGCCTATTCCTTTGTCAGCATGTCTTCTTCAAATTAGCAGCCTCCGACTTACTCCCACCGCCGCCGAGCATGGCATAGTACAGATCCCCATTCTGGAAAGGGGTGACAGTGCGGTATCGTCCATCCGCCGTGACGACCTTGAACTCCAAGACCTGGTCCGCACCGTTGCCATACAAGGAGCTGAGAAAATGGTGCCCGCCGCCCGCCATCCAGCCGCCAAAAGCACCCACCGTGGTGGCTCCAGGCAGGGGCATGGTCATGTTGTATTTTATCATATGGTTGAAAATATTCCACTGTTCGATGCCGGCGCTGACGCGTGCAGCGCGCCCGGTATAAGGCCCAGATATATATTCGGGGAGATATTCAAACTCTTTGAGGCTGTGCGTCCAGATGCTGAGCGCACCAGCACCGCTTGACCTCCCGTTGAAATCATGGCCCGTGTTCCTGAGACGAGTGCGTTTAGGTTAGTAGTCACCCCCAGATTCACGGAAGACAACTGTACCCACTTGATAACAAGCCTCAAATTTCTATTCCGCGCAAAGTTGACGGCAATTTGAATTTGGCGGACAGTCGTCGCATTCACCACATACGGAGGGAACGCCCCTTGCGTGCATGTCTTTGGTGCAGGATTCTTTGCGACCGGACACGTATTACCGCCGGCCCATTCTGTCAGGGCAGCCACAGGGTGATCAGCAAAATACGTCGTGCTACTTCCCGCCGTGATAAAGTCGCATTTCGCAGCGTCATAGTTCTGTCCCTGGTAGCAAACCGCCGCAGGTGGAGCTGGCTTCAAGAGAGCTCCTCCGAGCGTCTTGTTGAGCTTCGTCCATTCATCGGCTGTCGGCCATCCCGCATCGCTGGGCCCGACCTTGCACTTGGGCCCTGTGTACGTCGAATTGGCGCCCGAAGTGTTTCCGAAATCGATGTCCGGGTAGGCAAGCGTTTCGTTCCTATTCAGCTGCACCTTTTCCCAGTTGAAGTTCGTAGATGCGGCAGTGGAAGCCAAGAGCAACCAGCGGAGAAAGCGAAGCATCATGGCGTCAACTTAGGCGTTGCGCCCAAATCGCGCAATATTCCCGGTAGAGTTGGCCCATAGCTCCACGCGTAGTTATGGCGCCAACACGATATATACTATTGTATGGTCGCCTCGGGCTCATTCCGCGCCGCTCATCTGTGTCCCGTGCGGGTGGCAGGCAGTTGGTAGCATCTGAAATGAACTGTGCATTTTTTAGCAGAGACGAACAGGGTACCGGCGACTTCGTACCCAATATCCGCTTGGAAACCTGAAAGGATAGTAGTACAATAGCCAATGCACGGCTCTTCGCAAGGGGGAGGGGGTGGCGCCAAGATAAATTATGAGGGGAGCCAAATTGCGAAGGATTACGAGGGGCATTGAAGCCCCAGTGTGCCAGCGGCGAGGGCGGCGGCCCTGCATTTTGCAAACCCGGCAATGAGCCTCAGAGTTAGGCGGCCCCAACTCAGCCGCTAAGAGTCTAGGCCATAGGACAACAGGCTGCAAACAGACGGCGAGGTGGGATGTTGAAATAGCCAGGCTGATGGTACTGGAGCAGTGGCCCTCCGCTTTAGGTAACCCGTGCTCCAAATGCACGCGAAAGGTCTCGATGCACGGGTTCAGATTGGACAGTGGCTAAATGGCGGAATTTTCCCGGTATTTAGATAGACTCCAGTCGACAACACCCACTGGGATAAGCCCGTTTAGCAGGTTTCACGTGATCCCCTGGACAATTCAATATATCCTTCATCTATTAAACTCTGCCTTTCCGGCAGGACGGTGCCGCCAAGCCTGGTGGTAGAGAGACAAACTTCAGCAAAGTGGCCCGGTGGCAGATTTGGTCTCCTGGGAAGCCAAGCGAGGGTGGGTTCGAGTCCGAAAACATAATTCTTTAATTTGGGTATCATACGCAACGATGCTTCTAATGATACTGAATAGGGGTACTCAAAGCCATCTCCGATGTCCGGTGTTTGAGATCATCGTATGCCTGCTTGACTCGCCAAAAGACTTCCAACGACGGTAAAGGAAAGGATCGGGGAGATGACGTAGGAGATCTGTGAGCAACGTCAGCGCGACTCAAAGCAGAAGGTGAAAATGGCCTACCGTAAGAAGCTTTGCGATGTTAATCTCATCCTCCGGCTCTCCGTCGCTGACCTGGATCAGTGTAATGAGTTTCATCGCAGGAGGCCCAGTAGGCATCAGCATCATTGCAAACCAGAGCATTGGATCTGTCCCGAGCAGCTCGGTCCTGATCGCGATAGTGTAGATAAATGAGATTGACGCTATCGGCCACAGAACAAAGCGCACGATAAGGATGAAGCTGACCGTCAGCCACGGGAGCTTAACCCGGTCGGTTTGGTTCTCTTTGAGACCCTTCATGGCCGTGTAGAGCGAGACTCCAGCGACAACGACAGGCAGCGGCACAAAGAGAGAGCCGATGTTTTTCAGAGAGGCCGTAAGCCATGCGGTAAAGATTCCTCCATCCTCGGTGCTCGAGAAAAAGGCCCGGTGAAGGGATGGGATGAGGCCAATGATAGCACCAAAAACAGCTCCGAGAAGAGGGGCGTTGAAAAAGTCGGAGATGAACAAAAGCCACCATTTCGTCCGCGGGCTGAGCTTCTGCCATCGGCTCTTTGGTACCACAGAAGCCCTGCGATCGAAGTCAGGCCCTGGGTTGAAGATAGATCGCCTACGATTGGACGGCAGAAGAGTTCCAGAGGAGGAAAACGGATGGTTGAACTGGACGCCGGAGCTGCGGCTGCCGAGTAGCCCAGTCTCCTCGCTCGCCTCGTCGTCGGCATCAACAGATAGCCCGTCATCCTCCTTGTAGTCCTCGGGCTCTGGGGGGTGCTCCGTATCGATCAGGCGAGGTCCCACGGCGAAGGTGAGGCAGCTGGACACGGTTGCAAAAACGAGGAAGTATGACTTGGCGCGCTCGATTGCCTCTCTGGTGGTCTCATCCGTCACGACCAGCGCTTTCAGGATTCCCGTGTCGTCCAGCGCAGTAACAAGCAGCAGAGGATAGCTGGTCGTGTTGTTGAACATGATTGCCACGGTGACCCAGTCGGGCATGCCCAAGCCGAGGTGCGCCGTGATGCCGATGATGAAGGAGAGGACATGGCAGACGATGGCCCAGAGGAGGATGACGAGGTACCGACTGGCCGAGCCGGCGTGCAGCTCAGAGCCGATCTTGGTGAAAAGCAGCGCGGGCAGGAACATGCGAACACATATCTTCGAGACGGCCTTGGTGTTGGCGTGATTCAGGAGCCCGAGCCATGCTGCGAGGCCGCCGTAGGATATGACCAGGAGCACCGAGAGACTGGCTTGGATTGCGGAGAGGAAGGACTCGAGCAGACCGGCGGGCGCCATTCTGATTATCGGTCGCTGCAGCGTTTAGGGAGGCGATAGGAAACGATAAACAAAGCAATTGAGGTTCTAGGACGGGTGCTACGTCGTGCTCGGAGGCTCGCTTCAAGTCCCACAAAAGGGGCCACAGAAGTCAAAGATGCAAAGCAAACTGTTGTCTTGGGTGCCGCACCCAATTTTGAAGCGACGCAAATGCCGCAGGATGCCCGCCAAGAGAATGACGAAGTCTTCGGGGAAATGGCGCCTGCTGCAAAAAGCGCCACTGGAAGGTGGGGGTGGGGTAATTCGACCTTCGAAGAGCGTTCCTGCTGCTGCTGCTGCTGCAGCTGCAGCTTTTGCCCGATGAAGAAACGCATTGTTTTGTGCATGCTTCCCCTCATTTCGATGCTGCTAAAACATGACATTCAATTGCCTTCAACGTTTTACGATAACAATCGCGTTGTGAGACATTCTTGCTAGCGTGGGGGTCGCGCGAGATGACGTCATGGGTCCTTCTGTCTCTCTGCCAACCTCACAGGGTCGCGATGTTGATGTTGACAGATACGCAAGGGATACAAGCAATTCGCGGAATTCCCAATATCCAAGATGTCTTGAACCTCATCTTAACAGCTGCTACTGGTGAAGAACCCACTCCCTACGACTATCAACACCTACCCAACGGCTTCCTCAAGTCCAGCCCACTGCGACCGTACCATCCGACTCCCAGCACCGCTCAAGCGGCCCCCAAAAGCTCCTTGAACACCTCAACCAGCTCCGTCTTGCCCTTACGGACCTCACCAGTCGGCTCCGGGTCCCGCTCAATGATACCACCGGGGAGAAACCCGAGCGTCATCTCAGCATACTTCTGGGCCCTCACCGGGCCAAGGAAGGTTCCGAAGAACTCAACCAGGCCCTCCCTCTCAATCGGGCGCAGTTCAACCGTCGGCTTCCCCGCGGCCTGCGCCCATGCGTACTGCACGTCAATCGAAGAGTAGTTCCTTGGGCCGTGCAGCTCGAAGATATACGGGGTTGTCTTCAGGGCGCTGGTGGAGAGGATTTCTCCGGCGCAGGTCTCGCCGATGTCCTGGCTTGCGACCTGTAGTATCACAAATTAGCTTGGGGGTTGAACTTCGAAGTGGACAGCAGGACAACCCACATGCGGCCAGGCAAAGTCCACCGGCGTGACGGACGTGTAGAGGAACGACTCCTTCGTGACCGTCGCGATGGAAGACGCCCAGTTCTCCATGAAGTAGCTAGCGCGGACGAATACCACCTCTGAAGCAGCATCGCGGAGGACGACCTCCGACGTGTGGTTGGTTAGGATCTCGCCCTTCGACATGTCAGTTCTTACTTCCACATGGACTCCGCGAGCGTAACTCACCGTGCCATGGTCGTACTGCGCCCCCACGCTCGACAGATGAACCAGCTTCTTGATCGAGGTGGCTTTGCGGATCGCGGCCTTCACATTCTCCGACACAGTCTTGGTGTACTCAACACTGTCTCTCTCATCGTAAACAGGCGGCTGCACCATGAAGATTGCATCCGAGCCAGAGAAGTCCAGCGACGCAGCATTTTCAATATCGCCCTGCACGGCCTCGAAGCGCGGGCTCGTCTTGAACTCGTCGGGGACCCGGCTCAGATCGCGGTAAACGCCTCTAACGGTGGGGGCCGAAGCATCAGCTAGGAGGTGCCGGATCGTCGCTTGGGCGGTCCGGGGGGAAGCGGGGACCACGGTGATGTGCATTTTGGTACACGCAGTTGATGATTGGTGGATCGGGCTGACGTTGTGTTAATATCGGAATGCGGGGCTGGATTGAACACCACGGGACCTGCTGCTTATGGGCTTGGAGATATTGCTCTGAGAAGCTCAAAACACTGGAATCCATCATGATATTTATGTATTGTCTCGAAATTCCACGACATTCAAAATTCCACGTCTCCATTCCAGCGAACCTGACAAAGAGCGCAGATTCATAAGCGTTCGCTGTCCGGAGCAACTCGTCGCCGGCCGGTGTCGTCAGTGGCGCCGAGCCAAGACAGTATTACGTACCGCGCCGAGCACACTGGTGTCAAACCACAGGCTATCGTGTTGTGGGGGCTGATTCGAGCATACGTATCTACCGTGAAAATAATCTTGAGAACGGGCGTGTCAAAGCGCGGCGACGTAGTAAACTCGGAGGCCCCAGCAACTTGAGATCGAGGTAAGCTATCCTTTGAGATGGTGTCAAGACGCGGCATTTCCAATGAGGCGACCAAGACAGCCGCAAAAACGCCGGCCTCAAGCTGAATGTGACACCTCATCCAATGGCGGAGGGATAGTCAGAAATCAGCGCAGTAGATGCTGTCGTTGACGCATCCGCCAGTCAGACTTGCGAATACCTTCACCGAAAACTTGACACCATGACACCAAACTCGTTGAATGCCCTCTCTGACTGGAATGGCACAGGATGCATCCACATCGAACTTTGAAGCCGGGCCGCAGCGCCATAAGCCGAGCAGGCCAAGACACGGCTTCGAGTTGCACAGGCAGCTGCCGTCGCCCAATCCAATCCCGGGAGAATCCAGTCGCCTAATTGCGGTGCGTCCGGTAGGTATTATCTGGTATTATTTTCGGCAGGTTTTGCGGTGGGGCTTGTATGGCTCACTTACGCACGCGCATATCGGCACCGAAAAGGGTTAGAGAGTGCGTGCAGGTCGTGTTTTGACAGCGCGAATATCGCGCGTGTCAACGGTGACGTGGAGGTGTACGCACGACGCCAAACTCGAAAGGACAACAAAATATCATTTGTAGGGTATCTAACCTGCCAACCTCTTGGTCTATTACCAATGAAAGTGCGTGAGCGTCAAGTGTCGCACCTTCAGGGGCTTACCCTGGAATTAGAAACAGTCCACGTTTTTGCTCCATAATCCGTGACGCCGCGCTAAATAAAACCCAAAAGCGAAAGTCTTAGCAGAGGCGATGGTGTCCAGCACGCCCTCCCATCTGCCTTTTTACCTTGCTGACCCATACGCAGACCCATACTCGATATCATATCGTACGGTCTTCTTTATCCCGCCTCCTTGGTGTTCGAGGATTATATCCTCAGAGCTGGTTTCATCTCTCCCCAGCTTGCTGCTAACGGCCACCTTCCGGTCCACACCGTGGACTCTGGACCAAGCGCTCTTGTTCCCCCATGAACCGCCTGCAGTGGCCCCTGAGTGATGTTCATCGACGCGGTGCCGCACGAGCGACGTTCCGCGGAACACACTTGGGAACATCCTCGCCAGAACCACCCGAACGGACGGGAGGCAGGCGCAAACTATGGCCAAATTGAACTCGATGATTGTCCAGAGCGTCCCCTCCAAGGCAAAGGTCGGGTCTTTCGAAGAGGGTGTGACGATAAGAGCGTGTAGGCGTACCGAGGAGACGGTAACAATGAAGACGCCAATTCCAAAGACTGGGATCAGAGACAGTTTCTGGCCGAGCGGGAGTTGAAGGCCCCAGACCAATGGCAGCGGGAGGCCTAAAACGATGAGGTCGGTGGCGAGGGCAATAGCCCCGTTGAAGACGAAAAACATGGGCAGATTGATGCATGTCCCAGGCTCTTCGTCCCCAAGCCATGCCTTTTTGATAGGGCGGCACTGCAGGATGCTGACAATGGTGGTGGTGACGAGGTAAGTCAGCAGGAAGCCGATGGTGGCGTACGAGATCTTCTTGAACCAGGCGATGTGGTGGAAAATGCGGACGTAGAATAGGATAAGGGATATCTTGGTGGCCTGCAAGGAGAACTTGTACATCATCTGCACAAGCCAAAAGGCACGCAACACGAAGACGCTGTCCGTTGGGCTGAGGACTTCGATATGAAGCCCAAAACCACGTTGGACCATGACAAGGAAAGCTGTGTTCACGCCGAGAGCGAACAGCTAAGGGAAGGGAGTCAGCCATAAGCAGGAGAGGTTGCTGAAATGTGTAAACATACAAAGCCCACGAGAAGAACCCAGTCTTCGGTCGCAAATCCAGTCATGACCCGTCGAGCCCAGGTCCGCATGGCGAAGAGCACGATAGTCATAGGAGCGAGAACCAGTACGGAGATCGTGACCCAGTGGGAGCGGTTCTCCTGGGCCCATCCGGGGTAATGGGTATCCTCAGCCGCCATGGTGATATTGGTGTTGTTCGCCATCGTTGTGGTGAGCGTGGTTCGGGTGGAGTTCGTAGTCGGTTACTCTTGTGTCAACAGTAGACCGGTGCGAGCAGCGCTCCGCCGGCCAAGAAATGTACTTCAGTGAGCGTTCGGCGACATGAGTGAGTGAAAGAGGATCACCAGACATGACGAGCACGTCGAGAGGCGCGACCATGGTTGTTAATATGGGCAGATGGGCAGCGGAAGGACGTGTAGATTGCGCCTCGTTAGCTTTCCTTCGGCGCGCATGCGTTCATGTTGGACCAGGGGGAGGGTAGGGGTGCGCATGTCTTTCGAACGGGCTCCGCCATGCCCTGGCAATGCGGCCCCGGAATGTCTGTGTGGCAGGCAATTGGCCCGGGAAGAGAGCACCTGGGGTAGCCGAGGGGCTAAATGCTGCGCTGTTTGCTCGTCCCGCGTCTCGTCCCGGTTTGCCAACTCTATCCGCTGACCTGGATATCCGCTTGACAGGCTAGGACGGCTGGCAGGCCATTCGCCTCCGCCGAGACTGGGCCGGCAAGCGAAAGCCGTGTGGCAGCTCCGCCGTCCTATCACCGTTGTAGGCTCGCTCGCTCGCTTCTGCGTTGCATCGGTCTCATACTGGTGCCATCCACGAAGCTGGGCGCGCAATGCGACCACGAGGCGCAGTGGGGCCGACCGGCGGCGCGGACAGGAGCGATGCGACCGTTCTGGCCGGAGCCTCGAGCGGCGGCGGAGGGAGTCCGTTTCTGAGAATTAGTGGAAGCGACTGGCACAGCGCCCACCGGAGCGTGGGGTGCGGTGCGCAATGTGGCGCGCAACGATACTGCGGCGGGGAACCGGACAGAGATGCTCAAGACATGGGTGGTGCAACCTCGAGAAGAGAAAACTGGAACCATGGGAGCGGGGTTACATCACTTGCCTGAACAGAGACAGAAGGATTTCGCAGACCATGGTTCGATGTCTAGACTCGCTCCTTCCTTGGAGCACACGACAAACACCAAACACTTCCTCTACACCGGGGAACTCGACAGCTCTTGCCGTCCAGTGCAGGCGCAAAGTGCTGCATCTTCTGTCCGGTAAATGCCTCGGATTTCTGCAGTGCACCGCGTTGAACAAGCGATACATTCATTGATTGAATGACAGCCCTAATGTCCCCAGCGTCGTACGCGCGCTTCGGCAACATCCCAAATGCAAGGAGACGGTTGGTTCTAAATGCAGGTCCAGCCAAGCAAACACTGCTTTTGCCGTGGCTAAAGTCGATCTTCCATCAATCATTGCAATCTTCCATTTCCAAAGTTCCCAACGGACCGTTCCTGCTATTAGCACCTACATAAGCGTCCCCAGAGATGCAATGCACGCGAAGATCAGTTCCTTATGAGGTTGGCAAACCTTCATCTGGCTGATGAGTTGATGAGCTGATGAGAGAGGTTCAGCCGGAGAGAATTCGACCTGGCGCAGCCTGGGGCAAGCGGCGGACCGCTGAAAGATCGCCGAGCGAAGCACCCAACTGCTGCAATGGCGTGTCAACTGCGCGCAAACCTGCGGCTACAAAGTAGGTCAAGATGATGCCGTCTCCTAGTCCCGGGCCCCCGAACTGCCAGTTGAGGGCTGCAGCGATAGACGAGCCTCATCTCGCGACTGAGGACGTCCCCGCACAGACAGAACTGCGGTAACATGCATGCGCTTCTTGTTCCTGGCGGAACATGTTTCCAGAAGCTTAGGTGTGCTTGGACCCCTAAAGCATTGGATAGGATGTGGCCATTCGTTCTGCCTACCTACGTACCTAGTTGGTTGAGGTGCCTTGATAGGTTTTCCGTCTGTTCCAGGGTGTATCTCGAGGGGGTCGGGCCACTCCCTCCCTGTACTGGGGATGCGGGCTGTAAAAAGAAGGCCATGGAATGCGGCACAGGGTCGCATAGAGCCCCCTTCTTGGACACGTGCGGTTATGTGCCGCCGTTGCGCTACCCCCCAGGCGCAGCAAACAGTTGGTTGATGCAGATTCATTCGTCCCTTTTCCGGAGAAAGCTGACGACATCAGCACCACAGCCAACCTGAACGTCCGATCACTCACACATGAAACAAATTAGCCACGATCTCGCCACATCGAAAGAGCTGAAGACACCGGCTGAAAGTTCGAGTCGCGCGGAGACTCCGACGCTGCTGTTGTTTCGCGGTGCCTCAGACCATGACCAAAGGGTTGAGGCCTGCAAGCTCGATAGCACGCTACTGACACCGTTGCAACGCTAGCTACGATGCAAATCCTACTGGTAACCCAAAATGAGCACGCACGCACGGCCTATCACTTGCAGAGGCCAAACAATAGCATCATTCGGCCAGGAAGTTGCTGTCTCAAAAGTACCGTTGAAATTGCGACTTCTAGAATCGGTCGGTTGAACTCGCCAGATACTATCACACCCGTCCGAAGGATGCACATTTGCCTCGACAGCCATCCGGACCGGGGAACAAAGTATTGTCAAGAAATAGAGGTCTACTGACTTCCGCTACAAGGTGAGTCTGCTTCCCCTGAATCCCCTCCGTCCGACCCGTGATCAATTTACGTAGGAGCCAACAAACCCCAGCGACGGCTTTTGATTGGAGCTCTTGAAGCCGGGGAAGGTGGCAATTGATGGGGAAAACACCCACTAATCCAGGTTGGAGCACCATTACCAAATCGTGGGGTTGCGCCGATTCTGTACTCGTGTGCGCCACATGTTTGGTCTAGATTGGAGATCCCCTGGATTGAAGCAGATTGGCTCTCTCGAGCGAACTACTCTCTCGACCCGGACTTTCCCCAGTCCACTGTGCCTCCCGCCCTATCCGAGCAGCGCATCGATCTTTGCCGTGATATCGATCATTGGAAACGACGTCTTGTTCCCGGCCACAGTTCCAACCACAATCGGGTCGCCGAACCAGTCGGTGACCGCGTAGATTTTCTCTCCAATCTGCACGACCGACGTGGTGAGTGCCCCTGTTGGAAGGCTGGGATCCATGGGGATGAGTCCGAGGTACTCGGCGGACTTCCAGGCTGCATCTCGAGAGCGCAAGACCGACACACCGCGGCCATTCTCGGCGACTAACAGCACCTTCCCATCAAACTTGAGCGGCAGTCGGATGGCATCTCCTCCAGTGATGGCTGCCTCAGGTGCATGCGGCACGGCGACCGGCGTGCCTTTGGCGGCGGTTGCATCGAAGCGAAACAGCTTCCCCAGTCGGCTATCCAGTGTGATTATTGTGTCTCCGTGGGATGCTATCCCTGAGTATCCGCGCACGGTGTGGTTGATGCTCTCGGGCAGATACCATGGGACGACGGCTGTCCCCTTCGGATCAACCTTGAGGATCGAGGCGGGGAACGTGCCGCAGAAGAAAGTATTCCCTGCTGCATCGTGCGTGATGTCGTTGAATCCGCCGTACAAACCCTGGGCGGTCTGGGTGATATTGAGGCTCCAGAGGAAGGTTTTTGTCCGAGGGTTGTATTTCTTGATGATGTTGTCGCCGCTGATGTTGGCCCCGGCTGTTTCAAAGGCGTTCCCCTGGCCGACGATCACCGTGGCGAGGCCCGTGTACTTGTCCCATGCTACGCCACCGACGTGGAACTGCTTCACAAGAGTGTTACCGGGGAAGGAGATTACGTCCAAGTGGTCCTTGTAAGGATCATAAACGCCGAAGCTAGCGTTGAACAGGATTCTATTTCAATTTTAGTTTCGCACCGACCTCCTTCAACAAGAGCTCAATAGAATTAGAAGACAACGCACCCGATATACACCTGGCACAACTTTGCATCCCAGTCCATGTTCTCTGGATACAGTTGGTAGGCGTTGATGTTGAAATTCCCCTTTTCAAACGGCGGGCATTCGGATCCCCGCGCCGACAACGCGAACGCATCTGTAGTCCCGACACTGACAACCGGCAGGAAAAGTGCGCGCCCGCCCACTTTAGCGGCCAGCAATGATGCGGCGCAGAGGAAATTATCGCGTCGCATTTTTCTTTCGAATTTTTGTTTGCGCGCCTGTTCTGTTGGTGACTCGATGTCGAAGCGTGCCTTGGACCAAGAAAACTAGTTCTAGGGTAAAGGTTGAAACCATCACCTCCTGTTTGTTATTTTCTCATAATACCACCTACTGACATGAGACACAGACATTGCATGCTGCACAAGGATAGCGCGCATCCCCTCGCCCGAAGGAATATGCCGTGTCACCTATACTGGTCGCTATCACCACATTGATCAGTAAGTTAGGTACTACCTAGAGGTAGGTGAGAATCCGCCGCCCGCCGGCCCGCCCGGAACCACGTCCGATGCCTGTGGAGACTGTCGATCGTTGCCTTCCGGCGGGATATGGCGCTGGTTGAGTCCCCCCACACGGAAACAGGTTGCACTGCCGTGCCGCTTCCAGCCAAAAGGAGAGCCGTTCTTGGCGTTGGGCCAATAAGGTGGTCGCGGCTCGTTTGGGCGCTGCAGTGGGTGAGATTTGCGTGGTAGCGGGTCGCGCTGATAGTAAGCTGAGGGGTCTGGTTGCCGAAATCTGAGTCCGAGGCATGTGCGAGTCTTGATGGAAAAGAGCGGATGCATGGGCTGTTTGCGCTGCGTGGACGTCAACAGGAGTTGAGTGTGTCCGAATAGGTGGTTGGAGCTTTAAATACGGAGAACGCCGCCTCCTTGTTTGGGAACGAGACTGGGCGGTGTTTGATGTTCACATTGAAGCTGCCAATGGACAGTGGTCCATAGAGATGGCGTACGTCTTCGCGGCTGTGTATCGCGCTATAGGGTACGCGACATTTTGAAGGACGCTACTAACAGCGGCAGTGGTGTTATTCCCCCACGTGGTCATCCAGCCAAACCACTAGCGCGGGCACCGCAAATCTATATGGCAGAATGTTACTGTGTTTATCCCCGCTAACAGTTTCACTGCATATTTGACAACGTTGATGGTAGTGCGCGCTATAGCCATCCAGACAGATCTGGCTGTGTGGGAGACAGCCGCCAACTCGTCTGCCCCCACCCACCCGAGAATAGCTTGCTCCCGCTCGTGAAGATGCAGAGCTACTCCCGGTGTGGAACGCACAGCGACAGCCCAGCGAATGGTGTGTTGACCGAACAGGTGCCGGTCAAGAAATCAACGATTGAGGCAGCGACGTCGGAAGACAACCACATTCCCGGTGCGGGGACACTGCAGGTGTCGAGAATGTGCGTCTCGGGTAACTCCGGTGGCTGTCGTTTAGCTATGGTAATTGGACGACGTTGACGCAAGACACCACAGTTGCATGAGGTCAATTGCTCCTCCATAATAATCCCGCGGCTAGGAATATCAATTCAACTTCAACATCCTACTTAATGAGGTTAGGTGCGCCACTCGTGATCGTGCGCTTATCCGAAGCTGCCATGATGTATTCGCCGAGCACATTCAACTGTCGTGCCCTCCTGGCACTTGCCCTAGGCCTGTATGGGTGGGCATCGTGCACGACGGTGACCAACGATACGAGCATGGCAGCCGGCAGGACTTTCGACTACATCATCGCTGGAGCCGGCCTTAGCGGCCTTACGGTTGGCAATAAGCTCAGCGGCAAGGGATACTCGGTGCTCATCATCGAAGCTGGTCCGGATGCATCGGGGAATCCGGAGGTGTACGATGCTGAGGGTCGCAAATTCGGCTCGAATACATGTAACTGGAAGTACCCAGCCTATGGCGATGATGGTAAGCTGTTGACATGGAAGATCGACAGCGGCGCTTGTATCGGAGGAAGCACCTCAAGTGAGTCTCTCTAGACATGAGTTGTGAGATGTGATGGTTAACATCGAGCAGTCAACGGGATGCTCTGGTATCGACCGTCGGTTGCTGAACTGGACAAGCTTGAAACCCTTGGAAACCCGGGGTGGAACTGGGACAGCCTTGAGCCATATATGGTGGCGGCCGAAAGGAACATACCGCCAGACGCAACTCAAGTAGCACAAGGCGCAGGCCTGGACCCTGGCGTGCATGGCCACAACGGATTTGTCAACACATCCTTCGCGGTGAGTGTCTCCTAGAGTGACAAAAAACCCCAGCATCTGACTTTCAGACGGGCAGACGCCGCTGCGAATCCCGGGAGCAGTTGCCCTTTACAAGAAGGCTCTTCCCATCGCCTTTCCCGGCCTTGCCGTCGGCAATGACTTGTCGAATAGGGCGAAGGTATCCGCGGCATCCACCATGTCCACGATATGGTATGACCCAGTGACGGGCAAGAACCGTCGCTCTTCGGCTGCAGATGGCTATCTCTGGGCACCGAGTCAGCAACGCCCAAAGTTCACAGTCCTCGCAACACACAAGGTCGATAAAGTTTTGTTTGGCAACGACACCACCGCCACGGGGGTTTTGTTTTTACCATCCGACGGGAGTGTCCTACCGGCAAACAGTTTCAAAGCCTTCGCAACAAAGGGGGTTATCTTGTCGGCGGGATCACTCGCATCGGCCCCTATCTTGGAGAGATCAGGGATTGGAAAGCCTAGTGTGTTGAAGTCTGCTGGCATCAAACAGCTTGTCGATCTGCTGGGTGTTGGCACAAACCTCAACGTAAGACCTCTCTCCATTTCCGGTACTGAAACAACCCCGTGTTTAACATGAGTGTGCAGGACCAACCCGGGACAGCAACTTATGCCCTTGTGTCGACAGCGTATCAAAACGACACATCCATCATCGACAACAGGAGTCTCTTCGGACCTGCAGTCTCCCTGGTCAACATCGACGAGCTTTGGCCCCTGACAGCGGCATCACACGTCCTCGACATCGCCTCGGCTAAGAGTCTTCGCTCCCGAGCTCAAAGTCTTGTTGACATTGGAGCAGCCGTCAACATCAACGGTGCCGAGGCGATTCTCAACGCCACCATCGACCTCATCACCACGCATCGAAGTGAGTCAGCTGTCCACCTTCTAGACTGCCAGTGACGGACGCGACCGCTGATCACTGACCACCCCCATTTCCGCAGTCCCCATCGTCGAATTCCTCGGCGAAAGCGGCGGCACCAGCCTTACCGCCGCCTTCTGGCCCCTGATGCCCCTCTCGCGAGGACACGTGCACATCAACTCCTCCAACCCCCTTGACCACCCGATCACCACGCCCCGGCTCCTCGAAGACCCCTTCGACGTCGCCATTGCCGTCGCTGCCGCAAGAGCTTCTCGCGCTGTGTTTGCCGCTGCGTCCTTCAAGGATGTCGTCACTGACGCGTACTACAACCCTCCCATTGGACCGAATGGCACTGATGCGGAGTACCTCGCGTATTATCGGCAGAGCATGTTTGGGGCGAGTCATTGGGTGGGCGCGACGTCGATGTTGCCGAGAGATCTTGGGGGTGTGGTGGATCCTGAGTTGCGGTAGGTTCTCTTTTTGTTGTGCAGTGCATTCCGTCATTCTGTTCAAGTGCACATTGAAAGGGGAAGAGGAAGACCAAATGCTGATGAACGTGTCGCAGGGTGTATGGGACCAAGAAGTTGCATGTCGTTGATGCAGGCATCTTGCCGTTTCAGGTCACGGCGCATATGATGTCGACACTGTATGCCGTCGCAGGCAGAGCTGCGGACGTGATTTTGGCTTGCCAGGAGGAGTGATGCGCTGCGGCGAAGGCCCAAATTATGTGGTGGAGTCGGTGAACTTCATTTGCAGGGTTGGAGATTTTGTGCATTTCATTCGGCGTGCACAAGTTGCTTTTTCTGCTCGGAGCTGTGCCTCGCGCCTGCCGCTTGGAAGCTCGAAGTTAAAAGCGGAGTCGGTCTCGAACCTGTTGGAACTTTTGCGCGTCGAGTCTCTGATCCCCTGTGTTGAAGCCGCAGCTGTTGCCCCATGTTCAGCGGAAGGCTTTGTTTCCGGTCGAGAGTCTCAGAACCGGTGAGAACCAACCTGTCGGGACAGAACCCCCCGGATTTCGGCGATCTGCCCAGTGCTCTGCAGGAATTTCCTGCCTTGGCTAGCGCCAGATAAACCCCGTGGTACCACAGCAGGGTTGGTCGGCTTTGTCACCCAACGAGCGAACACCACCTTGCGATCCTAGCCACGGCTTTTCCCGTGGGCTTGCCGTTGCATCTCGCAATTGGCTTGCGCCTTCTGTGGGCTTGCATGCTGCTTCGCGCTTAGGCGCTTTTGCATCAAGTTGGCGTGCGACATGGCCGGGGGTTTCCCAGAATCGCGGCCCGCCCTCATGCGGTAAAGCCTGGAATACCGGGACCATTCCCTCCCGCTCCCATTGCCAGGTTCCCTCTTTCCAAGCACACAGCATCGACATGGATGACAGAACTGAAAATCCTTCGCAATCGCCGTCACGCCTGGTGGAGGAGCCCAGTGCCAGTGTGCTCGAATCTGATGCTCAGCCGCAGCCGCCCGTTGATGTGTGTTCCTCCAGATCTCTGATCTGCAGCTTTCCCGACCGCTAACGCGACTCCTTTTGTCCCAGCCGGAGCCCGACGATTTCAGCGACCATGATGGAGATTCAGCATATACGGTAATAGGGACTCTATAAGCGACACAACCCCCTCGCACGCAGCTGCTGATTGCTTTGCCACTAGTCGATCCCCAGCACGTCGTGGTCTCTGACGTCGAGCATTATGAGGGTCCGCGAGAGGCACGGGAGAATCTACCACCCTTCCGCCGACTACGTCCTTCCCAATGATGAGCAAGAGAGCGACCGTCTAGATGTTCAGCACCACATGTTCCTTTTGACATACGACGGTGATATCTGTGCCTGCCCGGCGGCAAGGGCTGGGGATACCCCTTTTCGATGCGTCCTCGACATCGGCACAGGCACTGGCATCTGGGCGATAGACTTTGGTCTGTTACTTCCTCGTTCAATCATCGCATCTATTGTGCTGACAAACAAACAGCCGACCAACATCCCGAGTCTAAGGTCATTGGCATCGACCTGAGCCCAATTCAGCCCATGTTGCAAGTTGATTTCACCAACCGATCCCAAGAGATCGCTACGGAACGCCCTTCGGAGCTAACCTTCAATTATGATAGCGTCCCGCCGAATCTGAGATTCTACGTTGACAACGTCGAGTTGCCGTGGACCTTTTCCGAGACGTTTGACTTCATTCACTGCCGGATGATGACGGGCGCCATCAAGGATTGGCCGAAGCTCTTTGAGAACTGCTTCCAGTATGTCTTTCAGATTCTTTTACTGGACCCACTGTCCGAAGTTTCCATTCTGATTCTCGCTGCCTATCTAGAAATATGGCCCCTGGGGGTTGGATCGAGCTCGCCGACTTTGTCTTCCCCGCCCTGAGCGATGATGGCACACTAGCTGAAGACGCGGCGCTCGCAAAATGGTGTCGACACGCACTAGAAGCCGGTAAGGCCATAAGGAGCCCCTTGGACTCAGCCAAGCTTTATGGTTATCAGCTTCGTGATGCTGGGTTTGTGAACGTCGTCGAGAAATGGTACAAGTGGCCGCAATGTGCGTGGTCAAATGTTGGGAAGTATCAGGAGCTTGGTAAGTCGAGTCTTTTTCTTGGTGTATTACTTTGTATTACCCCGGCTAGACTTCGCCCTGCTGAGAGATCGTGCCTACCTCTAGGTCTATTTGCCGATGCAAACTTCTCGGATGGGCTATACGGGATGAGTGTCGAAGCTTTTACTCGGGTACTGGGGTGGACCGCGGAGCAGGTCCAGGTGTTTCTCGTTGATGTGAGGAAAGATATAAGAAACCGACGGATCCACGCTTATTGGCCAGTGTGAGTTGATGTGTCGTGGCAACTACCATGGAGAAACCTGTACTAACACCTGGCGTTTTCCAGGCACGTTGTGTATGCCCAAAAGCCGGGGATATCGAGTCAGGAGGGAACTTGACACCACGTGCTGTCATTTTGTGGTGACTTGTTTTCAGCGGCTATCTCTGAATACTTAACGTTTCTCTAGGTACCTTGATGAGTTTTATGACATGATACACAACTTGAATGAGTAAAATTCTGGCCCATCTACGAGCGCAACCCTAAGCTGGAAAAGATGAGCATTGACTGCGCGACTTGTTGGATTTTGCCTGACAGTACCTTAGTTACTTGCCCAAAATGGGCGGTGTGCCTTCGGGGTCAAGCGTTTCTGAGCCGGTTGACTTGGGACATTCGTGCGTTGAATGTCAGGGTACCTCACTACAGCTACCGTTTAATACTGGGTACCCAACGGGTCACTAAGCCGGATATAATTCCCCACCCGACGTCCCACCTCGAGCTGTCCGCCCCCGACTGTGACACGCTAAGGTCGAAGTTCAACGGGGGCGCTCAACCTCTGACGAGGAAAGAAGCACTGTCATTCACCACCCACTGCAATCAATACGGTTGTCGGCGTTTCTTATCCTTGGGATACTATTGGCCAGCGGTGCTCCTCGGGATAGCTGGCAGGCAACAGTGGCTTGTCAAGACGCGAAATTTCTGGACCCAACAGTTGCCATCAAAATCGCGGTATTCTACCCACCTACCTTACCTAAGAAGAACGTCAACCCGGCCGTCTCCCTAGAGACCGTGGAAATGACATTTTACTCCTACGATGGTTTGCCCCTGGGGCACGCGATCCGCCTGATTCAGTTGCTGCCCGATCCGCTGCAGCCATTGCGCTCTCTCCTACACCTGGGGCTCCGCCGTTGTCTCGGACACCGACGAAGAGGATGGCGACCAAGAGCCTCCTGCTATGTGTTCCGTCATGTGTGATGGGAAGCTGCTCAGCATCACGGAAAGTACCGTTGACTTCCTTTGCTATGCTGCAAAAGAGAAACTCTTCGGGACCAGTTCTTGAGGTTCAAAGATGCCAACAGCACTGATCCAGGCCTCGTTGCGCACTTTGGCGAGACTGTTTGCTCAACGTGGAGAGACGATCACTTGCAGTTCTTCTACTTCTTGGCACAGAGGCGCTGGTTTTTGCGGGGTTGGGTGGTGCAGGAAGTCATCTTGAAGTCTGTTAAGCGCAGCCATGATGTTGTGATGGTCTTGGGGTTGTTTGCGACGCCCTGGAGGGCCCTATGCCGATTTATAACGTCCCTATCCCATCTCGGCTCGAAACGTGCCCTCAAAAAACGCTTCCAAACTCATCCCACTACAAAAAAATACGCGACGCGAATCTTGGAAGTACTTGGGCGCAACTCCAGCCTAGAGGGCACGGCAAGGGACATCAAAGACGGCCTTCGAGGGGCAGGCTGGGTCCGCGCAAGGCATGGACACGTGACGGAGACCGAGTACGTCCACGCGATAATGTCCAGCATTATGAACCAACTACGCGGCCGGAAGTTTACTGATAAACGGGACTTCATCTACGGATATCACAGTCTGGTCTCTGCGTTCCTACCACCCGGGGTCGCTCATCCACTCGGGACGCCCGACTGTCAGCTCTCCGAGGTAGAGGTACAAATCCGGGCCGCATGGAGCATCCTGACAAACATGCCGCACCTGGAGCTCCTCGCTTTGGTTGAAGATGCTTCTACCAAGCGTTTCAAGGAACTTCCTTCGTGGGTGCCCGACTTCACCTCCCTCAGACCCAACCCATTCTTGATGCTACGTCAGTCTGCCAATGCCACTCCTGCGTTTGACGCTTCCCAGACGAGACCGCCGGCTTTAAGTTCTACCTCGGCGACGACGGTGCCGCGACCCTGCAAGGGGTACAAGTTGCTACACTGTCGGCAAGCAACGTCCCACTGTTCAGTTTCGGAAAACATCGGGACAGTATTATGGAGAGCCTGTTGCAAATAAGGCACGGGCATGAGATATGTACCGGCCAAGGCGAAACACCTGCAGAAACCCTCTGCCGTACATTGGTCGCCAACGCCTTACCTACTGACCTCCCTATGGCCGACTGTGCGAAGAATTTCCGGTCGTGGTGGGCGTTTCATCTACCGCCCAGCTGCAGTGATCTTGTTGAACATATGCTCCTCCCAGCACTAGACGAAAACACCACTAGATGGTTGCCTTCTCCAGACGAGATACTCGATATGACGAGCGGCTATTCCAGGACATCCGAAGTGTCTTTCATCGATTCTCTCATCGCAACTTCCTGGGCATACCGAGCTTTCTTCCTAACAGAAGAGGGGTATATCGGCCTTGGGCCGCAGTCATTGGAGAGTAAAGACGAGGTATGGCTGTTGGAGGGTGGGAGGACGCCATTCATCCTTCGCAGCATGCCTGATCAAGGTGGCTACACGCTGGTTGGGGAGGCTTACGTCCTTGGGATGATGTTTGGTGAGATGATGACGCCTGAGATGGCAGAGAAAATTGGCTCAATGAGGATATGCTGAGATGGCAAAAGGGGGATTTGTCATTTCTGCGCCTGGGTTAGGGTTATAGCCGACAGAGGATGTGCGATTTGGGCCAATCCCCTGACCCCTTGAATGCAGGCTGAACCCAGGGTGACCTGGTAGATGCCTGATTTTCAATGGCATCCTTTTGGGAAACTTCCCCGCAATCATCAACTCAAGCCAGGCCTCACGACATTCACCGTAACATTCGCCATGCGTCTTATTGACGTCCATACTTTCCAGCTGCACGAGTTCTTTGGCTCGCAGATCCCAGAACGGTACGCCATACTGTCGCACACATGGGGCGCTGCAGAGGTCACATTTCACGAGTTTCAATCTGTCACCGGATCGGTGCGGGCGAAGAAGGGCTTCAAAAAAATCGAGTACGCCTGCAACGAGGCCCGGGCGCGGGGGATCGCCTGGGCCTGGGTCGACACGTGCTGCATCTAAGAATGTTCACCCGACCGCTAAGCTCTATAAAAAAAGGTGCGTTTGCCGCCGTAAACGCAGGTCGCTTACACGCTCTGAACCTTGTCAAACGGTGAACGGCCATAAGCGGGGTCAGGGATCACCGACCAAGACGGGGGCCCTAAACTTAAACGTGGGCCACTTCTGACAAATCTACAGTTCTGGCACCTTCTAGAGCCATCTTTTTCCCAACACTGGAAAGCCGGCGTTCTTGGCGCCGCGTGGCCAGGATCCCCTTTCTTTTTGATGAGTCCGATTTTTTCAACGCTCTAGAGATTGTGTGATCAGGAGACTGAATGATGAAGCAAGTCCTTTTAGACGTAGTAAACTATCAATATAAGCCGTTGCTCTATAATACACAGGCAAGATGAACAGTAAAGCACAAATTAACACTGTGATTACTTGCCTGGGGAACCAAGATTCTTCAAAGCTATCGTGGCGACGATGATGGCATCTATACTAGGCTATCGAGAGGTAACATGTACCTTTGCTCTGTTGTTCTGTGGGCCTCCCTCAACAGATCACAGAACATTCTTGCCAAGACAGACAGTTCCTCCCGTTTCCTGACCCAGTGCACACGGTGCGTTCTATTCGCGGGGGGCATCATCGGGCCGCGCTGGCCCAAGTGACGGCCTGCAGGGTCGTCACACCAGCAGCCCCTTGCGCCACATCCTGCTGCCCACCATAACCCCTTGGTCCTTCTTGTGGCTCGTGTTGCTGCTCGAAAAGCTACCACTTGGCCGACCAAGCGGTAGACTCTGGCCATGGGCTTGGGTCTGTTGCTGCAGCAGATGAGTCTCAAGGCCCCAACTATCTGAACCTAGGCTCTGCGGTTTCTGCGTATTATGTCGTACCTTTGCATTATTAGGTCTTCCGCTGAGGGACTGCTCTTGGGGCTAATTACCGGTGAAGGGAGGTTCGTAGATCGTGAGGACGCCTCAGGCGCTGGCTGACTTATTGTCATTTTGGTCGATCCTTTTAGATGAAGAAGAAGCCAAGGGCCATGAGGCCGAGGACGGCTGCGCCACGGTAAGCGTACGTATCTACAATGAGGGCGACTTAGAAATCGGAATGACTGAATAGCTTACTGATACCGCCGACGATGGCACCGACAGGAGTTGAAGGTGGGTTGGGACACTCGCAATCTGTCCTCACTGCAGCCAACACTCCCCAACGCGGCTCTTCAACTCCCCCATCGTGACAGGGAACCCGCTAATCGCAATCCTCCCCTCACACCTCCTCAACTTAACTCCCAACACCGCTATCTACATATTACTCTTCTTCACCACTACATAAACAGCACCCTAAACTTAAATACGCTCCTATTAACCACTATTATTAACTCGGAGCGTTTGTTCAGGCCGACCCTGTCGTTCTTTTTAGGCTCTGTATGTAATATTACTGTAGCCGCTTTTGTACATAGCGATGCGTTCTCTCGCGCGTGCCACCGTCAAAAAGGAGCCGCGCCGCGCGGTTCTTTAAACCGTGCTCTTTTAATTAATCATCTGACGATTTTTACTATAAAGACCTCCTATTAAAAGCCCAGTAGCTAACTATGACGTTCTGTAAGTGTAGTTCTCTTTATAATTTCTTCCCTGTTATACTAACGCACCAGTTTATTATATCACTAGGTGTAACCTCCCTCTCCCTAATCACTATCCTTACTACCTCTAACTAAGTATTTAGCACCCTCTTCACTATAGTAGTAACATTATTATTAACTACCTTACTTAACTGTGTAAATGTTAACCCTTTTATTACATTCCTTAATAAATATAATAACTATAACGTTTAATATCTTAACTAATACTAAATTGAATTTTATAACACTTTATTACTCTTATTTACTAAACCTTCTGTTAAACTATACATAGTTATAAAGTCTTATAAGCCCTTTAAGCTTCCTATTTAAAGGGTTATAAGTAGTATAAGGACTATTACTTTAATATATACCCTTTAATGTAATTTAATAAACTAGTGCAATAGCGCAACAGGGGAGAAGCCATAAAGAGAACCACACCCACAGAAAGTTGCTGCTAGCCTGAAAGGCCGACTCCTAGACTACTAGTCCTCCGATCGGAGGGATACGAATGCAACTGACGTAGAAAAACAGATACGTACTTAGTATGGAACAAAACCTAGTATGTGACGGTGCCTAGCATAGAACGGAGCCTAGCATGGAACAACAAAGGAAACGCAACCGTAGATCAGGTTATCTTCCTTCGATCGAAGGGCCAGAATGTCACTGGGCTTTTAATGGGAGGTCTTTATGGTGAAAAATCGTCGGATCGATTGTTAATTGAAAGAAGCACGGTTCAAAGAACCGCGCGGCGCGGCCCCTTTTTGACGGTGGCACACGCCAGAGAACGCATCGCTATGTACATAAACGGCTACAGTAATATTACACACAGAGCCTAAAAAAAGAACGACAGGGTCGACCTGAACAAACGCCCCGAGTTAATATAATAATAGAATAATACTGTTCTGAACTATTCTACGTAGTTCTGTTAATATAGTGGCTAACGTAGCTACTGTGATGTTCTAGTTAATTCTTTAGGGCAGTAGCCCTACTAAATTTAGGGGGTTCCATCCCCTTGAATTCCAGAAGGTTCAGAGTGCTCTAGGGGCCCTAAAGGGCCTTGGAGTGGGTTGGAATCTTCTGAAACCCTCTAGGGTTCCAGAAGATTCAGCTAGTGGTTTCGGGGTACGTAACCACACTATAGGGTACTCAGTAGCTAGAAAATTAACAGCTATAGCCCTTATAGGCTATAAGCTTTATTAGTTTAGGTCACTTTAGGCCTTTATTCTAGGCCAGTGGCTAGAGCATTGCGGATTATAGCGCTCCTGCGTACCCTGCAACGGAATTACAGGGGGTCATCCCCTGTATTAGCACTTATAAGCCTATAAAATTTCTGTTATCTAAAATCACTCTCCTAACCTAACTAGCATTTATTGTTTTTAAGGTTAAGGTTAGAGTGCCCTGTAGTTATACTACTTACAGTAGTGTAGACTACTGTATTATAAGGGGTTGTTTTGTAAATATTTGTGACGACTCTGCAGGCCGTCACTTGGGCCGGGGCGGCCTGACGAATCCCCCGCAGAAGGAACAGTGCAGGAAGGCAGTACGCACGGTACTGCGCACTGGGCCAGGGGTGCAAAGACCCGAAGCCCCTATAACTAATCGTTAAGTGATCACTCTGATCTCGCTAAGAGCACGGTAATCACAGTGATCAGAGGTATTTTAATCACTATAATCACTCTCCGTGTTAAGTAAGTACAGTAATTAAGGTATAAAGTACTTTCTAACTAGTTAATATAAATAGCTATAGTTATACCTATAACTACCGTAAGGGACTTTAATTCCTTACACTAATATTCAATTATTTATTTATATTCTACTGTTTAGACTCACCTTTATATATTATAATAACAACAACCTACAGTAACATTAAACCCCTTATCTAAAAGTGCTAGCTTAATAAGCTGTCTTTAGAATACCCCTTACTTGTTAACACCCTGTTATACGTTCTGTCTTAACCTATGCTAGTCCTTTTAAGGCTTATATTAAGTGTAGGTTATAATATAATATTAACGTCCTAGTTTTAAACGCTATTTATTAAATTCCCAGATACTACCTCTCTTCTACTAACATATTAACCTTAGGAAAAGGAAAGGAGATTAAGGAGGTGTAAGCTTAACCTTAGCTTCCCATTATTAATAAGTTAGCTATATACTTTAAAGACTTAAACCTTAATTAGTAAAGGCTGGTTAAGGAACTTAATAAAGCCTTCCTTAGAGATATTAAAAGCCGTATTAGTCTTATTAAGAAACTCTAAGCTTAACTTAACGTTATTAAGCTAGAGAATAACGACCTTAAAGGTTTATAAAAGAAATAAGTAAAGCTTCCTTTACTATTACGCTTTAAGGGAGACTTTACATAGCTAAAGTCTTAGATAACCTAACTTTAAAGTTATATTACTTACTATAATAAGCAGTTCTTTAAAGAAGAAGGAAAGGTTAGGTTTACTAGAGCCTTACTAAATAAAGTGGCCACTCGCTAATATAAACCTTATATAAAGATAATTAATAACCTCTTTATAAATAAAATATATAAAGAGGCCCTTAAGATTTAAGCTCTTTTTAACAACTTCGATATATTTATTAACTAACTCTAGATTAAGTTTAAAGAACTAAACGCCCTTAAACGGGCTAAGTAACGCCTTATAGCCTTAAAACAGACGTTTTTAATCCTTAATTTCTCCACACACTTTAAACTAAAAGTAATAAAGATTAAACTTAGCTAAAAGGCCTTAATAATACTATTTTAAAGTAGTTTAAAGGAACACGTTACTGGAGATCTTTATTAAGAAGATTAATTAAACTATTTATAAGAACTAGTTAAGATAACCATTAAGGCCGACAATTAATATTATAATCACCATTATTAGAAAAACTTTTAGAAAAAACAGACCCTTTACCAGTTAAATAAACTTAAGAAGGGGAACTAATTAACTACAATAAATTACTACTCTAGACTAATAGATATTAGTATAATAAACTATTAAAATCGACCTAACTGTAATAAGCCTTAACAATAACTGTAATAAAAGCAGCCTAAAGACTTATTACAGGTTTAATACTTTAACTATAATAAAAAAGGACATATAGCACAGCAGTGCCCATTATTAAAATAAGTCGGTTAAAAACCCATCTTAGAAGGAGGAAAGCACGTTAGGTTTAACTTAAGAGATGTTTATATTAGGATAACAAGTAATGAAGAAGATTACACCTAGATGGACAAATGTAACTTAGGAGATAAGGAAAAAGAAAAGGAAGGACCTTAAAACATAATATACTTAATCCTTAAGGGTACTTTAAAAGAGTCAGCTATAAAGGTGCAGGTCACAGAAAACCGACTCTAAGGTGGAAACTTAAAACCATTAAAAGTACAGGTTATAAAAGACTGACTTTAGGAAGAGATGTTCTAATTAGCTGTTACAGGCCTTAAAAACCTCACCCTGTAAGCTTAAAAACTAAGGAAGTCTAGGAAGGACCCTAACTTAAAAGTTACCAGGATAGTAAAAGAAGTTAAAGAACTAGCCCTTTAAACCACCTAAACAGTGAAGTAAACCTTAAAAGGTAAAAAAGAGTAAGTTAAAAGAATTAAACTAAAGAAATAGAAGTTCTTCTTAATAATGCCCCCTAAGACTCTTAAATACTTTAAACACGTTAAGTGGATCAACACCCTTACCTCCTTAGAAGAAGGACAGCTTAAATAACTACCTTACATTAAAGCTAGTATACCTTAAACCAGTACCTTAAGGGTCCCTTAAGAAGGCACGAAGTAAGTATATTAATAAAGGGTTTAAGAATTAAAAGAAAAGTATTAAAAGTTAGTAAACGAAATAAAGGACCTATAAATTAAAGGTCTTACTATAACATTTAAGGATAAAGTAGTAAAGATTAAGTTAAAACTTTATAATAAAGTTCACTTTACTAATTAACTTAAATATTAACTTATTAAGGAAGACCACTTTATAAAAGAATAAACTAGATTATTACTACTTGAGTTTTAAGAAGAGGTTTAGGAGAAGTAATGCATATAAAGGTAAGTGGAAGAAGAGAAAAAACAAAATATTACTCCTCCTGTTCTGTACTTTATAACTGTAACACCTGCAGTTAACGTTAACCACCCTAGCTATAAGGATATATTATAAATTAATTACGTGTATGATAATTACACTCTTAACTGGCATTATAAACCTAAGGCCCTTTATAACCACTTTCCTAACATATAAAGACAGGATTACGCTATTATAAAAGTAGAGTTAGAACTAGCCTACTACTAAGTCTCCTACTCCCTAATAAGAGAATCCGGCAGTAAGCGGAAGGTTACCATGGTTAACTAGGCCCCCACCACGTGCTGGTAAGGAGGAGTACTTAATAACTGCCTAATTATAACGTACTTATTACATCTTAATAAGAAAGCCAGAAAGTGGTAAAAGCAGGAAGATTACTAACGGATCTAAGAGTAAAAAGACATTATTACAATCTAGTCTTACAAAATGTACTGTTACCTTATTAAAGACTTCCAAAATATTATACTGTTTAAAATCAACTGGACGTTAAGGTGTAAGAACTTAAGGAAGGTTAATCGCTAGGTTTACTAAAGCTGCCTGTTTTTCTAAAAGAAGTTAGGAAAAGGTTACAGGCCCTTTAGAAGGGCTGGAAACCAGTAATTCGCTAATTAGTAAAAACCCTAAAAAGAAAAAGAGGCACTTAAAGGTTAGGCTGGATAAGACCTTAAAGACAGATAATTATTATAACTTAAATGTTAAAGGAGTATAAGTATTATTCTGTTAATGTTAATATAATAAACGGAAAAGGGAGGCTGTTTAAGGTAAAAGTAGTGATTAATAGCGGGAGTGCTTCTAACCTAGTACACCCCTTACTAATTAACTAAAGGAAACTCCCTAATAAAGAGTATAAAAAGGTTATTCCCATATAAAATAAAGAAGGAGGCCTGTACTAATATAATAATAGTAAAGTTACCCACCACTCGCCACTCTTAATTAAAGTGGATAGGGATAAATAATAAATAGACTTTAACATTACACTAGTTACAGGCTATAATATAATCTTAAATTTACCCTGGTTAGAGAAGTATAACCCTATAATTAACTAAAGGAGTGGCCACCTTACCTTTAATAAGCCCCCTAGCTGTAATTACCGTTTAAAGGAAGCTAAGAAGGCACTAAACTGCTCTAGAGTTATATAAAGCACTTAAAAACACGTTAAACCCTCAGAATTAAGCACAGTTTAGGTTAGGTTTACTAAGATGGTTAAAGGATTAAAAGGTCTACTGTATTACCTAAATAACGATTTAAAAGGTAGAAAGAAGCTAAAAGCTAATTTATAAATAAGCGAAAAAGTTAACTTATCTAAAGTACCCGTGGAATATAAGAAGTTCACCCTGTTTTAAAAAAAGATACTGTAATTACTAGACTACGGATTATAAGATTATAAAATCAAGTTAAAGCTGGGAGTGAAGCTTTATAATTTCCAGCCTTACTACTTAAACCCCCAGCAGGTTAAGGCCTTAAAGGAGTATATTAATAAGAATTTAAAAAACAGGTTTATTATAAAGTCTTAATCCCTAATAAGGTACCTAGTGCTATTTATCCTAAGAAAGGGAGACGGTAAGTTATATATAATTATTAATTACTAAACGTTAAATAAGGATATAATTAAGAATCGCTACTTATTACCATTTATTACAGAAATGTAAAAACAGATTATTAAAGTAAATTAGTTTTCCAGTCTTAACTTCCCTATAAGATTTAACTACGTTAAAGTAAAGGAAGAGGATAAGTATAAAACGGCCTTTTAGACTTATAATAAGTATTACCAGTACTGTGTTATACTAATAGGATTAATAAACACCCTTATAACCTTTTAAGGCCTTATTAATAATATTCTTTACCCCTTCCTTAATAAATTTATCTTTATATATTTAAATAACATTTTAATTTATTCCGAAACTTTAAAAGAATACTGAAAATATATGTGATAGGTTCTAACAGCTTTTAAAAAGGTAAAGCTAACAGTAAACTTAAAGAAGAGCCACTTCTACGTTTAAAAATTAAACTATTTAAGGTTTAAAATAACCCTTAGAAAGCTTAAAATGTAATTAAAGAAGATAAAGGCAGTTAGGAACTAGCCCACTTTAAAGAACTAGAAAGAGTTATAAGCTTTTATTAGCTTTATAAACTTTTATTAATATTTTATTAAGTACTTTATAAGAATTATAAAACCACTTTATAAACTTACAGGTAAGGGAAAGCCATTTAAGTGGACTGATAAATAGTAAAAGGCGTTTAAAGACCTTAAGTACACCTTTGTTATAACACCAGTTCTGGCCCTCCCCGATTTCTTAAAGCCTTTTTAAGTCGAGACGGACTTTTTAAAGTTTATAATTAAAGGAGAACTTAATTAAATCTAAGATAATGGGAAATGTTACCTAGTTACCTTTTTATTAAAAGGAATCTACAGTCCAGCCTTATAATATCTAATCTATAATAAAGAACTAATAGTGATTATTTAATACTTTATTAAATAGGTACTGTATTTAAATAATATAAAGGAACTGGTTTAGGTCTTTTTAAACTATAATAACCTTTAATATTTCCTAATTAAGGAACTTAACTTACAGTAAGTACAGTGGGTAAAGTTAATAACTCTGTTCCACTTCCAGATTTACTACGTTAAAGGAAAAGATAATAAGTAAGCTAATGCTTTTAGTTAGAGATAGGACTATAAAGATGTTAATCCAGTCCTAATCCCTATTATTATATTTAATAAAGCAAAGAACGGCACCTTAAAACACACATTATAAGTGTCAGATAACTAAATGCCAGAATAAACTATTAACGTCTATATAAACTTATAAATAAAGTATAATATTTATTAGTAATAACAGGACTTTTAAGTGAGAAGGTTAATAAAAGGAACCTGTAAATATAAGTGCCTGTTAGGAGACTTCTTAAGGTATGTGTAAAACTGTAATAAGAAGTGCCTAAAGTATCTAAATTATAATAAAACTGGTTATTAGCTAAAACAGCTATTAAAAGGTGTAGACGGCGCACCCAAACCAGGAGTAAGGCTTTAGTATTAAGAGAAACTGTATATTTACAACCTAGGAAAATAGAAAGAGTATATCCAGTAAGTTTATAAGTCTTAACTTAAAGGATATATAAGCTAAGCTAAGACTCTTATACAGGTTTAATAAGCGTACGCCTTCCTAAGAATAAAGAAGTTAATTAAGGAAGTGGTTAATAATTATAACGTCTACCACTATAAGTAAAATTAATAGTATAAGCCTTATAGACTTCTTAAACCACTCCTTATATTATAAGCGCTATAAAGTTTAATCTTACTTAACTTTATTACTGGGATTTTAAAGTCTAGGGACCCTGCCACAGGAGTCACCTATAATTAAATCCTCATAATGGTTAACAGATTAACGAAATGGGCCTACTTTTTACTAACTTTAAAAGATATAATAGTAAAGTAACTCACTTATATCTTTAAGAAAAAGGTAGTTTTATAACACCTTTAACCAGATAATATCGTTATAAATTAAAATAAACTGATTATGTTAAAATTCTGGTAAAGATTAATATAAAAAATAAGTATAAAAAGTAAGCTTTTAACAGCTTTCCACCTGCAGACAGATAGTTAAATAAAATAAGTTAATTAAATACTTATAACGTATCTTTAAGCTTATATTAACTTTAAATAAGATAATTAACTTAAACTATTACTAATAGCACAGATAACTTATAATATAACACTAATTAAGTTAATAAATATATTACCATTCTTTACTAATTATAATAAGGAGCCTAAACTCCGTTAAAGCCCACCTACTAGCACCCTTTAAACCGTAATCTATATAAACTGGATATAAGAACTGTATAACTACTTATAAGCTAAACTTAAGTTTACATATAAATGAATAAAAAAGTTTACTAATAAATATTAAACTAAATAACTAATATTTAAGAAAAGACTCTATTATAATAGTAAATAAGTTAAGGGACTGACTTTTTAAAAGGGGGATTACATTTACCTTTTTTCACAAAACCTGTATTTAAAACAGCTTAATAAGAAGCTTAACTTTAAAAGGTACGGACTGTTCTGGATTAAGAAAAAGGTCACTACCTTTAATTACAAACTAAACCTACCCACTAGCATAAAGGTACGGATTAAGGTCTTTTACGTCTCACTTTTAAAACTTACCTTAAAGGGAGTTCCTTTAAAAAAGAAAATCGAGATTAACATTAATAAGGACAAGTACAACATTAAAGAAGTTATAGATTTACGAAAGGGAAAGAACACGTTTAAATATCTCGTTAAGTGGTTAGATTACAGCCCTAAAAGTAACTTATAAAAGCCTATTAAAAACCTTAAATACCCAGACCTAGTTATAAAGTTCTACCAGAAGAATCTAAACCGATTAAAACTACCTACAGAGAACGTAAAGTGAAGATTAAACTAGTTAATATAGCCTTAAGAAGGTAAACTAACCAGTTTACTTTAAAAATAGAAAAATAAGATAAGATCTAACATTTAAACTACTAAACTGAAGAGTAAGACCACTATAGGACTTAAAGCTTAGGAAGTGGTAAGAAACTCCTTAATAAGTATAGGAGGATATTTATTAGAAAACTTAACTATAAGTTATAAACACCTTAAACCTAATAAGGAGGTAAGGCCTCTAGAGTTCCTAGTGCGTTCTATATAAAGATAAGTACTGTTAAGAAAGTTAGTAAAAAAGGAAAAGCAGGTACGTTATTATTACGCCAGGAAAGGCCGTTTTCGTTTATTAAAGGAAAAGAGTAACAGATTAAATTAAAAAGAAGTTACCAGCTATAACAACCCCCTGAAAAAAGAACTACACGCTAGCTCTACTAGGAGGCTTCCCCAGTTAAACTTAGGAACTAGTGTGATTACTTCCTAAGCCTTACACTCCTCCTTTACTATAATATTAAACTTATAGTTAAAAAGTTCGTCTGCTTACTACACTAACCCCTTTTATTAGTCCTTAAAGTGTAGAAGTTTAAAGGCCGTGTCGCGAAGAAAGAGAGCAGTTTCACGCTCCTTAACGTTAAGGCGCTTCTTTTCATCCAGAACCCTACATAAGACGGACGGATCGTTTCTGTAAACGTTATAAGATAAGTATACAGTCCTACCAGCCGCTATACAGTAGCTATATAACTTACTCTTACTAACTACCTTACAGTCTAGCAGGTTTAGGCGGTGGTAACAATTACACTTCACAGGTATAATAATCCTAAAAGTAAGAATAAACTTAACGTTAGTAATATAGCGTTTAATTAATAAAAGCGTTACGTTTCTCCTATTTTTAATTACCTAGTTAAACGATATAATAATTAGTGAAAAGAAGAAAGAACGTATAAGTAGTTCTTTATAGAAAAAGAACGTTAAAGAGGGGGAATCGTATAACGACCTTACAAGCCGTCACTTAAGCTAGGGCGGCCCGATAAATCCCCCGTAAAAGGAACAGTGTAGGAAGGTAGTACACACAGTACTACACACTAGGCCAGGGGTGTAAAGACCTAAAGCCCTTACGACTAATCGTTAAGTAATTACTCTAATCTCGCTAAGAGCACGGTGATTACAGTGATTAAAGGTATTCTAATCACTATAATCACTCTCCGTATTAAGTAAGTATAGTAATCAAGGTACGAAGTACCTCTTAACTAGTTAGTATAAATAGCCATAGTTATACCTATAACCACTATAAGGGACTCTAGTTCCTTACACTAGTATTTAATTATTTATTTATATCTTACTGTTCAGACTCACCTCTGTGCATTATAGTGATAACGACTTACAGTGACATTAAACCCCCCGTCTAGGAGTGCTAGCTTAACAAGCCGTCTTCGGAACGCCCCTTACCTGTTAGCGCCCTGCTATACGTTCTGTTTTAACCCGCGCCAGTCCTCTCGAGGCCTGTGTCGGGTGCAGGTCGTAATAATATTTTTCTTATACGACAAGATAGTTCATTTCTTTAGCTGCGATCGATTTGTAAAATTTTCTATATTAAATAGTTTTGCGGAATTTACTAGCTACCGTACGAGCTCTAGCTGGCGTACGGGGCTCTGACTACAGCCCGGAGGGTATACAGGTGGTAGAAATAATACAACTGCACTTACGACTATAATAAGCCTTGATTTCAGCTTTCGGAAATCGTGTAAATACCACTGCGATGCTCCTTGTAAGTAGGTAGGCACCGTCAAAGTGATACAAAGTACCTCTAACGTACGTGATAAGCGAGTGTACCAGGCAAGCGAGTGAACACTCTAGCAAATACGGTGGAGCTGCACGCAAAAACATGATAAGAAATTGATAAGGCCTCTAACAATTTACAAGCAAATATCTGCGTGCGGCTCCGCCGCATTTCGCTAGTGGTGCACTCGCTTATCACGTACGTTATTAACAACAGCGTAGCCGAAAGAAAATGGTTACTCCGACCCAGGTTCCTTCCTTTGAGCACCTTCTGCTCAGGCCGTTGTATGTCGTCGGCGCTTAAGTAGAGGTACGAAATACGAGCAACTAGGTGATGCGCCGGACCCCACAAGGGAACCGGCTCCTCAAATCGCGGATCGAGGTCTACCAGACACTAAATGCCTATCGTGGAAGTGCTCTCCGCGAGATGCTGCAGCACAGTGTGGAGAGCCCCGACAACACCTCGATAGCCCGAAGCACATTCGGCTAATCTCTCTGCTGCCTGCGACGGAAGAGGAGGATGCCGTCTGCGAGCTGCTCTGCGCCGAACTCGACACAGTGCCGCCTTACGAAGCCCTGTCGTACACCTGGGGAGACTCTTCAGATATCGCAGCCGTTTCGGTCCGGATCCCCGCGACCGACTCTTTCAGCCAACCCTCTGTCACTTCCAGCTGCTTGCGAACGCTCCGCCGTCTACGGCTCCGAGACCGGCCACGGACACTATGGATCGATGCCATGTGTATCGGCCAGGCCAATGTGCCCGAAAGGAACCATCAGGTCACACTCATGTCTC
>Ga0247780_1000513_pt1 | contig 35564 bp, 32 predicted proteins | sample UWRJL079202R5_FD_179927 | JGI IMG/M metagenome (GOLD analysis project Ga0247780, IMG submission 179927) | Plant litter microbial communities from Arlington Agricultural Research Station in Wisconsin, United States - UWRJ-L079-202R-5 | ecosystem: Environmental > Terrestrial > Plant litter >...
CGAGTGGTGGCTGTTTTTATTGGGGCTAGGTGGTTTTGGGGACCCTGGTCCGGCTTGTTCCGCTTCAGGGGGTGTTTCGCTTCAGGGTGCACGAACTTACACGTAGGTAGGTATCGATGCAGCTAACCTTTCACACCGTATCTCCTAAATGCCTTGCTTGGTTCATCCACTCACATACTACTGGGGTTCGACGTGCTCCACAAGCCCGTCCGGACAGGATCTTACATACTCGATAGTCATGGCGCACGAAATACCCAAGGCGTACTGCTGAACCAAGTTCATCATTTGAACCGCCCCGCATTCATATCCTTCATCCCGACACGCGGCGCGCATTTTGATGTACCACCGTTTCGCCTCAATACTCGTCCACACGCAGGCCTCCTCGGGTCCGCCGCCGCCCACCCACGCAAAATTGATGCGGCAGCCTACCAAGCCACCATGAGTGAGCGATAAGTAGTTCCCGGTGCGACACACCCAGCTTGCAAGCGACACAGAGTTGCCGTATCGCCAACGCCCAGGATTGGCAACGAGGAAATCCTCGGCCGCCGCGTCGCAGGCCATCGAAAGGCCCGGGTGCGCATTGCACTCGGAGTTGCCCATTTAGGACGCCATGACGCCGGGCATGGGAGACGGCGATGGAAAGCTGGAAAGAGACGACGCTGTGGCGGTGGCGGGCACGCCGCTGCAGCTCTGTGATGAGGTGCAGGTCGTGTGGGTCGTGGAGCCGCCAAGCGCACCAAAGCACTCGGTGTTCATGGTGCAGTCTGCCGGAGACGGGGTGGACGCGTCGGGCGATGGTGTGTTGGTCGCGAGGCAGGCGGTAGTGGGGTGGCAGGATCGGGCCTCGCCCAGGCCATTGCAGGTCTGGGTGCTGGTGGACGAGATGCAGTTGCTGGGGATGCTGCCGCCGCCGCCGCCACCACCACCAATGGGGTCGGGCGTGGTGCTGGCGAGACGCGTCGGCTCGGTGAAGTGCAAAGGCTGGCCGGTCCGGTCGGGGCGGCACTAGTCATCAGTGTAGAGCTTGCCGTAGCCCGAGGTACACGTGGGCGAGGGCGTACCGCTGCTGTAGGTGACGGTCTTGGAGGGCCCGAGCTGGTCTTGGCCGTTGACGTTTCCTCCGTTGTCGCTTCCACTGCCACTGCCACTGCCACCGCCGCCACTGCTACCATTCCCTTCCCCTGGTCTGTAGGGGCAGACTTGTACTTCCTGGCGCCTCGAGAGCCGGTTGAATAGTCCCCGCTTCTTGGTGACGGGCTCGTTCCTGCATATCCCATCAAGGAACTGTCCGCGTTGAAATTGCGGGCAAAGCGGGTCCGCAGGAGTCATGATGCACGACACGCTGTCGCTGCGCTGCCCGTTCCAAACCGGCGACACGATCCGCCCGTACCTGTTGCCGGTTGACAGGTCCTCATAGCCTCTTCGGTCTAGCTGCTCAGTGGGAATGCTCCCTACCTGAACCCTGCGGCTCAAAGCCCTGAGCTCGACTTTCACGTCGGCCGGCCGCGCATACCGAGTGGTTGACGTGCCACGCATGTAAGCAACGAGGCCCGCGACCAGAGGCGCAGCCAGCGACGTGCCTTCCTGCTTTTCCATGCCAGCCCCGTATTTCGCCACCCAAATATTCTCCCCTGGGGCCCAAAGCATTCCAACCATCTCTATGGAAAACTCGGTTGCACAGCTCAATTGGTCCGATGCGCCTACGACAATCATATTACTAAGTCCGGGTGTCAAGGACCAGAGCTGCGGCCGTTGGGTGATGGCGGCGCCTATGGAAATGCTGTACTGGGATGGCGGTGCGTTTCCGGATGCTGCCACGAGCACCACGCCAATTGCGTCGAGCTTTTGCAGAAATTTATCTAGTACATTCATTTTGTCAGCACCTCGCGCCAACAGCAAGCTCGGAGAAGGGGGCGGGGGGGCTTTCCACTCACCCACGACTGCCTGCAGGCGATCCGATCCCCACGGGAACCCAAACGACCAAGTTGCTTGTTTAACTAGAATTATATATAGGAGAGGAGAGGGCCTGTTATAGGCTGTGGGAGGCTCTGGAAGAATTTCAGAGCCTTCTGTAAAGTGGAACTAACTAATATAATAATAGAATAGTACTGTTCTGAACCATTCTACATGTTTCTATTAACGTAATGGCTGATATAGCTACTGTGACGTTCTAGTTGATTCTGTGGGGCAGTAGCCCCACTAGATTTAGGGAGTTCTACCCCCTTGAACTCCAGAAGGTTTAGAGTGCTCTAGAGGCCCTAAGGGGCACTGGAGTGGGTTGGAATCTTTTAGAACCTTCTGGGGTTCTAGAAGATTCAGCTGGTAGTTTTAGGGTACGTAACCACACTACAGGGTACCCAGTACAGAGTACTTAATAGCTAGAAAAATTAACAGCTATTTTGCTAGAGAATTGCTATAATAAAGATAAAGCTAGCATTATGGAAGGTTAAGGAATAAATAACTTAGTCGTAAGAACCTCTAAACACAGGGTTTTAAAGAAAAAGAAGTTAGGGAGCTGCATCTAAATCTCTTTTATTAAGTGTATCTCAGTTACTAGCCAGTTCCTCCCTCTACTTATAATTTTTAAGGGTAAAAGTGTTTAATAACAGTGGTATCTAAAGGATATAAGGCTATTTAAGGAGTGGTACTTTACAGTTAGCCTGAAAGGCTAGATTAATAACGAGATCGCTTTAAAGTAGCTTAGAAAGGTATTTATCCCTTTAACTAAGCTGGCTAAACCTTCTTAAAAGCGCCTCCTTATTATTAACGGCTATAGTAGCTATGTAATCGTTAATTATATATAGGAGGCTTATATTAATAACATTTACTGACTCGGGGCGTTTGTTTAAGCAGACCCTGCCGTTCTTTTTAAGCTCTATATGTAATATTACTGTAGCCATTTATGTATATAGCGATGCGTTTTCTAGCGCGTGCTACTGTTAAAAAGGAGCCGCGCCGCGCGGTTCTTTAAACTGTGCTTCTTTCAATCATCAATCGATCCGACGATTTTCACCACGAAGACCTCCTATTGAAAGCCCAGTGACATTCTGGCCCTTCGATTAAAGGAAGATGACCTGATCCACGGTCGCGTTTCCTTTGTTATTCTATGTTAGGCTCCGTTCTATGCTAGGTACCGTCACATACTAGGTTTTGTTCCATACTAGGTACGTATCTGTTTTTCTACGTCAGTTGCATTTGTGTCCCTCCGATCGGAGGACCAGTAGTCTGGGAGTCGGCCTTTCAGGCCGACAACAACGTTCTGTGGGCGTGGTTCTTTTTGTGGTTTCTTCCCTGTTGCGCCATCGCACCAGTTCAATACATCTCCTACATTCTCTAGCCTCTTAATCTTTTGTGCTTTAATGCCTTAAAGAGGGCTTATCGCATACGCCTTAAAAGACTACTTATTAACGCTTATTACGATTCTTCTATTACTAGTAAGTGTGCGTTTCTTAAATGTTATCGTCTGGCTAGGTCTAAGGCGCTTACAGAATCTAATATTAAAGCTGGGTGGAAGGGAACTAGCTTATAGCCTATTAATATTACTAAGCTTTTAATAAGTAAGCTCCTTTTGAAGAATTCTAACTAAACTACCACTTTAAAGCTTACCAGTCGTGAATCTGACGTTTATACGTACTAGAAGCCTATCCTAAAGGATTTTAACGATAAGAAAGTGATTTAGTTAACCTTAAGAAAATCTGTAAAGTATAAGGAGCAGGCTAGGCAATTTAGGCAGTTAGTTAAGGCGATGCTAACGGATAAGCTGTTTCTCTGGAAGGTTAGTAAGGCCTTAGACGAGAAGGACTTTGAATTATCTCTCTGTAAGCGAAGGATTGAGTCGCTGGAGGCTAAGGTTAATCGGCTATAACGCATAAAGAGTAGGAGGGTCGAGCCGGATCTAAATACCTTATTCGCGAATATCAAGACAATTCGCGCTGTATAGAAGATTGTAGGGCGCAATCTGGTGAAAGATTCGGATTCAGAATAAGAAGGTGATTCTAGTGATGTAAAGAGTTGTATTCAAGCGCTTTGAATTGATTGTTTTATTTGTTGCTTTGTGAGGGGTGGTGGTTTTGGTGACCCTGGTCCGGCTTGTTCCGCTTCAGGGAGTGTTTTGCTTCAGGGTGCACGAACTTAAAGTATAAGCAGTATTTAAAAGAATACAATTAGCCATTTCGATACAAAAGGGAAAGAAAACTCTCGATTTGATCTCCGAGCCTCAGCAAAACTTATTTATAAAGGGGATACTATTTGTCTTTTACAAGGAGCACCGAAGCCTATAATTATCAGGCTCTACAACGGCTATTCGACAATTATCATAATTACAGCTCCCTTGCCAGAGTCAAATACCGGATCGTGGGATCGTTTACAATCTATCAGAACAACATCCCCAACGGATTTCGTGATAATCTGGGACTGGGACACGTCTTAACAAGGATCACAAGATCAAGGCTACGAATCCTTCATAAGCAGTCAACCCGGGCCCCAGCGGCCTTGGACAGAGTTTCAAGATTATCTGGCTAAAGTCATCAGACTATGGAATTTTGGTGTATTGTTAAATGGAACAGAAAGATACGAAGACGCAGAGATACATCTCCAAAAGGCTGTCGAGATGTATAGCACGGATCGCGACGCGAGCTTTAGACTACAGCCGCCGCGGTTAAGAACCGTTTCTCCGAGCTACGCTAGAATAGAATCTAAGCTCGCTTCATGCTCCCGCTTGCTACCGCGCCAGAAACGGAGGTACTTTGGCACCCTGGCTCGCGTCGTACTGTGCTCAGACACCTCTCCCTTCCGGGCACGCGCAGAGTTTCTGCGAGAGAGTGCCTACTCGAGAGCGTATCGATGCCCCTCGCCAAGGGCCTCGTGCCGCAATGCTGGGGCGTCGCCACGGATCTTCTGGGCCTCTTTGTACCTCCCTTCGCGATACACCGCTGCGAGCCCAAAACATCTCCGGACACTCGCTAAAATGACCGTCAAACATCCTGCGGCCTTCACGCCAAAATCTTGGCGCATGCCGCGCCTCCCGTTCCGTGGCTGCCAGGCCCCGTCAAGCCAAGCCAATCCTGACGCCACAATCCGTGCATGTTGATAAACGAGTTCGAAGGATGGTTGATTGTTCTAAACTGCGAGGAGCCGCGGCCACGCCTAAGAATATTCTCAGGGCGCACGGTTCTCCCACGCTAGTCCTAATCTAGTAACAACCTACTAGGCAGGCGCAACTCCCACGCTACAATGTCCATGCCAGCCGCGTCCCCCACGACAGCCGCTCAGAAATCCGCTATTTGCAAACTATCACGCTTTTTGACTTCCCTGCTTTGTTCCCCGTTGGGTGAGTGGAACGCGGTGCGGGAAGTCCCCTCGACGTTGCTGCCCGCTGACAGCCTTAATAGAACTCAGGCCCTCCGCGTCGCACCACCACATTGTCCCCACCGCCGATGAGAACCCGCCACACTGACGATTCCAACGATGTAGGCACCTGGCAACCAACTGGCAAAGGCAAGGCGCAAAGTACCAGGCGAGTACCCGACCTACCGGGCACCTGCTGACCAAAGCGAGGTATCCCTCATGTATCCACCTGCTGGCCATTTGACTCTCAAGTACATATTTCCAGCTGAGACAAAATTTGCTCCATTGCCCGCAAGCAATCTCAATTGTTGGTGTATCAAGCGCGTGAAACTATAAAAACCTGGAACCAGAATCCATGCTTTATCAGTTTCAGCGCTTTCTGTCATACTTGAAAAGTGGGAGAGGTGGAGACAGGTCACTTCATTTCGAGGGCACCGTATCGCAACGGCCGCATAAATGATAGGGAATTGAGCCTGCAGTGATATCTACCTTGGTAGGTACTAAGTATGGATGGAAATAATTACGATCAGGGGGGAATGTTGGGATTCATGGAACCTTTATCCGAAAGAAATCGACACCCATCAGTGTTCTCTTCCCAGTCACTGTATCTTGACAGTTCGCCTCACTTGGCAATCGCAACTCGGCGGCCCAAAGCGCATCCTCCCCGTGATCCGTCCCTCATCGTCAAGGACCAAGCCAACTCCATTTTCAACTGTTTCCGCATACGAAAGGCCAGGAAACCTATACACCTTGTCTCCCACCTTTCCAGTCTCTCGCAAATCAAGCCGCAACACCGTCAGAGTCCGACACGACGCCTCCGGGCATCGCACCGCGCAGATAGGCTCCCCGTTAGCAGCGCCCCGATCTCGTCGAGACCGGGCAATATGTCTCGATTTTGTAAGTCTGGTGATCTTAGCCGAAAGATCCCCTGCAACATGAGTATCGTATTTCAGAAGTTGCGTAACGCGCTGGGCTATAAATCGTCGTTGGGCGCCACCTGGAGGCGCGGCCATAAACTCAGCGATGCACCTGTCCAGCTTGGACGTGAACCTCCGGTCTTGAGTTTGTCGCGCCTCGAGTGTGTAGGCCAAGTTCGCGACGATTTGGGCCATCATGGTGTGGATGACATCAAAGGGGAAGATACGATTCATCCCGTCGAGTAAATCGGCGGCGGTGAGTCTTCTGTCGGTGTACAAGGAATAGAGGATCTCCATCGCGGTCCCGACGCCAGCTTCTTCCCCGGACTCTTCCGGGTCGAGGCAGTGGATGGCTTCGATTTCGCCGACGAAATCCATTTCGGTTTCGATGACGCCGTTGGGACTAAAGGTGATTGTGCATTGGGGCGGTATACGCTGGTCGCCCAAGTCCCATTCTGCGGCATCCAAGTGATTGTACCCCGTAAGATATGATAGCAGCCCGACGTCATCTGGATTGGACTGTTGATGTCGCTCTCGAGGCTGAAGCAGCAAAGGCGAGAAATCGCCCTTCTTCAAGGCCGTTTCCCATACCCATCGACACGCCTCAACCGAAGACTCGGGGATAGTATCGGAGGGGGATGGGGCATGCCTGTGCAGGAGCATGTTGACAGCGAGAAACCGGTCTCGGAAAATCTGGCACTTTGTCCTGGCAATCAACTCAAGGGCTTCCCCGAGACACAAGCTCCGCGGTTGCTCCTGCTTGTCTGTAAGGCCTGCAAGGAAACCGTTCTTGAGACGGCTAGCAAACGATTTGGCATACCGAAAAAAACCCAGGAGGACGTTGTGGCCATTTCGAACGAGCGTGGTGAAAGTATCCGCGGCGTTGTTGCCCTGGCCTTGTCTGTTGTCTGCGGGGGCTCGCCGCCATACGTAGTCGGATTTGTCCATGACGCAGGCCTTGCGGCAGAGAGAGTATTCGAGTAGCACCCACATCCTTTCCATCCACTGCGAGGAGCATAGCATGTGCAAGGCTGGCATGAAGCGGAGCGCCGCAGTGGCGGAGAACTCGGATGGCCCGGCGGGCATGAGCATCATGATGTATCCACCAGGGAGGTCCGGCATATGAATCAGGATCTCCTGCGCGTCATGGTATATGCTGGGGATGCGGAGAAGCAATGCTTGTTGCATTGGTCTGTCCCATTGAGGTACGCTGAAGTAGTCATGCCAAAATTCCGTGCCGTGGTCGTAGGCATCCAACGACGCGTCGAGGAGTGTCTCTAGGGTCTTTAAAACCGTGGAAGCGGCATCATCATGGTGTGCCTTGAGCTGGTTGGCCGTTCGAATTGATTCGTCCCACACATGAGAAACAGGGACCCAGGAAGCCTTGGAAGCTTTGAGACAAGAGAAATGTCGGTTTGTCACCCGTGCGTGGACCGCGGAAGCCGGGTCGGAAGCCGAGTTCACAGACGAGATGGTCCGAATTGGTGGCTCCCCGACAATGGGCAATTTGCACTCGTGGCACGAAGTGTCGAGCCGTGACTCCCAAAAAGTTGCGAGAACCTCCGTGAATGTCACTGTAACTTGTTGGTGCCCGACGAAGAGGATGAGGCATGGTTCGTCGGTTGCCGTTGAGAAAGTGCCCGTATCAATCGGCAGGAGGGGCTGTTCCCCACCGTACCATTGCTTCTGTGACAGCTTGAGCAAAACCGTTTCCAGCCGAGTCATGAATGCAGTGGCTTTGTCTGCGCTTCGATCGGCGATAACCTGAACCGTTGAGCACAAGAATCTGTTGATCGCCCCATTGCTGTTGTCTGGTACATTCTGGCTCAGTTGAATGGCGGCTTGCAACAATTCTGCACAGAGAACGTCTCCATCCTGCCGGAGAGCGTCACCAGCAAATTGGGCCATCTGACGAGAAAGCTCGATACCGAAAGCCGGCCCGTTCGGTGGTGAGGTTGGATAGACATCCAAGACCTCATTGATGTGATCTTGAAGGAGTCGCTGGAGGGTCGCCCGGATGCTAGCTTCATCGTCGGCAAATGCAGCTGCCCGGGCTGCCTGAGCCGCCACCAGGTTGCTGAGCCCAGCCATAGCGTTCACTGGAGAAAGAACAACTGACGCAGCCAAGCGAGCTTGAATGTCATGAGATCTCGATGAGCCTGACTGGATTTGACAAGGTAGAACGACCAACAGGTAAAAAATGCCGCTTCACCGCCTCGATGCTGGGTTGCGTGGCAAAGGTGAGGGGGTGGCGCCGTGGAGGTTACACGGTTGGCGCTCTTCTGCAAAAACTCGAAGCCACCCCCTCTCTGGAGCCACCTCCCCTGCATCAAGTGCTTCGAACCAACCAATCACAACTCTCCTGTTGCCATCAGAACGCGTCGCATCAGACCAACCTGAAAACAACGGACAACGGAACACCTCACATCGGACCTCTTATTTCGACCGCACAGCCAGCTTCTTCGCATCTCCCCCCTTGCCAATGCTCTCGCGCAGGATAAAACGAAAAGATGGCACGTGGGGAATTCCTCCAGGCTTCCTTTGGCGGGCCGCTCGTCGGCACGGTCTCTCCTGTGCCTGGAGGAACTTTAAAGCGAAGCGAAGTTCCGAAAGGTTCCTTTTCCGCTCCTTTTCCTGACACAAAGCACGAGCCAACTTTTGTTTCGTTTCATCCAGGAGTCCATTTTCCACCTGCTTTTACACATAATCCACGCGTTAGTCTCGCGTTCTGGCTTGCGAAGCTGGTGCCTGGAAGCTACGCGTACACCGCATAACCTCGTCTTCTATCCATCTTGATCCAGCTGCTGCAATGTGTGTCTCAGGGTTAGTCTCAGTAGCGGTGTTACATGGGGGGTCCATTGGGTATCTGCCATGGCTAGTGCGTTTTGAAACCTTGTCTCATGACACAGGTAAAGGACATAACTCTCAGGCGGAAGCTTAACTTACAGTAGCCTTGAAGAAGTGTGTGGCCGGTAGAGTCTATGTCCACAGGTTTATTCCCATGATAGAAATATGTCCATCTCCATAGAATCGCTTTAAAAAGTCAATCTCTACTATATATTCTGCTCGGCCTATAATAATGGCGGTATGTCCCCTATAATCCGGTTATAGAGTACGCGGAATCGCACCAGGCCGAGACTTCCTCTTCCTCAGCGGTCTCAGGAACCAGGGTGGATTCCTAGATAGCATCCCACTCCTAAAACCATCCCTTATATCTGTATTCTCGTTCAAAGCGCCACTGGGTTTTATCCCCCAGTCTCTCTAGCTTAAGTATTACGTCCCTTATCTCCCTATCCAGCACGTTTCTTAGCTCAATAAAATCGTACTGTGCAAGTTTCCAAAAAAGATACAGACCTTCCCACCTCTTTACCCTTAATACCTGCACATACAGGCTTATAAAGCTAGGTTTTATTACTATACTACTACTTTAAACACCTTTGAGGTTAAGCAGGATATTTAAAAACTGTTTTCCCTAGCTCTTCTAATCTGTTATTATAAACGTAGGTATATATAATAACCCTGTCCTATACGTGACCTACTTAAATCTTAACTAACCTTTTAACCTGGTGAACTAGTGCGATGGCGCAACAAGGAAGAAACCACAAAGAGAACCACACCCACAGAACGTTGTTGTCGGCCTGAAAGGTCGACTCCCAGACTACTGGTTCTCTAATCAGAGGGACACAAATGCAACTGACGTAGAAAAACAGATACGTACCTAGTATGGAACAAAATCTAGTATGTGACGGTGCCTAGCATGGAACAACAAAGGAAACGCGACTGTGGATCAGGTCATCTTCCTTCGATCGAAGGGCCAGAATGTCACTGGGCTTTCAATAGGAGGTCTTCGTGGTGAAAATCATCGGATTGATGATTGATTGAAAGAAGCACGGTTCAAAGAACCGCGCGGCGCGGCCCCTTTTTGACAGTGGCACGCGCCAGAGAACGCATCGCTATGTACATAAACGGCTATAGTAATATTACACACAGAGCCTAAAAAGAACGACAGGGTCGGCCTGAACAAACGCCCCGAGTCACTGGTTTTCTTCCCCTATATAGACTTTAAGATCGCTACCGTCTGGCGTTTTATTAAGATGGTGTCAGAAGCGCAGCACTCTGGATTCTGTGGAATTGTAGGGGTTGCAACTGCGTGATTGTATTGCTTGTGTTCACTCTGTTCCTCTGGCTCTAGCTGGAAGCCAGAGGCTTCTTTATAGACTATTCTGCAGCATTCAAGCTTCGTCACTTCGGTAGCTAAGGCTCACTAGCGTACTGGCGGTGCCAGGTATCCAGTCAGCTCCGCTAACTAGATGCCCAGGGCCTCTGAACCCCCTTCTTTCTAACAGCTACCCTTATAGATTACGCGTCGTCTGCTTTTATTAAGAGGAAACTTTAGCCGGGGTGACTGAAAAGGGGCCTTTGAGGCCGTGCTGCAGAAGCGAATGGGATCACCCTAGCTCAGGGAAGAATCAGGGGAAGCTCAGGACAAATCAGCCACAGCTCACCCAAGCTCAGGATGACGGACGAAAAAGGAAATTTCGTGTGCCCAGATTCGTCGCAGGAAACCACGCTGTATCTCCCCTCTTCGATTTCCTGGGCAAAGGATTTGGAGGTGGCGGTACGTCTGGCGGTACGGCACGGCAGCCATCGATTCCATTGTTTCCGGGGAGATAACGGATGAAGTCGTTTCGAATGCCATTCAAGTAGATGAAAGACACAAACACGGGAGCTGAGGAGGCGATTATGCTATAGGAACCCAGCTCGCCGCCCGGGATGAGCCTGTCGAGCATAGCTGCGATCGTAGCTCGGTTGGCCGTCTCAGGATTGCCGGGCACACTCATATGCCCTCTGACACCCGCAAACCACCGTGTTGGTACGATGAGATGCCACCGATGCCTCTTTTGCTGACCTCGTCTCATCCAACAACACCTAGCCAACCAGCATACGGCAACTGCAACGCGCCCGCGTGGCCTGGCACTCCCTCGCCCGGCAGCAACGTCACCACCGATGGCTCGTGCGGCCCGGCAAACGGCGGCAAGACGTGTACCGGCGCTAGCTTTGGCACCTGCTGCTCCGCGAGCGGCTATTACGGGAGCACCACCGCCCATTGCAGCTCCGGATGTCAGAGTGGATTTGGCACTTGCAGCAGCCAGAGCGGCACCATCTCCACCGACGGCAAGTGTGGTACGGCGAATGGGAAAACTTGCGTCGGTTTGGGGCTTGGTGGCTGTTGCTCAGCAACAGGCAACTGTGGTAACACCGCAAACCATTGTGGTCAGGGATGGTAAGTTTCTGCCATCATCATCTTGCATAAACCCTCACTGACAACATATGTCACAACAATAGCCAGAAGAACTACGCAAGCCAGTGCCGAACATCCAACATTCCGTCGGTTCTGGGCACCTGTGGCGCTGGCAACGGGGGCGTCACGTGCAATGGAGGCGATTTAAACAACCAGTGCTGCAGCGCGGGCGGCTATTGTGGTACTACGAGTGGTCATTGCGCTTCAGGATGGTAGGTCTTTTCGCCCCTCGAGCAAGGACGTATAAACTGACGATTGCGTGAAATATAGTCAAGCAGGGTTCGGTCGTTGCAATTGATCAGATAAGGGCATACATCAGGGGCCAGAGGATGCGGGGGGGAAATCGCTTGCCAGTGGGAAATTTGGTGGGTGGTCAAGATGGTGTAGTCCTTTTGTCCGTTCTGTACAGACATGATTGGATAGCAGATAGACAAAATACCCGCCTAACTCGTCACCGGCTTTCCCGACTTCTGCTGATAGATAATCACATTACCTGTGGCAGACCTCAATTGCGTTGAAATGCACATTGTGGGATGCAAAAATACCCCCTGTAATCGGGTGTCCGGCTGGCGATCACCTCGTTGTTTGCCCCCGATTTTGCGCTTATTGGCGCGAGGCTGCATTGCATGGAACCGGTGAGTACCACTGTCCTGGTGATTCATTGGTCTGACCGAGGTGACGAGACCCGTAGAGCCTCGCTTGGCGTTGGGCACTTGCGTCGTGTCAGCAACCAGTGCGAGAATGTAATCCTCTCGGACTTGTCTGGCCTGTATGCTTATTAACAATCTCACCCGAGATCGCCGGGATCCACGTTGCCGATGCAGTTAAATACAGCGCTGATCCCTTCAACGGGTGTATTTTGCAGTCGCGACGGCTACCCCCTTTTTGTCACACCCCTTTCTGCCACCAAACCCAAAATCGAAGATGAGCACAAACAACCAACGATTTGACTACGTCGTGGTCGGAGGCGGCACTGCTGGCCTGGTCATCGCCTCGCGTCTCACCGAGGACAGCAAAATCCGGGTGCTCGTTGTCGAGGCTGGTTCCGACCGCCGCAGCGACCCCCTGATTCTGACGCCTGGTCTCGTCGCCGCCGTCCGTGGCAAGGATGAATACGACTGGAAGTTCTCGTCAGTTCCGCAGGCAAGCCTCAACGGCCGGCGGGTTCCCCAAACCCGGGGCAAGATGCTCGGTGGCAGCTCCGCGCTGAACTACATGATGCTATTGTACCCGAGTCGCGGCATCATTGACGCCTGGCAGGCTCTTGGCAACGACGGATGGGGATTCGATTCGTTGGCTCCGTACTACCGTAAGTTCACGACGGTGCACGCTCCGCCGCAGGCCGCCAGGGATGTCGTCGGTCTGACATACCGTGATGAGAGCATCGAGAGTGGCGATGGACCCATCCAGGTGTCTTACAGCGAGGGCTATGGCGTGACCAACGGCGCATGGCTCAAGTCCTTTTCTGAGCTCGGACTTGAAGCCAGTACGGACCCACGACATGGTAACGCTGTCGGTGCATTCCAGAACCCGGCCACCATCGACCCAGCGACCAAGACGAGAAGCTACGCCGCAACGGGATACTATAACGCCAATGTTGCAGCGAGACCAAACCTCGTCGTGATGACCGACTCCCTTGTCAGCAGGATCCTTTTCAACACCACGCAGACCGAGCCCGTGGCAACAGGGGTTGAGATCGTCGACAAGGACGGGAAAAAGACTGAGGTATTCGTTAGCTCCGAAGTAATCCTCGCAGCCGGTGCCCTCCAATCCCCCCAAATCCTGGAACTCTCCGGAATCGGTGGTAGCGAGCTCCTCCAGAAACACGGCATCCCGGTCCTCGTCGACAACCCCAACGTCGGCGAAAACATGCACGACCATCCCATCGTCTGTCAGTCCTTCGAAGTCAACGATGGCGTACCCTCGGCCGACAGACTGCGCGATCCCCAGGTGTTGCAGGCGCTGATGCAAATGTATCAAACCAAGGCCGCCGGCCCTCTCGGACAAAGCAACCTCACTGGAGCATTCACCCCCCTCGTCGACAGCTCCGGAGTCCTATCCCCAGCCGCCACAGAATCCCTCTTTTCAGCCCACGCCTCCTCCTCCCCCGGCAACGACCTAGTCCTCTCCCTCTTGAAATCATCCTCCACCCCCGCTCTACAATTTCTCCTCTTCCCCACACAAGTCAACATCCCACAGGACTCATCCCCTCCACCCTCCCAGCCAGAGAACTTCATCACCGTCATAACCGCGCTCAGCCACCCCTTCTCCCGTGGGAGCGTGCACATCACCTCAGGCGACGTCTCGGTCCTCCCGGCCTGGGACCCTCAGTATAACTCGCACCCACTCGACCTCGACATCCTCGCCCACGGAGTCCAATTCGTCGAGCGAATCATCTCCCCCTCCCTTCCCTTCGGTCAGCTCCTCAAACCCAACGGGAAGCGCCTCCCTCCCCTGACACCCTCCCCCGAGCCAGACGACCTCGAAACCGCAAGGGAAATAGTCCGACAGCAACAGATCTCGATGTTCCACGTCTCCGGGAGCTGTGCGATGCTGCCGAGGGAGAAGGGGGGTGTTGTTGATAGTAGGTTGAGGGTGTATGGCACGAAGGGGCTGCGGGTGGTCGATGCGAGTGTGTTTCCGCTGGAGCCGTCGGGGAATATCCAGAGTACGGTTTATGCGGTTGCCGAGAGGGCGGCGGATTTGATTAGGGGGGTTGTGTAGGGGGGTGGCTGACTGCCGAATTGTAAAGAATCGGGGGGTCGGAAATAGATAGAACTAGGTGAAAGGTGTATGCGTGTGCCTTTGCCAGTGGCGGGGGACGTGTCAATGGACTTGGAGCTCATTTTGTTAAGGTTGAGGTTGAGTTTGAGGAAGTCAGGTGACGATGGTGAGGTTGCGCACCAAGGGAGCTGTGCAGACGTGGAAATTGGGGGGTTTGTGCCAGGAAGGTGCCCGTGATAACTGTGCTGATGTGACATTTGAAATGCGATGGCCGTGAGAGGTCAACTGCGCAGAAAATAGAGAGTAGGTACTCACCTATAAAGTCACACCCGACATTTTTTCTGCCCGAGTCTGTATTAGTCGCAGATCCTGAGCAAGGGGTGAGCCGTACTGAGGGCCGCCTGAGCCGAGGTGAGTCTAAGGAATTTTATACCGGCTATACTTGCCGTGACCATAAATGGGCCGGTGTGGTTGCAAGGACGATGCCAACCCCAGTTAGGTGTAGACCCTTAAAGCACTTCCAGATTTGTCTCGTTTCGGGCCGCCTCAGGGATCGTGATGTACGGAGAGTAGCCACTGGTGCATCCGAATGCCGAAGGAAGCAGCGGCAAGATGCAGAGGTGTATCGCCATCGAGGTCGCATGGCCGGTCAATGTCCTTGATGCATTCGCTGCGCTGCAACAACACACGTAATATCTCGACGTGGCCATTTCTGGCCGCATAGTGCAACGGGGTCATAAACCATTCATCGACAACGTCAACCTTGGCACCAAGCTCAAGCAACATTACCGCCGCGCCTAACCGGCCGTGCTAGCAGGTTATGAGGAGAGGAGTTTGCCCCGAGTCCTGTTGGATTTCGATGTCGGCGCCAAGCGTCGATAGGAGGTGAATGACCTTAGGTACCTTGCCAGTGGTTGCTCCAGTAGCTTATGGGCGGTCGCTTTATCGGCTTTGAACACGGGCTCAAAAATCTCCGACATGTCTTGCGCGGCTGCAAGGTGACAGAGGCTCTCCACCCCCCATTCGATTACCAATTATCTCGATCCGATCAGTGAGACATGCACCGGTTGCGATGAGTGCTGCATCCGCTGTACTATGTACTGTCCTAGGAATTAGCCTAGGATGTCACGTACTATCCCACAACATGGACCAATATATGCCAGAAATGTAGAGGAAGGGCTTAAAACAGGCCTGTGAGGCTGTGCAGCGGTGGCGTATGGGATCATCCTAGCTCCAAGAAAACAGTTAGTTAACGTATATAACGACTAAAGTAGTTAGTAAAGGCAGTTGTTAAAGGAAGGGAAAAACTTATAAGCGTCTGCGAAAGTGAGACCGTCGTAATACACCTTACGAAAAATACACTTACTGCATTGTTTAATACCAGGCGCGACGATGTATTTACGACCGGTCTGGAAATAACTTAAGTAAGGGTATAGTGGAGACGTTATTACAGTTTACTATAAAGTAAGAGCGGTTTTGGAAGACTTCTGTTAGGATCATCTTTTCGTTATCCAGTTTAATATAATATCAGTATCGTGATAATTAGAGAAGAAGGTGGAGACGTACCAGAAGTACGACATATACTTCTTTTGAGCTTAGAGAAAGCAGCCTTCGGGTCGCAGGCCAAAGAAGGAGGGAATCGTGTCACGACCTTTAGTCGCGACCCTAAGAAGTACGGATTAGGAAGGGCTGTGCTAAACTAATTACTAAGCCCAGGGTGTAACGACTTATAAAGCCCCGTTCCACTAATTAAAAAGGACCCGAACCAAGGCGCCTTCAGGACCTGTCCCGAGGGATGGAATAACCGGGACAGACCTGACGTCCCGGGTAGTCGGGACCTCGGGACCACAGATTATATTTAGTATAAATAGTAGCCGTTGCTAGCTCGATAAGGTAAGGAATCTTAGTTCCTCACGTAAGTAATTCATTGTTTATTTATACACTACTGCTTAGCTCGCCTGTGTCTTATAATGCAGCGGCTTACAGTAACAGTAGACCCGTTTACGAGGAACTTCCTTTATCATTTAATCTCCGGACCGCCCATCTTAGGGATACGCCTTATACTCTCGAGTGCGACACCTCAACATTATTTACTGGAGATGGCCCCGTAGAACTACGCAGGAAGCGAGGATGGCTTCGGAGTTTCTGTCACACATCACCCGGCGGACGGCTCCAGAAACTGCACTCCGTTGGATTGAGATTTGGTTGGTAAGGTAGGCAAAGGCGTTTCAATGTTACTAATCGCTCCGCCATGCTACTAATTGATGATATCCTTGCTTAACTTCGCCATCAATAATTAAGAAGGGTTCATAGTCCAAGCCAACCGCAGCAGTGTAAATTTCTAGCAGAGGCTCATCAAGCTTCCCATTGGAAGTCACACTTGATGCTAACATTTCGAACGGCCGTGCGCGAGCAATGTGCATTACAATAGGCTAGTGTTGGTGCGGTCGGTCAGGGTGGTGTTTCCCCTCAATCTCATGATCTTCCCCTTGTTCTCCCAGTTTCTGATCTTCACGGTCCATCCCCAGAACCCGCAATCCCCATTGCAATCATGGAGCCCCTGTCCTACCAACTGCAACGCTCCGAATCAGTCTACTCGTCCTAACCCATTCCCAATATCACGAAAAGCCAGACTGGGACCCGGCTCATCGACCTCCTCCCTGGCTCGGACACCCAGACCATCTCATGCATCATGAGACCCACCACCTTCGAGCTCTTTCCCTCTGAGCCCCCTTCTTATGAAGCTCTCTCCTACGTATGGGGCGACCCGACATTCCTTTAACCCATTATTGTCGACGGCCTCTTTGGTATTACCCGCAATCTCCACGCTGCACTGCACCATCTCCGCCACCCGAAACGATCTCGAACCATTTAGGTTAACGTGATTTGCATTAATCAGTACGATATGCAGGAGCGCAACCACCAAATCTCCCTCATGCGATGCATCTACAGTCATGCGCGGCAAATCGTTTCTTGGCTGGGCGAAGCTGATGCTGATTCGGATCTGGCGATGGACTACCACTCTTCAGACGCATAGGTCAATTCGACACGCCTGGATACCTCCCTGGATATTATCAACGCGCTCGTAAATCTCTTCTCCCGGCCGTACTGGACGCACGTGTGGATCGTTCAAGAGGTGGCAATGGCGCAGAACATCGCCCTTATGTGCGGTGATCGTCAGCTGCCATAGGACAGGCTAGCGAGCTTCATTCCCCTTACAAGAGCCGCTTCAGGAATTCGGGGTGAGGGGTGGAGGGCACTCGCGAGGCCGAGGAAGTTAATAAGACTCAGTCTCAATGATGAGCAAGACCCGATAAATACGCTGCAAGAGGCGATCGACTTTGAGGCGTCAGTTCCGGTAGACAAGCTGTATGGACTGCTGGGACTTTTTCCTGCGAGGGTGCAGGGAAGGCTGACTGTTGACTATCGGCGATCTCTCCGTGAGGTGGTCAGGGACGTGGTGAAGGCTTGCCTCGAGGAGCGGCAGGGTTCCGAGCCAGGAATTGACCTGTCCTTCTTCCGCTTGTTCCCGCCATTTGTTGAAGAGAAGCCCTCAGACAGAGCATTTGCATCTTGGCTCCCTGATGTTAGAAGACAGGTAGCGGGCATGGCGGAGTGGTATGATCCATCAAAAGGCAAGAGTTGGAATGGACGTATATCGTTGCGATATCCGGAGCTAAAGGTCCCAGGGATCCTCTTTGGTCGGCTCGAGGAGACTTTGGGGCCTTTTCAGACACAGAGGTCATTGCTCTCGCAATCTTCTTTCTTCAGGAACCTGAGGACAGCTGCAATGCAGCGCATCAGCAGCAAACGACTCGACAAACCAGTTGCAGAACACCGCGCTGCCTTCTTTAACATGGTTTCAGGAACTAGGATATTCACCCAGACCCAACCGGGACGAACCTCCTCGCATGAAAAGTTGTGGGAAGCTGTAATGAGCGCGGAGACAAATGGCGTTGCGACGCCCTTGGAAAGCGTTTACCGGGAGTTGGAGATTGTATTTGAGAGGCTGCATGACCGCAAGCTGCTGCTCTTGTCTGATGGGATGGTCGGTCTGGGGCTGGCTGAGCCTCGCGCTTGTGATTCCGTCTTTGTGCTTCGAGGTTGTGCACTGCCGATAGTGCTACGGCCAGAGCGCTAGGAGAGACACGAAGAAGCCAGATACAGGTTTGTAGGGCAGGCATACGTGGACCTAGCGATTTGGGGGGAGGCAATGGATTCCAGCGTTGAGATTGAAATGGAAATCCATCGAGCAATCCGACTTGGATGGATCGTGTTGGATCCTGGAAGCCTGGAGTTCGCACCTAGGTATCCGCAGATCGCAGGTGCATGTGGAAAATGGTGTTGTATATTGGCTGTGGGGTTCCTCCTTTGTGCGATCAATTCCTGCTTGGAAATTTCCGCTTCTCGATTCAACCAATAAGTTCAGTCCGATGCAGCAAACCTCCCTCAAAATGCAGGAACACCGCCTTCATTCCAGATCACCACACACCCCGCCCCAAGGCCGCTAGGAGCTATGGAAGTGACGCAGTGCCCCCAAGGCTTCGGACGTTATTCCAGAACCACGACTAGCCCGCTGCAACCCCTTTTGAGAAGGTACGTTTGCCCACCTTGTGACACCCCACCCGGCACATGGATGCACGACTGCAACCCAATACCGAACCGCCTTCCCTGTGCGAGCACCACCGCCCCTTCCCCACAGAAAAACGCCAACCGGCTATCTTATCAGGGTAGCTCACCGGGGTTCGTACTTGCTTGCACGTCACATCGCACGCGGGGTTTCCCAAGCGGTGGTGGGCGAGGACATTTCGCTCTCCGGGAAGGTCACCTCGCTTGTAAGCGGCTCGTCCCAATACGGCAGTTGGTCACATCCCCAGACCACACCCGCCCAATCGATCGCCAAGTCATCAGATCCACGGATCACCGCCTAGGACAGGCGGAAACTAGACGCAGGATGCGAAGGAAGTAACTACGTCCTGCCAATCAACACGTATAAGAGCGAGCCTCTCGGTGCGCCGTGCCCAGACTGTTGGCGCACCTCACCACCCCTCGCACCGCCAGCCATATATTAGGTTGGGCACGCACTTTGCTACCTGCAGCGCCAAGCGGAGACACCATCCATCTCCTGCCTCTCCGACGCGATGAAGTTCACCAGCAGTGTGTCAGCCCTTCTGGGCTGCCTTGCCCTCGCCTCCGGTGCGGCTGTGCAGATGCCGGACCCCAACTATAAGTCCTACGACGGGTACAAGGTCTTCCGGCTCTCGTTCGGCCAGGATGTAGAAAAAGTCGTCGGCATCGTCGAGCGTCTCGGCTTGACCACCTGGATGGGTGCGCCGAGGGCAGGCCATCCAAGCGACATTGTCGTGTCCCCGAGCCAGGTGGCCAACTTCTTAGCTGAGGTCCGCGGCATGAGCTACATCACCATGCACGAAGATCTCGGCAAGTCGATCGAGAGCGAGTCGCCGGTCAGCGCCTACCGGGGTATGGTTTGACCATGTTTGGTGTTTTGTTGACATCAGCTAATGGATTCGCAGTTGACAGGGCTCCCGATATCTCGTGGTTCGACGCGTACCACAGCTACGCCGACCACCTCCAATGGCTGCAGGATCTGCAATCGCAGTATCCGAAGCAGTCTCAGGTTGCGTCCTCTGGCACCTCGCTAAATGGACGGAACATCACCGGCATCCATTTGTGGGGCACTTCCGGGAAGGGGAAGCCTGCCGTCGTCTTCCACGGTACCGTCCACGCCCGCGAGTGGATCACCACCATGGTGAGTCCCGCCAAGCCCCTGTTCAAACACAACTAACACAATCTCAGGTCGTCGAGTACTTCGTCTACAACCTCCTCACCAACTCCGGCACCGCGGAAGTCCAGGGCTTCCTCAACAAGTACGACTTCATCTTCTTCCCCATCGTCAACCCTGACGGCTTCGTGTACACGCAGACCAACGACCGCCTGTGGCGCAAGAACCGTCAGTCTACCTCAGGGAGTACCTGCATTGGCCATGACATTAATCGTAACTGGGCCTACAAATGGGACGTGTCCGGCGGTGCCTCAACCAACCCCTGCGCCCAAGACTTCAAGGGTCTATCGCAAAGCGATGCTCCCGAGACAACCGCTCTGGCCGCTTGGCTGCGCGCCACCAAGGCCTCGCAGGGCGTCAAGCTCTTCATCGACTGGCACGCGTACTCGCAGCTGTTCATGACTCGTAAGTTTCCCTTCCTCACCAGCTAACCCATCAGATTCAATAACTAACACCGCCCAGCCTACGGCTACTCCTGCACCGACCTCCCCAAGAAAAACAGCGAGCTGCAGTCTCTCGCCAGCGGCGCCGCGGCGGCCATCAAGGCCGTCTTCGGTACGAGCTTCGCTACCGGCCCGATCTGCACGACCATCTACCAGGCAACCGGCAGCAGCGTTGACTACGTGAACGACGTCGTGGGCGCTGACTACACGTTCACCGCGGAACTGAGAGACAAGGGCGCCAATGGCTTCGTTCTGCCAGCGAGCCAGATCTTGCCCAGCGGCCAGGAGGCATACGCTGGAGTGAGGTATCTGTTGTTGAATATGAAGTAGGAACCTGTGGAAAGGATTTGGGTGCATGATACATAGATGAGATAGACGAGGTAGGGAGGGAGACGCATACGATGATTAAACAAAACAAATATTTCCAAGAATTACGCAATATGACCTATGCCCAAGTAAAGCAAAACGTTTTAGTTTATATTTACAGTGTTTAATATGTATAGTTAAGTGAGTGTAAAAGTGAGTGTTAATTATTAAAGGAGTTTACTAATATATTTTTAATACATAAACGTCTTTTAACTACTCTAGTAAGGCAATTGGTCGCTGAATAAATGTTAAGCCTCATCCAAAGATGGTTACCTAGGCAGGCTAATCAGGCTCACTTCATCCTCGGTCACCTTCGGCTCACCACTGCTTACCCCCAGCTCACCATTCCACGCTTTACGCGACAAGGGACAGGTTTTGGCCAGATGTGGGTAGCTCATTTCCGGTCCCCCCTGTGACAACGCTGCAGGTCGTCACCTGGGCCGGTGCGGCCCGATGGAGTGGGGGCAGTTCAACTCGTCTTGATTGGGCCACCCACAAGTCCACAATTGCTTGCGTGAGAAACCAAGGCAAGTCCCTCACCATGAGGTGCGAACTCAACTAGAAAGGCTTAGGAGACATAGCATGTTTGTCCTGTCCCGTGGTCCCAGAGGACCCCCTCGGGACTTCCCTCTCATGGGTGCCCTAGCACCAAAGCAGCGTCGAGGCCGCCATCGACGATATCACGCAGGGCGAGCGGATGGCTACACAACCACTTCACAAATGTGGCACTCGCCCTCCCTGATGGCATCTCTTTTGCTGCCAACCGGCTCGGCGTCATCGGAATTTATTGCAGAGGTATCTTTGTCCTAGTTTTCTACGGAAAGTGCAGGATGATGAAAGGTACTTTAATATTTAGTGTATGCATGCGAGGTGATCCCAGCGCTCTTCTCGGACTATTATTGGCGGGCGGCTCGGACTCGCGACCAGCATCGTGCATGAGCTGAAGCTGAATCAGGCGCGGGGGTGGCAAGCACAAGGTGCTCTTACACTATTGAACAGCTTTGTCAGTCAGCGCTATGCTCGATGCGGATTTACGTGGCATTTACGATCCCGGCTTGTATTGAAGAGCTAGGTAAAATTCATGGCAGGCCTGGCACAGGATGCATCGAGGGCTTGATGGTGTGAGCATAAAATCTTGAGTCTCGCCCATCCTAGTTGCCAGAGCCACCAGCTGTTTCTGCTCGCTGTCTTGGCAACATACGGCAAAACTCCGAACGACGGCCCATCATGTGGACGAGATTCGTGACGGCCATTTATCTGGCAGGCTTCTTTCCTAGCCTCTCAGCTGCAGCCGACTTTGCCGGGGACGACCAGCCTTCTCACGGTGGTGGCACATACGATTACATCATCGTCGGTGCAGGCATCTCCGGACTGGTGGTTGCTAATCGGTTGACCGAAGATGGCCGTAGTATGGTGGGCCCTGGACCCGGCACCTAGTGTACAGTTTGACTAACAATGAAAGCGTCTGTACTGGTGATTGAGCGAGGAGACTTCGACAACAAGCCCGAGGCCATCATTCCGTACTACGGGAATCTTCTTGACACGAGCGTGCTGATACGCGTCCCGTCGGCCCCCAATGAGAAGCTCAACAATTCGACTTACTCGGTGGCCGCTGCGGCCGTCGTGGGCGGCGGCTCCGTGGTTAACGGCATGGGCTATACTCGCGGAAGTAAGGCTGATTATGATAGCTGGGAGGCGCTGGGGAATCCAGGATGGGGCTGGGAAGGCTTATTCCCCTACTTCCTCAAGAGCACAACGTTCATCCCTCCCACCCCTCAAAGCGTTACGCAGTGGAACATCACTTGGGATCCGTCGGCCTACGGTAACGGCCCTCTACACGTCCATATCCCCAGTTTCCAGTACCCCGATATAGCGACCTTTTGGGATGCGCTCAGAAACGAACCTGGTGTCGTCGTAGGCAACGGCTCAAACCTAGGAGCTGGCTCCGGCGCGTACTGGAATCCAGTTACTATCGATGCGCGTGATATGACACGGTCAACGGCACGAAAGGCCTACTACGACCCTGTGAATGCCACACGGACGAACCTGCACCTCCTCAGAGGGCAAACAGCAGCTGAGATCCTCTTTGCACCTGGGGAACCGCTAAGGGCGAATGGGGTACGGATCGTCTCGCGGCTTGACAACTCGACACGCAGCATCTACGCAAAAAAAGAAGTTATCCTCGCCGCCGGTGCTATGATGACGCCGCAGCTGCTCCAAGCCAGCGGTATCGGCCCAGCCGCAGTGCTGAAGGCGGCCGGTGTCCGTGTCAAGAAGGATATGCCGGCAGTTGGGGCAAACTTCCAAGACCACCCAACCGCTTTCTTGTCCTACGCACTGGCGAACCAGTCGTTCCCAAATCCGAATACCATTGCTACCAACGCAACGTACAACGCTACGGTATGGGACGAGTACTTTAGCAACAAGACGGGGCCTATTTCTGCCGTCGGCGGCAGCACTGTCTTATATCTCACACGCCCCGAGATCGATTCACCGGCAGCGGCAGCAGCGCTCGTCGCGCAACTCCTAGCCCAGCCGGCCGCGTCGTACCTCCCCCCCGTCTACGGTGCGTCGGCCCCGCTGCTGCGTGGGTTTGAAGCGCAGCGCGCAATCCTGGCCCGGCAGCTCAACAGCTCGTCGACAGCTATCACGCTCACCTCCTTCGTTGGCGGTGGCAACACGGCGGCTCCGCTATTTAAGCCACTGTCGCGCGGTACCGTCACGCTCAACCCGACGGACCCGAACGGGTTACCTATCGTGTCCTTCCACACGCTCATGAATCCGGTAGACAGCAAGAACGTGGTCGCAACTGTCCGGCGAGTGCGCGCCTTCTGGCAGAATCCCAAGCTGGCGCCTCTCGGGCCGTCCGAGCTCACCCCTGGCCCGCAGTTTCAGACGGACGACGAAATTCTGGGCGAGTTGACGAGAAATAATGCCATCTTTCGGCCGTCACTGGCACATCCGTCGTGCACGTGCGCCATGATGCCGGAGCGGCTGGGCGGCTGCGTCGGGCCAGACCTGAAGGTGTACGGCGTCCGCGGCTTGCGGATCGTTGACGCAAGCGTGATGCCCATCATCCCGGCTGGTGCGTTGCAGGGAACTGTGTACGCCGTTGCCGAGAAGGCGGCCGACTTGATCAAGGGACGGCGGGCCTAAGGGCAGGACTGCTTAGAGGCGGCCATTGAGCGATGTTACTGAAATGTAATAAAATTTACCAGTTTCACGTTATAACATAATATATCGAGGTCGCCTTTTATGAGTCCAGCCCAAGTTCCGCATCCCGTTCTCGGTGAATACTTGCCTTTGAGCGCGTTGACTTGTCAATACGAGTCATCCTTGCGAAGCGCAAGGCGAGCTCATACGACTAAACCTAAGCCTGCACCGGCCGTATCAATCTCTTCGTCGCAGGAAAGCTTATTATTGGATGCATTCAATGAAAATAGCACCCATTCTTGATAATTTATAATAATTACTGCCTATTCAGCACAACAGCTAACGCATCTCATCTGCCCTCTGTACAGTTCTCATAATACCGATGATTTCATCTTGGGGATAGTTAGTTTGTATCTATTTGTTTCCTAGTAACGTGTGTGATAAGCGAGTAAGACAGAAAAATGAGTGAAACCCTTTTTCCTCATCTATAACCCTAAAAATCCCTGTTAAAATTTGTCCACTGAGTGCCCTGGAAGAGGCCTGGATCAACTAATTCTACCTTATCAAGGCTTGTCATCAACGAGAGTAATCTTGCACTTCTTTCCCTCTGGATATGGAAAGAAGGCAGTCCTAATTTCCATCATGTCGTCTGTCATGTCTTTGGTCAACTTGGCGCCGCGACATTTTCTAAAAAATGTTGCGGTGGCGAGCCGCAGTTCCATTCTGGCCAGCGATATACCGATACAACTTCGTGAGCCGTAGCCATACGGTGAGGCAATGTGTCGCTGCCGTTCAGTTGCCTTCTGAAACCGCATCTCGTCGAAACTATACATAGCATGAAAACGTTGTGTTAGGCATGCCTCCAGGAGGGGCTGTGGATATTTGGGACGTGAGCCTACCGATCAGGGTCAGGGAAGAGCTTTGAGTCCCTAGCGATGCTGTAGTGTTGCACGATGATGTTCGTGCCTCCAGGTAGATAGTGTCCCAAGAAAGTGGCGCCTTCGGGCGGTGCCTTGCGGTGCATCCCGCCTCCGGCAGGGTTGTACATGCGCATCGCTTCATCGATGACGCTATTAAGCAGCGGCAGTTTCTCTACGTCCTTGTCTGTGAAGTTGTCCGAAAGACCTGCTACTTCCTCCTCCAGTTGGCGCTGTAGCTGAGGTTTCCGCAGTACCACCCATGTGATCATGGTCATGGCGAAGCCCGTTGTGTCAGACCCGGCCATAAGGAAGCCGGCAACCTCGGATCGGACGGCATCATCAGTGAGAACACTGCCCTCCTTTTCGCCGGCCTGAGCCTTCTCGGCCTCAGCGAGCATATTGCTGAAGAGATTCGGACGACCCGCGCCCGTACTGCGGAGGTTGCGTACGGCAGTATCTCCCTTCTCGGTCACGACATGGTCGGCGTTGACAATATCGCGTAGCTTCTGAAACGGCAATATGCGGGTGAGCAGCGGTAGGAAAGGGAAGAGGTCGCGCAGAACAATATTCAAACCAGCGTTGACCAGGGCATCGAAGTATTCGCGCTCGCCCTCCCCGGCCGTCTCAACCATATTAAACGAGTCGCCGAACGACAACAGCGCAATAACATCGGCCGTCATTAGCCGCCACCACTTGAAGATATCGGCCACGCCACCGGCAGCCTCAAGCCGGATCTGATCCACAGCGGTATCGACTTTGACGCGCACCTGGGCCTCCCAGTTGCGCCGCAGCGCATCCATGGTCAGGGCACGCGCGAAAAGTCGGCGTCGGGCAGCGTGCTGCCGTACATCAGTAATGCTGAAGAGGAAGCGATCGGAGCCGATGCGCATGCGCTCGTGGAATTCGGCTTTGTGGAAGTTGCTTCCCATGCGCAGCACTTCGTCCCAGACTTGGTCGTCACAAATTACCACCATATCTGGTCGCACACGCACGATTGGCCCGTACTTTTTAAATAGGTTGTGCGTGTACAGGATCGAATCTCCTGTCATTCTGTGCCAGATATACGCCAGCGGCGAGAATCGCGAATGCCACGGCCCGGGGGCCTTGGACAACGGGCTTGTCAATCCATAGTAGATGCACTACGCGTCATCGCCGCTTGTCAGCACCCTGCTTTGCCATTCGAGCACGATGGATAAGCTTCTTGATATTGGGAATACGCTACCTTCAGAAGCCTGTGAACGGCTAGTACCGCTACGCAGGAGAGAACCAACATTATTGGGCCCACCATTATGTCGCCTAGTCGGAAATAGTGTTACTGTTGCTGTCACACGATGTAAAGGAAATACATTCGCGCGGGGGGAGGGAGGGTTAAATGGACAGCGTGCTGTTAGTCGCTAGGCGGCCGCTGGGTCAGCACTAGGCAATGTGCTCCGTCCTCTGTTCCATGTTTCCAATGGGCATATCTTAGTTCTGGCTATTGCATTGGTTGACTCGGGATTGTTGCTGACATCGGAATCCGAGAGTGGGGTTACGGCAATTATTCTCGCTTGCCATCATTTTGTGACTTCAATACAACTTGTAAGTCCGAGGGCTGCGGGATTTCTTCCCCCGCGAGGTTCAAAGGCCTTCCTACAGTTAGCGAATTCGGCCCCTGCGTAATGCTTCGATGGCATGCGGTAGAACGAATGCCCATAAAGTTCGATTTGAAAGCTGTAACCTCACTGTCTCGCTCTCTAACTCTCTTGCAAGTAAAGCCAAGAGAAACAGACAGTAGATACTTTGAAACCCCCCACTCCCCCACCCCCCCGGCAAGTTGGCAAACCACTCCCGACTCCCCCACGAGTCCCAGGTACGACAAAACCGTTGATATGCCTCGTCCCGAGATATCCCAAAAACTTCTTTTGACCCGGGTGGTAGTAAAGGACGCCACGCGGTGACCATATTTCTAGGGACCATATTGGATATGGAGATTCTATTTGTATTATGATAACTTAATCTCTGCTAGTCGTTTACCAATTCACTCCTTAGCCGTCTCCTAGAAAGCCGGGTTGCGGTGGGTGTTGAGGAGCTGCACAAAGCAGACTTGGAAGAATGCTGCACCAACCCGCCACTTCGGAAGACACCATCGGCTAGTGTTGCTCTCATGACTCACGGATTGACATACTTGGGCTCAGCAAGCGCGCCCTCGGTGATCTTCCTCGCATCCTTGAGCCCGCCAAAATCCACGTCATTCAAAACCTTCAGATTTGTAGGGCTGACAGTCTGCGCCATCTTGTGGAGGCCCCTGAGCTTCTCGGGCAAGGCGGCAAGTTCCTCTTCGCTGAGATCTGCGGCTTCGTTACCGACGTTGACGCCGCACACCTTGCAAAACGTCTTCTCAAACGCACGAAGGCCCATGCGGTACCTGCTGAGGTTCTCGGCCCCCTGGATGACGACAGTCTTGGCCTGGGGGTATATCCATGTGTAGCCGTTCTGACGGCCGGTCAGCTTCTGCTCGTGGAGCGATGGGGCTCAACTTACCCGCACGCAGATGCTACAGGCGCATTCCATGACTGCGTCGGGATAGTCTTTGTCAAGAGGAGCGCTCTTCAGCGCGAGGGTAACAGCGCCACAGTGGCAGCTACCGTGGTACGTTTTCACATTCTCGACGCTAGATGACGGTTCGGGACCATTGTACATGGGAGGTTCGTATGGGGACCCCAGTGCCGCTCCGTTGAAGCTGTAATCCAAATTAATATGGTCCTAGGGGCAGACAGAGTGTACCAACGAACCTGCCGACTTCCACCTCCCACGGGTTGAAGCCTTGGATCGAACGAGCCTGGGGGCTGTCAGACATGCTACAATTGAAATAGCTGTATCCCTACCTACATTCAAGACAAGCATACCGAGCCCCCTACAGAGCAGAGGGGTGGCGCAAGTTGGACAGAACTAAGCATGTCAGTCATCATATCGACAGTTGGAGAGAACAACGCACCTTGTGGACAAAATTGTCCGAACCAAAGGTGTACGAGGTCAGGGAAGCTTCGTCACCCTTCACAACTTTGATCTCTGAGGGCTTTACCCACAGGTAGCCCTTTTTGGTGCAGATGCTGCAGTTGCATGCGTTGACGCTCTTGATCTTAGGCAGCTCGACCTCATAGACGAAAGCACCGCAGTGACAGTTTCCACGGTAAGTCTCAAGGGGTTGGTGTTCGTCGGCCATGGCTGCGGTTATATTGCTATTGAAAAATCGCCTCACGGTGAGAACAAGATGGAATTGTTTTGTTTAGGTTCAGGCTTGTCTTGGGCCGCAAAAAAAGGACGCGTCTGTTTGGCTGCACCAGCCAGCTTCATGCACCTAAAGCGACCTCGTACATACGAAGCGGGTCCGAAAGTCGGACTCCGAGTCCTCCGCGCTTGTGGCTTGCCTCCGACGCGGGTATTGCCGGACTTCGAGAACTGAGAGCCGCATCTCGGGGGATCCCCACACTACAACGTCTTTTGTTACGATGAGGCCATCATCTTCAACGTCCAAAGGGAATGGGGCCCGACCACTCCGGTTTCTGCAAAAGTAGGTATGCAGCGCCATCCTGTCGCAAGGCATCCAGCTCCCTCTCCAGGCACCACTCAGGCCTTCCCATGGCACTGCCGGGATACTGCTCGCGCCGTCGCTCGGCATCCGTCGTGAAAATATCGTCTCGCACGAGCTGCAAGTTCTGCTTTCTGTTCCTCCATCTGACCGACACAGTGGGGGGTGATGCTAACCCCGATGAGCATCTTGAGCTGCGGGCTTTCCCCTTCAGTCTCTCATGGCGCATTTACGCCCATGTCTTCGCTCTGCATCAGGTCGCCAAGGGCCACCTTCCTGATGCATGCCTTTTCGCTTACCTAACTAAAAGCGCCGCCACCGACAAACTACGGCGTTCGAAAGGCGCAGGAAAGTTGTATCGCCACTATCCGGCTCGCCGTTCACGTCCTCGCCGGTCAGCCCTTGGCACCATCGCGGCTGCAGGAATTTTCGGGGAAAAAAAAAGGCCAGGTCGTGGATTGAAACCTGCCTGTCGGAGGAGCATGGGACGCTTTGTGGTGACGACCTGACGACCCCGAAGATGAAGAGTGACACTCTTGACGCCTTTACGAGTGTACTCAATGTCTTTGAAGAGACACAGTATTAGATCAGCCATGTACAGGATATCCTTTGCCCTTAACGAAACGCGCGTGAGGATGTCGCCCACATAGAAACCTTCCAGCAGCGGGCGTTCGCGCTAGGACTCTCTGGGCCGGACAGGAGTCCCGGCATCTAGAGTTCCCGTCGTGGAAGTGGTGCACATGTAGCAAGGCCCTATTGAAACAGACAATCTCTTACATTCGCCCACCCCTTGCTATCATACACACGACAGGCACATTGTGCAATGGAAGCGATACGGGTAACCTCTTGCCATCTTAGTGGCAATTTCAAAAGCCCGATTTGTCTCGTACAGCTAGTCTGTTGCTTAGTTAGTGCCTGGCTTATAGCGTGTTGGAGTAAAGAAGTATCATATTTGACCATTGAGGACATTGAAGTTTATGAAGTATTCTGTCAAGTCTTTCGCTACTGGATCATAACTCAGTCTTTCTTTGCATCAGCAAGGATATCTGCCGTTGCCTTCTGGCTGAGCATAAGGGTGGGTATCACTGGGAATGCCCCCGGGACCCGTGGGAACGCGCTCGCATCTACAACCCGGAGACCCAAAACCCCACGGACCTTAAACTTTGAATCTAGCACCGCCATCGGGTCGTTATCCGCACCAATTGCACATGTCGATGTAGCATGGTGCGACCAGGCTTGTAGCTTGGTGAACTCGGCCTGGGCACCATCAGTGCAGTTGGTTTTGCCCACCTCTCCAGGGCACGGGTGCAGCTCCTGGAATGGTGCCGCCCCGTTTCCGGCCGCTAACCATGTCTGGCGCAACAACTTCGTCGCCGCAACGAGTTCGCTCAGATCAGCGCTTCCGTGCTTCTTGAAGAATCGGAGATTGATCTCTGGGGTATCCTGAGGGTCTGCTGTGCGGAGCGTGACCGACCCTGTGATGTTATATATTTCAATCAATCGCATGTTCTTCCAAGACAACTCTAAGGGACCAGGTAAAAATTGGGGGCGGAATTGGACATACCAGCTTGCGACTTAGGACCAATATGGACTATAGCACACTCCCATTGATTTGGGCCGTAATTTGTTGGGAAGCCAGGCCAGAACCCCTCGAACGAAAATGCACCGCACCAGGCGAAGATATTTCGGTTCTTAGTTGCCGCATTCGCCGTACGAAAGATGCCCGTAGCTGATCCGGCGATAATGGGTTCCGCACTGAGGCCTAGGAGTGAAGCTTCATAGTTATCACCAAGATTCTCACCCACGCCGGGAAGATCCTTGACGACCTTGATACCAAGTCTTTGGAGCTCCGCCTTTGGTCCAATACCACTGAGCTTGAGAATCTGCGGTGAGTTGAAGGTCCCTCCCGAGATTATAACCTCCTTTTTAGCAAAAACTTGTGACACAGGACCTTTAGTGCCAGGCACGTGCCTGGGATCGGCTTTGTATAAGGATGCACCCTCCATCATCTCCACACCAATGGCGCGCGGATTCTTAGTTGAGTGGGAAAACAGAACCTTGGTTACTAAGGAATGGAGTTTCACCGTCAGTGGATACTTGGCGGGGTCGGCCAAGGTGGCGCGGATGTAGTTGTTCGGGCTCGATCGTTGGCCATTCTGTTGGTAACTGTCAGTTGATGCCCTCGGATGATAGAAAACGAGAATAGTTTCGACGAGTCGGACATACCGAGTCGGCATGAATTGCCATATTGTAAAGATCTGAGATCTGGTCCTTGTTCTGATAGTCGCCCAGAATGTCGTTGTCCATTAGGGTGGCAGGATTGCTTGAATTTTTACCAATTAACTCAGCATAGCTCTTGAGCATCCTCACGGCAGGCGTGTCACCCGCTGCTGCCCATGATACATCCCTAACCGAAGTTGCGAGCCAGCCTGTAAGAATAAATTAGTCTTGTGAGGTGGTAAATCAGGGACCTTTGAGTCAGTCAATACCGTCGTAGCCGTGGGCCGCGTTGCCCGGGGGAAGATAGCCGTTCTTCTCGATTTGCCTGAAATATTTGCGCATCTTACTAGCTTCCCAGCTCGCATCTCCAGTCAGGTTGACAACCACATTCCAATCGTCATCCTGTGGTAACAGGGCGATCGCAGCGTTGTGCATGGCGCAGCCACCCAGTACAGCGGCTCGAGGATACTGAATACCCAGATACTAATGACAGATCTCAGTCAGTGCTTTTGATTGATGTAGTCGCGAACGAAGCGTATCTCGGCAGTTGGCATGGCATTCAGGGTCTCTGACAAGTGGACGGGCAGACAAGATAGTGAGAGCCGACATACCTTAGCCCCGACAGGCGGGCTGTTCCCCACATAGAAAGTGCCGTTTCCCACGTCCCAGGTGATATGGTGGTACGCGGCGTCCAGTTTAGGATCGTCATAATGCTTGACCCAGAAATCCCAACGCGTGGCCTCATCATTGACAGCTTTGAAACGGTTTGCAATATTTGAATATGTCGGGTTGCTGCCCTCGTCGCTGCCGGCCTCGATTAGAAGCGTCGAATAACCAGCTCTTGCCAAGTTCGCCGCAAGAGGGCCTCCCCCCGGACCGCTACCAACCACGATATAATCATATGTAGTCGAGCACACACCAGGAATCACCGCGCAAGCAGCAATCCAGGCGAGAAGACGGCAGCGCATGATAGAATAACACTAAGGAAGTGGTTTCGTTTTCTGGTCCTAGCAGACAACTCAGGAGTCGCGGTGACGGGAGCGTCTATTTACTTCCCGCACTCCTAGCAATCTCGCAAGGAATTCCCTTCCGTCTGTACCAGACTCTAAGTACCATGGTAGCGAGTAAAAATTCTAGATTACCAGGTATCTCGTACGACTCTACTTTGGCTCGGACAGATCCCGGAACCGAAATTACCATCTATGGCTGTGTTTGGTTGGCTACCAACCTTCGCTTGGGTCCCCACTAATGCAATTGTCAGTGCGAGCGTAGCCTTCCCGAGGCAGAACCCGAAGCAACTGTCCCGTGTATCTCGGTCCAGTTTGCTGACAGATGCGGTTGTATTTTTAGCCGGGTCAGATTTAGCATGCTTAGCGGGCAGAGGGCAACGCCGTGCCGCCTGGTGTCAAGGGGACCCTGGTTAGTCTGGGACCCCGCACGAGAGGAAAGCACCAAATGCGTTGGAATCAATCGAAATGCACGTAAACTGAGCTTGCGCAGCGAAACCAACGGTTCGGTTCTCAAAATCCGCAACGGCCTTGGCGCAAACTCGGCTAGCGGTTCTAGAACCCACCGGGAGCTTCATTTTCTGAATCCATGCTCTCATACGGCGTTGAAGTAATGATTACCTCTTGCAATGCGTCTAGGCTTCAGCAGCGCAGAATATTACCATACCATAGCGAGTATGCTGCGTTTACAAGCACGCTAAATGGTCGGTTGAAATCCTGGGCGGTGGAAAGGCTATGCTTGCCAAAACGGTCACTCGCTGGGCGGAGTAAGTCTAGTTGATCAATGTTTACGGGCGAGGGTGAGGGTAGGTATTGATCAGCATTTTAGCCTTTGCTGGGTGAACTTCTTCGACGAGAAATACCACAAATATAACATGGGTAAGGGCCCTGTGGTCTGAAATATCCTCCTCAATAAACCATGCCCTAACAATATACCCTAAGAGTGCTACAGTGGTCATCCCTGCCTACCGTGCAGCTGCCCTTCCGTGCCGCAAACTCGGAGAGAGCAATGACAAGTTGACTAGATAGTCTTGAATATGCTCTAGTTAGCTTCTTTAATCTACCACTGGAGTATGCTAGGATAATAGCTCCCACAAGCGGCCCCTTCTGCTAGCCAATGCAACTCTCAAAGGTGGTTTGCAATGGTTCCACAACGCCACTGAAAAAGTCCTTCCGGAATGATTGATGTTGAAAATTCTTGGTGCTGTCCCGACCAGGGAACTCGCATCGCAGACACCTCTGCAAGGCGTCACCGTACATGGCTCCTTCTCTGAGATGAACCTTGTCGATGAGTCCGGTGGCAATCTCGTAATCCCCCAAAGGCGCGGCGGGGACCTCGGGCGGCGATGGCCCGCCATCATCCCTTGCTTGTCTGCCAGCTTTCTGGCGGATGTGCTCGAACGTCTTGCCAAGGCCGAGCTCGAGAAGCAAGATGCCGAGCGTGAACAGGACTCTGTTGCGGATCTGACCGCTCTGGAAACTCGCGGCAGCTGCGGCGGGCGGCACGTTGCGTATGGCGGAATCTTGGGACGAAGACGCCGACGCCGACTTAAAAACGTGCGAGATGCTCGGGTAGACGGCACGCACGGCGGCGCTACGGTGGATAGGGCCCTCGGTTCTCAGGAAAATCTGCATATCATCCTTGCCGCCCCAGTCGGCACCGAGCCAAGGGGTGTCACACAGGTAGAGCGCTGCCCAGGCGGCGGCAGCGGCGATCTCGAGCCTATGCTTTCGCGATAGCTCCGCAATGCTCGACTGCTGCCCCTTAGAGCCTTTTAGCAGGGATCCGAGAACGGCTGCCTCGGACTCGGTATCGGCGGCGCCGCCCTTCAAGAGTTTGACAACCACCGGATCTCCACCCATTTCTCTTTGGAGCCGTATCACACCATGCTTGGTGTCTCGCGTATCGTTTATGAATCGACATATGCAAGAGATCTCTGGTGGAGGCAAAGGAACGGGAATGGTGGATGGCGCGGCCAATGGGGCAGCGGGCAGCGCAGCCACTTGCACGTACTCGTCAACGGCCGCTGGCCCGTTCTCTGTACCGTCCAGGCGCTTCTCGTGTCGAGGCCAAAATCGCGCAAGTTGGATCTTCGACTTTAACTTTGATGGCGGAGACTGGGGGGACAAGCGGGGAGATCGCTGAGGAGATATCCGAGGGGACAACCGAGGAGACGAGGGAGCCTGGACGACTAATTCAGTGTTTACTTGTTGATCTTTCTCAATGTTGACTGAGATGAGCTGCCATGATTTCGGGCTGTGCAGCTGAGGAAAGCTGAGTCCGACTCTTGCGGAAGTGGCCGTCGCTCCTTCGTGCCAGGCGAGACGGACCATGGCGCGGTGCTCGGGGCAGTCACAAGCCCAGCCAACCTCGTTGAATGCCTCATACACCAGGCTAATGTCCTTTCTGATATTGTCGCACTGCTGTGGTGTAGGTCGGGCTTTGACCCCCTTTCCCATCGAGGGATCTCGTTCTTCGGGGAGTGGAATTTCGGGCTTCGCCTCGACGATGACTCGCAGGCCAGAGTTCCAGAACTGGAGCTCCTCGATCAGCGCCTCTCTCTTTTTCCCGCTGAAGCTCCGCTTGACTCTGCGCCACTCCCAATCCGCCCTGTTTGAGAGAGCATCCGACCATTTTGGCTGGTTAAAGTAGGGTTAGCAAGGTTTCGAGTGAGTGATTAGTGCATGAGACACTTTCACGCACCTTTCCACCCTCCAGATATTGAGTCATGTCGACATCTAGATCGCGCATCATCCCTTCAAGCACCTTCCCCATCCGTTCCAGAATGTACATAAAGTCCTCGCACTTCTCAGGATAGCCCTCCCGAAGACGGGCCCGGAGCTGTGCTTCAGTTGGCTCCGTCAACCCCAGGCGATCCATGGTAGCATCAAGCTGCGCCTGCTGTAGAAAGATGTGCGAACGGATGAGCCTCAGAGTGGATTTGTACTTCCAGTAGTCCTTGATAGGCCCTAGACACCGATGATAGTTATCCAGCGCGTACAGCGCGACAGGGAGCACGCCGAAGACAAACGCGGGGACTTCCATGATGGCCGAAAGGTGGATCGCAGGAATAGAGAACGGATTGGCGCCTACAAAGGAGATGGCAACATATCAGATTCATCGCTCCCGCCGCTAGCGTCGTGATGCCAGAGGAAGGTCAACGGCATCAACTTACCCCGCACGACCGCTCAAGCTGAGTGGTGAAATCTTGCCTGCAATCGGTGCGGCTGACTGGAGCTGTTATCTGTCGGGCAGGCAGTTGCGGCCCAACCATCACGCAGGACTGGACTTCCTTTCGCAATTCCCCGCATCCCTCCTCCGGGTGCCAGTTTGTCTCCCATTCCTCACCCCCTCCCCGCTACTGAGGGTTCCGAGTACGATTATCGTAACGTGTCCAGAATTCAACCCTATCAGGCACCATCCTGGTGCGTTTATTGCGTCCGATCAGCATGGATGGTACTGGAGAAGACGGGCCTGATCCCACCCCGGCCGGGGAAGTGTCTGATGGAAAGCAGGTCGAGCCAGTTTCGCAGCTGTTCCTTGGATGCCTGGATCGATATCACGATTTATACTTGGTCCTTGGAGAAGAGAGCTGCCGGGTGGTGAAGCTGAATCAGGTCAGCCTCGAGAAGGCCGGCGATGAGTACAGCCGGCTTCAACTCTGGGGGATCCAGAACATGGCCGCGCTTCCAGCTCAAGTTCGGGGATCCCTAGACGACACGCTGCGACACGACGAGACGTTGAGAACGAATGTCACGGAAATGTTCCAACAATTGAAGGACCAGCTGGACCGG
>Ga0247780_1000514_pt1 | contig 35562 bp, 42 predicted proteins | sample UWRJL079202R5_FD_179927 | JGI IMG/M metagenome (GOLD analysis project Ga0247780, IMG submission 179927) | Plant litter microbial communities from Arlington Agricultural Research Station in Wisconsin, United States - UWRJ-L079-202R-5 | ecosystem: Environmental > Terrestrial > Plant litter >...
GGGGGGTGTGGGGGGAACAGAATTATGTCTGGTGATGAGATATCGGAGCGGGCACAGTTTCTGTTTTGTTAATTGGAAACGGACAGATTCATATACACGTCACATTACGATTGGGATAGATAAGTAAAATATCTCCGCATGTTCTATGTCTTTGGTATGGATGTTGCGGGGTTGGATGGTTGAGCTGAATTGAGTTGTGTTGTCTTTGTTGTCATAACCTTGTTGGGACACGATAACACTGTTTTACTTACTGACAGCAGAGAGTTGGTTATGATCAATTATTACCCTGTCCATGATTAGCAGCTAGACAAGGTATGTAGATCTGTTTACAATTCTGGGCTACAGTCGCATAACAAATGCTGTCGATGAACTTTGACTGTCAGGTTTCTGGGCTAGGATGAAGGCATCGAAAGGGGTACGGAGGTTGGGATGCATCCTCTGTTGTTTTATTGTTTTAGAACGGCTTGTGGGGGGGTTTACACCTTCAGCTACACGCCTGACCTGTCCTAGCCAGGATGATGAGACTTGAGGTCTTGGGTGGCATTTAGAAAGATGTTGGTACAAACAAGTAGCAGATGCTTCAAGCCCGAGTTGGGTCAATCCCACGGTTCCAGGTGGCTGCTAGATTGGGAGCGATATGACTACAACAACAACAAAGCTACTAGCACGCGCAGGGGCACTCTCATGGGAGACGAGCACGGGGTTTCTAACTGGTGGGTTGGCCATGATCTTGATTGAGACTATTGACATCGCTAGTAGTTTCAGATAAATAGTTTCAATAGCTTTCTCTCCTGGCGCCTATCCTGTTCGCCACAGAACTTGGCATATGTACGGCTTCCCTCTACTGCGTACAATATGCTAATCTCGCGCGTCTGGTCTGGTTCAAAAGTCCTTGTTCGTATGGGTTCCTTTCGGGATGGCCTTTCGTCCTGGGACCTCACAGTGTTGCCGGAAGCCGAGGGCTGGATACTGTTGCACATCCATGCATACCAGGGCTCCCTGGCCCAAGTCCTCGCCTCTTCGGTTTGTACATGCACACCTTACATACCTGAACGATGGCTTACCCGTAGACGCGTAACTGAGGCGAAAGTAAGGGATGTATGGAATTTGAACTGAAATGGGCGACCTCGGAGAAAGCAACCCGGAGTATCAATGCTAAATCGAAGTACCTCCTCCGTCCCGCCCTATTCCCTGTGTAGTTATTACTGCCGAGGAATAGATACCGTAGTCCTTTCAATCCAGTCCCGACTCAAGAATACAGAAAACCCCGTCTGTTCACGGACCAAACCTACAGTGGAAAGAGACAATCGACGTGGGACGAAAAGAGACCAGAGTGACAAGGCTTCCCTGAAGACGCAAGATCCTAAGGAGAAGAGTGCGGTGACAGCCCCAAACTCGGCGAGGAACTACAATCACTGAATCACCACGAGACGATATACCACACGAAGGACTGGACACGGAATTTACGCTAACCGCCACCTCTTGACAGAGAGGTCGGACCCTGAAGAAACGAGGCCAAATCTCCTGCAGTGAGGCCTAGATAATCACGAAACCGCTCTGCCCTCAATACCCGTTCGAGTTCTCGAGACACGGGAAAGAGCGCTGCTGTAAAAGACGACTCATGGACAACCAACCTCATCAACTAGGTAGGTAAGGTAGATAAGGTAGGTAGGTACTAGACCCCGCGTAACCGATCGGCAACGCCCCGGCATCCCGGCCCCACCGCAACGGCCGTAGCCGTAGCCGCAGCGGTTCCCCCGAGTGGGTCTCGGCGATGGATGGGGCACGGCATGCTGCCGAACACGGACACCCGCACCGGCGCCGGCAGCAAGACAGCAAACCATACAGGTATTCAGACAGACGGACGGGCATCAAGGGCGATCCCTGATACCTGATACCCGGATCTCAAACCCCTATCCCTCCACCCCAATCCATCTCGGGACCATGGAGGGGCTATCACCCGCTGTCTCATCTCCACGTTATTTTGCGGGCTTCCACGCTTTCCATCTATTTCTTGCGCTGTTACGCAAGCACGCTTTGAAGACCCTCAAAGACCCTGCCCGAACAGGGGCAGGGTACGGAAGAAAAGGAGGGTAGGTAAGCAGCCCCTTAGACAAAGGTGAAGCTCTCGAAGCCGAAAGTCATGCCTCCCTAATCTCTCGAAGCGCGCAATGTAGCCCTTCCCAAGTCAGCCCCGTCCGAAGAGCGGCCAGGCCAGGTGAGCGAGGCTAACTGGCGTAGCGGTCGGCCGTGATCGGGGCAGGCTGGGTGAGCTCAGGGCGCTGCGAGCCTTGGCGCTTGAACCGCATGGGCACACGCAGTGAAAACAGGACAAAAAGGGGGGTTGCCGAGGCGAAGGAATGAGATCGAGTGAAGAGATGGAGGGGGGCGGGTGTGATAGTGACAAACCACCCGACAAGGATTGAACTTTTGCAGACTGAAAGACCAAAAGAAGATAACTGCGACCTACCTACTTACCTGCACAGTACAGCCCCGTTGATTCCGACATACTGGAACTGCGAACCTTGGGTCTTTCATACTGTGCCGCAGGCAACCAGCGATGTCGCATCTATGGCGCGTACGGATCCGTACAATAATGGAGACCGCCGCAACAGACGGTGTAAATTGGGCAGCCTGGATGGAGAGCTGAGCATCTCGCAGCCCACTTCATGCTTTCGTCTGCGCATCCCGAACCAAGTTGAGAGCCCGACCGGGGGTTCTTGTGGGTTCCTCCAGGACGAACTGAGCCTTGTCACACACAGCGGGACAGGCAACCGAGTTGACGATTGGAAGGCCCGCGGCATGGTTCTGCTGATAGGTGAGGAATTCTGTAACCCCTCGTGGGCTTGTCTCGGAGTTGGGCGCTCGCAGAGGTCTTGTCTTCGTGCAACCCGTGGCAACGGTTCGCTGCTGCAACATGCAGAGTCCAACCCGTCATTATTCCATCTGTGGTGTCGTTGTCGAACGTCGGTGGTTCGAAAAGAGTGCTGAGCACGGACGCGGCGGTGAAGAGGGCTGGCCGGATGGAACCCCAACATCCGTGTGCCAATCCATATCCGTGCAAGAGTCAAGAGAGACAGCTGCAAATAGCCAACGTTAGCTGCTCCATCCCCGCTATTTCCTGCTGCTTGGGAGTCGTTAAACAGGGCCGACGGAGAATAGCGCTCGGAGTGGCTGATATCCGCTTCCTTCGTCCGAGAGTGCTCAGTGCCGAGCTTGTCTTTGTTGATGGTCCCTGGCCTCAACAAGCCGGCCTGGGCGTGGCGTGCTGGTGACGAACTCGTCACATCAAGCCTCGATCCTCGCAGCGACCTCTTACATCCACAAAGTGGATACTTTCCCCTTTGAGACCACCACGGTCAACGTTGTTTGGTCCTAAGCCCGCAATGCCAGATATATATAGCATAGGAACTGCTATCCTTCCCTAACACGGTGGGCCATATCAGTGCCACTCCCACTTCTGTTCGGAGAGACAGCTGCAGACAGATGCAGCCGCAACGTGATTGTGATGGGACGGGGTGAAGCGAGCGAGCGAGCGAAATGCCCGCTGCACAATGCGAGGACGAGAAGGCGTTCCGGGGGAGATTGATTATCTGCTGATGATCGTACTGATTATCAGTTCAACGTGGCCTGAAGTCGAAAGTTCCGTGTCTCTCTATTGCAAGCATTTCTTTTCGTTGCGACACAATGTCGCGATAACAATGTCGTGATCAATGCCTTGCTGCGACTCGGACAAAGGCGCGTTACTCGCAGTGTACCCTACGGCCATGGCGCACCCCACGGCTTCACACTTGTTCAAGCAGAACACAATCGGACTTGGAGGTGGGAGAGCAGCCCGCCAGTCCCCCCTCGGGGAAAGGACAAGGATGCCCGCTCGTCATCGTGAAAGAAGAAAAGTTGAACCCGGCACGACCCCTGTCGCCGACATGGGACGACTTACCCTTCCTGCCACTCCCCCGCCTTTTTTTTCCCTCTCTCGTGAAGGAGGCCCGGAGCTCGGTCGCGCTCAGACGCTGCGTGGGGCTGCGATCCTAGTCTATCAATCTGAGATTGGAGATTGAACGGTGAAAAGAGAGAGGCCTTTAACAACCAACGGCTCTGATGTGACTGCTCGCCGCGCATTTTTATGGTCTTTGTCCTGTTTATGCCGAGTCTAGCGATTTGCAGGGTTCGGAAAAGGGCTGGAACACCCTGTGATGAAATACGGAGCGATCTACGGACCGTACATATGGCTCTTTTTGTTGCTTGGCTAGCCCCGCGCGGAGCCTTTCCGGGCGTGGCATGGCGTGGCATGGCATCTGAAGCTTGTGTGTGAGTGTGAGATGTTGTCAGCAAGCCCAATAACGCTTGAAACACAGTGCTTCCCCGATGAGAGCATCGAGTTGAGTGCTCTCGTGTGGGTGGCGTGGAACCGTTGCTCAGCATCGAAATCCAAAACCCCACGCTGCGCAGAAGCTACTACGGGTGCACGTCCTCGTACTGGCGGTGCTCGGTGTTTTCTGTCTGGCTAATAACGACGCTGTCCAACGTTAGTGATGTGAGTTATAGTGGTTGCGGGTGGGACGACATGCACGCTGGCCATCGATGTCAGGTACGGAGCGCGCGGAGGTAGGGCAGCCACTCAACCGCATTCGCTGAGGGTCTGTCTAACGCGACCTGCCGGCCCATCAAAAGCGTGGTGGTCCTGCAGCCCGCGGGCAGGCGGCCACAGCTCGGCCGCGGGGCACTTGAGACTGGGTCTGACTTCGAACGACTGGGACGTCCTCTCATCACCGTGTTGCATGGCATCAGATGCGGCAGCAGATTGATGGAGGGAATTGGATACGGCCGTCCATACTCAGATGTCCATAATCAGATGCCTTGCCGGGTGTGTGCTGTGTGGGTTGGGGACCTGGACCCCCTTGCTGCCCTCTCCCTGACCCTTGCAGATCCAACTTCGTCCCCGACCTTTCAACAGTTGCGTCGATCGAGGCGATGCGTGTGCATGGACGTGCGGTAAGATTGTGGTTTGCCGATTTAAACGATCCGGCGGCTTAAGCGGCAACCAGCGGTCGAGATAGAAGCAACGCGGCCAATGGCCAAGTCGACCTACTGGTACGTCGTACGCGCAGCAGCTGGGCTGGGGGAGATCACGCAAACCTAAACATCCGGAGAGGCGAATCGGAGCTGGCGACTGCAAAACCGTTATCCTGGACACGATAACTTCTTACCCGATGTGAGCCGCTATCTGTCAGTGAATGGGATTCGGAACACTCGGGTCCTGCATTGGAACCTATCGTGCCTGCTCTGAAGCAAGCCGATCAATTTACGTCTTGCCACTCGAAAGGGGTCCTCTGGCGTGGAGCATGCATTGGCAATCTGAAGACCCTCAGTTATAGTGTGCGTCCCCGTGCCGAAGTGGTGGTGGGGTGTGTAAGCCCGGGAGCTCGAGAACCAGAGCTCCCGGCCAAGCAACAGCTCCGAACTGCAAGCTCCAACCTGGAAGGGCCTTTTTGGCTGTGGGGGGCCGGTTGTTCAGGATGAGCTGGTTCCCGGACTTCAATGTTTGCCCAACCGATCTCCAACATCTGTGCCTCCCCCATCGGCCATCGCATGAACGCCCTTCAGGGGCGGTTCCTGGGGCTCCTGGCCAAAAGGATGAAGCGAAGATTAGCCTTTGAGGTTCTCCGGGCCCTCCGCCGCCAACGCCGCCAACGCCGCCAACAGCAAGGTACTAAACAAGCTGCGGGCGCGGGTGAGTCCGCGTCTGGGGCCGCCCTGGTTGCCGCAGGCATTGGAGATCGATGAGCAGAAGAAGCAGCAGCAGCGCTGGGGGATCGCAGATTATCAGATTCGCGGCATCGCAACTGCTGCTGCCGTCAACCGGCAGCCCGCATTGTCATCGCCCTTCAACAGCCGGGGCAGGATCGACGGTAACACTGGACGGCAACGACCGGGATCAATTCGAAGTGAGGAAAAACTTGTCAGATAATCAGATATCCCCCTTTATCATAGCCGCCAATGTCCTCATGTCGCCGGGGTGGTGGCGCTCGCGATTGCAAGTTGCAAGCGGGTTGGGGTTCCCGGTACGAGCGCAAGGCGGTCTCCAGCGCAACCAAACCAGGAAGCTGGGGTTCGGTGGCTTAGTATCGAGTACTTCGACCCAGCGCGGCCCAAGTGGCTCGTCGGCCCATTGGCCCATTGGCCCATTGTTCGCAGAGCGGGAGAGGTTGACTGCTCGACTTGCTGGTTGACGGGTTCCTTTGACTGGTTGCGAGATGGCGAACAATAGGATAATAACGCAACTGGCTGTCGAGAGATCGCGGGCGGGATGGGCGATAAAAACCCATGTCGGGAGGGTGATAGCAGCCGTGATTGGTGCTGCAGGGCAGGGATAACCCCTTGCCCATCGTCAGTGGGCGCTTAGCCGTGCGAACCCTTGGACGTTTGGTCCCCACAGCCTGCCAGTTTCCCCACTCGGCCGCTGCCCAACCACGCGCACGTCTTGGCCAGTCGAGACGTTACTCGCTACCAATGTCATCCACGCGGGTTTCCAGACAGAGCGGCGACGAAATTCGACGTTGGAATTCGAAGCATCGCGCCGAACACGATAGAGTCACCGACGATGCGGGCCATGGCGGTGTCTGCCATGCAATTTGTAGCATTGGCTCGGCCGCAGCAGCACGATGCCAAGCACATTGGCCGTTCTCTCCCATGGCTGGTCGAGCACGGAGCACGGGTTGCTGGTTCGCTGGTCCCAGGTTGCATTCTCGCAGATCACTGCAACCAGAAAAAGTCGATGGCGGCGATGTTCTGCGCAGACACTACTGCAGTGCTGTGTATGCAACCAACACCCAGGAACCGCTGCTGACCGCGTACAGGGACCGAGCAGGATTGACAGGGTGCGATCTGTAACCCATCTGTCAGTGCTGCTCTGCCCATCCATACCGCCGACCGAGACGGCACTGCGTATACTACCTACCTACTCCAGACAGCAAGGTGCTACGCACATCCTCCGCGCCGTGCACTCGCTACGCAGCCTGTACGACGCAGCACCGTCGTCTGACCGACTCCGAATTCTGCAATTCGCACAGCGCCGGCCTTCTGGGAGCAGTACTGTCTTCTCTGCCGGCATGCCTCTGCCCAAAGGGCCGCCCGCCCCAGCGACCAGGTTCGCCTCCCGCCGTCGCCTCGTGACGCTGACCGCCGCGGAGACCAGCACCTCCCAAAGGTTCACGAGCCCTGGATCGCCCTGGGAGTCCTCCCAGGGCCCCATCGAGTCAAGGCGAGACAGGCCAAAATGCTCCGCTCGCCGAGATGTTATGCCTGTCGCGATCCCTCCGGCCGCCCTGTTCCCGCAGGTCACCATCGCAACGACTCGCCGGCACGCATCAGCAGGGCCGCGGGCTAATTATGGCAAATATTGAATGTACCATGTACGTCTGGCATTGCAAGCCAACCAGCACTGCGAAGGCTCTGCGGAGACACCTAGAGCTCCCAAGCATCTGGCGCATTTGGTGGCTCTCCCACTCGACAGGCCCCGAGACCCGCATCCTTGACCCCATGGACTAGTGCCGCCTGCTAGTCAATGCACATCTTGCCATCGCTCTTGTTTTCACGCAGCCTTCCTCGCCTGCTTGGCCAGGACGAGCAGCGCAACAGATGAGCCGGCCCGCATCCGCTGCCAGATTCGCACCGCTCTTGCGCGCAGGACAGGCAACAGGTCCAGATTGGACTTACCGCATATCGCAGCAGGCCGGAGGGCACCAGTGACCACGCAGACCGGGGACCTCTAATTTTACAAATGGCCTTACCAGCGCCCGTCCAGTGACAGCGTCGCCTTGCCAGTGTTAAGCGCTCTGGGACTTGGGCAGACTTATTTGCTGGTACACACCCGCGCGAGCCTGCAAGCTGATGCTTCTCTCTCCTTCTCTTGCGTCCCCTATTCCGTACTCTTCTGCTCTTTTTCCTGCTTCGTGACGAAAGGGGTGACTCCTGTGTGCAGTAAAGCAGAGAGGAGCTGGAGCCAACGCACGCGGCCTTCCTGCACGACAAGCGCCGAGTTGACGTCCCTCCGTTGCTTGCAACTCCCGCGCTCGAGGGGCGAGGCGGGTAACTCCTCTTGCCGCCCCCATACAACCTGCCCCCCTCCCCACCACACAGCGCCATACACGCACCCCCTTGTCTGCGCCTACAGGGCGGCGTCTGTCTGCGAGAGCACACTTCCCGTGCTACCGTCCCAGCCGACCCAAGTCTCTCCCGTCCCTTCTCTTCAACTTTCTCCTTCTCCACCACCCCTCACACCGCGCCCGCGCCTGCGACTAGAGGCACGACGACCTCACCGTCCAGAAATATCGAGGTACGACAGCCCGAAGCAGATCGCCCGCAGCCTTCCACTCCCTGCCGCTGCCACCGATAGCTCTCGACAGCTTCTCTGCGACCGAGGTGCGCCGAAGTGAAGGAAACATACGACGACGGATACGAGCATCGACCTGTTCCATGTGATGAGCTGGGGTCCGGTCTGTGTTGCCTCACCGCCCGTCTTGGTCGAACAATTCGGAAGGGCCACATAACCTTACCGCTTGGTACGTAGATACCACTCTTGTGCTGCCTCAAAGCCCCTCCGTCGCTCCAGATATCCCGCTGGCGCGTGGGCAGGGGCGAGCTTGTGCCGGATTGCCCCCATTTCGCAACCTGTCGTGTCCCGAACTAACTCGGCAATTGTCTCGCAAAGCCCATCAATCTGGACAAGGGAACATAACTATCTAGCCCACCATGTCCGCAAGCCATGGCTCAAGGGCCCGCGCCGGCTCAGGTGCTTCAGGCCAGCTCTCTGCAAGGGGACGGAATGCTCATATGAGCGACTTCAGCATGCCGACGAATACAACAAGCCCACCACCGCCTGCTCGCTACTTCGAGCCTTCGGCGGCGACGGCGTCCATGTTTCTCTATGCTCAGGGGACCTCTATCGTGTGCGCCCACCATGACACCCTCACAATAGAACGGAGATTTGCGCGCCACGGGGAGGAAGTGCAACTGTTAGCTGTCGACAACGTGAGCGACGTCGGCGCTGGGAGACTAGTAGTGAGCTACGATGCAGGGCAGACGGCCATCGTTTGGGACATTCTTACGGGAGACGAGGTGGCTCGATTTGCGTCATATGAAAACCTCACATGTGCGGCATGGATGCGCAATGGCAATGTTGCTTTTGGTGCGTACCCCCCTGAATTCCCCCTTTGATATCTTTGCCGTGTGGCTGACAATGTCGCACAGGAAATATCCAAGGCAATGTGATCCTCTTTGAACCCACTACATCAGAACATATTTCAGCAAGAACGATTGACCAGATTTCTATCACGGCCATCGCCCCGGCTGCCGACTGCAGGACATTTGCAATTGGGTAAGTTTCTCATATGCGGGTGGTGTCACAAGCTGTTGGGCCTCATACTGACACGATCCCGCCGGATAGCTATCAGAATGGGTCGCTTTTGATTGCAACACTTCAGCCAAGATTTACAATTTTGCACAACTTAACTACCTCGCGGGCGCCGTCGCCCATCGTGACATTGGCGTGGCATGCATCGTCATCTCGGCAAAAATCGGATATGTTGGCGGTGCAGACCAACGACGGCGACCTTCGCGTTTGGAGTGTCTCAAAGGCATTCAACAGCGACGACCCGGCCAAAGTGGTGCGGCTTTTGAAGAGGACAGAAAACTATCTTGCAGGGCCGAACTGGATGGGCTGGTCGAAAAACGGCCGCATCATTCAGTATTCCGAAGGGTAAGTTCAAAATGGTCTTCTATGTGTAGGGCCGTTTGCTAAACGAGACAGTGAAACCATTTCGTGGGATGTGCGGACAAAGCACGTCACATACGATACCATTCCTACTCTGGACAACATCCGGGGTCTGACAGTCTATGGTCCAGGGGCCAGCCTCTTCACTCTGGGTGCGAACAACACAGTCCAGCAGTTTGATCTTAATGCACCGGCCATGTTGGTCGCTAATGTTCAACATCCCGCCAATTTACTTCCGCCTTCACCTCCAATCTCCCTCGAGGCGGAGGACAAGGCAAACGCCAGCCAGTCAGAAACCGAGTCTGCAGTCTCAATCGCCATCCATGCAGACTTGTCGGAGGAAGAACAGATGTCGCCGCTGGCACGTCTAGTGAAGGGAGGGGAGATGGACCCTGATGTCGAGAGGTATCGCACGGCTAGCCCAGTGTCCAGCCGCAGCCGTTCCAGTGTTTCAATCTCATCGTCCAGCTCTCAAACACAAGCACGGGGGTATCCTGAGTCAGTGAGGTCTCGCGGTGGTATGACGGAAAACACCTACATCTCGGCCGGTTCCTCGCTGGCATCCGCTGCCATGTCGTACCGCGATAGGGGCGATAAAGGGGGTCAAAGGGAGTCGTTCTCGACGAGCAGTTCGATATCCATGGGTAGCTCACACTATCGATCGAGACATCGGCCTTCGAGGTTGCGAAATGAGATCCCCCGAAGCCCAGAGGACGCCAGAGTTATAGATCTGTTCAAGTTTACAAAGAGCCGTCTCGTTGACGTACCTTTCAAGCCCCCCTTCGGTGGCGACACGAGCCACCTGACGAACGACGACCTTCGGCGCCAGATGCTGAGCACAATATTCGGGTGGAACAAGGAGATTGACGAGCTCATTCGGGACGAGATGTCGCGCCACCCTCTGGGCTCCACGAACCGAATTCTGCTCGCCAAGTGGTTAGGCGATGTCACGACCGACATTATGGCCATGGGTTCCGAGAACATGACTTCGTCTGACTGGATGCTTTTGGCATTGAGTGGAATCGGCGGACAGGCGTCACAACACAAGCTTGGCCGTGCCTACGTGCAGAGGCTTCTGGAAAATGGCGACGTGCACGCTGCTGCCACTATCATGATCGGCCTAGGCGACCACAACGACGCGATCGAGATTTACATCTCCCACAAGAGATACATGGAGGCGCTGATTCTTAGCTGTCTCTTCTTCCCCGCCGTCTGGGAGCGTCAGGAGGCCATCCTCAGGAAATGGGGAGAGTGGGCTGTGCAGCATGGCCAACAGCAGCTGGCTATCCGATGTTTTGCATGCACTACCCACGAGTCTAGTGAGCCTTGGACATCGCCTTCTGCCCAGCAGATCACCTTCCAGAGCATGGGAGGCAATGGCGAACTCCTGAGTCCGCCGATGTCTCCGCCTAGCGTGGGCCACGGCCCTCAACGAAGCGTTGCAAAGGCATCCTCTCTCAAGCTCATTACCTCCTTTGGCGGCGAGCAGCAGCCACTCAAGAATAAGTTCCTGTCAGCCGTTGACGACGGAAGGACGCCACTCGCCGCGGCAAACACTCCCATCATTGACTCCGCAATGTCCCCCGGTGGTGATCCAGCCACCGCGGTGCTGCGTGGCAGCCGAAGCCAGTTTGCAACTCCTGCGTCGGCTCGTCCTACTGCTGGATTTTCGCGCCAACGTTTGCCTTCCATTGGTGAGGCGCCCGACCAAAGCCACCGTGAGCTTCTCACGGCTGTCGCGAAACCCACCAAGGATCCGTACCCTGAGAGCATAACGATTGAGATGTCTGAGAAGTCAAGCAGAGGTTTGGACTCTGACAGGAGCATGGATATGCTGAGATCCCACGCCTCGAGTCCGAGATTGCTAAAGGAGAAGAACCCGCCCCCGTCACCATCGCCAGCGGCGGTGGCTGCGCTGATGGAAAGCAAACAGCAGCAGCGGAGGAATGGCTCGCGTACTCGGATCCCGGAAGGCCTTGACTTGTCACTTCCTCGTTTCCGCGAGCAAATTCCCGGCGACCTTACTTCCCCGGAGCAGTCGGCGTCATCTTCGGTTCGCTACCACTGGCCGTCGAGACGCCGGGGCCCGGCCTCAGTCTCTAGCTCAGTGACTTCGGCTTCAGCGGCCTCTAGCGTTATTAGCGCCAGGGGCCATCGCGACCGCGACCACGATCACCAGTCCCAGGGCAGAACTCTCGATGACTATCTTAACGGGCTGGATTCTGTCGGGCGGGCCGCCCACGCGCGCACCATGAGCCGGGAAGGCCGCGGCCGTGTGCGTGAATCAAGTCGGAAGCCGGGCGGCCTCGACGAGGCCGGGGACCGTGGCCGCGGTGAGTCACGCGGATATACTCCCAAGGGCGGGAAGCGGTCTCCGAAATCACCGGTTCCCATGTCACCTGAGGACTTGATCAACCTTGCGACGCCGCGAGACGAGGAGGAACACTTTCTACCCAATGAAGCCGAGTATTCGGGAGCACTGGCGGATCTTGCATTTGAGGAGGAACCGGAGCAGCCGAGCACTGTGAGGAAGGCGTCAGCCTTCCGGGATGCCTCCAAATCAAGGCCGGGTAGCCGGAACCAAAGCCGGAGCGGTCGGACAGCCAGCCGGGATGGTCGGGCCGCTAGTAGGGACGGTCGCGGGGTGAGCCGAGATGGCCGTCGCACGCACAGCCCCGAGAAGGGCATGACAGCCAAGGGCCGCGGTCGCTCGACAACCCGCGGCACCTCCAAACCCCCTTCGCCATCCTCACCCGTGTCCATGCCTATGTCGGTTGGTGGTCCGTCTCACGTACTGACTGGCTCTGAGAGCGAAGAGGACCTCAGACAAGCACTGGCCGCCCAGGAGAGGTTCAGGCAGCGCAAGAGCCGAAGCACAAGCAGAGGTCCCCGTGGAGACGGCATGATGTCACCGCAGTCCGCACGAGCTGGAGCTGCTCCGTGGTCCGAGAAACCAGGGTCTCGCCAGCCCTCGGACGGGAAGAGGCGGACGACAACCCCGCTCAACACTCCGCTCACTATTACCGTGCCCATGCAGCTGTCAAATACCACTTACACCGTGAAGTCCATGGCCGACGACGAGAGGCGTATGAAGAAGGAGGCCGCTGCACGGGAGCTAGAGGAACGCCGCAGATCCCTCGCTCTCCGGCCGGCCGCCCCTCCCATCCCGCACCCCGATCAGCTCTCTCCGGCACCGCAGCGGACGCCGCCCGGTGACTACAGCTTCCCCCGATATGGGACACCGCAGCCTGCGAACATGGAGCTGGCGTTCAGGAGAGAGGATCTGCCGTCGCGCTGCGAAAGCGCCGATCCGATCCATGGGCGCAGCATGTATGCGAGTCGTGGCGAGGGCCCACGCATGGGGCTTCCCGCGACGCCCAAGGCGATGCGCCTGGTTCTTGAGTCGGACTCATACACCGTTCCCGTACCGCCGATGCCTGCGGCATATGCCCAGAACTCGCCGCCCATCGTGCACTCGAACCAACCGTCACCAAAGAAAGCTGAGCCCGAAGAGGCGCCCCTGACCCTGTTACTTCCATCGACCGTGTATACGCCGCCTCCGCCTGCCATGTCGCGGACTCAGACCCCTGCTGAGCCCCCGAGATGTAGTTCCGCACCTCCCCGAGACCTAGCACCCCCTTCGGGAGGCTCCACTGGTCGGCACACCTTCAACAAGCCAAGCATCTCTGGCCGCCGCCCGTCATACGACGCGCAGATGGGTATTCCGCCGCCGCCACCGCCGCCGCCAGCGCCGCCAATGCTCAAGGAGCTCCAGCACCTTGCTATGCCGCCTCCGCCTCCGCCAGCCCCGCTTCCCCATGGAGGTGGCCCCAAGCCTGTCGTATATGGCGGAAATGTTGGCATGATCGAAATTCTCATGGACGACGAGCAGCCGGGACCCTCTGCAGCCGCTGTCGCTAACGACGCTGGAGTCCCGGTTCCAACATCTTCGCGCAACGGCCATAACCGCGGCCGCAGCAGCATAGATAACAGCATTGGTGCCCGTCTCACGCGCGCCACAGAACGCATGCGGTCGGCCAGTCGCAACCGCACGCGAGACAACAACCCGCGCATCAAGTCGCCCGAGGCCGTTCCGGCGCCGTATGAGAGCGTGCCGCCTTTGACATACCAGATGCGCGCCGATATGTCCAAGTCGCCTCTCGTGCGCGGAGACATGACTAAGTCCCCTGTCTCCCGTCAAGACATGGCCAAGTCGCCCGCATACCAGCAGGTGCAGCAGACCGACTTCCGGACGGGGCTGCACAAGAGCGAGCTCATCTAAACATACCCCTATTACTTTTGGAATTTTCAAACAGACATGATTGCATTTGATTTTGATCTGATTCGTCGGCTTTCGATTTAACACTTGCTCCGGATTATCGGTTCATTCCTGGCAAGACTTGCATGGCGATTGGCGTCTTTACACTTCTGATATATCGCAACACAACACACCCCGTATATATACATTTTATATACAGCGTTCGACACCATTACGAATCCGAATCCGATTCTGACGATGGCTGGGGCCGAGGAGGAGACCGGACGCACGGAGCAACATGGTTTCCGATTTGGTGTATCCCGTCCGACGGGCAGCGCGGGGCCTTTATGCGAGGGGAAGCCGGGAGATATTATTTTCGTGGCATGATGGAAAACAACTGCGAACGGGGAGCCAGGACGGGGAGGCAGAGCTTTGTATTACACTTCTCAACTATCCTTGCATATTCCTTGTTATTTCTAGCCCTGCGGTTGTTTTCCTCTCGGAAGCATCATCGAAAAATGTCTCTTCTACGTTTAGTGCTTTCCACTCGCCTGCGATCGGCTTTTTATACAACTGGGGCTTTTTTTTCTCTTTTCTCTTTCGACATGAATTATGACCTGGAGGGACTGCGGCGAGGAGCGTTGGCTGTATTTTATGAAGGGGGATAGCTGGGCTGAGGGTCCAAGCACACGAAGGTGAAGCATGGAGGAAAAGCAAAGCAAAACAAACAGAACAGCAGCTATTACAAAAGTCAGACTTGGGGCAGGGAAGATGGAAACTGTCGGAACATACAATGAGCCTCACGGCATGTTGTGCGAAACTGGGAGGCGTGATTGACTGTCAGTTAATTGAGACGATGTTTTTAAGCGATCTCTTTCTCAGTTTGTGTGCGGTGTGCTGCTTGCTTGCTCGACTACTTGTCTGGTTGTTCTACTCCTCGTGAGGGGTGCTAGTAATTAAATGATAGGAGTGCCACCGTCTACGGAGTACTTAACTCTTGATAGCAGACATTGCTGGTGTGATCGATGCTCTTCTATCCATTGCGTGAAGACAGGTGGGGACTTGCTGAGGTTGGGTGCTGTGATGGGTGAGGTAGGGTGTTCGAGCCGTTGCGGTGGGAACGGAAATGATTCTTTTTGCCGTCAGTTACGGGATGTGCATATTCAATCTGGGCAATGAAGCATAATTGTGCGCAGTCCCTGTGATCATCAAACTCACCAGGAAGTCTGACGAAGCACTGGTGCAAAAAGGTGGAGGTTGAGAAAACTGCAAAAAAAGGAGTTGACATCTCCAACTCAACGCTCAATCCCAAACCCCCAGCGATCGTAATCCAACACGCCATCTGACGGTGAAGATGCCTCTGCAGAGTGGAACCTCCCTCAAGTGTGTTCTTCATTGCTTAGGACCACGCACAGCATCGCTGGTTTCCCAAGCGAGTGGGTGGTCACCGCAAGATTCGCACTGGGCGCCGCTGGGGGGTTCTAAATGGAAATGGAATAGATTCGTTGAGAAAATCGAGTGCCTTCTAACCAAATTAACCATTACAGTTGAAAACAAGACCTGCAATTTGGCCTGATAAACCCCCAGCGCACACCACAAGCGAGAGGCCCGTGCGCCACAGCTTATCGATCGGAGCTCCAGGTCAATCAACACCGCCAATTGCCAAATAATGGCGGCGCGAACCTCAACACCACATATCAACACCTGGACACATTGTGTTCCAAGACCTCGCTATCTCGACGGCCAGCTTTAAGATGAATGGCGCTACGAGATGTGAGATGCGATCTACACCCTTAATCTAGCAAAATCGGCCCGGACACGCCACCACCGCAATCAAAATGCTGACCACCGCACCGCACCTCTACATTCGGCGGCCCTCGCCCACAACCGCCGAGTTCACCGTCACCACGCGTCCACCACTAACCCTCCCGCTCCGCATGTCCCTCATCGCCCTCTCAGCCCTGCGAATATCTCTCGCGCTAGCCGTCCTCTTCGCCCTCTACGCCCGCTTCACAACACTCGAGGCCACCATCCCTACCTCCTCCTTGACATGGCCCATTATCGCCTATCTCCACGCCCACCTACAAACCCTCTACCTCTCCGCCGCCGGCCAAGCCGTTGCCCGGCTCGTGGCGCCCGTCCCAGCTTGGCTACTCGCAGGATTTAGCCTCCCCGTTCTCTGCTTCATGCTCGTCTGGGAGCTTCACACATCCGAAAGTCTGCTCGTGCTGCGCGGGCTAGGAATTCAAACATCGACGCCGAGCGGGTTTCCCTGGGGGTCATGGCGGCCAGCGACGCGATTCATCCCGACGGAGAAGATCCGCGACGTGCTGATCAACGAGGCGTTCCGGGGCTTCGAGGTGCGCTACTACCTGGTGGTGGTGGTCGAGGGGGAGGAGGATGTCATAGTGGTGTTCCCGAGGCTGCTACCGCGACGGAAGATTGTCGAGGCCGTGTGGCGGGGTGTGAGAGGGTGTCTTAACGAAACGCCGAATGATGGGGGGATGTGGTATGGAATTAGCAAAGGGGAGAAGGGGTAGTGGTTTGTGAGAATGTGCGATAACGACGCCATCCGTCCTGAAGTCGGCCAGGCCCGGAGAGGAAGATTTCTGGAGTTGCTTCCAAGCTAAACAATCGAGATGGTGGAGGGGCGCGGACTCAAACCAGAGGACATGCAACATGGCGAGGTCCGCCTAACCATGTCATCACTTGCTGCAGTCAACTGTGGCGATCTGCCAAAAGTCACCAGCCCGGCCAAATACATCCTGCTACCAGGCAGCCAGATGGTATGCTTCTATGATGCCAGCCAAGGGCAACTCAATAGTTGGAATCTATGAATCTGCGGCTACATTGCTAGGGCTCTTTTCGGCATCCGCCGCTGCCTTCGCCTTTTTGGCGTCCCTGAGAGCACTCCTCCAAAACTTGTTGCGCGTCATCTCCTCACCAGTCGCGAAGCCCTGAGACTGAGCGTACTTGTCGTTGATCTCGTTCACGGACGGCCGCGCCGGTCTGTTCACCACGGGAACGTAGTCGCCCATCATCCGACCAAAATTGCCGCCTTCAAAGATTTTCTGGCTGACGGCGCCCTTCCTGGTCAATTTCAATGACTGACGAGGATCACGGCTTATTTGTGCGCCCGGGGCGAGTTTGACCGACAGGCAGTCCAGCAACCTGCTTGCCAGCAGCTCATCTATCTTCTTCTCCCGCCAATTCACCCACAGCTGCTCAACGAGGCCGTTTGAGGTCCCCGGGTCGTTAGCATAGACCCAGTCAATGGAGTCCTGAAGGTTGGTGTTGACCACAGCTTTCGCGAAGTGAGCATCCTCCATCATCATTGCATCAACTGCTGTTTGCGCCGCAGCTGCTTCTCCACTGAGCTCGGGGAAGATGCAATCCCACAGAACGAGCGGGACTTCGTCGGCCATCAAGTAGTTGGGCTTGCAAGGGTATGTTTCCGGGTTCAGGAGGTCGCTTATTACTGAGGGCTTCTCGAGGCCCTGGCCGATATTGAAAATGATGGCTATCATATGGCGAATTTGGTGCCAAAGGAAGGCCGAACCTCGAACGTGGAAATAATACACCTTGGGATAGACCCCATCCGGGAAGTTAGCCGGCTTCATCTCCGGGTGGTTCAAATATGGCAGAGCAGTGACGACATCTTCAACCTCCACTATGTCGCACTCAAAGACGCGTCGATCGTAGACGTTGATCTGTTTCTTGGGGTCGATTTTGCAAAAGTTCCGGAAGTCGTGCAAGCCCTCAAACAACTTTGCCCCCTCGCGCATGGCCTCGATGTCGAGCCAACCATCCTTCATAACACCCGGCCTTGAAGGCCCCGCCTCTAAACTGGATTGCGTGGGGGCGAAGGCGGGCTGGGTAAAATAGTACCGGTACTGTCTTTCCCGGCAGGAAAAGCGCGCCGAGAAGGTATCCGGTATTGCTGGCGCCCATGCCAGTACCTTGATGTCTGGCGGAAGTAGTCGGTTCAGCGTCCTGCAGTACTTGATTTCGTCCGCGATAGGGTCCCATTCCTGCTTGCTTGCTTCTGGCGCAACCTCCTCCCCCTCTGCAGGCACCTCGGAAGCAGCGGTCGCCCCATTATCTTCCTCCACTGGCTTCTCCTTTGGCAAGGGTCGGCTACTCCTCAGCCTGATTGCAATGACCTGCCCAAAGGCGCTGACACCTTGATCCGTGCGACCGCACTTCGAGTACTCATATGGCACAAAGTCCACCTCGTCGGGCTTGTTCGGGAAGATGAGACAGCTCTTGACAAGTGCTTTCCACAACTCCTCCTCGATGGTCGCCGTGGAGCCGGAAGGCTGGTACTCGAAGCCGTTGTAGTTCTTTCCCAGGTAGGCGAGCTTCAGCGCGACGTAGCGTGTCGAGTACCTTGATGGGTCGAGAGGTTTGGCGTTCTTTTTATTTCTATGCCCCTTAGGTCCACCCCGGGCGAGCGTCGCGGCCTCGGAGGCGCTCAAGGGAGCGGGAGAGCCAGTTGAAGCGATGTGGTACTGCTGGCGCTTGAGCTCGGCCTCCAGCTTCTCAATGCGCTTGACCAGGCTCTCCTTCGTCCATTTGACGTAGTCGGGTTCCATACTTCGTCTCCCTGGGCGAGGTCTCGCAATTCTGCTGTGTCGGCGCGCGCACGCGATAGTCGCTGGCGAGGCAATAAGTGTGCGCGCAGGCGGGAGGGGAAATGCCCAGGCAACGCCGGCGTACCTCAGCCTCAGGGCAGGTGCAGTCATCAAGCCCTTTTGCCTCTGATCTCCACACCACGAGCTTCTTCTGCAACTACCGTTGGTTTCCTAACGTTCTCAAAATTTTATGTGGGGACTTGCCATTTCGCAGCCGTGGCGGCCAAACCTGGCTTATCGATAAGGTAGCTTCTCAGCACTACAAGATCCTGCCCCTCATTGAGCGCCACCACCAGGCCAGGCTGGTCTGCGGCAATTATCGCCAGGGCTGATAAGAGCTATGCTCAGATAGACTTTGGGGTGGAAATATGGGAACATATCACGCCGCCGATGGAGGAACACACAATTACAATCTTGCTGCTGGGGGATGAGCAGTCTGGGAAAACGACGTTTCTATCGTAGGTACCCTGAAGTCATGCCCCGTCTTCGTAGCGACCCACTAACCACTTGCCGCAGTCGGATCAGCCAGGGGCGTCACAACCTCAATGGCCAAGTCCCCATCCACCTTCTCAGGGACATGGACCAGCCCTTTGTCTTTGATATTCGTTCCCGAAAGGGAAAATACCGCTTTGAGTTCTATGACAACTCTAGTCCAGAGACTTGGAGACTGCTCGAGCCAGACCTAGTCATAATCTGCTTTGACATAAGCCACAGGCCCAGTCTCATGAATATCCAGCAGCTGGTACGTGTCCCGTGCTAGCTCATGAAACAGACCTCCTGTCTAACCGACCCCAACCGCACAGTGGATCAAAGAATTCCGAAAGACATTCGCGGCGGGCGACAGCATTCCTGTGCTGGTGCTGGGTCTCAAAAGAGACCTGCGGTCTGAAGATGACCCCAACGGGATCATGTATCCACAAGAGGCATACGGACTGGCGCAGCAAATAAGGGCGGACAAGTACATGGAGTGTTCTGCCGTGACCGGGGAGCTATTAGCTGAAACCTTTGACGATATCTGCAAAACTGCGGTGGAGACGACTGGTGCGTCCGGCGGGCAGAGCGAAGGCGGCTGCACATCGATGTAGTTGTTGCATTACTGCATATATGCGGAGTTTTCAGTAGCCATTCTCGATAGACTGCATGGCATTTTCATCGTCTTCAGCATCTTCGCCTGCTGCCGGGGGGTCGTCGCGACCGAGTATCTCGGCGATTATGTCGACAATCCTGGCCTGTTCCTCTTCGGTGAAACGCTCTTCCATATCCTCAATCGCCGTGCTCAATAGAGCGGTGGAAGCCGGACGGAGATTCAGGATGCTGAGCAACTCTCCTTTGGCGAGCTCGCTCTGGAAATTCTCTTCACGGAGCCTCTCAATGAGGCGGGGGATAGAAGCAGAGGTGTAAGCGCCCGTTTCCTCCTGCTTTGCCAGCGGGCCGGGCTTTTCCCTCAGATAGGTCAGGACCTAGGGTTGCCTGTCAGCTCGGGCCCCTTGCTTGGAATATGTCAAAGTGAGGAACAAACCTCGGTCATCAGAGTTGCAAGATTGCCGGGTACTCGTCGCTTGTAAGACTTGTTACGTTTTTGTTGATCAACAATGTGCTGGTAGACCTCATAGTTGGACAGCAAGGCGTTTTGCGACTCGAGAATCTTCATTGTGATTGATGCTGCTTGACAAGGCTTGCCTGCTTGGCTAGAAAGGGTGATGATGATTGCTTGCTCCCGCAGCTTGAATGCGGCTCGCGATCCCCGATCCGGGCCCGACGTCGGAAGGCAATTGTTGAGGTCGAATGGGTTTTGAGCTGCAGCTTTCACTGATTCACACCCCAGGGAGTAATAGCCCGACGCCCAAGGCTGCAGGGTCTTGAGACACGCCAAAGCTGCAAAGCAACGTCGAGATGTGGCCAACTCGATCCGTCCTGACGCAGCGACGGGCGAGAAATGCTTTTTTTACCGACTTCCCGCGGCGCGTGTGGAGAGCAGCAGCGCAGCCTAGACCGGAGAATGACAGACAGTAGACTGACTGTGGAAGCTCCTGACTGGCAGGTGGCTGTTGGGGCACTGGGCTCTGGGCCGTCTGGTGTAGGTTGCCCCTCCAATGCGACTGCCTGCCAGGTCCTGCACGACCATGCCCGCAATTGAAAGCTCCTGTCCAATGGAACTAAACGCGACCAAACCCTGCCCCACTACAGGAAGCCAAATGCACGAGTGCGAGGCGAAAAAATATCGCACCATCTGCCACCGACAAAGCATCGGCAACATGTACCCTGGTACCTTGTGCGGTTATCCTCCATGGCGACGTCAAAGGGCGAGGCGACAAGTCAAGCGTGGATCTATAACCCGCAAAAAGTTTTTTCTCTCTGGGGTCGTGTTTTTTCCGTCCCCTTCCCACTCTCTCGCTGCCCCGCGGCGAGCAGCCATCACCCAGACCGACTCAGAGTTCTGACCATACACCTCAGAAGCAAGATGATTCCCTTGTGACCCGACCCCTTCGTCATCTCCAGACTCTCTCCCCTCTGCTCTTTGGTTCTTTTTTCTCTCCTCGCCAACCGCCGCCTTGGCGCTTCTGTTCCCAATCGGATCCTCTGTTCACCCGCCTCCCCTCGGCATTCCTTGTGAGCCCCGGCGCAAAACTTTCTTCGGCAACACGAGGTCACCGGCAACCCTGAGGACCCTCCCCCCGCTGCCGGCTAATAGTCACAGCGTCAAGGCCCTGACATTGCATCATTGCTCTGCGTTCAACCGTTGAAACACGCCGCAGAGCCTCATATATCAAGGACCCTCCCTTCGTCGTCGCCCCGTCCATCGGTTGCCGCGCTTGCGGTCCTGTGCGTCAGATCTTCTGGAGGGCTTGCAAGACCCGCTCGGCACCCCAACTTTTCTGCCGACTAAGGTGTTCCTTTGCCTGCCACCACCCTCCGCTTCTGGCCTCTCCTCCTATTTCGGCGATTGTTTTGGTCCTCTGGCTCAGTCCCCTCAGGAACCTGTCGAGCCATTCAGTATGGTTCGCAACATTGTGATCCTTGGTGGTAACTCACATCCGAAGCTGGTTGAGAGTATCTGCTCAGGCCTCGGCATCCCGGCATGCAACCGCGTCTTAGGCAGGTTCGAATGCGGTGAGAGTCGCTGTGAGATCAAAGACTCGGTGCGCGGAAAAGATGTCTACATCATCCAGACGGGCTTCGGCGGCAATGGTGCCAAGCTCAACGACCATTTCATGGATCTGTGCATCATGATATCCGCCTGTAAGACGGGGTCTGCCCGCAGGGTCACAGCTGTCCTGCCCCTCTTCCCGTACTCAAGACAGCCCGACGTGCCGTACAACAAGGCCGGTGCGCCCCTTTTCAAGGCCACTTCTGAGAGCGGGAAGAAGGACTACACTTTCGAGAGTGTACCCGCTACCCCTGGTCCTGGGTTGCCGAAGAGCGCCACCCTTATGAACGGCGCCGACATCACGACACGCCTGATGAAGACTTCGTTGACGAACGGAACCGTCCCCCAATCTCCCCTCGGGAACGGGAAGCCCAATGGTGAGGGATATTTCAACGGGAACGGCGCGAATGGTGTCAATGGCGCCAATGGCGCCAATGGTGGCCACCACTACTCAGACTCGGTTTCGTCCCAACAAGGAGTTTTTACCAAACACGACTATGAGAATCTCTCTCTTGTCGACGCATTCCAAGCCAAGCCTGGTTATAAGCAGTGGGTTGCGCAAGCAGGAACGCTAGTTGCGAATCTCCTCACCTGCGCTGGTGCCGATCATGGTATGTGGCCCCAATGGTGGTTCTACGGTTAATCGACGGAGTGGGATTTCAAGGAGCTTGAATATATTACCTGTTGTGATGTGCACATCGCATCTTTTGCGTTGCTCGCGTAGCTTGAACTCATACTAACATATATTCCCAGTTATCACAATGGATTTGCACGACCCTCAAGGTATGTCTACGCGCGGCCGTCCTTCGTTGTTCAGCAGGGACCCTGACCCTGAGTGAACTCGGGGCGATGCTGACTTGAAATTTCAGTGCAGGGATTTTTCGACGTGCCTGTCGATAATCTGTACGGGAGGCCGCTTCTCAAGCGGTATATCATGCAGAATATCCCCAACTACAAGGAAGCCGTTATTATCAGCCCCGATGCTGGCGGGGCTAAGCGAGCCACGGCCATCGCAGATAGCATGGCCGTGGACTTTGCCCTGATTCACAAGGTAATTATCTCTCTGTTTCCCCTATTGGTCACTACTCAAGCCTAGAACAGGAACGTCGCCCGACCAAGATCACGGAGCGCCAAAACGCCAGCATGATGCTTGTTGGAAACGTGTCCGGACGCGTTTGCATCCTAATCGACGACATTGTAGACACGGGCAATACCATAACGAGGGCGGCCAAGCTGCTCAAGAAGGAGGGCGCAAGCAAGATTTACGCCCTGGTGACACATGGCGTCTTCAGTGGAGACGCTCTTAACCGTATCAACGCCTCGGCACTGGATAAGGTCGTGGTGACCAACTCGGTGCCCCAGCACGAACACAAGATGGCCTTGGGCCCGAAACTTGATGTCTTGGATATCTCACCGATCTTTGCTGAGGCCATCCGCCGGGTTCATCACGGCGAGTCGATCAGCGTGCTCTTCAACTACGACTAACTACGATACTGCATACCCGGAACATGAGCATGCATCGAATCATCACCGCTGGCGTTTTCTCTATTTCACTACGGGTTTCTTCTGTTAAACCATCAAGAAAAAGACATTTTGCATTGGCGGTCGCACTTTCCCCTATTTCAGGACTCGCAAGTCGAAACCATGGACGCACACTTCTTTCTTCGGCGTTCAGGATTTGGACCGTTAGTTCTCCTTGCGGCGGGTATCGGGGTAGAAGACCCTGTTTGTTTTGGGAAAGAGTTGGTGGTTGTTGTCGCTTCTGAAACTTTGCAACAACTGGACTAAGTCCAGCCCGCGGTCGGTGGGTAAGACGAACGAGTGGATCATACGATCACAACAGCTACCTTGCATGTACGCGGTGCAACGCCTGTTGCGAGTAGTGCTGCTGCGATGGCGGTTGGTTGTGGTTGTACTCGGTTCCGCTTTACGTATAATCTGCAAGATGAAATCTCGATCCCTCGCACTTGCTTCTTGTGCTGCTTTTGTCAGGGGAGATTTGCCAGTCTGGTTCTGTAGGCGAGGCCAGACTTGTCTCAAAGCACAAAATTGCTATACACACCGATACAGCACACACGTTGAGCGTAGATGAGAGAGAACTTGGATAGAGACATGCTATACCCTGATATTTGATTATTGACCATTATAGACGCGTTCCGTGAGATACATGCTGTGAACTATGTAGACGTGTGGTGGCGGCTGACGGCCACGTGCCTCCTGTATGTGTATGACAGTATATTGAGGCCGGTATTTACATCGTGGAACCCGATCTCGGAAGTATTGTCCACGGCATCTTCCCTCTTTCTGGAAGATAGTTAGGTAACGAACCTTCAGCACTGAGCTGAAATGGAAACAGTGGCACCGGGGTTACAGCTTTCAGCTGCGCAAATTAGTATCGAGGCTGGACGACCTGTGACGCCCCCTGGATGGGGCTTCGGGGCAGCCCGGCGTGCCGTGGTGAGGCGGTGACAGGTTACACATTGTGCGCGGTCTCACGGGGAATTTGTTGTGGTTGTGGTGCTGTGGTTAGATCTCAGGGGAGGGGGCTTCTGTGTGACGCACAGTGACGGGCGGTCGTGTGACTTGAGAGGGCCATAGGAGTGCATGGCGAAAGGGTCCTGTTGGATGGGCACGTTGGGAAGGGGGGATAGCAGGAGAATGCTTGTTGTCTAGCCGGCAGTTGACTCGGCTCGGGCCGATGGGTGCCGGGCAGACCTTCATGGTGATGATGCGGCGAGACGGGGCGGTGGTAATTTGAGGTGGAGAGTGGAATGGGATGGGTGGCTGGCTGGCTGCTGTGGGTTGGCTAGCTTCGTTGTCCTGAAGTTGATGACGGCATGGGCAGAATGTGAGGTTACAGGGCATCTTTTGACGGTGTGGATGATAGGACGGTCGTTGGAATTTTCACCCATTTTTGAATGCGTGACAAATTCCCAGGTCGTTACTTCGTATGAGAGATCAATTCGTGTCGATCCGACGCAATTGCTGTCAGATTGGACCTCTCAGCGTGCGTTGTGGGAAGACGTGTAAGTGCCCGTTAGGGATGGGATGGGGATGGCGCATGCAGGCCGTCTAAACGCGGCGAGCGGGTGTTGTGGTCCACAGACCAGCGAGCGCTTTCGAGAATTACCTACACCGAAATCCGAAACGACTTTCTCCCTGGTAAAACGTTGGGCACCGGAATTATCAGCATGCTAGATCGTGCCTTCTGAGCATACCTTGTGGCCCAGGGTGGTTTTGTCCTAGGGCCGTTTTAAACTTTTCTCTTCAGATCGCTCACCAATCGATGCCGCGTTTGCCCCGGTGGAGGATGCCGGCATACGAGACCTGGTGAATGATACGGGCATACTCTTCTATGGCACAAGGGCCAGAAAATTTCTTGCAGATCACACCTCCCAAAGATTCCCTCAGGCGACAACGGTGTGCACTACCACTCCTTCGCACCCTCTGTGTTGCCGTTTTCCCGACTTGCCCCGCACCCCGTCCACCAGTCGCGCCCGGTGCCGGCCTCCAAGTTTTTGGGTTCCAGGAACCGCCTGGCGGTTGCTTTTCCTAGTGGGAGGGCTGGGGGCACTGACTAACGCGGCGTCGGCTTCCACGGCCTGATTTGGCCTGCGCACTACCGTCAGTCCCGTTGCCATATATAAGAAGGGCAGGGTGGGGAGGCACGCCAACATGTCGATGGTACTCGTGACCGAGACGTTCATCCAGCTCGTCCTCTTCCTGAACGCGCTGCAGGGCTTCTCCGAGTGGACCAACCGATTTGACGCTGCCGGAGAACGATGGTTTTTCTTCGAGGTCTTCTTGATGCTCCTTCGATTGTACCGATGGGGGGAAGAAGCATAGCCCCGTCCGCTTGCGGCTACGAGTCTCCCGTGGACGACCCCTCGCTGCCGCCCCCCTTATACGACCGCAATGCCTCCCGCCAAGACCCGGGCCTGACCTCGGATCGGAGTCCGGACCCCGAGTCTGCGCTCCGCTCGCTCCAGCCCGCTTCTCACTCGTCGAGTCTTAATGGCATGGTAACGAAAGCGAGGAATTTGCGGAACCGCAAAGTCGGCATAAAAGATAGAATTGCCTGTTTCCAATGGACTTGGTTCACGATGACCATGGTATGTCGTTGTCTGGAGCCCGACGTCAGTCTTTTGAACCTTTGTTGACAGCAATAAGGCAACCGGCGGCATTGCGAACCACTTACACTCCCGTACGGCTATCCTACTTTATTTCCACCGTTGGTTACTGATCAGGATGGCAGTTCCGTATAGATCTCGGTGGTTGACTGGCCTTGGACTCGCATTTTTCTTTCTGAACCTTTGCCTCTTCGCCTTGTGCACGGTGTTGCTTGCGATACGATTCCGTCTACGGCCGGGAAGCTTCCTGAACTCATTTACCGATCAGTATGAGTCGTTGTTTATCTCTGCATTTGTGAGTTTTTCATGCATTCGCTGTTCTGGCTGTTCTGGACGCTCTTGTGGTTGAGAGCTGACTTTTATTGTCAAGATTGTATCGTATGTTCTTCACTCTTTCGGAGCACTAATAGTCTAATGTTCTAATCTGTATTCCTAGAACTGCCACGATTCTCATCACGATTTGCCAATATGGCGTTCCTAATACCGGACCATGGCTACTCGGTGTGATGGAGATTCTGTTCTGGATTTACATTGGCCTTAGCCTCGTTATTAGTGCTGGTCTATACCTTACGTTGTGGTCTACGCAGTATGTTCAAAATGTTATTTTCCCAATGATTCACATGCTGACATATCTGCAAGAGTTTTCCCTATTCATCAAATGACGCCTGTTTGGGTCTTCCCGGCGTACCCCCTCCTTCTCACCGCCCCTCTTGGTAGTAATCTTATCGCAGGGGCGAGTAGGTCGGGGCAGCTGGAATCCCTCAATGCCGTAGCGGTTGCGGTTGCGTCTGTTACTGTTCAGGGGACTGGGTTCCTCATCAGTTTCATGGTTTGCGCTGCCTTCTTATACCGACTTATGACACAAAAGCTGCCCCGCGACGCTCAGCGGCCTGGTATATTCATCTCCATCGGCCCTTCGGCATTCACAGCCGCGGGAATCGTCACACTGGGCAGCCAAACAGCGCAGATCTTTCCTACCAACTTTATGGGCACTGAACATGCCGTCTTCATACTGAGATTGATGGCCTACATGACAGGTTTATGGCTATACGGGCTGAGCATCTGGTTCTTTCTCGTTTCAGTCGGGTCGCTCTGGAAGTATGTGAAACCAGAAAACAGGAGAAAGATGCCGTTTCAGATGACATGGTTCTCTTTTGTGTTCCCGAACACCGCTCTGGTACGTTCTGTCAAGAGCCCTCTCAACCCAATGAATCCTATGAGGTATACAATGTAACAATATAACCAACAACTCATATAGATCACCGCCACCGAAGCACTGGGTATCGCCTTCGAGAGTAACGGTCTCAAAGTGTTCGGCTGTGTCCTGGCGGTGTGCATCGTAATCGTGTGGTTATTTGTATTTTTCTGCATGCTTCGGTGTTTGTGGAGGCGACAGCTGTGAGTTTCTTCCTACTATATCCCCTTCGCTTCTCGCTTTCTCCCCTCTACCGTTCGAGTCGCCGACTCAGCGACTGTCCTGTTTTATTATTATTCTTCTCGTCGCATCTGGCTAATCTTTGCTTTATCCAGGCTATGGCCCGTAGATGAGGACTAGGAGACTCATATACGGTCATCACCAGCAAGCTCACTCAACCTGAAAACCCAATTCGAGGATGTGTTAGAAACTGACCGGCCTTCATTACGGAAGATCCGAGCTGAGATCACTTTTTTAGAAATGAAGGAATGATATGATATCACTGACATGATAGGTTTGCGCCTACTGTACTATATTCGCGATGGGGTTTTCATGCATGGCTGGTGTCTCATGGCGTAAACATTGCAGGCGTTGAAGCGATTGGCATTATCTAGGACTTTAGCCACGGCGTTGTTTGTTGCATGTATATCCACTTCATAGACGATGGCATTCCAATCATACCTAATACCCTAGAAATATTCTTGACGTATTTCGAAAAGACAACGATTCAATGTTAGTGCCCCATACGGCCGGAGTTGTTGTCATCAACTTCCTCTTTCGAGGGTTTATTTTGGGGTGTCTATCTCTCTCATCCTGTTAAACCAACAACCTCCGCCAGGGGGCTATTGACACAGATGCCGCGTGCCGAAGGCCGTAAGCAGAAACCCGCCCGACTTCGACCCCAATCCCGGGCTCCCAGCCGGCGAAGCATCAAGCGGGCTGCCTACTTATTTCGGAAGCCATGGGAACTTCTTTCTACTCGACTCGGCAGAGCTGCCCGTGTTCGGCTCGACCTGGAGACTGCGTTGATAGATTTCCTGTTTACGCGGTCAGTATTTATGGGTTTACACTCCCTGTACCGCCTATCCAGAACCTCTACCCAGTCGAAGATAGAATCCGGCGTGAAGTTGAATAGAGAACAGGAAAAGAGAGCTAAAACTAACCTCATCGTCTGACGGCATGCGGCAATCTAAGATCAGTTCCCTACTTAGATCATGCCGATGTAAATTCGGATAAGGTTGACCCTGGCTCTTCATGATGGGCAGCAGCACCTCGCCGAGGACCTCAAACTTCTTCCAATTGATGCGGTCACCGTTTGGCCCTACGAAGGTACGGCTTCCATCTTCGGCAGACACAAGGTCGTGCCGGTGAAGTGGCATAAAGGGAATACGCGGTAGCGGCGAGTTTTCCCATGCCAGGCGGTAGGCAAAATGGCTCTTTTGCGTACCCATGAGCAGCACGAGACGGGCAAAGCGCTTCTGCACATCGGCAGACACCAGCGCGCGGGTCTGTGTAAGACGATGGATCTCCGCTGCATTGATACCAGCTAGCACAGCGGCGAGGCTGTTGTAGTTATTAAGTTGGCGCAGGCGCTGCGCGATGACCATGAACTTCTCAAGACAGGGTGCGCGGTGCTTGGCCTTGTCGCGGATCAGCACTGTGTTGACCACCCATTTGGCGACATGGTTGAAATGGGCAACCATACGGTTGACGTTCTTAAGGCTGCGACATTTCTCCTTTTGGTTTGCCGGCAGGCTGACATGACGCACCAAATCACGAATCCGGATCGAACTGAACATGACCCAGTCAATGCGCGTCATCTCCTCAGCGATGTAGTCCGGATCAATGTCCATGAACACGTGGTAGCGCATTTTGTCGAGAGCGAACGATGCTCCTGGAATCATCGTCGCAGCCTCGCGCTCGTAGTCCTCATACTGGTGGAACTGAAACCGCGCAGGAACCCGTGTGTGTATATCGATCCCTGACATCTCGGAGCTGTGCGAGGGCCGACGTGTGTCAAGTATGCTGTTTGACTCTTCTAGGTGCAACGACGTCATGGAGTCGGCAAACTCGCTCTGCCGTCGGCCTTGATCTGTGTTGACAGCCGAAAGCCCGTCATGTGTCTGTCCGTCCTCCTCCTTGTCGTCGCATTTTGCCCACCCCGTGTCATCATCCTCCACGACTCTCTGCAGATGCATCCGCATCTGATGGGCTGCAGTCGCGAAAACAGGATCGGTCGACAGCTGCCTGATTAACGCATGCAAGCCCCTTTTCGTAACGGGGCGGGCAAAGTCTCCAGGATACAACGACACCCACTTCGCTACCACCTCGATCATTCTCATCTGGATTTCTGTCTTGACTAGGAACTGTGTTGACTTGTCCTCCTTGACGCGATCTAGGCGGGTGACGATGGCACCAAGTAGCTCGCACGGTGCCGCGAATTTCCGATAGAGACAGAGGAATATGTCGGCAAAATTGTTGTCTGTGCGTGTCATCTTCGGGGCGACAAGCCTGTCAACAAGCTCGTCGAACGATACGCCCATCATCTTGGCTGGCTTATCCAGGAACGCGTCATCGTCGCGCCGTAATATCGGCACTTCCTCCGAGTACCGGTACGACTCGGCGTCGGATTCGTCGATATCCAAAAAAGATTCCGCTCCCCCATCTAGGCGAATGCCGGGGGTCCGCAGCATACTTGACACCGTCTGGGACGGGCCATCTTCGGGTACGTCCGGAACAACACTCGGGACGCTGTATGGACCATGGGATTGGTAATCTAGCCTTGGTGAGCGGGCAACCTGGGCCCTGTAGTAGCCGCCTTCTGGGGGTGGGGGTGGCGGGAAGCCGCGCAGAAGTGATAAGTCGGAACTTGCCCTGCTGTGTTTACTATGCTGGCTCAGCGGCCGCCCATTGAGCGTGTCTGGGGGGGCATCGAGGTTCGCTGTTGAAGCGGCGCGCCTTCGGAGAGCCGATCCATCTGACTTGTCCGATATGCCTGCAGGCTGTTAGTTGCGGTCTGAGTATCCCCACTAGCCAATGGCTGGTGGTAGAGGACGAGTGCGTAAAGCATCCGAGTAGATGTGTTACCTTTCCGGACGTTGACGACAGAGCGTAGCATAGCGTGGAGACTCTCCCTCGTGCTTCCGGGAGCGTTCGGAGAGATTTTGAAGTGGCCAGCACATGCGGGGAAGGCGGCAGCCACGCCGGCCGGGTCGAGCTGGCGGAGTTCTTCGGGGGCGTCGTACTTTGTGGCGACAAGGACGGTCGGGAGGGAGGAGTTTGCCAGTGCGGCTACAATATTAGAAATGATCCACACCGAGGCCGGCGATACTCACCCAATGTCGAGGGAAGATCCCGGATGCTCTCCTTGTTTGTAACGTCGTACAGGATTAAAGCACCATCCATACGGGGTACCATGTGGCCCCCGATCTGCTTTGGCCATTGGATCGGCTGACTGGGGTCTACCTCAAAGCCCTCGAGGTCGAGTTCGACGAGGGTGACGAGGCGGGCTACGCCGTCGAGGTCTTGGCGGAATATTGTGACATTATGGTTCGGCGGACGCGGCGTCCTCAGCACGCGCTGGACAAACGACGACTTTCCCACGCCGTTAGCGCCGATAATGGCGACATTGATAGGGTCCATGGCGATCTTGGACGGATCGAACTAGAACCCCGGCAGTCAGCCTTGCGCGTCCTCCCGCGGCCTTGTCTCGCCCTTGATTTTGTGTGCCGCTTACCCAGGGGGTTGGATTGTTGTCGCTCAAAGACTCTTTACGGGGCGGCGGCCAGGGCTGCTGCCGCTCATTGCGCTGGTCGGCGGCGGGGGTGGGGGTTGTTGTAGTCGTCGTGGTCGTCGTTCCGGGGGCGATTGTACCGGAGTAGGGTGCGTGGAGGTCGAGGAAGAACGGGCCGGTGCCGGTGGAGGAGATAGAGTCTCGTGGGTTTGCGGCCGGGGCCGGAGGGTCGTCGAAGAGCAGGAAGCTGCCCCCTTTGGAGACAAGCACCGAAGTCCTCAGCCGGGCGGCGGGTTGCAGCGGCGCGGGTGGGTCGGGCGCTGGCCCGGTTTGGCGTGGGGACGAGGGGAGCGCGGCTCGGGAGGAGCGGTCTGGCATGCTTTGGTGAGCCTGTACCCACATTGCTAGGACATGGCAACGCAAGAAAGACAAGAGGGAGCATACCCCTTCAGGTCCGATTGTAGAGTCGGCCCTCAATAAAAGAAAGAAGAAAAGGATCGGAAGGGGGGTCAGGCCCGGGGAGGGAGGGATACGGGGTGTGGAGGAGACCGACCAACGACCAGGGCACACCCGCGACGGTCAGGTTCGGAAGGAGGCACGGGCAACGCACAGCAGGCGACAGGCTCTCAGCTCACGGGCAGCCAGGGTTCCGTTCGGTCGTTGTCACTAGTTAGCGGGCACAAGTGCTCAGGAACAGGATGCACACAACGCCGCGCTGTCTTGGCTGCTCGACATGGCCGTATTACAGCAGCGGGCACTCCCGAGGGCTTTCTGTCGATTGGCGGGATCTGGGATCTGCGTTATCATTCGCGAGGCAGGCGAGGCGAGGCTGCTCCCCTGATGCGGCTTGGTGATGAGCTGGAGTGGCTGTCGAACGCAATCATGCAGCAACAGCGGATTCGAGGAGGGCACAGAGGAATTCGCGCCCTGTGCCTGCAGTCCGTTGTGTTGGCGTGCAGCACGAGAGATGTGGACGTAATTTCAGGGGATTGCGCCCGGCGATGGGTCAATTGCCAGCGACAGACCTTCAAAAAAAAGATAGGGAGAAGCCGTGGTCGTCTGTAGTTTGAGGTCTGGAAGGTAGAAGCGACGTGTGAAGGAAATGCAAACAGTGAGGGACAGCTCGTTAGTTCATCGTTCACGACCCCTCATCTATTAGGATCCGGTTGCCGGATGTTCTGGTTGTGATCGCTCGTTCCGTGTTAGTGGGACGTCCGCCCGCACCTCACCTAATTCTCGGCCACTTAGTGACTAACTGACAATTACTGGCCGCGAAAGACGTTATCAGGGTCCTGGTCCATGCTCCCTAGGTACCTTATTGTTGCCTGAAGGCAACCAACCCCTCAACCTCCCGCTATCTTCATGCAGATAAATCATCGACACATTGGGCAGGCAATCTGCCGAACGGACCTGGATGGGCTTTGAAGCAGAGAGATGGGGATAAAAGAGCGGAACCAGGGCGGAACCTGCTCGAGAAAGAACAGCAACCGCAACCACAATATTGCACCCACATGAACGCGCGATGTGCGCTTTCCGGTTGGTCTGACAAAGGACATCTACATCGTGCCTTAGGGACTTATCCAGGATCTCTGTTCATGCGACAAGAGTACCCAATCCAGACTTCCAAGTCACCCGTAGGGATCACGTCACATATTGAGGCGTAAAGGATCAGCAAACTAAGCCCTAACTTATATTTCGTCACCCTCAAGCACGCTGTGATGGAGCTAACGTTGGCGGGTGCTCCAGAGATGAGGCTCACAGAGGCACCAATCACTGTGGGGGTGATCGGAGGTCAAACTGACCCATCACATTTCGTATGCGACCCCTGACTCCGTCCCGTCAAGCACCACTCGGGCATCACCTTTGTAGCCCCCCCTTCTTTCCGGAGGAGCTGCAATCGGGTTTCCTACCAACGCCCGTCTCCCACCGACACAAAATCATTGTTTACAACATACCTCCAGCAACAGCAGCAGTTTCGTGCAGTCTTCGGCCCGCACGAACCTTGAACGCCCTCTTCAGGAGAAGAGTTTCACATTTGGGGAGAAGTCTGTGGGGTTTGGAGATACGGAGGTACGGATTACCAGTGCGGTACTTCATGTCAACCCGACTGGACGCATTCGCGCCACTGAGCTCAGCCAAGCTGTTGGCAAGTCCATTGAAGCTGCGAATCATTTCGCTGCAAACCCAAGGGGCTTGTTATGCCACAACGGAAATGTCAATCTCAGTGGAAATAATTATACACACACAGTTTGATTTTATGTTGGATACCTTATCTTACGTGCCTCCCAAGGAAGTAGCGGTCAGCCTACCCACCTTATACACTATAGAACCTGGCCCTGCTGAGTGGGTCGATGTTTGGCCCAGGCCACACCACAACAACTCTCGCCTGCAGGATACACAGATCACACCTCCAGCTAGGCCAGTCCTACTGGACAGCAGAAACATCGAGCTCCAACAAATGCATCGACATCCGCCTGGGGTGAAACATTCCCATGGTATCATCTGCAGGTGGCCACACCGAGTGCGGTTGATGGAGTCGGAAGCCCGAGAGATCAGACGACTTGTTGAAGCCTGAAGGTGAGACTCGCAGCGAAATGGACCTGCCCCAGATTTTCAAGACCCCGGCACAAGAAAACCGGGGAACCTGGCATTGCTTGACGGAAGCAAGCCGAACGGGTACATTTGTCCCCTAGCTGAGGTGCCTGCCTCTCAGGCCAAAGCCCCTTTTCAACGGCATCAACCACGTACATGTATGCTGTGCAACACCAGCGGGGGAGAAAAGAGCCTCGCCCAAGAAGACCGAGGTCAAAATCATCCTGTCTTGTCTGCTGTTTCTCTCCCACCGACCTTTGCAGAATATTTCCCTTGGCGGCCTGACCCCTGCAACCGACGGCGGAGCTTGCCATGCCACCACACTGGGCCAGATGGCCAGGCGGGTAAACCAACTGGATCACTGATTTTGGGCACCTGTTTGCACAGTCGGACCCGACACGGGGAGCTGATGAACAAGTCCAGTCTCACTCTCACCTCACATTTGCATTGGCATTGGCATTGGCATTGGTCGAGTGACGCTAAGCCAGGTAGCATCACGGGCAACAGATATTAGGGGACCTACTCTAGACGCGAACGATCTAGTGTAGTGCTTCCTTCCCCTCCCTCCCGCTCCCCTCTCCCCATTCCCGGTCAGCCAGTCCCCTGAGATCCGTGGCAAGCTAGCCAAAAAGTCAAATGACCCCCCGATCCAACCCTGGACCGGTGACCCCTGCACCGATGCCCTGGCGCAAGTGGGCGGAGGTGCTCGTTCTTGGAGTCTTGTTAGCATCGATTCGGCATCTGATCGCCTGTTCCGCCAGCTGCTTTTTCTCGGCTGTAACCTAGAGGACCCCTCTCGCCGCTGTTGATTCCGCTACTGCTGCACAAGACAGGAAACAGGTGGCTACTTGACATCGCGCCAGACCCCGTTTGGGCTAGCAAGCACCATGTTCGCCGCAAGTCCACATGGCGAGCGAGGTTGGTGGCTCCGAGCTAGTCGCGGTATTAGTCTCTCACTACGACAGTCCCAGTTTAAATAAGTTGCTGGGCAGAGCCGGGCGAGAGAAAGAGAGGGGGAAAGTCGAAGCCTCTGCTCTCCAGACCACGACAAGGGGCAGGGGGTCAGCTGTACGTATTTTGGTCCTTACTCTCCTCCAACATCACATCACTGCCATCTGTCTATTTTCTCCGCGCCGTATATACCTACCCTATCACTCCCATCCCGTCCATATAATAATACCACCCTACGCTGCCGCGAGACCACGGGATACGTGCCGACAAACCAACCCATTGCCCCCTTCAAGTACCGCCGGGTGTGTCTTGTTACACATATCTACGCCGCTGGCGCTCACTCGTCTCGGCCGAGCAAACAAACGTCGTGTACATATCCGAGACAGGCAAACCTGCCACTCACTCAGTCACTGCTAAATACAGCCCGACCAGAAACAACGACAAGGGAGGGCGATCGGGTCGTTGTCTTATAAGGCCAGGGCCTTAGACAGCACTGTTGTAGATCGGCAATCCCAGTCGTCACTCAACACGCCTGTGAAAAAGGAGAAAACGCCCCCCGGTTCAACGCCGAAACTCTATCGTCCCCGCTCTCCATACTGGCCGAGCACGAACACAAGCACAAGCAAGCAGCTAGCGAGGAAGAGTGGACAGGATAGCCGAAAACGTGCCGTTGCGAGAGGAATCCCCCAAACCAACCTCACCTCATCTGACCCGATCTACCTTTTCTGATCTACCCTTTTTTTCCCTCTCCCGCACAGTTTCACCCCCCCCGTCTCAGGACGCGGCGTGCGTGGAATTCAATACAACATGAACTACATGGCCCCGGACGCCCATGCTTCCTCCATGCAGGCCCACGCACCACCCCGGCAAGCCGGGCCCATTCAAGAGCCTTCCAGACCGTGTCCCGGGCCGGGCCCTATGGGTGGCAGTCACTACCGGGGACCAAAGCCACGGATAGGCCACTTCAACCCGGACGAGTTGACACGTCGACTGCACGCCGTCCTGGACGACCAGCATGCCCACGCCGAGCGGAAGAGGCGAGCAGCACGAGCCGACGCAACAGCAGACGCTCCCCTAACCAGCAATCCACCGCCACACCGGAACTACCCCCCATGGGATGAAGCACCACCTGCAGAGTACCACCAC
>Ga0247780_1000515_pt1 | contig 35553 bp, 35 predicted proteins | sample UWRJL079202R5_FD_179927 | JGI IMG/M metagenome (GOLD analysis project Ga0247780, IMG submission 179927) | Plant litter microbial communities from Arlington Agricultural Research Station in Wisconsin, United States - UWRJ-L079-202R-5 | ecosystem: Environmental > Terrestrial > Plant litter >...
CTGTCTCTCAGAGAATTGAGAATTCTGTCAAGGACACATCGTCTGACTTTCTGAGGCCTTAGATCAGTCGGAAACCAGCCTGGTTGTCTGCGACGAATCTGGGCACACGAAATTTCCTTTTTCGTTCACAATCCTGAGCTGGGGTGAGCTTTCCCTGATTCTTCCCTGAGCTAGAGTGATCCCAAACGTTGCCGCTGCACAGCCTCAGAGACCCATTTTCAGTCCCTTAGGCTGAAGTCCCCTCACCCACAGTGTTTACGTTGCTGGTATATGCTGGTCCATGTTGGGGGATAGCACGTAGCATCCTAGTCTAGTCCCTAGGATAGTACGTCGTATTCTGGTACAAAAATTGGTATGGTATTTAGTATACCAGTATATTAGATAGGCTGGTACATAAAACACTAGTACACCCAGTGAGATAACAGACTGTAAGGCAGTACGCCTGGAGTGCTGTTTTACCCTAAAGTTGCCCTTACTAACTGCCAGTCACCTACACCACCCTTTCCCCTTACTTAAGCTCTGCTTAGGCGTTAGTTAGTACATAATTAGAGAAGCAACCAAAAGTTGTTTAGATGAGTAGCTTAGTGGAGGTCTGGAAATCCAAAATGGCAAATTTTCGCGAGGGAACAGTTTAGGCTATCTTTTTGAAGTAGCGGAAGCGGAAGATGCAGTAGTACATAGGGAGGATGCTCAGCTTAGTCCACACCAACTTGTAGACGTAGAGGACTTCGGTGATAACGAGGACTCGCGTCATCTCTAGTCATGGTGGGATCGAAAAGCTCAAAAGGAGGCGCAGGCTAGGGTGGCGGCTAGGGAGGCGGTGAGGACGGAACTGGAGCTGGGGCTCGAGTTTACCTATCTCCGCGCGGGCTTTCAAGGCGCCGTAGGAATGGCCTAGTGCGCACGCGCTATTGATACTAGCATCTCCGAAAAAGGAACTTCAACACCAGGGTGCTAGATAACTTAATATATAGCATTTTGTGTACAGAGCGGCGAAAGGACACGTACGTAGCTCCCGGCACCGACGACGAGGCACGACGGGCGATGAACATCAAGGGCCTGAGGTTGGACCTGGCTAAGATTCACGCACGAATCGAGGGTGTGATAGCCCTGGCCTAGGTGAGGGATACCATGACCCTGCTGAATACTTGCGGGGGGTCCAAACTAAGGGGCGGCAGACAGCGAAGACTTAGTTATTACTATCCTTCCTTGCCAGCTTTAGCCATATCTATATCATGAATGTATGGGAATAGTGGAGGAAACTCCATCCCATTAAAGAAGAAATCCGCCTCTATACCCAACGTTTTCTACCCATGAAAAATATCATGGATAAAGATCGAGCAACCCACCCTGTTATACAAAACAATAACTAAGACTTCCCAGATATTGAAGCCACGCGAGCCTGCCCATTCCAAAACAGCCCCTTCTTGACTGTAAGGATTAGGAAAATACCAGTGCAAACCAGATGCCTCCCGGACACGGTTAGATGCACACGGGCTGGATGAATAAGCCGAACATGTGAGGGAATAATTAACGGAGGAAACTCCGTTGCACAAAAAACAAAACAAAAACAAAAAACAAAAAAAATACCAAAACAAAAATAGAAAGAAATCCGTCGTCATACCCAGGGTACATGAGCCAAATATAGAAAGCCTAATCGTATAGCCGACCCGCTTTGAAAACCCAAGCCTTCTTATCACCGTTTTGTGAAGTTTCTTGTATGTGTGCGTGCGTGATCTTCATGCGGCCTGTTTGGTCGCGGTCCCGAGGTTAGGCCCTGCGAAGAAACGGAATCCTGATCCGCTTCCTCCACTTTTCTCGGCGGCCCGATGGTGTTGTTGCTCCTACGCTAGAAGCGCCCTGACTCGACGGCACTTGACCTGATGAGACTAGAGCTGGAGCTTGCGGCAAGGACTTCCACCTAAGCTGGTGAGCCTTCCTGAGCTCTTCCCACCGGCGCTGTCGTTTGGCCTCGGCTTGGCGCGCCGAGGGCTGCTGGTCCCTGGGGAGAGCGTCGATCTCGTCGCGGACACGATCCCTGGTGGCCCATTCCTGCTGCATCATTGACGGACCAAACGCGTTTGGTGACGTAACTGCCGAGTTGTAAGTCATTTGCCTTCCGCCTATCGCGCCATCTTGGGTTTGGGGGATACCAACCGTCAACCGCCAACTGAACGCTCTCCACCTGGCCCGAAACCTTGTTGACAAGGCGAATATTATAGAAGAAAACCCTGTCCTCCGATTCGAGCTCGAAAAACTGTTCCGCTTGAGCTGAGAAGACGTCCATTCCGAACAGATAGTCACTACTCAGCAGCACATCAACACGTAGATCGTCCAGAACATAAAAGTCGCACAAGATCGTCGAGCTGCCCACGGTCCATTCGACGTCTCGGGCAACGCCGCTCGTGCGGCCGATACTTCCGTCGGCATACTCCAACTCGTGATGGTTCTTTTCGCCCCAGTCGACTTCTAGATCGCATTTCTGGGCATAGTCGCGAGAGACGAGCATGATATCGGAACCGGTGTCCGGGAGGGCCAGAGTCGGTTGGCCGTTGAACAACCCGCACAAGCGTTGCTGCTCATGCCCCAGGAGCATGAGCCGGAGTCGAGAAAGGGAGGCCTTCAATCTCGACTTGATGCGGTGTTTGAACGTAGTCAAGGTCTTTGATATTGCCAGGAACGGTTTTCCCAGGACGAGGTCGTGGACCAGGCCAGGAAAGATCCAGCAAGAAATGGTGCTCAAGGTTGACTCGCCCTTGAATACCCACGGTACTCTGACCACTCCTGGCGAAGTAATTGAGTGGCGGCTGGGTAGTTCAATGTCGCGCTGCTCTTGTTCATCGGGGGTTAACCCAAGCTTAGTGGCCAGCTGCGGCGAGATGAAGGAAACGTCTGCCCCGTTGTCCGGAAACCCTTCCACCAGTGTATTGTGTACGTATCCCTCCACGTACCGTTCCTCCCTTCCAGAGGAGAAACTCCGAATTACCGTCCCAATAGTCGATGAAGGGCTGCGGGAGCTGCTATCTTGTCTCTTTGGGGTTTCGGGCTCCTCACTGGGGTCCCAGTGCTTCAGAGAGTATCCCACAGGGATTCGGTGTCGCTTAGCATCAGCCTCGGTCGCCTGTCTTTTAGGCCCGGGCGCAGGACGCTTGTAGATGTTCGAGCTGGCTGGCCTAGCTGTTTGCGGGCGTTGAGGGACCGAGCTTGAGCTGCGACGTGCGTGCGACGGTGTCGGTAGCTTGCGCTCTGGCTCGTATCGTGGGGTTGCGAAGCCGCCGGCCTCTCTGTCGAAATAGGGGCTGCCCTGCTCATCGTAATAATAATTAGTTGCTGTCGGAGATTTGCATCATAATTTGATTGACTTGCATTTGCAGTGGCATACTGGCCGTCACTTGTATAACGTGGTGAGAACGAGGGGCCCTGAGGACTCAGATAGGGGTTGTTAAACCCGGAGGTGCTCTGCCCGCGAAAGTGGGCGCGGGTCGCCGGACGGACGGGCGGCGACGGGTTAAAGTAGTATGAAAATCCGCGGGGTGACGGCGTCGGGGATGGGCTCGGGAAATTCTTCTCGTCGTAATAGTACTCGTAAGGGTCTCCGGGGGTCGACCCGTAGGGTGAATAGTTAGCCGTGGTCTCCATGGTTCCTGGGCGGCTTCATTTTCGTAGGACAGTTATTGCGATACTAGAAACCATGCGGGTCGCTGCTAGTTGACGTTGATGGACGAGAGCGGAGGGCGGGTAAGAAGTTGAGGGGAAAGAAGAGGCAGCTGGTTCGTTCGACGCGATTTTTGTCGAGCTGAAGGCAGCCACACGTGATTTAGGAGATTTCGCCCAAAGAGGATTGACAGCTCTGCAGGTAGCTGAGCCCCCTTGCGACCGCCACGTGTTGCCCGCCCTCCGATTTGCTCTAGTTTCAGGCAGCATCACGTGCTACAACATTTCGCCCAGATTGAAGACGAGGCAGACTCAGAAGGTGGCTTAGCCCTCTTCTCTCTGGGACAGGCCTCCAAGATAACGCGACCGACCGCCACGTGTTGCGCCCATTCATTCACTCCGTTCGGATCTTGAGATCCCGACGGCTCGTCTCCCATACCCATGCATTGATTGGTATGATGAGTGCCAATTTCAAGAAAAAAGAAGGCTTTGCGCAAGTTGCCCAGTGGATCGCGCTCGACCCGGACAATGACACGTCCATCTACCGCAAATTTGGTGAGCTGAGCGCCCGCAGCCTCCTCTACCTGCAAGCGGAACTACTCGTTCTAGAGAGAGAGATCGCAAAAATCGATCAACGGGATGCGGAAAAGTTTGCGAGTGGTGATTTGGACGCCAAGGATGTGGCGAGCACGTGGGAAGTGTTGTGGGAACAATGTCAAAGTGGAGAACCGGAGGCGCAAGAGCGAATGGATCTTGTCTTGAAAGCCCGGGAAAAGATTAAAGAGTACCGTACGTCTTCCTGGCCCTAGCATCTTCAACTTAGCTAAACACTGTTTATTAGACGAAGCCCTCTTGCTACAGAACGAGGTTGCAAAGCTAAGACGACCAAGTAACAGAACGCTAGACGCCTACAAACACTGGTTCCAAGTTCCCGATCCTACCTTCCCAGATCATCAGGATCGACGCCCGGCCCTCGGTGGCTTATCAAAAAACTTTCTCAAGGATAAAAACGATCTGATCGGACTGGGAAACGCTTCAGCAGAGGCAGACTACCTTTCCGTGCTCCTACGGAGACACTGGCCTGTCATTGTCGACAAGGAGGAGCAAGACCTCTCCCGTGGCGGTGATAGTGATCATAGAGTTGGAAGATTCAACGAAAAGTCAATCATTGCCGCTGTTGCCGTCATCAGCACACTCATCGCCGCCATCTTACTCATCGGGCCCATCGTCGGTCTCTACTTTATCCATGAAAAAAACAATGAAGCAAAGCTTGGCATGATTGCTTCCTTTACTGTGGTTTTTGCCGCGAGCGTAGGACTCATTACCAATGCGAGAAGGGCAGAGATCTTTGGGGCGACGGCAGCGTGAGTCCCCCCCAACATTCACATGACCACAAGGTCAGAAGGATGTGCTAACGTATTACGGTGACTCAGCTACGCAGCTGTCTTGGTAGTGTTTGTCAGTGGTGACATTTCAAACTAGTGAGCTGGCCGTAGCTCCTAGATACCGCGGGATCTGCGGCAGATTGGTGTGTAAGCGCAAAATATGTCGTCATTTACGTACTATTCAAATATCATTTCCTGAAGTCGGCTAAACCTAGAGCAGTTTTTATCAGCTTGGTTATCTGCGACGAATCTAGGCACACGAAATATCTTTTTTCGTCCGTCATCCTGAGCTGGGGTGAGCTGTGGCTGATTTGTCCTGAGCTTCCCTGATTTTTCCCTGAGCTAGGGTGATCCCATACACCGCCGCCGCACAGCCTCAGAGGTCCCTTTTCAGTCCCCCGGATAAAGTTTCCTATCGATGAAAAGCAGATAACGCGTAATCTGTAAGGATAGCTCTCAGGCAACAATTCTAGTTACAACGTATAGGCGTACTGGATGTTATCAGATAAAACAGCAACTACCACTTCATTAAACTAATAAACATTCTGCGCTTCTTAGTGGAGGGGTAGTTTGCGACAAATATCCCCCACTTAGCACAGGTAGCTGTAGACACCTGACACAACTGCACCGACAGGATAGGCAGAGTTCGTGTTATGATGATTAGCGGAAAGGCAGGGGCCAGGTTTTGGGACCGCTAGTCCGTGCTTTGTGTGGCCCAGTGCTTGGGCAACGTACATAGTGAATGTTACGGGACCCAGAACTGGGCTTGTTCGCCAGAGGGCCAAGCTGTGCCGGACCACTAGCCAAGCAAGCGTCACAGCTTCTAGGCTAGTCTCAGGCCCGAATTTTGGCCCAGAACATACCAGTACATGCCCTAGGACAGTATACAATACCCCAGGTCAAATTTTAGGATAGTACATGATATCCCAGCTCGGAATCCGGGATGTTACATAACATACCAGCACTAATGGGATATCTTACAATATACCAGTACATAGTGGGATAGCTCAGAATATACCAGTATAAAGCCACCTACCAAAACATTTTTCTCGCCGCTGCTAGAACATCTAGATACTACGAAGCCGGCCCTAGGGGGCATGGTCAGCATGGGTAAGACGTTCAGTGACCCTCTGCCGTCAACACCTTAATGAGGTCCCCCACTCCTCATAAACTCGTCCGCGTCGACTATGATCCTGTGGCGGACCTTTCTTTCTATATCAGCATTGGTTTTGTGCGGTGGACTGAGCACATACATCAGATTGAAGGAGCTGGATTCGGAACAAAGCGCATGATCGGCGTTGGGGTGCGGTTTTAGCATGGTTAGTGTTGATATGTAGTTGGTACACGGGCGGGATTCCGGCGGGTGGCTTATTGTTAGTTGCAATGCTGGTTTGCTGTGGAGTCTGTTCTCTAGCAAATGATTCTAGGTTTCCTCCGATTTCTCTGGTCCTCCCTGGTCTCATTACACCATTTTATTAGGTGGCTAAGGTAGCGAGACATTGGGCTTAAGGTTGAGTATTCGTTTTGTATAACTATCAAGGCACAGAAGCCACCCCACCTTATGACCTGGACTGACATTTATCATCCTGACAGTTCAGTCCTCAACCTGCGTATCACCACTTGGTCCATTAACTTGCCACCGCAGTTGCATCTCCCCCTTTTCATTATTAGTAAAATGAAGCAAAAGCTTCTCACCTCCGGCATTCTTTTCTAAAAAACTTGACGAAAGAAATCTTCTATCCAAGTTGACACGCTTCTGAAGTCCCGATCTATGTGAAACCCATCACAGTGCACCGTGTAAATTCGGATTTGTATACCCTTCGAAGACGATGGGACTGCATGATCTTGAAGCCCTGAGGGTTTGCGATGAATTCGAGGCCGCTGGTGGTTCCTGCTTCGAACACGGTGGAAATCTGGCTAGCAGAAGCATTGAACCAGCCGCAGCTTCCGTTCGTGGTTCAGGTGGGAAGGAAGTGCTTTCTTTTCATCAAATTTACGCAGAGGCTTGCCAATCTGCATTTTTTTTTAAAAAAAGTCTGGGATGGTAAATGCCGCACCCACGAATTCAACCACATCCAACTTATCATCGCATAAGGAAGGCACTAGACCATCTATTTGTCCCTATTTCAGCTGGGTTTGTATCCGGCTCCCAACCCTCTCCAACCCTACTGACACACGCCCCAGCCCAGCGCGACGCATCGCGCTCGCAATCTCGCCGTCTCTCGCCGTACTTGACGCTGCCAACCACTCATCCGTCCCCGGACCAGCCACGCGCGCGACAGCCGCCCAAGACGCCCCAAGAACGACATCGCTGCCGGCGCAACACAGAAACACTAGCGTCACGGCCATGACCAAAACCACATACAGCGCCGTTACGCCCAGCACGATGGCAAAGAAGCGCTTTCCCGTCGAGCGCGCGACCGTCCGCTCGAATTCCAGCTTTGCCGGCAACGTCACATCAAACTCGAAGACGTAATCATAATACGCCATGCCGAAGAGACTGCTGACGAGCGCCTACAGCGCGCGTGCACCGCTGCCTGTCTCCCGTATCGTACCCTGGAACACAGACGCGTACAGCCGGGACATGGCTATACGCCCCGCGCCGCAGAAGCCACACCCCGGCAGGCTGTCCGAGATTTCGTTCCCGGCTTTAGGCCCGAGGAGGTTGACCGTAGTTCCAGCGCCACCGGGAAGCTCGTCAAACGCGGCAAATTAGATGATGTGCGGCTCCGTGGGGGGTGTGATACTTTGCCATGTTGTCGCGCTAGTCCATTCGGTATCAGGCGGGACGAGCCATAAGTCCTTTTGCGAGAGGAAGAAGATGCCGCAGCTCATCGAAGCTTTTAGTGGCGAGCGTGGCACCCAGCTGCGTGCAAATGGCCACTGTGTCGTAGCTCTCCGCGCGATGAGAGGGTAGCGCGGGAGGTTGTACGCCGCGCGTCGTCAGTCTCCTCCAGGTCGTCTTCCCTTTCGTCGCCGTGAGTGTCGGTTTGGTGCGCCGTCTATTTTCCCAGACCCTCCAGCTCAACGGTGTCGAGACCACCGTCTTCGTTCATTGCGGCTAGCTTTTTTTTTTCAGCCCCCGGGTGCCTCTAGGGGTTCTGGAATGTAATGAAGATGAAATAGGGTTTCGCGTGTGACTCGACAGGGACGATGCCGAGGAAAGCGCAAGGCTCCAAGGCACCAACGATTGAGCCCCTCCTACCCGCCCGCGCTAACCCTCATGCGCTAACGGTTTAGGGCACTGGCAAGCAGGAGAGGAGAGCTTGTGGCATTCACTTGGCTGGTGAGGGGTTCCGCTGTGCCTGTTCCAGTTTGTGCTAAAGCCCAGCAATAACGCTGTAAGATTCTTTGGTTCGAATCAGTCCGCTGATTAGTCGTCGGCTGGCCTAGCATTCTACAACGCCTCGGTTTTATGCCCATGGCGTGGTTCTCTAAAATGCCGTCTACACAGCGGCTCACCCGAACAGCTCGGTGGCCGGCGCCAAGTTGAAGAAGTAATACGGACGCCATTGGGCCGTGCTTTAAAGCTCTCTCCTGAAAATGAAGCTAATTGATAAACCCTATTGGGCACGGAGGAGATGATCACGTCGAAATGCATCAAAGCCAGCTAGGCAGTTTGCAACTAACCAGACGGCCACAATCACCAACCCTGAATGGTCCTCCAGGATGTAGAATTGAACAATTAGGAGACACTCTCCCCGGTTGTCCACGCGCCCTGGTAAACAAAAGTCACCCCTGCTGCCCCAAGCACAAAATGCATCCGTGCCTTTGATTGACCAAGAGCGATGTTAATTCTGCCAATTGCCAACGTCAGACACGTGTTATGCGCCATTGGGAATCCTGCCTAGTTGGGGATGTGCAGGTTGGCTGAAACACAGGGTTGATTATTGGCGACACTGGCGAGTCTAATGCAAGCAGACCAAGTTTATTCTCTGAAAACCCGGATGTGACGCAATACCTGCGTGGCGGCCAAGCAGGGCCGAGATCAGGAGATGAGAAACCACTAGCAGTACCCTATATACCTAGGCAGTTGAGAAACGCTTGCCGTTGATCGTCCTGATCAACCCGCGATTGTCTTGAGTCACCACAAACCGTCTGTCGAGACCGTGTGGGTCACGATTCCTAGCGGGGCCGATCTCACCTCCGTCCATTCGCTTCCTGGTGCACGGCAGCATGGGGTTTACGCTCCTATGTTGGGGTCCCTGGAGACGGCAGCCCGAGAGGTGTGCGGATAATACTGTGGTACCAGGGAGCCAGCGCCGATTGCAGACGAAGAAGAGGGAGACCCTCCAAAAGAAGAAGCCAGCTCCTCCCGCAAGTCCAAATCACAGCGTCGAAATATTGGCCGCACCTGACTACGCCAAACCGAGCGCTGCCGAACTGGAAGTTGAGTCTCTGGTCGACACTGGCATACCTGACTGTGCTGAGCTTCCTGCCAATCCGCCAACAACCATACGACCGCCCCCTACCGCATCATCGACTTGGATCAAGCAGCGAAGTGCATCCCTCCCGGGCTGTCCCGTATTCCTCGTGCCCGAATCCGAGTATATCGATCGCCAAACACAACCGTGGCGTGATGTCACCTCCGCTGCCGCCACCGGTGCCGAGCAAGTGGTCGACTCCCCGACTTCAGCATCACTGCTGGAGAGCACCTTCGCCGATTGGCAGCAATCGGCGGCGATGTCTCCTGCCTCTTCTTCGCCATCCCCGTCCTCGTGCTCATCCGCAGAGCGCCGCGGCTCGGCATCAACGCTGTCACCGTTCGCACCCTCGACCCCTGCATCATCACGAACTAGTCCACCGTGCACAACACCCGACGGGCTTGCGAACCCAAGCCCCCTGTTCGAGGGAGTCGCTGCAGCGAATCTGAATGCACTCCTGCGTGACCAACACCGACCCAGCTTGGCCCAGCTGACGCCGCAGCGTCAGTCACCGCGATTATCAGTGCGGCAGAGCAGCAGTAATATTGACCAGCTACTGGCGCGACATGCGCTGCTCGAATCGAGGCGGCAGATACTGCTGCAATTACACGAGGTGGAGAAGGAGCAGGAGCGGATCGTTGAAGAACTCGCCGCGATGCCCGAAGAGCATGCAAATTGCTCGGAGCTCAGTGGCTGATCCAAGTCTCGGGACCTGAGCAAATAATCGAGCATCCTAGCATTGTTATACTTTGGTACCACTTTGAGAGTGCGGATGCCACTTTTATGAAGGGATGGAAGGTCAGGTCATAGTTTGTTATCGATACCTAGGTACCTAAGTTTCATACGGAGGCACCAGATAGTGGGCGCAATTGCGCGTAAGGATATATCTTCAAACCATCGCCACAGCCCTGGGGGTTTTAATAGACAGACAACGGACGAATCACATAAATCCGCAGTCTAGCTGCAATTACTACTGCGTAGTTCTCTTCAGCCGGACATACGCGTGTTTTTGGAGTCGGCAATCCAAAGCCACTTTGCACTCGCGAGTGTGGACAGATTTGAAAGATACCAGTGGAGCGAAGATGCTGACAAACCGTCGATGTTACCACTGGCATTCTAGCTGAGAAGTTACAGGTTCCTTGACGCCAGCAGAATAAATGTAATCTTAACATAACAGTGTTTTCCTCAGATTCTCTTGATCTGGGTCCACGGGCATGGCAGATACCCCAGCTTCAGATCAACCAGTGAAGTAGGCCGTGCAAATTTCCCTCAGTATCCTCAAATTCCGCCAGCTCGGTATGATTGCCTTCCGTCCACTTGGCCTTCACCACCTTCCCACCTGCCTCCACAATTTTTGCGATGATGTCGTCGATGTTCTGAACCTTGATGTAGTTGACCACGCCTGGCTTTCTATTTTCACTTGCGGCCGAGACAGGCTTTAAGCTCAGAGTACCCATGACGTCGCCTCCAGTCATGAATATCCGTGGACCTGGCGTGCGGAATTTCCATCCAAAGACGTCGGTGAAGAACTTTTGCGCTCGGTCGAGATCGCTGACATGGATAACTGTGAAAGCGAAGCAGTTATCTCCCGGTGGCTTATAACTTTGCCCGGTACCGTCTTCGGAGGCCATGATTTGGGAAGTGGTTCGATGTTGGTCTGATGATTGTCGACCTGCTTGCCAGGGTGAGATGGAATGCAGATTGTTCTTTACCTTAGGTAGCAATGGATTTTTTGGGTCCGATTTCAACAGTCAGCTGTCGGCGGAATATTAACCCGGCTGTCTCATGTAGCATGTGAGCAGCCAAGTGGTTGGTTTGCAAGCTTGTGGTCAGGTGACTGAGAAAAAGATCTATCTGTTAAGAGGTCCTCTGCGCCCCATGTTTAAGACAACAATACAACCGGACTTTTGAAATCCTCAAGAAGTGCTGTATTTTAACATGTGACTGGGTAGCTAAGTGATTTCATTGTTCTAAACGAGCGTCACCCTCCTAACCCTGGCTTCGAACTCCTTTGAAAACGCCTGATCCAGATACCCCTTCTCCTCCTTGGGCGCAAAAAAATGTCCTCATATCAAAGCCACTGAACTCTATTCCCTCCCTTACCCTGAATGGCAAGTCAAGCGTCGAGGTGAACGACCTCCCAAACACCGCAACCACGTCCTTGCCCTTCCACTGCTCATCTGCCAGTCTCTTCGCGCTCTCCGCCGTCAACCTCCCCGCCCCTTGACCCCTTCTGGATGTGGAAGTAGAGGTGCTTCATAAAGAACCAGTGGTCCTTCCTCTCATATAGAGGAAGGCCACGTTTCGATTGATCTTTTGACATACTCCTACGTTGAATACCCCCTTGCTTGTTGTGACCACTCCTTGATCACCTCCTAGCGCTGCGCATCTAGTGCTACCTAGCCGTGGTCAGCGTTACATTTAGCAACCGAATGATTACAGAAGAAGTAATCCGCTTAAGGAGTACTTCAGCTTAAAGATGTTAAAAATGGTGAGATAAAGCTACTTTTGTGAATAAGGAAGTTGGAAATGGAGACTTAATAGGGGACGTAAATTGGGTTTTATGTGAGTTTTTTTGGGGGGGGGGAGGGAAGCAAAAAGGGGGTGATCCCAGTTTAGGGCCACCTGTATCGCAAAAACTGGGACCCCGCGAAATGTTACTATTTCAGCTGGGGACATGACCGCAGTAGCTTTCGTAGGTAACCGCCAGTAGTCTGGCAGAGGATGAGGCTCATCTCGCGCAGGTTGGGGAAACAGTGGGAAACAAGTATTTCAAGCCAAACTACTGGGTGACAGGCCAAGAGATGAGTCGCACCGACGACGAGACACGCACCCCACAAGATGCTCTGACCGACACGTCTTTCCAGCTTATCAAGGTGACTACTTGACTATCCAAGGCACCTAGGTACCTACCTATTTAGGTCATGGAGATGTGGGGGCAGGAGGGAGCAATGCATTTGAGCCGGGAGCGATTTTGCCTTTGAACTTGAACCCCCTTGAAGGGCTGTTTGCCAGAGAGCCTATGGGTATGGACCCTTTGGTGACGAAGAATCGGAATTGTCAGGCCCATTTTGGGGTGCCGCTGAGGTGGCGTGCTTGGCGGTTGATGAACAGAAATGGTGATGGCCCTTGAGGGCTAGGGTCTCTCCTTTTTATCATTCTCTTTCAGTAATTTTAAGTTTGTGTGTGACCCGGTTCACCAGTATGACAAAAATTCAGATAAGCCCTTGTCTATGTTTCACAAGGTGGATGGCGACGAAAAGCAAAGTTCTCCAGCCTTATAGCCACTTCAACCACCTGCATAGGTAGTTAGGGTAGGCAATAGTCAGAATCTTCTACAAGTGCGGTGCAGTTTTGTGACAGACTTGCCAATTCCCCCGTTTGCTGCCGCAACGGTGAGCCACCGTGATGCAGGCAACGCGCAAAGAAGAAACCTGGCTGCCATTCGATCCCGCACGTGCATCAGGCAACCTAGAAATCCCGCATCGTCCCCCCACCGGCTGAAAATCAACCGCTTGCTTACTGGGCGCCACACCGGCGGGGATTCCCAAGTCTGTCACTTCGGCGCCGCTTCACACCGAGAACTCCTGGTTCTGGTTGAGGGGAAGCTCATGATTGGAAAGCTCATGCAGCTGCGCATAATGCCCTGCACTTTCCGCGGCAGGCAGACAGGGACTGGCTCGTGACTTGAGCAATTCGTCGTCCAAGCTAGCAATTAAGGCTACTCTTGCCCCGCCTCTTCATCAGGGCGCAAGATCCGCTTCCCCGAGTGCATCATGCTGTTGAAGGCAGGGTCGCCAAGATGGGCCATTTTTTAAATCTTTGTTTTACCAGAACTTCCTGAGACTCCTATTCAGCTTGCGCGCACCAGCAATGGCTTCCTTCAGAGCGTACAACCTGCGCCTACTCTGCATAGCGCTGGCTTCGGCCATCCCGATGACCGCCCAAGCCAGCGGCATCAGTGAAGAATGGCCGGTGGACCTGGGCATAGACTGTTCGCTGGACATACCGTGCGAGAAATTGCATCTGGACCGCTGGGACCGGCCGACGTGCATAGCGCGGATCATCGCGCGGCAGCGCAAGGAACCTCAGTTCAGCGAAAAGTACGAATCCAGCGACAAATACTTCCAACGGCTACCCAACGGTTCCCTCGCCAACACGGCCGCGCAGATGACGGTGACGCTCGAAGGGTGCGCCACGTTCTGCGGAGAGGGCACGTGGTACTGGGACGCCATCCCGCGCCTCACCACCTGGATCATACCCGTCCTGCTGCTGCTGTCCAACATCGAGCTTTCCCCCATTGATAAGCATCGCTTCGCGACCATTATCCACGCGGTTGGGGACCCCATCGACTCTTTCTGGTCCCTCTTGCACAAGATATATGTGTGGAGGCGGCTGCATGCCATGGCAGTCGACCGCTGCGAGCCTCGTGCCGAGAGTCAGACCTGGTGGACCTACACCGCCCTGCGGTGGAGCGGTAGAAAGAAGAGATGGAAACGTTGGTGGGGACGCTGGTGGCAGCGTTTGTTCGGACGATGGTTCGCCAAGGCGGCAAGGGGACGGCAGGCCGAGCACGCGCCCCAACCGGGCTGCCGGGACGGCGATGGCAGAGACGGCGTCAGACAAGGAGATGGTGTCGACGATGACGAGGAGTTCGATCAAATGCACGACCGGGTTCGAGTTATTGCGACAGTGCTCGCAGGCTTCGAGGAGATTAGCGGCGCGTACATCGAGACGGAGCTCCGGTACACCATGGTGCTGAACCAGCTCGGCCACATCGGGCACCCCTCGACGCAATCCGGCCCGGCATGGCACGAGTGGCGCCAGTGCGCGCGCAGGCTAGCCGACGCGCGCACTAACGAGTTCCTACGCACTCTTCTTGCCATCTTCATTTACATCTTTGGCGTGGTCGCGGCTCTGGACGACGACGTCGGCGGGGGCAACACGTCCAGACCTGGCGGCCGCATCGGCTCGGCCGTCTTCCTCATGTGGCTTGTCCCTCTCGCCTTGTTCAGCAACGTCATCGGCACCTTCACCAGCCGGCGTACGTGCCTGACCATCATGCGGCTCTTTGTGCAGAACTCCAGAGTTGCTGTAGGGAAAGCAAACCAGAGCCGAGGCGGCGGACAGGGAAATGAGCCAAGACCGCCACAGGAGCCGCCGGCCGCATCTCCTCCCTCGGCCAGGGGGCGAAGTGCAAGTTTCGCCATTCCCAGCCCGGCTATTTCGGGCAGCCTATCAGCGACACTCGGCACGGGCGACGGGGTTGTCAGCGGCTCGGCGGCGGTGGCGGCTGGAACCGGTGCGATGTCCGGTGCTGCTGCACCCGCAACCCTTCTTCTCGGCTCTTCCTCACGGCGACTTCTCGATCTGCCGCGACCGTCTAGGCGATCCAGGCCTGCCAACCGTAATAGTTCCCGCCGAGCATCCCTCAGCCGTGGATACGAGAGCTCTGATGCCGTGGAACTCGAGTCTGTGCGGGAAACCCGAGGACGAGCACACCAACGGCAGCGGCATTCCAGCGCCGACCGTGTGGATCCTTTGGCTATCACGAACTCTGTCGACTTTGCGGCTTCTGAAGGGTCCAGCGCTCGAGCATCAGGCTCCCAAACCCCACTACCAGCACGCACCGACGATACGGGCAGCAGCAACAGTCGTGCGACCCTAATCGGGTCACCTATCCAAAATCTCCATGACTTTCGCTTCCCAGATACCGACAGCCGGCCCTTGGCAGGCCCAACGAGTGCTCCCAGAGATCCTGCGACCAGTGGCAATCCGGAGCCGCAGCAGGGTAACACGCCTTCTCAAACGGACGGGCAGCCGGCGTTGATACCAATTCCGTCATGGACCGAGTACTTTCACTCGCTACACTGGCTGGGTGCCGTGTACACCTACCGGCCGTGGAAGTTGGGGTATCGGTCGGTACGTCGCAAGTCGGCCGCGCATTACGCTTCAAACTGGTTTCTTTACCTACTGTCGCTCTTCCCTATCGTCGTTAGCGCGGTGGGAGCCTTCGTCATCATGTGGTATGCGGTTCCGGTCGGTTGGAGCTGCCGCCACATATGGGTCGTCGGATTGACACTAGCCTGGCTTCTCAGCAATCTCTTTACCATATGGCTGCATAACGACAAAATCAAAGAGAAAGAAGTACACAAAAATGATGTTCCAAGTCCCAGCAGCGACCCGAATCATACCGAACCGAACCCAGCTCCGAACCTCGCTGCTCCTCCCACACCTCGCATAAATTTCCTCGCTGAAACCACCGAAGCGAGTCCCCGTGCAGGCAGCATGGACGCCATCCTCCTAGGACACAGCCCTCACACAGCACATGGTCGGTCCCATGATGGTAACAATCATACAAGCGCCGGGCCGGATCCTGACAACCTGAGTAACCTGCCTCCCACGCTCCCGTCGTCATGGTGGCGGCGGCCCTTCAATGCCGCGTGTCGTGCCTGCGTCTCCACGTGGCGCTACTTTCTCGGCCCAGGCCGTTGGAGCGAGCGGAAGCGATGGTACGTGCTGTTGGTCAAAGACGCCATCATTGGGGCGGGCGGTGTGGCTGTTGTGCTTCTGTCCACCTCGGGCGTTTTCAATAACTGCTGGTGCTGGTCCGCCTATATGTGGCACTGGGGATTGCCTGGGGACCAGGGGAGGGAAGCATTTGTCCCGTTGACCACCGAGGACGAGTACAACTCGCGCGCCGATATTATTTATTGGCCCGTAGTGTGGACTTCACTCTCGCTGCAGCTTGCCTTCTTCTTCGGCATCGTCTTCATCTGGTGGGACGGCATTACCGTTGTGCGGTGGAACGAATCGCGGCGAAGGCGTGAGTGGCGCCATGAGCTGCTGGATACGGAGGAGTATAAAACCACAGGCGATACGATAGTACGCAACGACGCAAACTACCTGTTGTTTTGGTACGATCAAAGAGAGTTTGACGCAGAAGTTGAGGACCACATGCAGCGCCGTCGCAGCACCTTCAGCAGTCCCCGGAGCGTGAGGGGTGGAAGTCTCCCTGCGCAGCAAGACGGAGGCTCCACGCCGTCTAGACCTACTGCGAGGCCACGAAGCCGCAGCTTTCTCGCAAACAATCCAGAGAGAACTCCAACTCTAAGGATGGAAGAGGCCAGCTAGGGAGCGGGGTGGAACCATGAAAACCACGTTGAGGATTGAGTCCAGAGACAACTCACGAATAAGCGCTAGAACAAACTCTACTTTCTTCCAAGGGCACCCTCGAAACTGCCTAACATCGATAAGGAACATGGCCGGGCAGCGTACCATTCCAACTCGAGAACATGGCTTGTCACTGTAGAGTTGCAAACGAGCTGCTTGCGGAAGTGCGTGCCGCAAAACATGTAGATAGAATCAGAAGAGGAACCGCTTGCTTTAGATAAGGCGGGGCTTTTAGAGCTCTACTATAAGATAAATATGGAGCGATTCTTGGCCCTCTCGGCCAAAGCTGAAGTAATTCAGCATATTGCGACGCAACCTGCTGAAAATGGTAGTTGCGGTGAGCATACTGAGCAAGCCTGAGAAAATCCTAAGTAAAGACTGAGCCGGTCCCAGATAAGGTCAGCAATGTCACGTACGCAAGATGCGTATCATGACCCAGGCCACGAAATTGGGCCGTGAGTGCTTGGGACCAGGTTGACTGCGCCTCATAATTTTCCCAGGTTCAGGTTTGTGGCACGTCATGTGGACCTCAGGTGAACTTTAACCCTAACCCTAATCATTTGTTCCGATGAAGCACCGAGATCAAGGCGGAACCAATCGTCTGGGTCAGCTGCATTTGCCACAACCTGGAACCCGACCATCCATGTGCAGCTCGTCAAACATCAACCATGTTCCGCGGCAAAAGCTGCCAGAGTTGATTTACACGTGTGGTTAGAGTTTCACAGGAGCAATGGGCTTTCCCTTGGCGCTGTGTGCCACCAATGATTCAGGGGTAGTCCGTACTCCGTAATGTCTTGACCAACGTCATTCGACGCTTGGTGGGGCCAAGCAAACAAACATTCAAGGAAACGCCCGGTCTAGAACGTCAGAGAAAAGATCAACAAATGGCACTTGTCCTTAAAAACCCAACCTCACCCATCCGACGTGCCTACTCTCTCACAATCGCGTTAGCAACATCAACATTGAATACGCACGAAATGGCCTCAGACATGGTCGTCGCCTTCCTAGCGGCCCTCCAGGCCTCCGCATCCGTCCTCCTTACCATCTGGTACGGCATCCTCGCGGCGCAAGCCCGTTTCCTCGACTCCAATGCCGCCAAGCAGCTCTCCCGCCTGGGTGTGAGCATGCTCCTCCCCGCCCTCCTCATGACCAACATCGGCTCGCAACTCGAACCCTCCACCGTCACCCGCTACATCCCGATCCTCATCTGGGCACTGGCCTACAACCTCGTCTCCCTCGCCATCGGCATCGTCTGCACCCGCCTCTTCAGCCTCCCCAAATGGGTCACCCCCGCCATCGCATTCAACAACACCACCTCGCTCCCTCTCCTCCTCATCCAAGCCCTCGGCTCCACAGGCGCCATCACCCAGCTCCTACGGTCCGACGACGACTCCGTCTCCGACGCTGTCGACCGCGCCCGCTCGTACCTCCTCGTCGCCTCCATCATCGGCAACTCGCTCACCTTTGGCTTCGGCGGCGAGCTCCTCGGCGCGCACGAGGAAGATCCCCGAGACGAGTTCGAGCAAACCCTCCGCGACGGCTCCTCGTCGGACGACGAAACGGACCAAGACGGAAACCAGATGGAGCCGGACGAGGAATCCTCCCTCCTCCCCACCGCTGTGACGCGCTACAAGAACCGCGTCTCCCACTCCGGGTACAGCGCCGCCATCAAGGTGTGGGATGTCCTGCCTGCGTGGGCGCAGACGGTGACGGCGCGGGTGGCGCGCTTTATGAGCCCGCCCGTGTTTGGCGCGGTGGTGGGGACCGTGATTGGCCTTGTTCCGGCGTTGAACAGGGTCTTTTTTAATGATCCCGATGACGGGGGGATCTTCAAGGCGTGGTTGACGAGCAGTGTGAAGAATCTGGGGGAGATGTTTGTCACGCTGCAGGTCATTGTTGTGGGGGTGAAGCTGGCGATTGGGCTGAGGGGAACGAGTAGTGGGGAGTCGACGGGGCGGTTGCCGGCGCCGTCGGTCTTGTTGGTGTTGGGGATGCGGTTTGTGGTTTGGCCTGTGTGAGTATTCCCTTTGGTGTTTTTGTGTGAAGTTGCTTGGTGAATTGCGTATTGACAAATGGAGCAGGGTCAGCATTGCCGTTATCTCGACGCTGGTGGCCAAGACGGATCTGCTGGGCGACGATCCGCTCTTGTGGTTCACCATGATGCTCATGCCGACAGGGCCACCGGCCATGAAGTTGACTGCGCTGGCCGAGGCGACGCATGTCGAGGATGAGGAGAAGATGGCGATTACAAAGTTTTTGTCGGTATGTGGACATCGAACTTCCCTCTCAATGCTGGGCAATCGCTGACTTGACTGTGTAGTTGTCCTATGCGCTGTCCCCGTTGGTCACCCCGACGATTATGCTGAGTCTGAAGGCTTGCAAGAACTGGATGTAGATGGAGAGAAATAGATTAGCATTGCCGAACTAAGATGCTCATTGTCATACTAGATAGGATTTGTGCTTGCTAGATACCAATCCCCAGGACATATTGACTTCATACCCCAGATTCTCAGCTCGGTTCTGTCTTTATCCGTTATAAGTCATTCTGCTGAGACCTAACCTTAACCTGCGTGCTCTCGCTATTCCCAGAAACATCCGCACTCTCAACAATGTCAGTCGTGGTCCTTTCTTGCTCCACACTCCCCAGCATGTTCTTAACAACAACAAGGAACCCAGTCCACGGGTCCTCCTCCTTTGTCTGAGACAGCCACTGGGCGAGGGGGCTGTGCACTATGTCTCCTATCATCAAGTATCGTCAGTTAAAACAGTTCATACACGCCCTCTCGGTCTCAAGTCTCGCGTTCTCAGAGGAGGTGTCCCTGAAATCTGCAATCGGTCAATGTCTGTTTAAATAATTTAAGTGCACCTGATGAGAGGTAAGGATAGGCTCTTACGTCCAAGCTCGTGACTCTTGGACAGACTTTGTGAGGAAGCTGTCGAGGTCGGAGTATGCGCCCATAAACAGCCCAGGGCTCACCTCCACAACGAGGCCCTCTTCTTCTCGATCAGAATTATGTAGGCCGACAAGACCAGCATTCGCATCATGACCACACGCGCCGACAATTGTCAATTTAGACTGCTCGAATATGCAATCCATCACCCTGACTCCCTGTTCGAGATCGAGGTCGTCATTTTGAACAAGGCTAAGAGAATCAATCCAGATGTACCGAACTTCGAGCATGCGGGTGAGTGAGATCGCATCTTTAATGGTAGCCGACAGGAGGTTCCAAGCGTTTTCAATCCCCCGAGGACTCATCAACCTCGAACGATTCACAGTTGTTAGTCTGAAACTCGGCACCGAGCCCCACACATAGCTGAATGCGAGATGCGGCGGTGGCTCGCCTTCGGACAGCTCAACCAGAGCGTTGCTAACAACATCGATGAGCCGAAATACTGCCAGCCCTGGAAATCCGACTTGTCGGTTCGCGCTGCAGCCTTCGTGGGTGTTCTCGCAGTGTTGTATCCATCCCTTGATCCTGTCGAAGTCCAGGGACTGAAGTGTAGGGCGGAGATAGCAGAGTTTGGAAAGATAATCGTCATCACCCTCATGTGACGCATCGAGAAGCGCATCTGAGCTCAGCGCGAGATACCCGATATCGGCATCAAAATAGCCCAAGGATTGGCTCGCGTGGTTGTGAGCAGTTAAAAGTATGACAGAGCGCCCGCTTGTTGCGACGAGGTGGGAATCGAGATGCAGCTGAATCTCCAGCATGGCTGTGACGCTTGCCTTGTTAGGATTTCGCGATATCGCACCGCGGAGAAGACCGCAAAACGCGCACGCCGGGTCACTGGTGGAAAACAGCTCCGACACGCTGAATCGGAAATAAGCCCACCCCCGGCAACACGCAACTACATCGTGGGCGCTTCACGGCCAGAAGTCTTTGCACGTCTTGCAAGGGGGGCCTCCTGTCGTGGCCATTTCAGAGCTCGATCTGAGGTTGTGTTGAAAGGGTCTTGAGATCGAGTTGGTTGTTGGAAAGATAAGGGTGGGGGGAAGTTGCCGGGGGCAAGAGCTTCTCAGCTCAAGGTATCAGATTACGTAGGTACCTACCTAGAGATGGAATACACCAGCCAATAGGTCAGGTGACTGTGGACGCACAAGAGGCAAGCCTTGTGGCCGCGTTCCGCTTCAAGCACACTCGAAGCCAATGCGATCTGTGGATGTAGTCGTGGGAATCCGTCGGTTTGAGAGACGACACTGTGTCATTCTGTCTCTGCGACCGTACAGCATGTGTTCGAATTAGTATAGAAGCGCTGGCGCAAAAGTGCAAGTTGAAAAGAAAACATCTACTCTCGATTCTATGGAAATGGTAGTTATCACACCCTTTCCACCAGGACGGGCCAATCGTAAGGAAGAGTGTTGAAATAGGCCTCGTAACTCCACTCCTGTTCGGGATTCACCTGACGAATATTGTAGTCCCGAACAATGCTTGCCGCCATTTTCGACATTTCCATCTTGGCGAGGTTGATGCCAGGGCAGGCTGCGTAGCCCAGCCCGAACTGCGAGAATCGTTAGCCGTTATGCTATTGAGCCTCACGCGCTGCTTACCGGCATGTAATATCTGTCTAGCTCAGAACTACCTTCCTTCATCCACCGGTTGGGGTCAAACTCGTTGGCGTCTTCTCCCCACAGAGTCTTATCCCTCATCATAGTACTGTAGCGTACAGCGTTAGCGAACCTCATTGTCCCCATACCTAGGGCTCCGTTGAGAAGAACTCACTATGGGTGTATGGCCAGCACCGTTCCCTCAGGGAAAAAGCGATCGCCAAGTTTGATGCCTCCCTCCGGAACAACCCGCGGGAGCCCCGTACCGAGGGGGCCAAATAGCCGGAGCGACTCTTTGATACAAGCCTGAAGATACGGTAGCTCCTTGGCATCCACATACGAGATAACTCTACTCTTGCATTTCCCCTGTTCCTGCGCGCGCGCGATCTCCTCGCGGCATCGCTTCCACGCGGTGGGGTGGCGAATCATGTAGTACACAAAGCTCTGCAGGCCTGTCGACATAGCGTCTGTCCCGGCCGTGATACCCAGCGTAGTCTGGGCCTGGATGTTGCGCAGCGATACCTTGCCCTGCTGGAGGGCCTTGAACCAGTGCGTCAGGATATCATACTGCACGTCCGGGTTCCTTTCGCGCTCGGCGATGGCGTTCATTGCCGTGACGAAGATGAGACGGAAGGGGAGGATGCCAGTCCAGGTCACAAAGGGGTTGGCTACTAGTTTGTTCAGCCAGGGGAAGTAGCCGGCTACTGTGCCGATGCCGACGATTCCATGCGATCGCGATAGGGTCTGCTCGATGTCGTACCCCTTGGAGATGAAGCCGAAGGGTTTGGAGAACAGAAGTTGGCCGGTAATGTCGGCGGCTGTAAAGGTGAAGAATTTGTCCAGATCCATTGATTGCTTTTTCGCAGAGAACTTGTCCATCCAGTCCAGCAAATGGACGAATATCTCATCGATGCGGTCTTCGAGCGTGAGCAGACTCGTGATGGAGTATCCCTGCATGAAGGCCTTCGATCGCGCGACTTTGGTCTTCGGGTCGGTGATGGAGAGCGTGGTCTGAAAGCGGTAGTCGGGGAGTGCGCCGGCGCGATACCAGTTGTCCTTGTGGAGCGGCGCAAGCAGAAGTTTCTTTGGCGCATCGGGATGGCAGACGCTCACCTCGTTGGGCGCGACGCGAACGAATGGTCCATGTTTGTCGTGCAGCTTGTGAAACTCGTCGATCGAGTTGCCCTTGAGCAGTGTGATGATTTGCCATAATCTCGAGAACGAGGCGAGGAATGGACCTGGAATGTCGCTGACCGAGGACAAGTACCGACGTTTGACCGCCACGGTTAAAATGGCGACGAGGGCGATGCTGATGAGAGAGCCGGGCGTCAGATAACTGCTTGCATTTTGCAAGACAAAGGCCTCCATGGTGGCGACGCTGGTGTCGATAGAGGAAAGGCACTTGGCCAACTACCTAGACCTGTCGAGCAGGGCGGGAGGATGATCAAAATTCCGACAATCCTAATGGTGATTGATGTTAAATACCTACCGAGGCGGTGTTGCATTTCGCCAGGTGACCCCGCACATCGTGAAAATTTGATGGGCAAGCTCCGAGGGCTCCGCTACCACTGCAGACAGAAGGTAGGGAACCAAAAAGTGGAAAGGACGGGTCAGATTCCGAGACTGTTCGGGAACTCTAAGGTTCCGAGCATATCGCCCGGAAACCGCCGGGTGCTGACCGTTTTTTAACCAGTTACACTGCATACTTGTTCCCGGCCGATTAGAGACGTCTAAGATACACATTTGTCGCATATTGTGGGGCGCATAATGCTTGTTCGCTACTTATCAGTTCCACGATGGGAGCGCATTCACTGGCAATATGGGTTTAGAACTAGAGCCTTTTGGTACGGGTGCACCCCCCTCCTCCAACTGTACACCCGGGTCTGTAATAATGCAATGATAATGAAACTAATACTATTCGGTAATGAGCCGTCAATAAATATATTTTGAATAGCTGAGCTTAAATCTGACCACTGTAGACAGACATCCAAGCCCTGTAGCACCAAGGCGTGCACGTAGGTGCTCTCTTGATTACATTGGAAGGCATATATGATACGGATCATGATGTTCTGGGGTGTGATGCCTGCACCGCGGGATTGCTAGTTGATAGAGGTAGGATAGCTAGGTAGATGTCTCGCGTAATAGGGTAGATAGAAAATCTACCAAGAAATAGAGGTTATAGATGAGGTCGATTGAAAAGGCTGGCAGCATTTCTGAGGGGATAAAGTTCCGTTGTTCTCCAGTCCTGGCCAATCGATTTTGCGCGGTCCTCCTTCTGAGAAGCTGAGAGTTCTTCGTTAGCATCTACCTGGGAAATTTGCTCCATGAATTTCCTGTCAGCCTTGGAAAAATCATCCACGCCCAGCTCGGGGTTCAAACTTGGCTCCACTCCCTCGACGGCTTTTTCTTTTCCTTTTTTATCCGGCGGTTGCTCTTCAACACTTGGTCTTAATACATAGGGTGCGAGAACAGCTGGAAGGCCAGCGAGAATGTTTCCTTGTCGTCTCGAGCTACGCTCCTCTCTCTTGCGGGCGCGCTTCTCACTTTTTTGGGCGCGTACGCGCTGCTTCCGGTACCAGGCCTGGAAAGCGTCAGCAAGTCGGCCTGGTGAAAAGAAAGGTTGTCAAGAGGTACCAGAACAAAATCTGGGGAAACACCCATGCGTTCTGCAATAGCAACGACCAGGCTCTGGCTCCAGGGGTGAGTGTCCGTCAAACCATAGATCCTTTCAAGATGCTGCTCTGTTTTCTCCGTTACGGCCCCTTCCACGGGTCGATTAAAATGATGAGCAGAAGATCCTAGAAGAGAGGGAACCTTTCTAGCTGCAGAAGGTGTCTGGGTAAGGTATTCTGACCACCCAAGCTGAGCCATTGTTGCGGATTCCATCCGTAGACGGACAGGGAGAGGTGTGGTCTCGAAGGTCAATCTGTCAAGCCTCTTGTTGCGTGGCGTGATGAACTTGCCGATTGACGACCATCGACTTTTTGTCCGCTTCAGCTTTTTCTCCATGTTTTTTGCTCTCTCTGGCAGCAGACGGCGGAAAATCTCGCTAGTCCTGGATGCTACTGGCGAGTTGCGATTCGGGACCGGGTCCGCATCATGTGCGATAAAAGCGTCGACGATGGCAGCCCAGTGGATCAAAAGCAGCTTCTTTTGGTCATCGTTGATCATGCGGTTTTTCTCGATCTTGGAAGCCTCATCGAGAACCCGTGTCCAGGTGGTTGAATCCTTGTGCTGGGCATTCGGGTCCTCCCCTCGGTCCAATAGCGTCTCGATTATTCGCAAACTCGGTAAAGCTAAGCCCTTCGGTGCCGTGATTGATGGCTCGCACAACGATAAATACGTTGGAAAGTCTTCGACGACAAAGTCGAGGATCGGCCGGCTATCTGCTGGCGTGAATAGAGGAACCCCGACTTCAAGTTTCGACATGATGTAGCGCTTGAGGTTGAACTCAGCTGCCAGGGCCATGAATCCGATTTCACGCACGTTGCCAGAATCAGCTGAGATCCAGCGCGTCGCTGTCCAATGGTGATTGTCTCCAGAAAATCCACAAGCGCGGAATTTTGCATCAGCCGTCCTGTTAAAATCTTCCAGGTACTCATTAAGTGAAGTGTCAGGAGACACGGCCTCCACCTCGGCTGCAGTTTCCATGAAGGTGATCACGGCTCGCCAAAGCGCCACCAGGTCAACGCCATGGGCTGGTAGAGTCTTCAACAGTAACAGATAGCCTTTCAAGATAGCCACCAAGCGATCGAACCCCGGAGGTGAGATGCCCAAAATCCGCTGCTCCATGTTGGGGCTTTCTAGAAAGTCTTTGGCAGTGCGGTGAAGGTACGTGACTTTTCTGTCGGGTTCCGGGGTTGCGGCAACATTTTCACCGACTTCCACATCATCGAAATTTTCTGCCGAAATGCTACTAACGTCTGAATCAACCTCTAGATCCTCCTTGTCGAGGGGGGAGTTGAGATAATCAATGTCGATTGGCTGTATTTCCTGAGCGTCTTGTTCAAGGCTGCCATGTTCCGGGCTATAAGCCGTGGCCGGTGGGTTAGGAATCTCCAAAAAGCCCTTGCAAGCGCCGTTCAGCCTAGTCTTGATGGTTTGGTACGCGGCCAAGCGTTTCTCCTCGGTGAAAGCTACCGACTTGGCTTCCAGTACGTTTTGACCGTCCCCTTCGTCGGCAAAATAAAAGGCTAGGGCCGAGAGCTGGCCGGCGGCGGCCTTAGCAATTTGGAGATACCGAGAGGCATTGTGGCGATAGCGTGGCTGGATGCTGTCAAACATTTTGTTGTACAACTCTTCCAAGTCTCCTGGAAGCTCTTCCAAGCGGCGCTCAAGGTCAGCCACGCGATCCGCATGTGCAAGGCCTTCCAGTAAAGACTCCGTGACCAGATCAACCCAAAGAAAGACCCCCTGCGATTTCTGAGCAATCTTGATAATCAGATCGCCAGCATAATCTTCCTCCATGCCAAGGAGGATCTTGAATCCTCTGTGACTGTGCAGCTTACTCCAAGTAAAGCGCACAATATCGGGGAGTGTGAGGTCTTGGAGCATCAGGTGGGCGCCAGTGGAAAAGGCGTCCTCGAACACCGGCCATGGCCGGCTCGCAACGCAGAGTTTGGTGTCATGTGCCGCAGTCAGATCGGAAAGTTGGTCCAAAAACGCGCGTTGGTTCCCTTCATACTCGTCCAGCCCGTCGATGAAGAGGCAAAGCTTATAGGCAGTGCCGCTCCGGTTGATAAGAAGGGCGAATGCCTGCTCGAGTTCACGCATTGACCAGTCACGCCTATCCTCGCCAAAGAGCTTCGCGTTGGCCCACCGATCCGGAAATGCCTCAGGGGTGAAGCTCATGCGGGCGAATAGGAGTGTGTAGATGACCGTTCGGTAGAACCCCTCAAGAGAATTTTGCACTTGTGAACCCGAGTTCCAAAAGTAGAAGTGTGCAGTGACAAGGGGCAGATCTCCAGACCAAGCCGAAAGATGCTCACGGGTGCGCGAGTCGCAGCGCAGGAACTTCATTAGCGTCGACTTTCCTGAGCCAGGTTTCCCCGTGATCCAGTATATCCTTTCGGAGCTTTCCATCCACTTGGTAAACAGGCACCACTTGGACTGATGAAGGTTGCTAGGACCGTCGTAGACCCAGTGGAAAGTGTCCTTGTGTGCTGCATTGATCTTGTATTCGCGCTCAGGGAGATCTTCAAAGTGCAACTGACGGATGATCCGTTGCTGCAGCTCAACGCTGGTCTGCTTTGCGGCCCTGTGATAGACCTCTGTCGAAAACTGCTCAATGTGTCCCTTTTTCGTAGTGTTCCACCCATTCTGCAGGATTTTGTGGGCCAGGTTGGCCTGCCACACAGGCGGGTCGCCGCCACTAAAGAGATGACGGATAGTTTGCTCCTCAGTCTCTGGAGTGAAAGGAGACGTGAACCTATTCACCGAGGCAAAGTCGTTCATCTTGGACCAGAGCGATGACAAGAGGGCTGTATCCAGTCTCTGGCGCTGAACAGCAAGGTCATTCTTCATCTTCTCCACACCATTCTTCTTGGCCACGGCTTTGACGGCTTGGCGCATGCTTCTCCATCTGCCAGCACGACTGGGGAGTCTGAGCTCCTCAAGCGTCTCGATCAATTCGCGAGCAGTCTGATTGAGAGCGACGCAGGCACGTTGTATCTCGTCGCTAGCCGGCATGGAAAGAAACCCCACTGCCTGTGAGTGTGTCTTGGCTGCCGTGATTAGTCGATCGTTGAGGTGAATCATTGTCCTGCTGGCGGCTTGCAAGTCTGCGTCCTCGACAAACAACCCATCTGGAGAGTTTCGGAGCTTGTTGCCCTTGGAGACGATCTTGCCGGCGTATTCAACAAACTGGCAGACAATGGCAGCCAGACTCAACGCTGATAAGGGGTCCATGATGCGGTCGCAGGATGAGGAAATGAACGATTCTTCAAAATGCGTCAGGCTCCCGGCTCGAGGATGAGAGGCTTTCCCATCGAGGGGTTGACCCGGATTGTGGCCTTAGGTCAATCCGAAAAAGAGGGGTAGGTATGCCGGTGGCTGTACGGCTGCCTGGAACTACCAAGTTTTCAAGGCGCAGTTGCCGGTGTGGGAAAGCGCGAGTTGTCTGCCTGAGGCACCCATCCTGTTTTACGCTGTCACGCCCCCTCACCGATTTGGCAGCCGATCGGAGACGGATAAGATATTATCTCTTGTATACTCTAATAACGCGTATTACCTAGTTTCAGATTCTACACTAGCATGGAACCTCCTCAAGCTCTGAATCATCAGTGGTCAGAATTGGTTATCAGTCCGAAACACTCAGTCTAATAATATTAAAAAAGGCATACGGTCCTATCCACCTATAACAGGCGTGCTAACATCAGTACGAAAACTGTCCAAAAGTTCATGAACCCCAATACACCATAACCTCCAGACCCCTAACCACCTGCATCCCAGAGCGCCTCCCGTAACCCCCTGTCAGTGACCCCAAGCAGACTGAACCGAAGACGAAAACAAAGTCGCACTCAACACGCTCTGCTGCGGCACCGCCCCCTCGTCATACTTCTGCTTCAGCGCCACCAGCCGGTCCCTCCAGTAGTGAAACGTCTTGATTCTCCGGCCCTCGATGGGCACTAGAGATGGGCAACTGAAAAGCTGCTCATCAACCTTGCCACCGGTCTTGGCCTCCCAGGTGCCGCAGGTGGCCTTGAGCCATTTCCCCTTCTGGTGCCTGAAGCCGACTCCGACGCGGGAGCTGAACTCTTTGTGGGGGAAGAGCATTGATAGGGTCTTGAGTGTTTCTTTTGCGAGTCCGGGAGGGAGGAGCTCGGAGTTGCTATGGACATATTGTTAGACTTTAGGAATCGGAAAAGGGGGAGAGGGATGGATTGGGAATTGGGGAGACATACCTGCTATCCTGGTACTCGAGAAACGAGACGTGATGGAAAACGAGCACTGCTGACCCGTTCCTGACGAGGCGAAGGTGATCGGCGAGATTGTCCGTCAGCTCAATTAAAATGCCACCCCAATTCTCAATTGCCCATGCGTCGAAAGCTTTATTCATCAGTGTCGTGTTCTCGCAATTGAGAACTGGGTCCTTGGAGAACTGTCGGTCAAGAAAATGCCGCAGGGACTCCTTTTCCGCCCAGGTCAATTCTGGATCACCGACGCGCACCATCGTGAGGGTACGCGCCGCCAGCTCTACCGAGTCCCGGAAGACAACCTTCGCATATCCTTTGCCCTGATGCTCATCCTCCAACTCGGAGATGATGTCGCCTGGTGTCACGCTATTCTTGATCTGCTCGACGACCTTGGCAAAGTCGCCGAAATTCTGGAATATGCTGAGCCCCTGCTCGGAACGGTAGTAGTCCCACTGTCGCTGGTAGTAGTTGAGGTAGGCGTCCATATCGCTGTCTTCGTACTTGTGGTTGGGCCGTCGGTCCCATACGCATTCGGCCACTTCCATCGGGGAAGGACCGTCCACGAACTGTTTTGGGGAGATAGCCTGCATGATTCTGTGCGAGTGCTTTTGCGCGGGGTGGTTGCGTTCGAGTCGGTTCTCTGCGAATTGGTTCTCTCGGTGCCCACCGGCGTAGAATGGTGGAGTCGAGTTCCCGGGACGCCATTCCTGCCGCCGGCTCGGTATATGTATCCCATGCAGATCTGCCTTGGCACTGCATACTCACTTGGCTCAAATATTAAATACCAACGGCAACCCAGGGGCACGGTAGAACCGCAGTGACGCATAGCCGCTGGTCACACAAACAGCACTGCCTGGTCCCGTAACTGCCCGCTGTAATGGCAGAATGAACTTGAAAGGGGGCCAAAAAGGGATCCGGGGCATTCAGGTGCCGAAAAGCCTGGAAAGCTTCCGCGTGGCAGAAGGTCTCGTGGGTTGGGGTGACATTATCGATTGGTAATTCCGATTTCTGCCGTCTTACAACCGCCGGTCGGAACCGATCTCCGGGCCTTCACCAGCCCACTTACCTACCTACCATGGTTGTCGGCAATGTGACTCAAGCGAGGCGCTTCTTGCACCCCGCTCCTTCGGGTCCTTGTCGCCGACTCTGTGACAGACAAACCTTCACCGGGCATTCAACCATGCACCGTGACGGCTGACTTGAGGTGGGAGAATGCTCTTCAAACTCTCTCCGAAGAGTCCTCACCGTGGGTGAAAGCCTCGTGTTGAGAAATATTTTTCCAGAGGGCATCCTATGGCAGTCCAAAAACATGCACCTTCTAATAAACGATCGGTGACAGACACGGAAGGAGCGAATTTAACCCACAGGCAGTGAAAATGGTGGGGTTATGTAGCCAATTATAGGTGAGAGCATGAAATTTGGAGCAACCTGGAATGGACCCCCACAAGAAAGCGTTGGGGCCCTGTCGCATGCCGCCTGGTGCATCATCATTGTCTCGAAGTTTAAGCTTTTGACAAGACCTGTCGGTTATCTCTTGACTCTTGGCTTTATTGACTTGAAATGAAACAGTCCGAGGGTCAAAAGCGTAACATCTGTCCGAGGTCTTGACAAGGTTGCAGGAGTTGACGCCCGAACAATTTTTGAAATCCACAAAGTCGCTTTCTCCAGACTCGCTAATATTGTATGTCCGCAAGGTCAGTGAACCCGAAAGTCTTGGCGTGACCCTGATTCTTGATGTCAAGAAACAGGTTGCACTGACGGTTTGGCTAAGAACTCACCGCATAGCAGGGAAAGGGGACGGGTCTACCACGAAACTAGGTAGTCGAGATATCTTTTACTTTACACGCTGAGACTTGTGAACCTACGACTGGCCCTCCGGGTGTTCAGCATTGCTGGACAGACTGTGCCTTCCAAGGCTGTCTTCACATTAGTACTTTAGGATTGTGTCCTTGCTACGTCTGCGGGCAACCCATCCACCTGTGACGAAGCCCCTTTTTCTGCATCATCACCGCTTCCACTTCCTCGCCCGGCATCTATACTTTGCGGCTCAACTGCCCCATCCCCGTTTTCAGCTTCTGACACGTCCAATCCCTCCGTCTCAACCGTCTCATCCGACCACAGCTTTCCCTCTATCATAGGCAGAAGATCAAAGCGACGGATGAACAGCCAAGTCGCCCTCAGCGTCGTCGTCACAGCAATCACCATCGCCGTGATCTGTCCCACGGTAAATGGTTTCGGCTCATCCCCAGACGTGTATCCCGTAATCGTCAGCTCCGCCGCCACCGACGAGACAAGCCCAAACACCAAATTCTGCAGGAACCCAAACCCAGCCGTAGGCGGAACCCCTGGCGTCCCATCCTCCCCCTCCCCCGTAGCGTCAACCCCATCCCAAAGCTCCTTATCCTGCTCCATAATATTAAAAATCCACATATACCTCACCCCAAAGTGCCAATTCTGCGCCGAATTCAACCACCTAAACGCATAATACGCCCACAATACCGCCCTCTCCGCCGCCGGCAGCCCCCTCCCCCCCTCACACGTACTCTGCCACGCCCACCAAAAGAACTCAAAACACTTACAATCCCCCGTGACAAAGCCCCCCTCCTCAAACCGCGCCAACACAACCCCAATGACCACCAGCCCAAACACCTGCGCCGCCGAGATCGACACCACCTCCCATCGCGCCGCCAGTGTCTCCCGCGACGAAAACGCCACCGCCAGCGCGGCATTCTGCGCGTCCAATATCATCACCACAATCCCCGCGTCCAGCGGCGTCAGCGTCCCCTGCCCAATCTGCACTAGCACCGCAATCGCCAACGACAAGTGCGTGACCACCAGCCCGGCCGCCAGCTCTTTCACTGCCGTTGGCCTTGGCTGCGAAGCCTTTAGGAATGCACCGGTGAGGACGGATAACCAGAGGATCCCCTGCTGCACCCAGAGCGCGGCGCGCACGCCGTCGCCGGCGATGTCCCCGTCAATAGGGGCCGTGCAGTGCGCGGTGTTCAGGCCTTCTTGGGCGATCTGGAGCTTGTTGAAGATGGGGATGGAGAAGGACAGGCCGAGGAGGAAGATGGCGATGGTGTTGCCTTGGATCCAGAGGGAGGTCCAGCTGGGGCCGCGGTCACTGGAGGGAGGGGGGAGTTCGGTGGGAGGTGAGGGGAGTTTGGTGGTGGTGCAGTTGTTGATGTTGCCGTTTAAAAGGGCGTGATGGAGGTCGCTGCTGCTGTTCAACGGTCCGGGGTTGTGGGGTTCGGGAGGAGTGCTTTGAGGGGTGGATCCATTGCTTTTGGGTTGGGTTGAAGGATTCGCCCCCGTTGGTGGAACTTGAATGGCTGGCGGTGCCGCTGCGTTTTGGGGGCGAAATGAAGGTCGCCTCGTGTCGCTCTTGAGGAAGCCGAGGAAAAACCACTTCAGAAACCAGCCCTGGAGCGGGGTCAACTGTTCGGGTATCTCCTCCTGGCTGACCTTGTAGACCTGGAGCATGAGCGAGTACGTCTGGAAAATTAAAAGTATTAGGACAAATGTGAGCCGGGCTGGCAGCGCCAGCGTCAATGCCACGGCATTTTCAAGACTCCTTGTTTGGGCGCCCATGGTTGGGGGTAGGACATGTGCCCGCGTTTGGACAATCGGGAAAATATTCCAGCCTCATCATAGTGTCCCGCAAACTGGGGCCTCTGGGCTTTTAAAGATCGGGGAAACCTTCAGGGGTCTTTCGATGAGGCTCCGAGGGCCTGGGATGGCCTGGGATGGCCTGGGATGGCCGCACCAGTCCCTGGGGCTGGAAATGAAACACTGCCGCAGGAAGCGTGTTAAATCGGTCCAGCCAACCCAGACGCGTTTCTTGGCGCGCCCCGCGCGCCCCGGACTGCCTCCCATTGGGCGTGATGCAACCTCGACAGTTTGGGGCACAGCGCACTAAACTTCCAGGCTTTTAGTGCCGTGACTGCCGTGACACGGTCGCACATGCAGCTGGCACCCGCTTCACCGGTTCCAACTGATGTCGCTCATAGGTTCCTGCAGAATCCGCAAGTATGACTGTGACACCCAAAGAATGATCATCGAACAGGATGAAGAGAGAAGATCGTAGTACTGTCCAGCAAACAATGCGTAATCACTGGGCTATTAAATGTGGCGATGAGTTGGAGGCGAGACCACTTTGTAGTACAAGGACATTGGTCAGCCTGAGGAATGGTGGTGTGCTGGTGCACGCGATGTTCTGGCAGCTGCACTGCGCCACGTCAGGAGCTGCATGATTGACCCACGCGAGGCAAGCGGCAAGTCCAGGTCAGGCCACAGCAGCGGCCTCCGGACGAAATAATAAAAAGGCGCTGTGGCCCCACTGCGGCTGGAACCTGGGTCGCGCTCCGTCACTCAGGCACATTCAATCAATGCCTTTATTCACACCACAGCGCCGTTGACGGTGAATTGTTCAACCATGATGCATATTTAAACGAGCGCACAAAGCAGCCGTTGACTGCGACCTTCTCATCCTCCACATCTCACAAGAAACCTCACACAATGGCATTCTCTGACATCTTTCGCCGTTCGGCAAGCGCTCCCGCTGCTGCGGGTAACCGCACGAACTCCAACAACACCAACCAAAGTGAGCATCAATCTGGACCCAGTGCATCTGAGCCAAATGATGCTGTTCCAAGTGATACTAACACATCCGCAGGCGGAAATTCCACCCAGAGTCAAATCTCCGTCAAATGGCAGCCCAGTTGGCCATTTGACTTCACCTCATTCAAGCAGACGTACATCGAGAAGAAGGGCTCCGTCTTCTCCCTGAAAAAATCATCAACATCGTCATCCAAGACGGGGGAAAGTTGAGACTTGGGGCAGAATCCGTAAATAACTAGGCTAATTCCTACATTGATCTGTACATACACGTCGATGGAGCTCATACCTCCGGTTCAAATGGTTGACCCTCACAAATGCAAGTAAGAAGTGGTGGGTTACTATCCTCTGATTCAATAGACCGTGAAACGACAAGCGCTCCGGCTTCAACGGCCGCGCTGGAGACTGGGCTACTTCTTACAAGGGGACGAACTGAATAGTTGTCTGAGGAACTTGTTTGAAGTTGGTTGAGCGGTTGAACCGTCTTCACTGGTTCTGTTACGGAATCAGAGTGATGTGATAAGTCGGGATATTGAGAGAATGAAGACTTACATTCTGAAGATGTGCCGACAGTCCTTGAATCCCTTGAATCCTTCAGCGGTGCGGGGAACTGACTCTTGGAGTTGGTTGTATGTTGCAGCTAGGGAAGAGTATCGCTGGCTAAATCCTTCCAGCAGAGATCAACATCGAGTGTCAATCAGATGATACCTGCACAAGTCCTCGGCAGCTGTTAGTTTGTATATGAACCTCTTCACTGACAGAAAACATTCTCATGTGTTCAACAGCTTCCTCTCGACTTTCTCCATTCATTGCTCGCCTCACTTGAACAGCCTCCATGATGATCACCTTGAAGAGCACCGCCCTGGGCATGCTAGGCGTAGCCCTCGCCGTGGCCCAAACCCCTCCAGAGCCCCAGCCCGCCGGCCCCAAGTTCTCCTGCGCATCCCTCGTCATCAACCGAATCGATCCCCTCGTCGACCCCGGCGTCCTAGGCACCCCTCATCTGCACCAAATCATGGGCGGGAACGCCTTCAACGCAACCATGGACCCCTCCACCGACCCCGCCGCCCTCTCCACATGCACCTCCTGCACCATGACCGAGGACTTCTCCAACTACTGGACAGCCGCCATGTTCTTCCAGGCGCGCAACGGCTCCTACCAACGCGTCAACCGGCTCGGCGGGCTCTTCACCGAGGAGTCCAACGGCGGCATGACAATCTAATACTTCCCGCAGTACGTCAACCCGCAAGGCATCAAGATCCGCGCCTTTGCCCCTGGATTCCGCATGCGCGTTGGCAACCCAACAACCGCACCGCATGGTGGGACACCCCGCCCAAGGACCTCCAGGGCGTGACCTACACCTGCTTGCAGACCGACGCCACGCGCTTCACCCACCTGTCCTGGGACTTCCTAAAGACACCCTGCCCTGCGGGTATCATGACCACCATCCCCTTCCCGCCATGCTGGGACGGCAAGAACCTCGACAGCCCGAACCACAAAAGCCACGTCGCGTACCCTGATGGGGCGTATGACAGGGGTGCCGAATGTCCGGCGAGTCACCCGGTGAACATCCCGCAGATTGTAATGGAGATTCGGTGGGATACGGCGCGGTTCAACGATGCGGGTCTTTGGCCTGTGGAAAGCGGGCGGCAGCCGTTCTTGTGGAGTTACGGGGATCGGGTGGGGCATGGACATCATGCGGATTATCTTTTTGGGTGGAAGGGGGATTTGCTGCAGAGGTTTTTTGATAGGATGTATTGTCCGTATTCGAATGGGTGTGGCATGTTGGAGCGGTCGACGGTGCTGAAGTCGAATGAGTGTACGCAGGAGGCGTCGGTGAAGGTGGAAATTGATGGGTGGTTGGAGAAGATGCCGGGTGGGGTGGTGGGGGATGCTTGGTGATGAGGTGGGTAGTTTTGGATGGGTGCTTACCTAGGTGTTGATGAGGTGGCAGGAGAATAGAAAACTCTCACTTGAAAAAGCGGTTCTTGTGCAGAATGGGATGGGAAGGTGCGGTTCTGTCCACGTTGCCAAAAGGGGGTATCACGTGGAAAACAGCGCGGACTGCCAAGACCGCCAAGGACGGGAGCCACAGTGGGTTTCTTTGGGGAACCTAGCGGTCGATCTCTTCTCCCAGCATCCCCAGGCCTGAGGAAAACAACGTCGTGGCTTCGAGTTCTTGAGGTTCCGACGTCACGCCGTTCGCACAAGTCGCGGTCTCTCCACCTACTTGGTGAGGATCTGACTCGCTGACTCAATTTGCCATCGCCCTCCTTCGCTCGGAGCTCATTACCGCCAGAACGCACAAGACCCAACTGTGAACGATTTGATGACCCAGCGACCGCAATTTCAGATCCCCACAGCATACCCGAAACCTTCAGCCCTATGCCGGAGCACAACAGCGGCCTTTTCAAGCGAGCTCGCAACAAAGTCGCGCGTCTTCTGGCAGGAGGAAAAGAGGAGGAGCCCTCCCCGCTCGACCCATCGCCCAAGGATATGGAGCGACTGATTGACCTGAGCGCCGTGTGGCGAAGGGATGGGACCTATGATCAGAGCCAGTCGCTCTTCTTCACTCGCCTTCCCATTGAGATTCGATATCACATCTACTCATTGGTCCTTCCCCCAGAAAAGCGCATCTGGGTGCGAAAGAGCCCGTACATGCATCCAAGGCGCGCGTCGTCGCGCAAACGAAACGACCCTTATATCGTCGAGCACTTTCCCTGTGTCAATGTTTTGTCGAACCTGACTTGGTTGGCCCCAAGGGAGAAATATGAATGCACACGCAGAATGTATGCAGATTTCTTCGGCCATGTCAATGATCGGCGTGTTGAGCCGCATAC
>Ga0247780_1000516_pt1 | contig 35494 bp, 35 predicted proteins | sample UWRJL079202R5_FD_179927 | JGI IMG/M metagenome (GOLD analysis project Ga0247780, IMG submission 179927) | Plant litter microbial communities from Arlington Agricultural Research Station in Wisconsin, United States - UWRJ-L079-202R-5 | ecosystem: Environmental > Terrestrial > Plant litter >...
CTAGCCCCAATAAAAACAGCCACCACTCGATCAATTTCTTTCCAATTCTTTTCCTTCTTTCTGCAACTTATTCGTCATTAGAATGGCTATCTCCTACACTGAGGAAGACCTCCGTAAAGCCTGCGATAAAGCGCAGCGAACCCAAAGACTCCGCTCCGTCACTCGGAGATGGGCCATCCCCCCAGCCACCCTTTACCGCCGGCTCAACAGCGCCCTCCCTCGTTCCGTCGCCCACGAAGACCAACAACAGCTTTCTATTACTTAGGAAAGCCATCTAGCTAACTGGATACGGATTTAACAGGCCGCTGGGTGTCCTCCTACCCACTTGCAGATTTGGGGCCTGGCTAGCCGTGTGATCAACCAACGTGGCGACCCTAAGCCACTTGGTATCCGCTGGATGGCTGGCTTTTTAAATCGCCACCCCTTCCTTAAGACTTAGAGAGCCAAATTAGTGGATTCAGTACGGATAAATTACGTAACAGAAGCTAAAATCCAGCCGTGGTTTAACCTCTTTAAGATACCAGAGATTAAAGCTATTGTGACGACCCTGCAGGCCGTTACTTGGGCTGGGGCGGCCCGACGAATCCCCCGCAGAAGGAACAGTGCGGGAAGACGGTGCACACCGTCCAGGCGCACTGGGCCAGGGGTGTAAAGACCTGAAGCCCCTACGACTAATAAGGTGCTGCTCGCGGCATGCCAAGTGCTCGTATCGCGAGCAGGAGAAACCTTATAAGCAGAACACTTACGTGGTGTAAAGTGCTTGCATAACAAGCACCTGCGACGCTATAAGTAAGGTATAAAGTACCTCCTAGTTAGTAGTATAGATAGTTATAGTTGTGCCCATAACTACCGTAAGGGACTTTAATTCCTCACGTTAGTATTTAATTATTTATTTATGTCTTACTGTTCAGACTCACCTCTATACATTATAGTGATAATAACTTACAGTGACATTAAACCCCCTATTTAGGAGTGCTAGCTTAATAAGCCGTCTTTAGAATACCCCTTACTTATTAATATCCTGCTATACGTTCTGTCTTAACCTGTGCTAATCCTCTTAAGGCTTATATTAGGTGCAGGTTGTAATATAATACTAGTGTCCCAGTTTTAAACGCTATTTATTAAACTTCCAGATACTACCTTCCTCCCATTAATATGTCGACTTTTAAAAAAAGTAAGGAGATTAAGGAGGTGTAAGCTTAGCCTTAACTCCCTATTATTGATAAGTTAGCTGTACACTTTAAAGACTTAAACCTTAATTAATAAGGACTAGTTAAAAAGCTTAATAAAGTTTTCCCTAAAGATATTAAAAATTATATCAGTCTTATTAAGAAACTTTAAGCCTAACTTAACACTGTTAAGCTAAAGAATAATAACCTTAAAGGCTTATAAAAGAAACGAGTAAAGCTCCCTTTACCCTTACATTTTAAGGGAGACTTTACACAGTTAAAGTCCTAAATAGCTTAGCTTTAAAGTTATGTTACTTATTATAATAAGTAGTTTTTTAAGGAAGAAGGAAAGGTTAGGTTTACCAGAGCCTTACTAGATAGAGTAGCTGCTCGCTAGTATAAACCCTATGTAAAGATAATTAATAACCTTTTTATAAACAGAGTATAAAAGGAAGCCCCTGAGACTTAGGCCTTTTTTAACGACTTTAACGTGTTTATCGATTAACTCCAGACTAAGTTTAAAGAACTAAACGCCCTTAGGCGGGCTAAATAGCGCCTTATAGCCTTAAGGCAGACATCCTTAGTCTTTAAATTCTTTACGTACTTTAAACTAGAAGTAGTAAAGACTAAGTTTAGCTAAGAAGCCTTAGTAATGCTGTTTTAGAGCGGACTAAAGGAACACGTTACTGGAGACTTTTATTAAGAAGACTGATTAGATCACCTGTAAGAACTAGTCGAAATAGCTATTAAGGCTGATAACTGGTACTATAATCACTATTATTGAAAGAACTTCTGGAAGGAACGGACCCCTTACTAGTTAAGTAAACTGAAGAAGGGGAACCAGTCGATTACGACAGGCTATTACCCTAGGCTAATGGATATTAGTATAGTGAACTGTTAAAACCGACCTAACTGTAATAAGTTTTAACAGTAGTAATATTAGAAGCAGTTTAAGGACTTATTATAGGTTTAATATTTTAACTGTGATAAGAAAGGATATATAGTATGGCAGTGTCCGTTGCTAAAGTAAGTTAGTTAAAAACCCGTTCTAAAAGGAGGAAAGTATATTAGGTTTAACTTAGGAGACGTTTATGTTAGGATAGTAAGTAACGAAAAGGACTACACTTAGATAGATGAGTGTAACTTAAGAGACGAGGAAGAAGAGAAAGAACCTTAAGATGTAATGTACTTAGTTTTTAAGGGTGTCTTAGAAGAGTTAGTTACGGAGGTGTAGGTTGTAGAAGACTGACTTTAAAGTGGAAACTTAAAATTGCTAAAAGTGTAGGTTATAAAAGACTGACTTTAGGAAGAGATGTTTTAGTTAGCTGTTACAGGTTTTAAAAACCTTACTTTATAAGCCTAGGAATTAAGGAAGTTTAGAAAGGACCCTTACTTAGAAATTACTAAGATAGTGGAAGGAGTTAAAGAATTAGCCTTTTAGGTTACTTAAACGATAAAGTAAGCTTTAAAAGGTGAAAGGGAATAAACTGAGAGAATTAAGTTAGAAAAACGGAAGTTCTTTTTAACAATACCCCTTAAGACTTTTAAACATTTTAAGCACGCTAAGTAGATTAATACCCTTACCTTTTTAAAGGAAGGACAGTTTAGATGGCTACCTTACATTAAAGCTGGTGTGCCTTAGACTGGTACTTTAAAGGTCCTTTAAGAAGGTACGAAGTAAACATATTAGTAAAGGGTTTAGGAGTTAAAGGAGAAATATTAAGAACTAGTAGATGAAATAAAGGACCTGTAAGTCGAAAGCCTTACCGTAACGTCTAAGAACAGAACGGTGGAAATTAGGTTAAAACTCCATAATAGAGTTTACTTTACTAATTAGCTTAAGTACTGACTTATTAAGGAAGACCACTTTATGGAAGAATAAGCTGGGTTATTGTTACCTAAGTTCTGGGAAGAAGTTTAGGAAAAATAACGTATACGGAGGCAAGTGGAAGAAGAGAAAGAATAAAGTATTACTTCCCCCGTTTTATACTCTATAATTACAGCACCTACAGTTAATATTAACTACCCTAGTTATAAAGATATATTATAGATTGATTACGTGTATAACGACTGCGCTTTTAATTAATATTACGGACTTAAGGCCCTTTATAATCACTTTCCCAGCGTATGGAAACGGGACTACGCTGTTATAAGAATAAAGTTAGAACCGGCCTACTATTAGGTTTCTTACTCCCTAATAAAAGAGTCTGGTAATAAGTGGAAGGTTACTGTGGTTAACTAGGCCCTTATTATGTGCTGGTAAGGAGGGGTATTTAATAACTGCTTAATTGTAATGTGCTTGTTACACTTTAACGGAAAAGCTAGAGAGTAGTAAAAGTGGGAAGATTATTAACGGATTTAAGAGTAAAAAGACATTACTGCGATTTAAGCCTGTAGAGTGTATTATTAACTTATTAAGGATTTTAAGAATATCGTACTATTTAAAGTTAACTAGACGCTAAGGCGTGAAAACCTAAGAAAGGTTAATTATTAGGTATATTAAAGCTACTTATTTTTCTAGAAGGAATTAGGAAAAGGCTATAAGCCCTTTAAAAGGGCTGGAAACTAATAATTCGCTGGTTAGTAAAAACCTTGAGAAGAAGGAGAGGCATTTAAAGGTTAGGCTGGATAAGACCTTAAGGACAGACGATTACTATGACTCAGATGTTAAAGGAGTATAAGCACTGTTCCGTTAGTATTAACTTAACAGACAGAAAAGGGAGGCTATTTAGGGTAAGAGTAGTAATTAATAGTAAAAGTGCTTCTAACCTAATATACCCCTTATTAGTTAATTAAAGGAAACTCCCTAATAAAGAGTATAAAAAGGTTATTCCCATTTAAAATAAAGAAGGAGGCCTGTACTAGTATAATAACGGCAAAGTTATTTACCACTTGCTACTTTTAATTAAAGTAGATAGGGACGAATAATAAATGGACTTTAATGTTATATTAATTACAGGTTATAATATAATTTTAAGTCTACCCTAGCTGGAAAAGTATAATCCTGTAATTAATTAAAAGAGTGGCCACCTTACTTTTAATAAGTCTATTAACTGTGATCACCGTTTAAAGAAAGCTAAGAAGGTACCGAATCGCTTTAAAGATGTACGAAGTACTTAAAAGTATACTAAACCCTTAAAACTAAGTATAGTTTAGGTTAGGTTTACTAAGATAGTTAAAGGACTAGAAGGTTTACTGTATTACCTAAATAACGATTTAAAAGGTAAAAAGAAGTAAGAAGCTAATTTATAAATAAGTAAAAAAGTTAACTTATTTAAAGTACTTATTAAGTATAGGAAGTTTACCCTATTTTAAAAAAAGATACCGCAATTACCGGATTATAGACTATAAGACTACAAAATTAAGCTAAAACTGGAAGTGAAGCTCTACAGCTTCCAGCCCTACTACTTAAACCCCTAACAGGTTAAGGCCTTAAGGGAGTATATTAATGAAAACCTAAAGAATGGGTTTATTATAAAGTCTTAATCCCTAACAGAGTACCCAGTGCTGTTCGTCTTAAGAAAGGGAGACAGTAAACTATATATAGTTATTAATTACTAAACATTAAATAAGGATATAATTAAGAATCGCTACCTATTATTACTTATTACGGAAATACAAGAACAGATTATTAAAGTAAACTAGTTCTTTAGCCTTAATTTCCCTATAGGATTTAACTACGTTAGAGTAAAGGAAGAGGACGAATATAAAATAGCTTTTCAGACTTATAACAGGTATTATTAATACTGTATTATGTTAATAGGATTAATAAACGCCCCTATAACCTTTTAAAGCCTTATTAACAGTGTTCTCTGCCCCTTCCTTAATAAGTTTATCTTTATGTACCTAAACGACATTTTAATTTATTCTAAAACTTTAGAAGAATATTGAAAATATATATAACAAGTCCTAATAGCTTTTAAAAAAGTGAAGCTAATAATAAACCTAGAGAAGAGCCACTTTTATATTTAGGAACTGAACTATTTAGGGTTTAGGGTAACCCCTGGAAAGCTTAAAATATAATTAGAGAAGATAGAAATAATTAGGGATTAGCTTACTTTGAAAAATTAGAAAGAATTGTAAGCCTTTATCAGCTTTACGAACTTTTACCGCTGTTTTATTAAGTATTTTGTAAAAATTATAAAACTACTTTACGAATTTACAGGTGAAGGAAAGCTGTTTAAGTGGACTGATAAATAATAGAAGGTGTTTAAAAACCTTAAGTACGCTTTCGTTATAGTGCTAGTTTTAGCCCTCCCTGATTTTTTAAAGCCTTTCTAAGTTAAGACTAACTCCTCAGAGTTTGTAATCGGTAGAGAACTTAGTTAAGTCTAAGATGATAAGAAACGCCACTTAGTTGCCTTCCTATTAAAAGGAATCCACGGCCCAGTCTTACGATATTTAATCTATAATAAGGAGCTAATAGCGATTATTCAGTGCTTTACTAAGTGGGCATTATATCTAAGTGGTATAAAAGAACCAGTTTAGGTCTTTTCAGACTATAATAACCTCTGGTACTTCTTAACGAAGGAACTTAGTTTATAGTAAGCACGATAGGCAGAGTTAATAACCCCGTTCTATTTTTAAATCCATTACGTTAAGGGAAAAGATAATGGGTAAGTTAATGCTTTTAGCTGGAGATAAGACTATAAGGATATTAATTTAGTCTTAGTCCCCGTTATTATATTTAATAAAGTTAAAAACGGTATATTAAAACACACATTATAAGTGTTAGATAATTAAATATTAAAATAAATTATTAATATTTATATAAACTTATAAATAAAGTATAATATCTATTAGTAATAACAGGACTTTTAAGTAAGGAGGTTAGTGGAAGGTACCTGTAAGTATAAGTGCCCTTTAGGAGACTTTTTAAGGTATCTGTAAGACTATAGTAAGGAGTGCCTAAAGTATTTAAACTATAATGAAACTAGTTATTAGCTAGAATAGCTGCTAGAAGGTGTAAACGGTACGCCTAAATTAGGAGTAAAGCTTTAATATTAAGAGAAACCGTACGTTTATAACTTAGTTAAATAAAAGGAGTACGTCTAGCAGGTTTATAAGTCTCGACTTAGAGGATATATAGGCCGAGTTAAGACTTTAACATAGGCCTAATAAGTGTATACCTTCTTAGGAATGAAGAAGCTGGTTAAGGAAGTGGTTAATAACTGTGATATCTGCTACTGGAAGTAAAATTAGCATTATAAGCCTTATAGGCTCCTTGAACTACTCCCCGTACCACAGGTGTTATAGAGTTTAATCTCGCTCGATTTCGTTACTGGGATCCCAGAGTCTAGGGACCTTGTTACAGGAGTTACTTATGACCAGATCCTTATAGTAGTTGACAGATTAATAAAGTGGGCTTACTTTCTGCTAACTTTAAAAGATATAATAGTAAAATAACTTACTTATATCTTTAAGAAAAAAGTAGTTTTACGACACCTTTAATTAAATAATATTATTACAGATTAAGATAAACTAATTATGTTAAAGTTTTAGTAAGGACTAATGTAAAGAATGGGTGTGAAAAGTAAGCTTTTAACAGCTTTCCATCTATAAATAGACGGTTAAACGGAATAAGTTAACTAGATACTTATAACGTATCTTTAAGCTTATATTAACTTTAAATAAGATAATTAACTTAAATTATTACTAACAGCCTAAATAGCTTATAATATAATGCTGGTTAAGTTAACAGGTATATTACTGTTCTTCGCTAACTACGGTAAGGAGCCTAAGCTCCGTCGAGGCTTGCCTACAGGCGCCCCCTAAGCTGCAGTTTATGTAAATTGGATGTAAGAACTGTATAACCACTTATAAGCCGAACTTAAGTTTATATGCGAATAAATGAAGAAGTTTACTAATAAACACCAAATTAAGTAACTAGTGTTTAAAAAAGGACTCCATTATAATAGTGAATAAGTTAAGGGACCGACTTTTTAAAAGGGGGATTACGTCTACCTTTTTTCATAAAACCTATATTTAAAACAACCTAATAAGAAGCTTAACTTTAAAAGGTACAGATTATTCCAAATTAAGAAAAAAGTCGCTACCTTTAATTACAAACTAGACCTACCCGCTAGTATAAAGGTGTAGATTAAGGTTTTTCACGTCTTACTTTTAAAACCTGCCCTAAAGGGAGTTCTTTTAAAAAAGAAAATTAAGATTAACATTAACGAGGATAAGTATAACGTTAAGGAAGTTATAAATTTATAAAGGGGAAAGAACATGTTTAAATATCTTATTAAGTGGTTAGACTATAGCCTTAAAAGTAACTTATAGGAACTAGTTAAAAACTTTAAATACCTAAACCTGATTACGGAGTTTTACTAAAAGAATTTAAACTGATTAAAGCTAGTAATAAAAACCAGAAAAAATAAGATAAGATTTAATATCTAAACTACTATACTGAAGAGTAAGATTACTATAGGACTTAAAGCTTAAAAAACAGTAAGAAACTCCTTAATAGGTATAAAAAGACGTTTATTAAGATCCTTAACTAAGGTTATAAGGACCTTAAACCTAATAAGGAGGTAAGACCTCTGGAGCTCCCAGTAAGCTCTATACGAAAATAAATACTGCTAAAAAGAAAAAAGTCAGTAAAAAGAACATAAGTAGGTGTGTTACTATTATACTGGGAAAGGCCGTCTTTATTTATTAAAAGAAAAAGAGTAATAAACTAAATTATAAAGTAACTGCTCACTGTAGGGACCCTGCTAGAAAGCTCCCCTAATTAAAAGACTTTACGTTATTAAGAGGAGCGTTTAGCCTAGCCTCCTTACTTTCTTAAAACTCTAATAACTCCGCCTTACAACTAAACGCTTTTATAACCCGGTCTTTAAGACGGGACTGCTGCTTATAAAGGTGCGTTAAACGTGCTAACGCTTCTTAAAGCTTAACAGTGGCCTTATAAAGCTGCTAAGTAATAGACTTAACTTGTAAGTTAAGGTTCTGCTTTTTAATAAAGAGAACTTTTAACTTCGCTTTATTAACGTTAAAAGCGTTACATTAGGAGGGCCGGTACTTCTCCAGATAGTAGTTATAACTGTTAAACTGGTTAAAAACCTGATAAATAAATAGAGGGTTAGTAAACTTATAAAAAGAATAAGGGGACATTTCGCCACTAAACGCGTATATATAGGCTGTAAGGTTTAGACAGCAGTTAGTGTTTTTACCTTATTCCTATTTTAAGACTTAAGAGCCAGATATTTATTACATAGTAAAGTGGTGAAAGGAGAAACTTACCTTTTAAGTTCTTTATAGAAAAAGAACGTTAAAGAGAGGGAATCGTATAACAACCCTATAGGCTGTTACTTAGGCTGGGGCGGCTTGACGAATCCCCTGTAGAAGGAATAGTGTGGGAAGATGGTGTATACTGTCTAGGCGCACTAGGCTAGGGGTGTAAAGACCTGAAGCCTTTACGACTAATGAGGTGCTGCTTACAGTATACTAAGTACTTATATCGCGAGTAGGAGAAACCTTATAAGTAGAACGCTCACACGGTGTAAAGTGCTTATATAACAAGCACCTATAACGCTATAAGTAAGGTATAAAGTACCTCCCAGTTAGTAGTATAAATAGCCATGGTTATGCCTATAACTACCGTGAGGGACTTTAATTCCTTACGCTAGTATTTAATTATTTATTTATGTCTTACTGTTTAGACTTACCTCTGTGTATTATAATGATAACGACCTATAGTGATATTAAACCCCCTATCTAGGAGTGCTAGCTTAATAAGCCGTCTTCGGAACGCCCCTTACCTGTTAGCGTCCTGCTATACGTTCTGTCTTAACCCACGCCAGTCCTCTTAAGGCCTGTGTCGGGTGCAGGTCGTAATAGCTATCTAACCAGAGAATCGCTATAATAAGGACAAAACCGGCATTATAGAGGGTTTTAAAACAAATAGCCTAATAGTAAGAACCTTTAAATATAAGGCTTTAAAGAAGAAGAAAGCTAAAGGCTGTACTTAAACCTCTTTTATTAAGTATATCTCAGCTACTAGCCAGTTCCTCCCTTTACTTATGATTTTTAAGGGGAAGAGCGTTTAATAACAGTAATACCCTAAGGATATAAAGCTATATAAAAAGTAATACTTTATAACGACCTTAAAAGGCTAGATTAATAATAAAACTACCTTAAAATAGCTAAGGAAGGTGTTTATTCCTTTAACTAGGTTAGCTAAACCCTCTTAGAAACGCCTCCTTATTATCGACAGCCACGGTAGCTATATAACTGTTAATTATATATAGGAGGCTTATTCTAACAATATCCACATTATCTACTTACCTGCCTATACCTCCTACGTCCTTTAGCCTCTTAATCTTTTGTGTTTTAATGCACTAAAAAGGGCCTACCGCACACGCCTTAAAAGGCTACTTACTAACGTTTATTACAATTTTTCCGTTACCAGTAAACGTGCGTTTTTTAAATATTATCGTCTAGCCAGGTTTAAGGCATTTATAAAATCTAACATTAAGGCTGGGTAGATGGTAACTAGCCTGTGGCCTATTAATATAGTAAAGCCTTTAAGGAGTAAGCTCCTCTTAAGGAATTTTAACTAAACCACTACCCTAAAGCTTACTAGCCGCGACTCCGACATTTATACGTTCCAGAAGCCTATCCTGGAAGATTTTGGTGATAAGCAGGTGGTTTAGTCAACTTTAAGGAAGTCTACAGAGTACAGGGAGCAGGTTAGGCAATTTAGGTAGTTAGTCAAGGTAATGCTAACAGATAAGCTGTTTCTCCGGAAGGTTAGTAAGGCTTTAGATGAAAAGGACTTCGAATTGGCCCTCTGTAAGCGAAGAATTGAATCGCTGGAGGCTGAGCTTGATCGGTTACAGCGCACTAAGAGGAGGAGGGTTGAACCGGATCCAAATACGCAGTTCGCAAACATCGAGTCGATTCGCGCTGCACAGAGGGCCGTGGGGCGCAATCCAGTGAAAGATTCGGATTCAGAAGAAGAGGAATCTAGTGATGTAGAGAGTTGTATTCAGGTGCTTTGAATTGACCGTTTTTTTCGTTGTTCTGTAAAGGGTGGTGGTTGTGGGGCCTGTAGTTCGGCTTGTTCCGCTTCAGGGGGTGTTTCGCTTCAGGGTGCACGAACTTACCGCGGTGTATGTTTGCTATTGCCGTGATGGTGTCCTTGTTGTCTGTCTCGAACACCAGGCCTACCGCAAGGGCGAAGAGGACCACAGCCACAGACACGACAATGAGACTTTTCACTGGTGATGGGTTCAGCACCATGATGACCATCGGTACAATAAGAGCGCAGCCACCGATGAACCCGATGATGAAACGTGCCGCCTAGTTAGTCTTATCGAGCCCCGCTGATTCATAATCGACTAGCTATCGAGTTGTTTCGATTCAGCCAACAGATCTACACCAACGTTCACGAGCCGCTCAAGGAACTGGAGTCATCCCGAATCGCCCCTAGAGAACCCGTGGACTTCACGCCTTATCAGTCGGCCTTCGAGAATATATTGAGCAGCATGATGGTGCAACTGAGACCATGGGTTGACGAGTTTGTGAAAGCCCATCCTCCGGAGGATCCCGCCGAAGTAGAACGCCGGTACTTGGAAATGCAGGAGATACACGAGCGCTAGAAGGAAAGACAGCGGCGCAAATGCTGTTCGTGCTTGGTTATGTGATAGAAATAGGTTGTGACAGGGGAACATTTCGGCTAAAAATACGCCAGGCTTCCCAAGTCATCGTGAAGAGGGGCCAGTATCTATCAAATTACGTACCCAATCAGAGTGGTCTCGCGGTCACTGTTCCCGGAGGCCTGCAGCTGCGCATTTGACCTGCAGGAAAGGCCATCAAGGCGACCCCTCACATCAACATCAGCGCTTTCAATCCCGATGCAGCACAACCACAATGCCAGTCTCCAAAACAACCCCAGCCAGCTCGAGAATCAAATATCCTCGACCATATGATGGCCCGAAGCTGTCGCCAAACATCACAGTCAATTCAAGTGAACTGCTTACAACCATACTCACCCAGCTGGGCATGGTCGCCGACCTGGTCGAAAGCCACGATGACAGTGGGGCTACGGCACCCTGGACGAAAATCCAACGGCACCCCGATTTTTCGACACCATTGTCGAATGTGCGAACAAGATCACCGAATCCTTCCATTCGCTGGAGGACCATCTACATTTCAGAAAAGAAGAGCCGTGTAGGTAGGCCATCCGTCACGTGCGTCATCTGGCGAAATCTGACAGTTACCATCACCAGCCATCGAATTCCTCCAATACCGCAGTCGAGTAGACAAGGAGATTCTAACACCGGTCCGAGAATTCGTTTGTTGGGAAGAGACAGCGGGCAAGACGCTCGACGGGGTTTCTGACAACATGGGACTGGCTGCGGTATATGGGCCTGTTCTTAACGACATTGTTCGTGGGGTGTCGAGGAAATTAAGCGAGTGCCTGACGTGTCGCGGGCGCGTGCCGAGGCTTGGGAGGCTCATCTCCTTGCGTTTGATCGGGCTCAGATGGGACAGATGACAGAGTATAAGATGTGCGGCTGTCAGATCATCTGATGGATGTGTCGGAGGTGGGCGGGTTGGGTGGTGCCTAGGTAATTAGGCACCTGAGAGTACTTGTGAATGATCTAGTTAGTTCTCTTGCATAGCCAAGTAAGGCACGACCCCATGCAGATACTACCCGGGGGAATATGCCACCACATAGTTAGACATAGAGCAATTAAAAGCCGGAAAAGCCGGATTGAAACGGACATGGACCGCTAAGATTCTGAAGGAGTTCCGAAGGATCCCGGCGCTTCAGTGCTTACATCGGTACCAATCGTACGGAAACGCTAGGTAGTACCGTAAACCGTGGCTGATATCCCAGATGATCAGCAATGCGGTTCTTTCATGTGGGCGGGCATTTTGGGTTTTACGTGCAGGTGTCATGACACACAAGGGGGCCTCAGTAAGAGGGATAAAGGTGCATAGGGCCTATCATATGGAATAATAACTGAAACCAAAAGCAGCATTATTACCCTACCAATCTGTTATCTTATATGTCAGCCGAGCCCCTGCAACGCGGTCAATACTAGTGTCTAATGCGGATATTCGTAATCCTTTGCTGACCCAACAAGCCACTGCACTCGACAAATTTGGCGAAGAAGCCAATGAACCCCCTGCTGCAATTTCACCCACGTGACAAATGACGATCGTTTCCCAATCAACCACCTTTTCATCCGCGTCACTTTCGTGGTTTCTGTTCTTCCATCTCATAACGCCCAACGCCTCAAATCGCGGCCCAGCCACCCCGCAGAGGAAGCATCTCGCGCTTTCGTCGCACCACCCACGATGGCGTCCAATTCTACAACGACCGTCCTGGGTCACGCCGCGAGCCTCACAACAGCGCAATATGTCGGCCTCACCGCCGCCGTCCTCCTCATCTCAGTCCTCTACAAATTCTCTTCCCCCCCACCGGACCCCCGCGAACCCCCTCTCGCAAAGCCCGGCATCCCCATCATAGGCCACATCATCGGCCTTGCGCGGCACGGGATCGACTATTTCGAACTCCTCCGTCCCTCCCCCTCCTCCCCGTCTACCCCCTCCGCAATAACCCTCCCCATCCTCTCCGGCAAAGCCTACATCCTCTACGACATCCCCCTCATCCAATCCGCCCTGCGCCACAAAAACCTCACCTTCGACCTGCTCAGCCTGGAGTTCGCCCAGCGCGTGTTTGGGCTCTCGGACCTCGCCATGGAAAAGCTGTGGGGCCCCGACCACGAGATCGAATCCTCGGTGGCGCCGCTGACGATGCAGCGGATCAAGGCGGCGATGCAGGGGCAGAACTTGCTAAGGATGAATGTCAAGGCGTTGGGGTATGTGGCGGGGGTGTTGAATGGGATTGGGAAGGAAGGGGAGGAGGGAGGGCTGAGGGTGGGGAATTTGTATTTGTGGTTGAGGGATTTTATGACGATGGCGACGGCGGAGGGGATTTATGGGGGGGATAATCCGGTGAGGGAGGATCCGAGCTTGATTGATGCGCTTTGGTGAGTTTCTCTGGGTCCTGGGTTTGAGTCTCTTTGGGGGAGGTAGGGGTATGGGGAAAGGGGTGCTAACTGACTGACAGGGCGTTCGAAAACAACATGCAGCCGCTTTTCTTGGGGGTCCTCCCCAAGCTAATCGCCCGTAAGGCTTATTATAACCGCGAGAAGGTGCAGGCTGCTTTGGTGCCCTGGTATATGGCGCGCAAGGCCGAAGCCGACGACGTGGCTGCTATCGCTAAGGCGCGTGCTTCGACTGCGCGTGAGTTCGGCATGCCCGAGGAGGAAGTCGGACGTGCCGAGGCAGCGCTGCTTTTTGTTGCTACCACAAACACCATCCCGACGCTGTACTGGTTTGTCACGAATGTCTGGCTGCGACCGGATCTGGTCGAGGAACTCCGTCGCGAGGCGCTGCCGCTTGTCTCGCTCACTAAGGGGGAGCAAGGGCGCGAGGCGACGGTGGATATCTCCCAGCTCGAGGAACGATGTCCGCTCATGGTCAGCTGTTACCGGGAGTCGATCCGGCTTGGGAACCAGGCCATCGGGACGCGACGCGTTGTGAGTGACACGGTTCTAACGGATTCCAAAGGCAATGCGCATCTGTTCAAGGGCGGTGTCGACATCATGTGGTCTGTCAAGGGGATGCACCACTCGAGTGAGGTCTGGGGCGAGGACTCGATGGAGTTCTCTGCCGAAAGATTCAAGGACCAGGAAACGTTTGGTCGTGTCCAGAAGCAGGCGTATATCCCTTTCGGAGGCGGCAAGCACCTTTGTCCCGGCCGCAACTTTGCCTTTGCTGAGAATCTTGGGTTTATGGCTAGCTTGGTTGTAGGCTTTGAGCTGCTGGGTCTGGACAAGAAGAATGTCAAGCTTGGGGCGACGAGGATGGGCGAGGCGGTCGCCAAGCCTCCAGTGGGTGGTGACGGAGGTGAGGTGGTCATCAAGCGGAAGGAGGGATGGGAGGACGTCACCTGGAAGTTTATTTGCTGAGATGCTACGAATGAGGGGATTCATTACCGTAGAGGTTGTATTGCTATTCAACAGAGACTGTCCCAGGAAATATAAGAGCCGCCCCCTGCACTGGGTGGCCGGACGGTGCTCGCCGAAGTGGACCCTGTCATGTGGGGCCGAATCGGACGGCGAGCCGGGGCTCCAGTCTGAGTGAGATGTTGCGATCTGAATCGCATCTTCGCAAGTGAGGATACACCTCGGAGCCCGCAGTTTCAAGATAACAGCTACCGTCCATCGACTCTGCAAGTTAAACCGATGCATCATCGCTGACGAAACTCACGATGGGCATCAAGCGGAATCACAAGCCAAAGACCATGTAAGTGCACGTGGGTAAGGTTACCTGCCGATGCACCCACCCGGTCACCGAATTCGTGCTTCGACGCCCTGTCCCAAGGCAGCCGTACCCGGACCCAGAATTCGGGAGCAGCCGCGTGGTGTTGGTAATTTCTGGTCTTGTGGCTGGCTGCATGAGTCGCTAGTGTGATTGGCTTGGGGCCCTGCAGCCCTGAGCAAGTTAAACAGCTCAAACTTGCTCATTGCAACCGTGCTCCCCCACGTCGCGTAATGCACCACTTACCGAAATGGGGACAGTGTGGAACGACTTGGAGACGTGGCAATGGTTTTAGCAGCGCGTTTGTTGTTGGGGAAGTATGGTGACGGCATTTGAGGGAGACGGTCCTGTTGTGTCGTTCAAGTCACGGCGTATTCCAGGTTGCTTGCTCCACAGGTTGGAGTTGCGTGATGGTTGGTGGCGCGGTGGACGGGACGCTTGCATCCAAGCGCTACGTAAAAATTCCTAGTAACATGCTCTATTTCACTCAGGGACATTGCGAGGTTGGTTCGGATGCTGTCCCCTGCCCCTAAATGGCCAACTGTTTAATGAGCATGCGCGCCAAGAATCATCACGCCGCCCCCTATCCGCTGTTTGGATCGCATGCTTAAATGTTCAAGTCCGCCCTCCGCCGAAAGGCAGCGAGTCCCTATTGGATTGATAGCCGCACAAGCAGGGCAGTCTATCTGAGGTATACCCAGCCCGACAACAGCAATAACGCAGATAATGACAGCAGATTTCCACCATGTCCACCATGTCCATGCCCTCGAACGAAGAATCCGCCGGAATGGGCACCCATAACGCCCCAATGGCCATGGGAATGACGTTCAACCTCTCGACCAACACACCCCTCCTCCTCCCCACCTGGCGCCCCAAAAACGCCAGCGAATACGCCGCATCCTGCCTCTTTCTCATCGCCCTCGCGGCCCTAACGCGCGTCCTGATCGCGATCCGACCAATCCTCGACGTCACCAGCTGGCGAAGGGAATACAAATACCATCGGTTCGGACAGCAAGAGAAGGACGCTGGTGCACAGCACGTCGAGGGAGATGCTGAGGGAGGGAAATCGGACCATCTCCCGCCGCCAGAGAAGCCACGGAGCGGTTGGAAGGCGATCACACTTGCGGTTCGGGATCATTGGGGGAATGCAGCGCTGTCGTCGAGGCTGTCGAGGGCTGGGTTTGACATGCTGATTGCTGGCTTAGGGTACTTGGTGTGAGTACATTCTGTCCCTGTGCCGAATTTTTGGGGATCTGTTGGTTTGCTGACTGTGTTTGTGTGACTTTTGGATAGGATGTTGGCTGTCATGACGATGAATGTCGGGTACTTCTTCTCTGTGCTGGGTGGTGTCTTTCTGGGTACATTTTTGCTGGCTGTTCCCATGGGAGCGGACGCTCATAATAGCAGTCAGGAAGACTGTGGGTAGAGTCACGGTAGTATGGGGGCGTAGAGGGTCTGGCCTGGGACAGAAAATAGGCTGGAAGTAGACATATGCATCATCAATAATAATGTAATATCACGACGAACCGTCTCAAGCATGCAAGACATCGAACGCCGGCGCGTCGGGGCCCCTGAGTCAACATCCGAACCCTTTCCGCCAAACCTGACATATTGACTTGATGAGCATCGGCCCGAGGGCGACGCGTGGGGGCAGAAGGCGGGGCGCAGCCCTTACGTTGGTGATCCATCTGCATGCCTAGCACCAAGTGACCCTGAAGAGGTACTACTTCATGCATGGCCCAGGCCGCCCCGCTCGCATGGGCTGGGCCCTCCAGGCTTTTGCCTCTTAGCCCCAGCTGCTCGGAACTCTGGCTTCAATTTTGGTGTCTTGACATCCTTACACCTGGAAAAACGCTTACAGAGACAACGCGACCTCTGTCCCAGAATGCCCGTTATCAATGGGCAGAAAGTGGCCTGGTGAGTGTCCGGAGCCCTCCGACTTGCCTTTCCCGGGAACTCGACGTTTAACATCGCTCTGATCCATCAGCTGGCCCTGCATCCGCGGCCATCGCTCGGGCTCCTGCAACCACGAAGGCGAGCGCCCTATGATGCCAGTCCGCCGAGCCGGCCGACCCCTGACGACTTGTCCGCACAACCCCGGCGTCCGATGCGACTGTCGCCCCGGGGCAATCGCCGCCGCAGCAAACACAACGCCATTGATCACTGCGCGTTCCCGTGGTTCTGGCCGTGCACAAGAGCCAGCGACGCCAATAGCCGATGGGATTTCAACAGTCCCTGACATCGCCCCTGAACGCGCCCCAGACTGGACGACACCAACCGTCAGCTCACAGCCCCTCTTCTCCTCCGCTGTTGCAACGCCAACACCTTACTTCCGCATTGACGACCCGATATTACCTTCGATGGACGTACATCGCCATGCATTTGACAGCGTGCCATTCGCAGAGCCCTCGTTGATGACAACCACCGACTCGTTCGACTGGGCAGCGGTTGACGCATCCCCAATACCCACAAGCTCGTTCGACAATATCGGGGGAACTCCGACAGCGACAGCTCAGAGCCCCAATTACTTCTTTGGCGCGAGCGAAACCTTTGCGGGCATGTCAATGGACGAGAACCGGGGGAGATGGTCGCCGTCCTCGTCTCTGGCCGCTGGCGACCAGTACCTCTCGTTTACGGACCTCCTGGCAACGACCGAGTCGACCTCATATTCGCACACGTACGGCGACGGAGGGGGGGAAGAGGGGAACAGGTCGTACTACTGAAAAGGAATAAAAATAATGGAGTACTTGATACGTGCCAGCACCTGAACACATATCCGATCAACAACTAGGCGCCCTAAGGTACTAGACGTAGGTAATGGACATCTGGCCAGAGCCTACATCATACCACAACAGCGCGACTGCTCCGTTGTCTCCCACGTCGCCATAAAGGTCTCGTAGTCGACAGGCTGGAGCCCCTTTCTTTCCTGCTCCCGGTTGAAACGTCCCCAGGCTCTCTCCGATTTCTCGGCTGATGTGGGCCACATATTGATGTCAGCCTATCTCTGTGGTATTCTTCTTTGCCATTATTGAGCCCAAGAACAAGGGGTAGGTACTTACATGATCTCATTGTAGTCAGAGGAAATGTGCACAGAAGGGGCGGCACTCCATCCTTGCCGGGCCGAAATTTGGAATTTTCGTCCCCGCCGAACATGATTTCGGCCAGTCCGATGGGGTCCTTCCAGACATGGAACTTTAGAAAAGTCTTGGCTGATTCCGACGCTTTGACACTGGTGGTGATCTGCTGGACGCGCTCCAGGGTTATGGTGCCGAGAGTGAAGCCCACTTCACCCGTAGCGCCCCTGAAGGCGAGTCGGTCTGTTGTGTCGACATTACCCATGGTGCAACCGAGCGACTCAAGCTTGATGTGAGAAAGGAGCGGCCCGACGTGGTTGCCAGTGTCGAAGAAGACGGTTGTCTCGACGGACTCCCCACTGCCGTCTTTCCATCTGAAGTGCATCTTGTCTCTCAGTTCCCGGATAACATTGTGCGGCAAGGACGCCTTGACCTCCCCCCAGGTCGAGAACGTTTGCTCCCTCCACAGATCGGGGTATTTCTTCTTCAGCTTTTCCCAGTTCTTCTTGTCGCTGAAGACCCGGTCGTCAAACGCGGCCTCCAGTGCGTCTTTGCGGTCATTGGCGGATGGAAACGGTCCGGCCACCGTGGGCTTGGGGTTCGATGTTAGCTTGGAAAACATTACCATGTGTGGAAGAGCATACCTTGGTGTCTAGCGCGCGCGTCGTAATGGCTAGCTTCTTCTGGGCTTCGTCGAGTGCGTCGTTGAGTTCAGTCATTTCCTGCCGAAAAGTCTTTTCAGCCCTTCTGAAGCTTTCTCTTTCCTCTTCACGCTCCATTTCGGTCCTTGTGGTCTCGCCACGAGCAATGCTGAGTTCTTTGTCGAGCCGTCGGACAAGCTCTTGCTTTGACTTCTCATGCAACTCCATCTCTTGTCGGCGCTTGCTCTCCACCGTAGCAATAGCCGCCTCCAGTTCCTGCTCATGTTTCACTTGAAGGTCAGCAATCCGTTTTGTCGCTTGATCTCCCTGTTGACGGAGAAAATCAGCTTGGGCGGCGATCTTGGAATCAGAGGCTTGCGTCCGTCGCTGGCCTTCTTCGTTTTCCTGCGACAACTGCTCCTCCAAAGCGGCGACGGCGTCCGCCGACCGTTTAGACAATTCCTGCTCTTTCGCAAGAGCCTCAGCCAAGCTCTTCACCTCATTTTGAGCGCTTGTGAGCTTCTGCTGGAATTCCGTTTCCCGTCGCTCTCGGCCCTTGGAAGCTTCGATGAGAGCGGCCTCTGCCTGTTTCGCTCGCTTTGTCTCATCGTTAATTTCGTCTTGCAAGGCCGCTTCTCGCTTTTTCGCTTGATTGACAGCGACAGATGCAGCTCTCAGCTTCTCATCCAGCGACTCCTTTGCTTTCTTCTCATTGTCCAATGCTTCTTGCAGGTATGCTTGCTTGTCTCGGGCACCTTTGAGTGCTACTAGTAGCTTCTTCTTCAGATGCCGGCGGCCCTCGGGGTAAGTCTTGGTTAGTTTTTTAATGATCCGGTCCAACGCGTGTGATTCCGGAGATCCCGCCTCTGTGTTCTTTACGAGTTGTCGCAACTCCTCGTATAGTTCTTTCTGGCGATTGGCGCCATAATCCTCGCTATCGCTGTCAGTCGCTGTCGTAGACATGGCGAAGATCTTGGTGCTCGGGTGGAAAGTAAGGTACACTGAGATGGAAAGCTCCGAGGGCCTCCGCTTTAGCTTTTCTGTTCAGTGTTGGCATCGACTGTGGTACGCAGGCACGGGATCCGCACAGGACCGGCTTACCCAACCTGGAAATGGAAGTGGGATCCGCACACTTGCAGCTATATTGCTTCGTTGGACGCTTGCCAACGTGTGGCCACTCGTTGCATCTGGGACTTGTCAGTCATGAGGGGCGGGGAGGCCCGTTCTGAGACACAGCACACCAAAAGACGTCTTCATTGGTCCACGTCGCGTGCGGACTCTCAGCAGGTAATGTTTGGGCATTATTTGGCTGGACCGTATATGCCGTCGCCAAAACCCGCATTTGCCAGACTCTCCAACCCCGGCCCCTATTCTTGGGCGGTCAACCACGATGGCGGCAAACGCGGGAACACCGTCAATCCCCATGCAGCAGGACACTCCGAATGGATACAGAGAGTTGGCCGGATACATCGAGGACTCTCCTGAAAACGCGGCTTTCCACAGTTTCAAGGACCTATACGTCGAAAATCTCCTCTACCAACAAGCCGAGATCAAGGTTCTTGCCGGGGAGTTGGACGAAATCCGGCAGCTCGACAGAGCGCAACCCCTTCCGCGCGGGCACTATCATCGGGACTGGAGGCGGCTTCGGGAATCGATCGAACGGAGCAGTGGACATGGGCGGTCTGGGGGACATGATGGAGCCCAACTCAAAAAGATCCAGGAGGTCCGGACGGCGCTGGATCAGTACTGCATGTCTTGAAGCTCACTGTTGCTCTCGAACTGTCTGCTGACAAAGCCTCCAGACGAGTCCCTCTTCCGGTATGAAAAGATGCTACAGATGGCTCAACCACATCGTCGGACCCTTTCCCGCATGTTTGAATGGATCACACGCCCAACACTCGGGAACGCCATGATCCTCAGCGACGACTGGGACATATTCGAGCAACAGAACACTCGCGCCATGGTATCTCTCAACTCCTCAACCACCGACTCTCTCACCTCTTGGGTTCAGTTTCACGCCGTGGGCTTGTACAATCGCCTTGTGGGAAGGTTGATCCATGTCAGTATTGCTCCAAGTCCGCTAACTCGAATTCCCTGGGGATTGCATCCCATCAGTGACTAACACCACCAAACCCAACGCAACAGACCCCCAACACGGCACCCCACCTCCGAAACACCATCACCTACAGCACCGAAACCGTCGCCCAAATCGCAAGACTCATCTCAGTCGCCGTAGCTTGCGCTCTCCCGACCGGGTCCATCTTCATCCTGCATTGGATCACGGACCCCGCGGTTCGGCTAGGCATCATCTTCGCCATGTCCGTCATCTTTGCGGTGTGCATGGCGCTCATGACGCCGGCGAAGACGCATGAGATCTTTGGGGCTAGTTCGACGTAAGATCACGTTCAAACTGTTGTTGCTTGTGTTTGCTGGGGGTTTACAATGCTAATATTGGGGGTTGAAGATTTGCTGCTGTGCTGGTGGTGTTTATCAGTACGGATGTCCCGGCTGAGGGGTGATTGAGGAAGCGGAAGGTAGTGGTTTAGGAGCGGAATGTGGTCTACGGGTTTCACCTCACTTTGGAGGGATATCAACCGACGAGATACTTCCCATTCTGGGAGGTTGCCGTGGCCTTGCGAGATTGTAGATATATGGAGATACTACTTCTGACAAATCCCCGCATCCTTCGACATAGAAAACGGCGGTCCCACACGATTCAGAATCGTGAACTCCCTAGGCTTGATGAACATAGGCTCCGTAGCGGCAAGATAGTCCGGGTAGTAGTCCTTCTTCAACTGAATATCAAAAAGCCATTGGACCGTCCCATCCCTTTTCGAGCGTGTTAGATACCTGGCAAACTACAACATTGAGAAACAGAAATATACCAGTGCTCGACCCATGAGATTGCTCCCGGGTCTTCCGGAGATTGGTAGATCTCAAAGAAGCGGCATTCCTTTTCGGCGATGACGAGGTCGTAGACTGGCTTAATGAGAGCGAAGAATTTCTCCACATTTTCGGGGGCGATGTGGATCGTCACTTGTAGGCTGATGCCGTGCGGGGACGCCATGGCCTATAGTTTTTGGGGTCTGGAAAATGAGGAAAGGGGATTGCACAAGAGATGGGCTGGCGAGTGTCGGTCAATTCGTTGTGTCAGTTGTTGATATAAGGAGGTTATGGCATGAAACATAAACCGGGTGAAAAAGGGCGAGGTCCCGACTACTTGTAGAGCTTTTGCTCGTAAAAGTCTGACATCTCATTCCACTTGTCCGGCTTGGATGGTAGTATCGCGCTGACTGGACGGTCCGCTCATATCATCACTCAGCAACGGCGGGGGATAGGATGCGAGCTTACAAATCCACGTAACCGCCCACGTGCTCACGAAATAAGGCCAAAGTGGATGTAATGGCGCTACCTTAGTAACGAGTCTCGGGGAATGCACGGCCGCGATCAAGTCCGACGCTTGAGGGTTTGCTGAACTGGTGTTTACATCTTGAAGTTGTGTTGATTGGGTCTGGTGTTTGTAACATCGTGGCGTCTAATCAACACAGCCGACTCGAGACTAGGCCCTTTTGGGCAGCGGCATCGGCATCAGCTCGACCCCGCATCGTGAGGCTCTGGCTGTATTGGCTGCCTCCGAGGGGGAAGTCATGGACGTCCGCTGTCTTCGCTGTGAGGACCGGTCGTTCCCAACGTCCATCCCAACTACTTCTTCAACCACAACGATACCTGAACTCCAGCCCTGGATTCGGGTAGAGCACGATACTGAATGTCCACCAACGGGGCCAAACATGGCCACAGATGGCGCAACTCTCGCGCACGAAGACTTGGAGCAGGTTGCCGAAGTGTCATGGCAAACAGCGTGGTGGGCATTGGTGCCCCTGGCCATCGGCACCATGACTCAACCATGCGGCAAAGTCTTAGGGTCGAGCGACAGGAATGTTCGGTTCTACATTCGAGCATCGCCGTTGATCTGCGCTTTGGAGTGCATTTACTTCCTCGTCCTCATCCTGCTCGGCCTCAGCACGAGTTGGCGATGCTTCGTAAAAAATTTCAAAAACGAACTCAACCACCGATTTGCCGACGAACACGCCGATCATATGCAAGCCGAGTCCTCCCGGCTGGTTAGAATCACCTTGCTTGTGCTTTCAGGAATTCCTTTCCAAACCATCAAGCTCACCGCCATGACGGGCATCCCGTGGACTCAACGCACCGCGCTGGCGTTCTTCACCTCGATTGTTTTCTGGGAAGTCATCGCAGCCCTGGCTGGATCATACCGATTAAACGCTAGCTCAGTAACTCTCGACCCCCTGAAGTGGCGCAGACGGTACCCCGAGAACGCTTGGCTGAGCAAAGCCCGAGAGACCACATTACTGTTGCACTTCAGTCTCGCAGGAAAGGTTATATTTCGCGTGCTGGCATGTCAAAATCTGAAATTGATCGAACTTTCGCGACCGAACGCCAACTTCGGTGTGATGTTCTCGACCCTCGCATGGGTGGTTGTTCCTCCAGCGCTGCTGCATATGGTCCTGCGATTTGCAACACCAACACATCACCGGGTTTGGGAAATATCATAGTTCGAAATTTCTCATTATTTATTCGCTATGATCGGTCTGTCGGAAGCCCCTGACCTTATATCATACCTCCTCCCATCGGAATCTTCCCGCCGCTGGGTTGGGAGTTCCCTGGCCTTCAACTTTATCGACAATTCGGCACCGATCTATAGGGCGGAGTCCACGTTGAGGGCCTTTACGTTTATGATGATGTTGCCGTGGCTTTTGAGTTTTGGCGGCGGCGCTTATGCCGGCACAATGCACATCCTTTTTACCAGTGCTATTTTCAATATACTGTTTCTTGGAAGACGGTTCAGGGTCGACACACGTGATGGGGCACGCGCGGTGGTGGTGTGTCTTTCTATATTCACTGGTGGCTTGCTTTATTATTGGATGCATTATGATGCAGATGGAACTGTCAACCCGCCGTGAACGGGTGTGTTTGGATAAACCACACATACCTCTCAATTTACCCTGTTAAGTCGAAGCCTGCCCCTCGAATTAGAGTCAGCCCAACCTCCTCTTCACGCCCTCCAAAGACTTCAAGACCAGTACCACGCTTTCATACGCCCGAGAACTCAGATCGTCCATCGCAAGAACCTCCTCCAAGTGCTCTTCTGCGCGGCTGATATCCTCTCGACTCGCCAGGCTTACCTCACGCAGAGTCTTGATCTCAGCCTCTTTGTCTGCGATACGTTGGATGAGCCGCTCGTGGTTCCGCCGTGACTGGGGGGTTTCAAATGCCGACAGATGTTGCGCTCCTGAAGAAAAGAGGTTGGCCTGGGATTCAAGTTGCATGGCGAATGATTGAGGGGTAGGAATGGATGCGGCCGGCGTGGGTGTTTCTGCGAAGGGGTTGGGCCGGAGAATTTCGTATACCGGAACCTCAAAGTCTGGGGCCGATGTAGAATGAAGTCCGGAAGAGGTGATGCTGTTTTCGACGGGCCGCATCGTTAGTTCCTGTTGCCTGCAAGGGACAAAATGGTGACATGAAATTGGAACTCACTCGTCATGACCTGGTAAAATTTGATTGTAAATGCCTCCAGACGTTGGTATAAACTGGAGGATATCATTTGGGATAGTTAGGGCGGGTATCATCAGCTGCGGATCCGCAGGGGTGATGTAGTCTAGGTAGATGTCGTTAGAAACGATAAGCAGAGCGGCTGATGACATAGAGTGATGACTTACAAGGAGAATACTGGCACATGAGTGTGATGTCGTCAAGGTTTTCAACCTCCCGGACAAGGAGTCGAAACCACGCCCACCAGATGTCCAGCTCGGGTGTCTTTCCAAAGGCTCTTTCAACTTCCTCCTCGTCGGCTGGCTGCATGAAGCGCTCACCGAGAGGCCGATCCTTGACTTCGCAGGCCTCCTTCTCCCCGTGAGCGACTACTTTGAGCCGAGTGTCGAACGAGATCCAGCATCGAGGACATCGATAGGATGTCATATGACGTCGAGACAGGTGTTGCCTGAGACAGGTTAGCGATAGTCTCCACCCTTGTCCACGATTTCATCTCCTACTTTAGACGTGAAATCCCATCACAGCCTCCAATCGGGTTTCGGGCCCCTTGTATCAAACACGTGCGCCATGGTTCATATACCTGGTAAGGACAGGCAAATCTTGGGGAGGCTGCCTTGAGTTTCCCTCGGCTAACTTGCCTTTCATCAGCAATCCTCCTCCGTTTGCGTCCACTGTCACCAGCTGGTGGCGGGGGTCTTGAACCTTCAGACCGAGATGGCTGGGCGGAGTGTGATGTCGGGTCCCAGTGTTTCTCAGTACCCGCGGATTGTGTCATATCCTGACTGTCGATGAAGTCCACGATCTCCTGAAGTCGACCGAGGTGCTCGGATGTGTACTCGCTTGATCTGTCAGTTTCATCGTCTGAGTGAGATAGCGTCTCCAAAGCATCGGTGGTGCGATCTTGGGGGTTGGAAAGTTGCGATATCGAAAGGCTTTCGATTCGGATTGACACAAGGCCTATTTCCCGCGCCATGAAGCTGTCCGGCAGCGCCATAGTAAACTGTCCCGGGGAGGCCGCAGTCTGCTGTGTCTTATCCGGAAATGCGCTAGTGCCACTATTCGCAGTTGGAGAATCTGGCACTGAAGAGGTATCCGGAACAACCCGTGGGTCAGCATTCGCCGCTTGGACGTGGCTGATCTGTGTAGTCGTGACATGTGGACAGTCATTTGTGGAGGTATCTGTAATCCTTTCAGCACTGGACCAGGTCTGAATTGCGTTTCCCAGGGCCATCAGCGGTGGAATAATCGTGGCCGCCATTAAAAGGGGGCCAGCCTCCACAGGCTTGCGCCCAGGTTCATTCCAGTGCCGTGTCCCTCCGTTACGAAGGGGAAAATTCAAAGTCTGACCGTCCAACCAGTGTTGAATGTCGGCCGGCTCACGGTTGAGCTGCTGGTTTTCGTCGGGTTTTAATCTCTCGTGAGACTCATGAATTCTCCTTTTGTGGCACTTCAGATAGGCGTTTCTAGCAAAACTCCACGGGCACTCGTCGCACTTGAACGGCCATTCCTGCCACGGCTTTCCACCCCCAGTGTGTTCGCTGTACGTGCAGGGATGTGGCATGTGGTGTTCGTCCTTAGATACGGACGGCATTTCGCCACCTTCCATGGAAAGCGTCGCGGGCTCGTGCGGCACCGAGGCGGAATATTTGGCCCACAACTCTTCCGACATCGGAAGTGAGCCCTCACCCGGTCGAGTCCTAAACCATTCGCCCACTCTGGCCATGGCCAAGTTTGCTGCGTTTTCCACCTCTTCCAATTCCTGGCCCAGAGCGCCAAGTGGCCGCGAGCTGGATTTTCGATCTTGGGACGTAAATTCGAGTTGTTCGACAGTTGCCAAGCCTGTAGGGATGTAGAACCCGCATCTTAACGCTACAGGATAGGAGGGAGAAAAAGGTATGTCGGCAACGTAAAAGTCGTGGTTGAAAAAGCCATCCTTTTTGTTGTACGACACAGCTAGACGGCACGGAAACCACGATATATTGACGACCTCACGTGCATGAAAGATGCCGTACTCGCTTCGAAGATCAATAGGGTGACATCTCTTGATCTTCAGTCCAGTTCTCTCGGCGGCAGACCTGGTGATGACAGGGTGTTTCAGCTCTTTATCTCGGGCTCCATTGAACGATGGCACCACATCGCCACTGTCTCCCACGTGTTTGGGCTTGAGCTTGAATGTGGCATTGAAGAACTGCAGAAATGTGAGCCAAATTTCCAAATACAGAATGTAAAACGACATACACGAGACGGGGCAGTTTTGGGGCAGCCTACCATATGCCTGCTGGAGAAGTGTTTATGACTACTAGTAGTAGAAAGGTACCATATCAGTAGATATCTCAAGGTATCAGACACCTTATGTACTGCCACCCAGCCAGCAGCGGCATTAGCAAAGAGGCGTCCCCACTTACATTGCGCTATCCCCCTCGCGCTTCAACGATGGCAACGCGTGAGCTTCTGCATCCCGGCAGCCGGTGGAATCGTTTCTGTGCTCCATAGCTACTCTGTCATGAGACCTCTGTATATCGGCCTTATCTTGTCTCGTTGTTGAATTGAACTGTGGTAATCGAAAGGGGTGTGAGAGAAAGTAGGAAGTCAAGGGTGCTTCATGCTTGGTGCCGGATGAGGTCTTTTGCAGGGCAAGCTTGGATTGCGGTGATCAATTGTTGTCAGGTTCTGCATCTGAAACTCAGCCGCTGCTGCCTCAGGCTGTGAAGTGCGGGGGTTTTCTTCCACAACTTGGTGCCGCTTTGATGATGTGTTGGAAATCGACACGAAGCTAGTCCCAAAACGGACTGTTGTGCTGCAACTGGGCGGCGCTTTACCACTCGTTGGATCTCGGTGACAAGGTGCCGGGTGGTGGGAAGTTCCGCTGATTGGACAATCGCTGGGGTGAGGGCTGCTCGGGCAATGTGCTCTGAATGGGACCGATTTACACAAAATGTGAACCACATTTCCTTGCTCCAGCGATAGAGCGCCCAAGACTATTGGCCGAAATCTTGCATGCTCAAGCACAAGCTTTAGTATTTTGACTCAGTGCCACTCGTTCTGGACGAAGTTGCTACGCCTTTGCCGAAGCATGCCAACCCCAAGCGCCCTCCCGACAGTAACGTCACCCCTGGGCCGCATCCCAAGCCCACAAACACCAGCTCACAAGCACCATTTAAGTCGCTGTCCCATACCAGCCCAACCTTGTTACAAATCCCCCGAATAGGGTGCCATGACTTCCCAACCGAAACAAAATTACGGGGGACGCCAAGTCTCGAGTCAAAGACGGTAAGTCCATGCCTGCCCAGCACTGCTGCAACCTTGGAAGTCGTACGATCTAGCTTCCTGACAATGTCTACTGTTACAGGGGGCGATCACACCAGTCCCATTCGAGTCTAGAATGCGAGACAGGCTCCCAGTTAGCAGTCGAGCGGTCAATGGAGCTGTCAAACAAAGACTGTGCTCCAACAGACAGCAATGGTGGGGAGGGGGCTGATACCAAAGGGGGACCCGAGGACTTCAACTGTATTGGGAGCCAGTTTGAGCTGTACCATCACAATACAGAGGGAGATTTGGACATTTCTTAGCCCACCTCATATTGGTATTGGCGGGATTGAAGTTGGAACAGTAGCGTTGTTGCGGACGAATTAACCTCTCTTTGTCACCTCTTCCTGTACTGAGTTGCTGGCTTTGTGTTCTGCTGCAAACCAATCATATTGGTTGCGAGGCAGTATGTTTTCAACCACTCCTAATTTATGGTAATTCCCGTTTTTATCTTGACCTCTTTTGGCTTATCCCTGAATATATTAGCTTTGCACGGATGGGTTTCGTGTAAGTAAACATATAGAAAATATCAGTTGCAACACAAATAAAATAAAATAAAAACGTCCTCCACGTTAGCATTGCAGACTCCCAGAACATTCCGTTGACAATAAGTGGATTGTCTCCGAACATGACAGCGGCCATGAACAAGCAATCCTGGATCGCCCGCCTGACAGAGGAATTTCCTCTGGCAGCGCTCGACAAAGTAGCCCGCCGGGGCTACATGCGAATGGTACTTGGATTCCCATTTATCAATCCCGAAGTGGATGGTACATTGGTGCAGTCGGCGATTTCGCACCTGGGAGACCGTCTCGCCCACACAATGAACTCGTGGCCTTTTCTTGGCGGGCAGTACATCGAGGATGGAGGATGTGTAGGAGGCGGTGGCGGGTTTGGAATTCTGGGGGAGAGAATGCTAGCTGCCCGTTCGCAAGTGCGAATGGAATCGAATATCCAAATAAAATCTTATTATAGTTTGCGTTCTTTTTCAGAGGTACGTAAAAACAACGCCTTCATCGTTGAGTCCTACTTCCTCCGCTGTCAACCGCCTTGGATGCCACTGTACCCTCTGAAAGATGACAATCGTTAACAAGCCCCTTCGAGAAGATGAAAAGCCGAAGTAAAGCATTCTTTCTCCATCAGTTGGCGCTCTATTTTGGAGCGAAGATGCCGATCTTCACCCCCGAGACCAGGTACAAAAATCCTGCATTGCCAGCCAAGATCTGTTGGTGCTGTTATTGGAAGGAGGTACAGAGGCAAAGAGTTCCCACAGCCCTTGAGGAATTGACATCCACGGTGGAAGAGGAATACGCGGCTTAGTGTTACACCTGCAATGCTAATTCCTTCAGGATCCGAGCCAAGCAGAAAGCCTTTCAATCATGTACCTAACCACCACGACAATTGAAGCAACGAGTTTGGTGATTCAAGTCTCACAGATCCTACTGGCCAATCATTTCAGCGACCACATGGCTCAGAAACCTGGTCTCGCCGTGCGGCTGTATTCCGCGCAACCAACATTTAAACCGACATCCAAGAATTCGTAGTACTTCTTGTCGGCGGAAGGGAATGAGTCGGATGGAGAAGTATAAGAAGAGATTTCCCTGTGGTTTATTCTCCCATCAGCGACCTCCCCTCACAGCTTCTTTCTCCAACCCTCTTCTACCACCATCACCAAAAACCTACAAACAACATCGCAAATCACGAAGAATCAACAGCACCTCCACGATGCTTTCCAACTTCAAGTCCTCGGTAATCATCGCCGCAACCTTCACCGCTGTCTCCAACGCGGCCATCGTCGGCCTCTTCCACGGTGCCGATTGCACGAACCCCGCCGGACAAGTCAACGTCTGAGACAACACGTGCGCCAGGACAGGAATTTTCTCGTCATTCAGAGTTGTCAACAAAGGGGGCTTCAACCAGTACCTGCAATCGTACAGCAGGAACGACTGTGTTGTTCCGCAGACCAACTGTGGCCCGGCTTGGGTGGTTGGTAACTGCATGCGCGCCACCAATGATAGGGGCGCGAGCAATGCTATCAACTCGATGTATCTGAATGTCTGCTGAGTGCTTTTTAGATCTCGGTTGGGGTTGATGTTTTGGGGGTCTTGATAACAGGGTGGGCGAGAGGGATGGACGTGTATTTCACTGCAACTGTCATTCAAGAAGAATAGTGTATCTAGGTAACTGTCATTTACGAGGAAGAACAAGGTAGTGGACCGCCGATTCTCACTGTCAAGGCCAACCTCCATTTATGTACTCATCATCTCGACATTCCTACTTGGGTATCCTGTCCATTTTCCTCATCTGTTCGATCCTCGACAACCTTGTAAGAAGTGTCGTATCATAGCCAAGGTGATGGTCATCCCGACTTACCCCAACTGCCAACAGCTCACATGTTGGTCATGCCGTGCCACTTCACCAATCGACAAGCAGTAAAGGCCTCCTTGTGATACCGCACTTTGTAAGCAGGATCGACAGACCCCTCATGAACCCAGGGGATCGCCCTCGACTTCCTAAGTACGGAGGAACTCAGTCGCACCGCTCCCCCAAACATTCTTCGCTTTTTTCGTCATTCCCCGAATGACAACGTCGCGCCGAAATCAACATGGCTCCGGGACCTAAGACACTTTACATCACCCCCAGAAGGAGAGCCTGCTCTAGCCACCTCCCCTACAGTCCACTCTTGTCACACCCCCGTTCCCTCACCCCTCAACCCCTGATCCGCGTCCAATCTATAATCATCTGACTAAGGCCGCATGGCCCAATGGTTAGGGCGCCAGATTTCGGCTCTGGATATTGTGCGTTCGAGTCGCACCGTGGTCGGTGATTTCTTTTTTATTCTTTTTACAGGGTACATGGATAGTCTTTGGAGGATGGCAAGTCTGGGCCGTGAGTGTTTACCCATTTGCTTTTGTTGACATGGGAAGATCCCAGATTTCAATGTGATGGGGAGGTTGGTACTGTGAGCGAGTGCCGTACATAGCGCTGATTGTGTATAAGCCTAAGAGACTGTAGATGGCGACACGGCTGTATGATAAGAGGTTCGATAAGTTCGAGATTTTTGCGGGGACTCGGATGAAGAAGACTGTTGATAAGGTCTGAAACCAGAAGTACGGGTATGTTGTTTAGTGTTCAAAGGGGGCTATCTCGCTGATATAACTGAACCAAAATCCGAAGTGTCCACGAAGGATGATATACGCTGAAACCCCTCAATACGCTCCGATTACATAGGAAACTCCCGCACCTTGTATCACAGCACAGCCCATCTAATTTAGAAGCTCCCGCCTTTCCCTCATTCCCTCGCCCTCCCCAATTACCCCTATCAACACCCACACCCACATCACACCACTCACAAGGAAATCCCCCCTCTCCCCCTCCCATCCCTCACCCTCTCCACAACCACAACCCCCACAGCCCCCAAAACAGCAGCCCCAATCCCCGACCCCACACCAACCACGATATAAAACAACACCTCCTCAACATGCCACTTCCCAACAAATACCATCAAAGCAAACAACCCTCCTGTCAAAGCCCACACTCCCCCCATAACAGCCCAATACCACCACCACTTTACCTCTCGCTCCTCACCCTCAACAAAGTAGCCCTTCACCTCGTCCCAGACAAGACACCCCCCGATGAAGAGAAATGTCGAAGCTGGGATGCCAACCAAGACAGGCACGGCAAATGCCGCGAGGGCTGTGGCGAGGTTCGTCAGCTCGGTAAATACTGCGTGGAGGAAGACGGCTGTGAGGGTGACAGTCTGCAGGCAGGCTAAGGCGATTGCGGGGTTTGTGAAGGTGGTTGCCGAGTTGGTGTCAAGGAGGGATGGGCTGGGGCTGGGGCCAAGGAGGGGGGTGCGGGCGTTAGGAGATTGTGAGCGGGGAGGAGAGGCAGTGGATCGGGGGAGGGAAAGAGGAGGGGGAGCGGGCTTTGAGTGTGAGAAGAGGAGAGCGATCGGGGCGATGAGGAGGGAGCCGAGGAGGAGGACAGAGGGGAGGATTTGCGCGGAGGTCCAGGTGGGGTCGTTGACGGGGATGGAGGAGATGGAGGAGCGGGTGCGGGTGAGAGAGAGGGTGGCGAAGATGAGGGGGGTGAAGAGCCAGTAGACCTGAGGGGGTGTGTTAGGAACTGAAAGTTGGGGGGGGGTTAAAGTGGGGAAGGGAGGTTGGACTCACATCTGCGAGGGTCGAGACGAGTAAGTCAGAGAAGAGTCGGGCGGTCAGGAGGGTTGTCAGCCCGATGCAGGTAACGCCTCGTTGTAGGAGAGACCCCGGCTCGACGGTGTCAGAGAAGAGTGACTTCCACTGCTTGCTGAGCATCCGACGGGCAGCCAGAACAATCGAGCTAAACCAGCCCCAGAGCCGGAGTATTCGGACCGCCAGGAGCAGGACAATGAATACGATGAGGACGATGCCCGATCCCCAGGCAGGCGTGTCGGAAAACGTGTACGCATTCTTGCCGTTCTCCCAATGCCAGTTGTGACTCCGGATCATGTCGAAGAAGCAAGCGGCATAAGACCCTGGAAGGCTTGCGGAGCCACCAGTGATATGGTGAAGATCCTCGTTGCTGTCTGGGAACTGGTAGTGGTAGTATGTGATGTACGCCCAGTTGAAGAAGAATGTTGGCAGGATGGCCCTGATCAGCACGCCGGAAATAATCAGCGTGAAAATAAGCCTGTTCCAAAGATGGAATGGGCCGGGGTTGTCCTGTCGGAGGACGGTGAGGGCGGCGAGCTGTGTGATGAAGGCAAAGAAGCCAGTCTGGACCGCCAACATGAAATGGTACGCTGAGACCCCAGTAGAGAGGCTTAGGAAGCCACCGGCGAGAAGACTGAGGCCCACTAGAGACTGAACATCGCATATCGCCAGGAGGGACTGTTGGATGGGCAATCAGCTTGCTGTCGTGGAAGAAAGCCGGCACCAAACGTACCTTTAAGAAAGTGTCTTGCCACTCAGGCCTTGATCTCTTATACCGTTGAGCAGTGCGTGTGATGCGTGAAACTGCTAGGTCAACAGAGTTAACTGCTGAGTCATCTTCGTCGGCATCATTTGTTCGCCGGTTGTCGTGGGACGCGCCCCGTTTCGGGTCGAAGGTGAAGAGATGGAACAAGGCCGCAGTACTGATAGTGATCCAGGCCGTCGTTACGACGACAACAGTCACCTGTTTGCCAAGTTAGATTCAGAACGAGAGAAACCTGGAAGGGCTTGTATTCTTACTCCCGGCCCCCCGACTTCGCCATTGGGCTCTGGTTGCGCCACCTGGTCCGAGAAGGAACATTCGAAGTTGTTGTTCGAGATCATTTTGAGAAATGGTTTGGAGAATGTCAGACTGGAGAATAAGACCAAGAAAGAACCATCCCAGTCAAGACACCAACTTTTGTCTTGAAGTCCTAAGTCTGGCAAACGTGTCAGTTTGAAGGAACAATCGATCTGGCGTTTGACCGAGGGCCAGGCAGCTTCAATGATATAGGCACAAAGAAGGACGGCAGTCAAGTCGCACACTCGCGGCTAATTCTCCCTCGACATCCAAAAGCGACTCCGTGCATTCGGCATCGCCCCAAACGGGCCATCATGATTGGCGAAGTCAAACCTGTGCCGCCCGCCAACGCTGCATTGCCCCCTTGACCCATGAAATTCGCACCTGCACTCCGCTGGCAAGGCAGGCATTCAGCTGCGTGGGCCAACCACGGCTGCGGATTTGCAAGTTCGTGTAACAGCCCTCGCCCTTCAGCAATTGCTGCTTTTATGCCTTGCGTCGTCAGCGCGATTGCAAATCCCCACCGTTTGTATCACCACTTGGCAATGACTGCCCATCTCAAAACAAAAACTGCCTGGGCGCCGCTCAGCCCCAAACGTGAACATCACCTACCATTCGAAGGGACCCCAATCGAAGGGCGTTCGATGGTACTCCACCACAAACGCAAACCCATGAGCTCCCGCAGGAAATACGAGAACTCCCGCGGGGCTCCTCTGAGGAGGAGCGGGGCTTTCCTCGCCCGACCTCTTTGGACGCCAAGCCCCCTCTCCTCCACCGGCAGCAGCTGGGCACCCCGACATTTCCCATCGAGATGTGTGCCATTCATGACCCCACGATGCACGCCACCCGTCACCACCTCGCGTGCGCGCAAGCCCTCGATCGCCACCAGCATCATCAAGCTCCTCACCTCGGCTGTGGCCCACAGAAGCGTATCCCGCACGCCGGAGTCCCCCTCACAAACAGCATGGATTCGACGACAGGGCGGAGGCTTAAAGTCCATGAAGGGCCCGTAGCTTTCGGTTGTGCCTTTCTATTCCTCGGGTCTCTTGTTTCTGGGGTTGACTCTGCGTGTCTGTGGGGCTGTCACGCGGCTGTTTGAGCTCTCTTGCGACGCAAACGCAACCGCGACGCGGACACGATGAGGACCTCTTGGGGAATCGCGGCGGTGGCCACGGTGTGGTCGGCCACGGGGTGTGCTGCGCGCGGCATGACGTTGACGGCGGAGAAGATGGTGGCGGATGTGAGGACCGAGCAGTGAGCTTCACCTTCCACATTCCGCTCTTTTCTCCTTTCCTTCCTTTTTGTCTTTCTTTTGGTTATGGATGACAGAAATCCCTGGCATGTGCACGGCTGACGCGTGGGTCTACAGGCTGCAGAGCACGCTCTGGAACCTTAACCACATCGCCAACCTGCACGGCGGGAATCGCGCCTTCGGCAGGCCCGGATACAAGGCGTCGGTCGACTTTGTTCTGGAACGCGCACAGAAGCGATTCGGGCGAAAGTTTGACACATTCTTGCAGCCGTTCAACCACACATACGAGGAGCTGCGCGACGCCTGGGTCACAGGTCCTGAGGGCGAGGATGTCCCTGTTGTCAGCCCAGTGTTCAACTCGGCAACGCCGCCGGAGGGCATCACGGCGAAGTTGGTCAACACGCCTGTCGACTACCATCATGGATCCATGTGCTACGAGGATATGTGGGACGACATCGACGCCGTGGGGAAAATTGTCCTAATCAGGCGTGGAGGCTGTGACGTGGCGTTGAAAGCCCGGTACGCCCAGATGAATGGCGCTGTGGGTGGGTCAGCCTTAGAACTCAATCATCGGCCGTGATGCTGACATGGGCCTAGGGGTAATACTTTACCACCACATCGTGATCAAGATCCACAAGCCCACTCTCGGGTCCAACAACATCAATCGTCTCACCCCTGTCGGAATCATCCAATCCGACATCGGCAAACGATGGGCGGCTCGGCTCGATGCAGGCGAGGAACTCGAGATCACTCTCATGATTGACAGCATTGTTGAGAAGCGCACGTCATGGAACATCATCTCGCAGACAAAGCAGGGTGACCCGAACAGGGTCATCATGCTTGGCGCCCACCTTGACTCCGTACCTGAAGGCCCGGGTGTCAACGATGACGGCACAGGTGTCACCGCTCTCCTCGAGATCATGGAGTCGGTCGAGCGGTACGACGACTACCCACACAGCATCCGTTTTGCCTGGTGGGGAGCCGAGGAAGCTGGACTCGTTGGGTCGCTGTACTACACGAGCAACCTCGACTCGAAAAAGGCCGACAAGATCAAGTATTACTTCAACTACGACATGATCGGCTCGCCAAACCCAAAGTTCGAGCTCATGAGTGATTCTCACAGTGGGATTGGGGCGCAGCTGCTAGAGGATTATCTCACCAAGGAAGGCAAGGAGGTCTCCTACATGTACGTCCTAAAAAGTCTCCCTTCCCAGGCAATTAGACTAACAAACACAAGGCTATTCGACAAACGCTCCGACTACGCCGGCTTCGTCGACCTCGGTATCCCCACTGCGGGCCTCTTCACCGGCGAGGAGGAGCACGATCCCTGCTACCACCAGGCATGCGACACCATCGACAACGTCCACCTCGAGGCCTTCACCATCAATACCAAGGCCGCGGCACATGCGCTGGGGACCTTGGCAACCTCGCTCGAGGGTGTGCCAAAGCGGCTCAACATCACCCCAAATCTCCGGGGCAGGAGTAAGATGACGCACAACTTTCAGCGGTGGCAGAAGTTGGCAGCACAAGCCCAGCGGGGACAATCCTGCTCACACGGACACAAATCGGAGACAGTATGAGGAAGTGATGCACCCATTTACTTCCATACCTACTTGTACAGACTAGTAATACACCCCCAAATTAATCCCGGCATCATAACTCTGGCCCCTCCCCTTTCTCCCCCCTTTACAACCCGTCCCCTTGTTCCTGCTGTGACCGCTCCGCCTCCCCCTCTCCCTTTATCACTCCCCCTATACCCGCTCCAAATTCCCAACCCTCCACCTCTCAACCCGTCTCCGATGCCCCTCCTCCCTCCTCCTGATATCATTCGCTCTCATCGAAATCTTTGCCAACACCCACTTCTGCTTCAACCGCTCCTCA
>Ga0247780_1000518_pt1 | contig 35462 bp, 27 predicted proteins | sample UWRJL079202R5_FD_179927 | JGI IMG/M metagenome (GOLD analysis project Ga0247780, IMG submission 179927) | Plant litter microbial communities from Arlington Agricultural Research Station in Wisconsin, United States - UWRJ-L079-202R-5 | ecosystem: Environmental > Terrestrial > Plant litter >...
TGGCACAAAGATATGTGTAGATAGGTCAAGGTGGTCAGGGATATCGACAAGACGCTGTGCACTGAACACTGGTAATGACGTCGTTATGGAAGGGAAACTTCAGGTGCCCAGATCAACTAGTCCCGCCTGTCAAATATTAACTACCGCAATATGACCACCCCACCTCATCTCCAAATCCTAACAACAGCCAATAACGACGAACCCACCAGCTTCGCCCCATTTCCACATCTGTCGACCGAACTGCGCCTTCAGATATGGGAGCTTTCCCTGCAGCGATACCGCTTGTTCGAGGTGACTTTTGAACCACCAGTAGCACCGCCCGCGACGAACGATCATCATGGCACGGCCGAAGAAATACGTGATGCACCCCCTCAGCAACCTGTCATCCATACTTGGACCTCCCTCCACCACCCCCTCCTCCACACGACCCGCGAATCTCGCGCCGTCGCCCTCGCTTTCTTCCGCATCCAGATCCCCTGTCTCGTACCGCTACCATTGCCCCATGACGACACAGTCGCTTCGACACTCTACTTCAGCCCGGAATGGGATTTCCTATTCTTCGACATTCAGGATTCGGACATACACGCGCACGCCGTCAGTTCGCTGGCCATGCTGCGCGACATGCGTGCTGCCGATGGCAAGGGACGGGGGGTGTGTAATCTTGCGATGGACAAGAAGCTTGTTCTGGGGTGGGCTGGGGTTGAGAATGAATTGAGGGACGATCCGAATTGTTTGGAGTTTAGGAGGTGTTTGGAGGGTCTAAAGGAGATCATTTGGATGACGCACAAGGAGGAGGATGACGGGGCAGAGGAGAATAGCTCGCCTCCGTGGAGGATTTGGTGGAAGATATTGCTGGCGAGCTGGGGTCTTGAGCTGGAGAGGCGATCGCGGGAGTCGGTATTGAGGGGGAGGCACTTGCCCGGGTGGGAGCAGGAGCTGTATCGGCTCATGAGGGAGGAGAGGAAGGAGACGGCGGAGACGGAGGAGGACAAAGGAAGAGAAAGATGAGGCTGGAGAAGGAGAACATGATGCGGTGGAAGAGCGATACGGAGGACTTGCCCAACAGTGAATGGCAAAGGTACCAAGTGCTATCCGTACACCCTAACCTCCGCCTCCCCGTTGCTCTGATACCCCTTGTTTGCCACGATCTGGTTATCCCAACGTCTCCAGCTTCACATTTCAACACATACCGCCACGCATCAAAATGTCTCTTCATACTAACGGTCCCCTGCGTCCTCCGATCCGCGGCCTTCATGACCGACCAAACCTGCATCAAAATTGGTGACCCCAATGCCATATTCACCCTCTTATACACGCCGACCATGATACGGTCCCCCATTAACCTCCATCGTCTTGCCTGCGCTCCTAAGCTGCAGTGCCAGATTGAATGCCCCTCGGTTCTTGGCAACATAGTACTCAATGTTCGGATTCTTGGTCCACCTGTAAACCGACAGATAACCGTTCCCTTTGGGACTAAAACTTCTGTTAAAGGTAATGCTTCGGTCCTCGACACCCGGGCTCTACCCCTTGCTTGCCAAAAAGGCTGCAGCATTTTACCTATTTGACAGAATATGATCCAGAGGTGCCGTTGGTGTAGGATATGTTGCCGATGCCGTCAGACCAGAAGCTGTAGAAGAAGCCGTCGTTGGAGCCGGGGCCGACGGCCGTGGTTCTTAGTCGGGCATGTTGACGTACGCTACCACGCTCTGCTATGTAGGGCACGTCTGGGATATCCCGTTCGACATCCGGAACGTTGAGAAAACCGTCATGGCCATCAACATCACCGGCACGCTCTCCCTCACGGCGGCGACGTGGTCCAAGACGAGTTTCGCCTTCACACTGGAGGCAAAAGATGGTAAGAGGCGTGCCCCTGTACTAACATGCTACCAAACTACTTAGAAGCTCTACGGCCTCGTATGACACCAATATGACTACACCAGATGAAATTGTCGGGGAAATGATGACTTGCTACCCCATCTTTCACACTCTTGAAGTTTGCGGCAATACGAACCCGGGACGACCTGACCATTTCGTCAGCTACCGGCGTAAAACAAAGGGCAGGGCTGGTGAGTATCTTCCATCCAGCACCCGTCCCAGCAACCCATTAACATGCGACTCCTAAAGGACACGCCGACGAAATTCGGCTGACGAGGCCGCTTATCACCAATAGAGAACCCTATGCAATTCTTTCGCACACTTGGGGTCCCGAAGAGGGGGAAGTGGACATGAAAGATATGGAAAACGGCACAGCGGAGAACAAGACTGGGTTCAGCAAAATCAGATTTTGCAGAGATCGGGCTCTTCACGATAACCTGGAATACTTCTGGGTCGACACGTGCTGCATCGACAAGTCAAATAGTACGAAACTTCAAGAGGCCATTAACTCGACGTTTCGGTGGCACCGCGACGCGACCAAATGCTACGTCTTTCTTGCGGATGTTTCCACTCCCTCTGACATCGGGAAGAAATCGACATGGCGGCCGGCGTTTCGAGCAAGCAGGTGGTTTACCCGTGGATGGACCCTTCAGGAGCTCCTTGCACCAGCATCCGTCCAATTCTTTTCTAAGGAGGGTGTGTATCTGGGAGACAAGGAGTCTTTGCAACAAGATATACACGAAGTGACTGGGATCCCAAGGGCAGCACTCCAGAGCAGCCCTTTGTCTGAATTCAGCATTTCTACTCGGATGGAGTGGATAGCTAAGCGGAATACCACACGCGGGGAAGACAAAGCATATTCGCTGCTGGGCATCTTTGATGTGCACATTCCACTCATTTACGGCGAAGAGGAAAAGAACGCATTCAGACGACTGCGACACGAACTCGGGCGGTTCCTGGAAGAGCTCGCTGGTGCTTCCATTAACGAAAAGGTTTACGACGTGGCCAAGTACGATGATCCCGCCATTCGAGCCCTGCGGGTATACCACTATCCCCGAATCCGCGACAAGGGGCACCAGATTAGGCTACTACGCTTGCTCGGAGGCGGTCTCGGGAATCCTGAAATCACAGGTCAACTCTTCGACGTTGAACTCGACCGGTACGGCATAGTCCGCGAGGTTGGTTACCCCGACGAGTATCAAAGAGGCCGTCCTGTTCAATACGAAGTCTTGTCGGGGTCCTGGGGCACGGATGCCCTGATGTATGGAATCAGGATAATTGGTGTGAACGGCCAGGCGTACAGGCATCGAGTAACACGAGAGCTGGCCTCCGCGCTGAAGTCCCGTCGCCGTTCCGAGGATCGCATCTTATGGCTCGAGGTCATATGCACCAACCAGGAAGATTACGAGGAAAGAAATCGCCAGGTCCAAATGACGGCATCAATATACAACTCTGCCTTCCAGGTTTGCGTTTGGCTGGGCCAGGATAATGGCAACTTCGAGCCAGCTGTCATCTTCATCCAGGAGATCATGCAAATGGGGAGCTTCGACTCGATTTCCAATGATAAAGGTAGCTCCTCCAAAAAACTGTCCTTGCTGCAGTTGATGCAGCGGCCGTGGTTCTCAACACATCGGGCTATTCAAGACATTGCATTGGCGCGACAGGCTACACTCTATTGTGGTTGGGAGGAGTTGTCTTGGGAGCATTTAGCAGTCGCCATCGAGTTTCTTCTCGAAGAGGAAGCAGTGACGCATTGCCAATCCGAAATAACAACTACCCAAGAGGTTTCAAAATATGTTTCTCCAATATCGACGTTTGGTGCCAGCATCTTGGTTCAGGCGACTCCGAACACATTCCACCGAAATGTCGAGGGGACGCACAACCTGCATACGCCCGTCCAGAATATTCCCCGAACCCGCAAAAGCAGAACCAGAAAGAAGAAAGGGAATCCGTCCATGAGGCACTTAGAGGTTGCGCCGTCGGTATATTCCCCCCCGAGACCGCTTCTCAGCCTTGAGCACCTGGTCTCCCGTTTTTCCGCATTCAAGTCACCGCACCCTATGGACGCTATATACTCCTTCCTCGCCATTTCGAAAGATACTTCGCCGCTTGCGGAAGATTTCGAGGTACACGACAATTCCATGGAGGCTTTGATGTCTAAAATTTTTAGCCTTCTTAGGCATAGTCTCCGTGAACTACACTCAGTCGTATAGCGACTTTTGTACAGGTTTTGTTGCCCACTGCGTGGAGCGGGCGAAGAATATGGACGCAGCTCGCGCCTTGGATATTCTCTGCCGCCCGTGGGCACCGCCTGAGCCACCGCCGACTATGTCCTCATACAAAAAGTCAACGCGTTACAAGTACCTAAAGAATCGGATACCACTCGGAAAACGGCGTGGAACCAAGATGAGAAAGATCACCGTGTTTATGCCAAGCGATTCCGAGGACGAAGGGGGGCCTTATAAGGAGGTGGAAGACAATAGGCCTTTGTCCGTGTATTTCAGGGATGCCCCACAACCACCAGAGGATTGGTTGCAACGAATCAACACAGCGTTGTGTAAGGAGCTCACTCCGCCGCCGTCATACGACAGTGAGGACGAGGAGTCATCGGATTTTTATGATGACTCCGAAAGAGATGATGACGACAGCGTGTTGGGTTACGACAGAGCAGAAGAGCGAAGCCTAGCGCTACCATCATGGGTACGCGGTATCGATAAGTCGGCGTTCGCACTCTTTCGTCAACCGGGAATAAACAGCATGATACGAATGGGCCGTACAAACGCAGATCCTGTGGTCGGGCTCCCTGGCGACGGCCACCGGATATATTCCGCTGCGCTGAATAAGGGGTAGACTACACGAAGGTGAAATTCCGAAAGCGGCTAGTGCTAGATCATCATAGTCTCTACGTTCAAGGCTTCATTCTTGATGAGGTCGAGGCAGTGGCTGAACCCGCGGAACTCGGTGATACCGAAGAGCTGGGTGAAACTAGCTGGTTGGAACGATAGAGCTGACGACTATTCGGACCCCCCAGCCGAGTTTTGGCGAACACTTGTGGCAGATCGTGGCAGAGGCAACGGCAAGCCACCATACAACTATGCCACTGCGTGCAAGGAGTCGATGAAGGCATGCATGAGGCAGCTCGAGAGCAGATGTTTTTTGCGCCTCCGGTACGATAGGATTTTGGCCAAGGCAGAAAGTAGACATCAGCGTGACATGTACCAGCAGGAGATTCGGGAGGAACAAGTCGCAATCAACGGTCAGATTGAAGAGTGGCGGAAGCGGTATGAAGATGACTTTATCCGGCGAAAGAGGAAGATGAGGATATCTGGAAGCGGAAGGTCGAAGCCGAACATCGACGCTCGATTCGAGATAAGCTTCTAAAGCGCCCGAGAGAACTGGGGGATGATGTTAATTCCACGGATACCAGAGCGGCGGAAATGGAAAAAAGAAGTGAAGCACAGGAAGAAGCCAAAGGCGATGATTCACGCTTCTGGTACAAACTCCACGGCGGGGCTTACATCTCTGGTATGATGGATGGGGAGGCAATTACAGAGCATATCATGGGGGGGATTCCGGTACGAACTTTTGAGATTCGCTAATATTTTGGTTGTGGCTATGATAGTGTCTAGTGTTAGACCTGGTAAAAAATAAGAGGAGTTCAGCATTTCACACTTTTTACAAGGCGTTTTCAACTGTTGTTACCTCTGGTGATTTGTGTTTTTGTGTGTTTTTTAGTAAGTCGCCAAAGCCGCCTCCATCACTAAGGTCGGAAAGCAGAAGATTTATTCCTCTTGAATCAGGCGCACTCTTATGGGGGGCAGCGACTAACAGGGTTCTAGCTAGGGGAATGAAGATGAGCCTAGCGATGGGCTTGGCCACAACGTCGAAAAGCAAATAACTGGTGAGGAGTGTATCGGCAATATTTAGGTTAAGATTTCGCAAGAGCAGCTTCTAGAGCTCACGTTAGAAGATGTAGACGTGCTCGCTTGAACCTGAAGGCGGGACGACTGCCATCGGAATCAGGCTAAAGCAGGGAGACCTGTCTGCAGTGGTTTATGTGTGGGTCGAAACTCAAGAACTGCGGTTGGCAAGGTCTGACTGGTCCAGGGTTCTCGCGGTGTAATATGCAAAAAACTATTGCTTTGGGTGGGCTAGCGGCCGCCACCGCCAGGCCAGCTGAAATGAGGGGAGACAGGAGAGGTCAGAGCCTCGCCGACTGCCTCCGGCCCCAGACCGTATTTCTTCCCCCACTTAGGAGCTCAAAACTTCACGAGAGACAAACCATCGGTCGTGTCGCTATGGACGAGCCTATGCAAATGAGCGTCATCCGGGACAATGTAAAGGCATAAATCCCTGACTCGCTGTGGAGAGAATACCATCCCAGGACAGACGAAAATCAACCTGGGACTATATTTTGAACACACTAACAGACGCCAGCAGAGCGATTCTCGTGTGAGGGCGGTATTTACATCTGTAGCAGCTCCCATGCAGACATCCTCCACATTATAATACGAATCATCCAAGATGTCCCCGCAACACCATCCCGCACCTCCTTGTCACCAAACTTAAGCAAACCGGCACTAACCCCACAGCCGATACCCAAAAGAAAAAAAGCATCAAAGGGTTTCCTCATACAGTGCTACCTAGTGAACACCTATTTCTACTTCAAATTACACATCGACTTCGCGCCCGCAATCTGGATGCGCTAGCACGGTCGACAACTGACATGGCTCCCCGCGTACTTTAATGAAACTTCGCAGTGCTGGGCGCTTTGGCGGCGCTTGTCGACGGCATTCAGGGGACCCACAGTCGGTCTCGCAACTCGAGTGAGGACCAAGCTGCCATTCGATGTCTCGAACGGACCATTTTTTCCTCTCGTTTTCGTATTCATCCAGATCCCTGAACCAGACAGAAATCTCCTCTAGATCGATCCGACCGCTATGTTTGAACCATTTTCTTATCATGAACCCCCAGCGCGTGGACGTGCTCTCTGGTCCTTCACGATTTTTGCGCAGCTTGAATCGCGTGGGTGCCAAGGCCGGTAGGTGAAGCACCGTCTCAAGGCACGGCACGCCATAACGCGGATTTTCGAGAGAACTGTTTCTAATAACGATGTAATATCGAGTCGGAGCGGTCTCGGGGCATCTGGGTCGCTGTCGAACGGTTGCCGTGTTACGAGCCCTATATCTCTGCCTAGGCTCTAAACGAGCAAGTACCAAGGTCTGGGCTGGGTCGTCGCAAAAGTTGGTGATATCCTCGATTATCCTCTCCCGTGAGCTCAATCGCGAGCGTCTTTCATCCTCTAAAACGGCCGCCTCTAGACTGGCTCTTTGATAGGATTCCGGCGTGTCTGGGGCACGACTGTCTTGACCATTGCTGTTTGACATTGTGATGTTGCCCTATGTTGATATGCTTCGAATGAGAACTGGAGAATGGGAATAGATTTTGGGAAGGAGAAAGCGACAAGTAGCATGGGACGGAAGTGTTCAGGATTTAGGTTATATGCGCCCCCTCTTGCCAAGAGCTTGGCCTCTAGAACTTTCCTATTGGGGAAACGCCAAGATGAAACCATATCCTAATCCGGAATACCACATACTTTCCTGTTACAGATGTTTGGAGATTCCTATTTCGAACAATCTTTAACATATAATTTTTTTGGGACATTTGCCATTTTCGGACATCTTGGCGCTTAAAGATATTTTTCATGAAGTTGAATCTCGCTGTTCTGTGGCAAAGGTCTCATTCCACTGTGGCCCAACCCATTTCCTACAGAAAAACCCTAACCCCGGCCAAAATCCAGTGACATGGACACCGAAGCCCTAATATAGATCTGCGAACTAGTGGAATAAACCCTTTTTTACAGCACTGCAAGACCTACAATGTTGAGTTTCCTAACTTGACTCGAGTGAGTCATGTAGTCCTCTAGTGCTTTTGCCGCTACCAACACCACTCGCACAGTGGCAGCTCCCCCCGCGCCTCCCCTTCAGCCCAGATGTTGAGATTGTGGTGTTTACCTTCACAACTGTGACCGGATTTGTACTCGTTATCGTTACTGGGCGAGTAGGAGCCTATACAGCTAACTGTGTTGCCAAGGGGCGTATATAGCTTACAGATGGTGTAGTCGTTGCCCTTGACGTCGTTACTGTTCTTGTAGCAGTAAACCGTCTCGACGTACAAATAACCGAATGGCTTAGTACCATTCTTAAAGGCCGGGACAAAGCGTATCCACAATCCCGGAAGGTCCTAGGGGACCACGTAGGAGGCGGTTAGCAGCAGGTTCTTACCGACCATGACGCCCGAGCCAGTCCAGATAGGCACATTAAAGTTAGAGTCTCTTCCTGTAAAGACCTTACCGATAGTGCACCATGGCCTCTCCATGTTAGGGTGTTCGGCGTTCTCGACCATGTATAGTACGTAGCTAAGTAAATGTTACGGCCTGCTGCTGGCATACCAGGTGTCAAAAACGCCGCACAGGAGGCCGATCCACCACGAGCATCATTTTCATCTCCAGTCAGTGTTATAAGATATGAACCTGCCAACTAAGTTCTATGTTTAGACTTCCCCTCTTCCTTGCGGTCTTATCACTAATGAGGCGCTCTGAGTTCCTTGTACTTGCTAGATCTCAGGAGACCCTCCCGCCTCCCCCAGGGCTAATGGCTTTCCGCTGCTTGACAGCGCCCAGCAGAAACTCCATCAGCGCGACCCCCACCTCGAGCGCATTGTTATTGTGGATCTGGCTGGTGGGATAAAAGTCGCACGTGTGGTTCCAGTTCGTCCGGCCAAACTCGAGACCGAACGCGTACGTGGGGTTTTTCTTTCCACTGGCCAAGCTGCGGGCGTAGACGTAATCCGCGGTGCTTCCCGACGTCGGGTACATGTGGGCGATCTGCATGGCCGAATACATGGATCCGGTCGCATCGAAGATGCGGCTCGCCATGTTCCCCGCTACTACGGTGAAGACGTCGCGGTCCTTTTCGCTCATGTAGCTCTGGTACGAGAGCGAAGATTCGCGATCAGGAATCATGCCCCGCTTGCCGTCCCAGGAGGAGTTCGCCCAGTTCTGGTCAGGATCGGCGATCTGATTGGAATCGTCGCCGAACGGGTAGAGCACGACGCCCGCGTTGGAGTGTATGTCGACGAACCACCCCAAGTTCGGGAACGCCTCCTCGACCGCCCATCGGATGTCCTGCGTCTCGGGCTCGGAAAACGCGGCCGTGCCGGCGAACGAGTCGTCGGCGGGGTTCATAGAGGCTGCTTTGATACCGGGCGCAAAGTGCCTGGGGAAATCCCATAGGAAGTCGAAGTTGCGGTTGAGGTCGACGCCGATGGTGCTGGGGTCGCTGCTGTTTGCCGAGGCCGGGTTGCGATTCTTACGCCAGCACTTGTTGGTTGCGAGATCATAGTGGAGCCCGTCGGGGTTGACGGTCGGGAAGAAGACGATGGCGAGGCCGAGCACGGCCTGGACGTCGGCGTATGTGTACGAGACGCCGCCGTACCTGAGACCTGTCATTTCCCGCTGCGCCCATAGCAGATCCGACATGAAATAGAGGACGTGATCTGGCCCGCCGCGCTCCCTAGCGTGGATCCCGGACTCGATGTATGCCGTGACCTTGTCGTTGCTGAAATTTCCTGCCTTGGCGCCGACGATGGTTCTGTTCTCGTACGTTTTGGTGGGGAATTGGACCATCTCGATGCCGAACTCGTGCGACAACCCGGTGAGCGCCGAGTTGATCTCGTCGAGGTTGAGGATGCTTGGAACCGTCGAGTTGCTCGGCTGCGTGCCGAGCCCCCGAGGAGCCTTGGTACCGCCATTGAACCGATCGCCTTGGCCAACAGGTAACGAGAAGTTCCGAGGAGGGTCCCTCTCTTGGCGACCCATGAGTTTATTATTAGCTTGCTTCAAGCCGTCTGCCCAGTGGCCGCCTCGTCGCTCAACCTCAAGGAGACACGATAAAGCCGCGTAGGCGTAGTAGTACAGAAGAAGGATGCGTTTCATTTTGGGCGGGATTGTCAACGTTGGAAGTTTCCAAGATGGGTTCTATCTAGGCTGCCGCCAGAGGCCAATCGGGGTTCATCGCCATCCTTTTTATCATGGCGCTCCAAGTTGCGAATCCCCCATGACGTGCCGTTGCGATTCCTTGTCAACCTCGGGATCTGCCAGCGCCGCACGGCGAAGGACTTATCGATGGTGGCTTGTGCGGCCCTGCACTTTCGGCCGCCTCATTCACCCAGCCAAAACCACAACGGTTACACACACCAATAGACACTATCTAACCGACGCCCGAACGGTAAGCTTGGTCGCTATATGATCAGGTTTATCCATATTTCGACCACGTTGCGAGGATCCATTGATTGTGCCGTGCCGTCCAGGGCATGTTGGCCCAGGGCAAGGATAAAGCTGGGAGGGGCGAAAAATACAAATGAGACCATGAATAGAATGACCATGCGATGATAGAAGTACGGTAACCAACTGTAAGTTAATAATAAAACTGACGAATAGACTGTGCTCGAGAGAGCTATGAAGTCTAGCCTTCACGTCTACATGCCGCTAGACTAGGACATGTGGACAATACTTGACCGCTCACGCTGCTGTCAAAGATAGCGGTAAATAACCTTGATGAATCAACTCGGCAACCTAAAGAGCCCTAGGAATAGAGCCCCATTAGGATAGGAGTGGCCAACCTGCTGGACCACCGTCCCGCCCTGCTGCCTGGCGACATCCCCGATTTCTGGCACTGCCAGCGCGCCAAGGAGTCTCAGCCACCAGAGTAATAACGGCTGAATCCAACCAATCGGTTTATGAGAGAAAGTGGTCTGGCCGCAAGCCCAGAACCACAAGATAGAATACACAAGCAATGCAATCAAGCCGTTGCAACCCTCTTCGCGAACACTCTTTTTAACCCACAGCTCGGGAAAACGAGGTACAACATCCCGAGATTTTGTAGGCTGCGAAAAGAGCGCGATTGACCGAGACCGACCCTCAGCATCTTGAGCCGAGGACGAGATCCCACAAAACACTTATCCATCCGATCATTGGCCCTTCTTAGCGTTTTGTGGCGGAAGCGGTTCCATTGGAGATGGGTGATAAAAGCACTTTCCATATGTAGCCAAGCTGAAAGCAGCCCAGTTCGTATGTGGGTAGATGCTCACTTCAGTTTGAGCATATTGTGCTTGCATATACAAATCTTCAAAGTCGAGAGTAGCCAGATCGCCGGGTTTGGCGATGAGCTAGAGAGAACTTTCTTTGCTTACGGCGTCTGCTGAGTTGACAGAGGTTGGGATTTGAATAAGTGGGGGGACAGAGTCTGAAGCTGATCAAGGACGTATGCAATTTCGGAAAGGACTTCTTCCCCTAAGCACGTTATAACGAACTAGTAAGAACCTCCCCTACCCCCTCTCCCCCTCGGTGACGTATTCACTGAGGCAGCCCTACGCCCTGGACCCGCAGCAGTGGTAGACAACCAACTTGGGTAGTGACGAAGGGCGAATCTGGGACCCGGGCTGGGAAGAGACGGATAGAGGCACGGGGTTTGGGATCATCAGCGGTAGGTGGATAGTTCCGGATTCATAGGCAACGGGACCCAGGCTCTTCAGCGTTCCTGAATGCAAGTGTGCTGCCCTGACTGTAACAAACAGGCGCAGACAGAGAGCTCCATAACCGCATCGGTTATAACCCTCAAGAGGATTCCATTGGTATCTACAGCAATCCAAACCAAAATCCGTGCTAAAACACGCGTCCGCTCGGGCACCGTCGTGTTGGCGGAGTCGCGTGTGCACAGGGTTCAAGCAGCCATGATATTGAGGTAAGCAGTGCACGTGGTCTGAAGCTGGTTGCTGTGTCTGCCTACCTCGTGCAGATACGATCAAGAGGAGCTTCGAGTATGAACTTGTTATTGTTAGCTCCTTGGGGGTTTCTGGGGGTTTGTAATTATAGAAAAGCTGACTGTGCCCTGAGGCTTCCGTAGAGCACGAGAATCCTTAGCCTGTCTTTTCCCTGGGCGAGCAACTCAGAGTCGACCATCTTCGCCACAGTAGCTTGTTCAAGTTTCGCAATCCAACCCGAGTCGGAAATGCGCTCGTCCAGCAAGAACGGGCGGTACTGTTTGCGCACAAACGGGTCGTCATTATAGGGGTGGATAGCGAAAGAACGAAACTAGTAGTTGGGATCGAAGTCTGGTCGCACACGCTCCCTCATTGCCTCGGTGCTGTTGAGATCTCCCATGGTTAGCCTAGCGCAAATAATTAGATGTAACAGGTGCCCTGGTTGAAGGAGGGCCCTGAGCGGGGGTGCATCCGGCAGGCGCGGCTGGCTTCGGGCCGGCGCCACCAGCCGTTCAGCGATGTTTCCGGCCGTAGGCCTTTAAACACCTGAATAAAGGTTGAAGCTCAGAGACTTCCGGAAACGGAATTCGCAATTTAGAATAAATAGGTTAGTGACCGCTCCTTTAGCAAAAGGAGAGCCACGTTCCAATTGAACTTTACACACACCACTTATCTCAGCAAGCTCAGCCCCTTGGTTTGTACCCCCCCTGTAAGCCACTACCAAGCCACCAACCCACCAATCAGAACCCCCACCATTCAGCACAAACCAAGGGTCTGAGGGCCACTGGGGTGAAATCAGTCTTGCTGTTATTAAGTACAGCCCCCTATATTCAAAGCCGTGCATCCAGCTAACCACCTAACCAAAATTTATAAACAGGGTATTTTTAAATAGCCCTGCTTCACAGCTATAAAATAAACATTTTGTTTCATTTTACTACGTAATTACAGGTTTTAAAATAATGGTGTTAGTATATATTCTATTATTTAGTAATAATATTAAATAAAATTAAGTAAACAAATATTATTACGCAATAGGCCTTAAAGTCTAAAATATTATAGTGTCTTTTTTTATAAAGTGCACAGGCTAGGTGGCACATTTATATCGGTGTGAATAAATATAGAGCTTTATTTATTATTATTACTATAAAAGTTTTAATTTAATCAATAATAAAAATCTAAAATAAATACTACTATATAAGCCTTCTTAAAGTAGTTTAATAATATTACTTTGGCTTTATTATCTTATCGATAAGGTTGTGAAAAAGGGGAGTGTTAATAGCTATTATAATATAAATACGCTATTTTAATATATATTAAGCTTTTATCAATAAGATAATTAAAAATAGATACTACCATTAAAACCAAAATTACGTAACAGCTATAGCAGTATGTTTTTTATATAGTTATCTTAGTAATAACGTTATAATATATAGCAAAGTAGAAAGAACAAGTTGAGATTTTTATTACAACCTGCACCCGACACAGGCCTCGAGAGGACTGGCGCAGGTTAAGACAGAACATATGGCAGGACGCCAACAGGTAAGGGGCGTTCCGAAGACGGCTTATTAAGCTAGCACTCCTAGACGGGGGTTTAATGTTACTATAGGTCGCTGTCACTATAATGCACAGAGGTAAGTCTGAACAGTAAGACATAAATGAACAATTAAATACTAGCGTGAGTAACTAGAGTCCCTCATAGTAGTTATGGGCATAACCATAACTATTTATACCAACCAGCCAGAGGTACCTTATACCTTACTTAATAGCTTATTACTTAGTAAGGAGCTAAGTAACTTACTACTAAGCACCTCTTACTTAATAATCTCACGGATACTTAATAAGTAAGCACCTTTATTAAAACTAAGCAGATATTAATTAATTGTAAGGGCTTTAAGTCTTTACACCCTTAGCTTAATATATAATACCGTACGTACTATCTTCCTACACTGTTCCTTATACAGGGGATCCGTCAGGCCACTCTAACCTAAGTAACAGCTTACAGGGTTATTACACAATTCCCCCTCTTTAACATTCTTTTCCCATAAAGAATCTTAGTAAAAGCGTTCCTTCCTTCTTAACATAACTATACTTACTAACCGTATATAAAAGCGCACTTTAAAAAACAGCACCTCTTATTACTATAACCTTATAAACTTCACTTTAACTTTTAAATCGTAAATGTCACCTTATAATCGTTATTCTTTAAAATCACTTTCCTATCTTATTACTATATAATCAGACAGTTACTTTAAATATTTACTAATAAGAGCTTCGTTTTTATATAACATGTTTAACTATAATGACGTTTTCCTTTAACGGCTTCTTTTTAAGAAGTGCCGTCTTAACACTAAGCATAACGTTATTACGTAAAACTTAAAGCTGAAAACTTAAAAGCTTTATAAAACCACTACTTATCTTAAATAGATTAAAATCTAACACTGTAGGATAGAAGAGCAAGTTTTTTCTACGTTTAACTAAAAGGCAGAGATTCTTCGTTTTTAGGAGTAGGAGGAGACCTGTTTAGCTGCTCCTCTTAAGGCTAGTAAGTCCTTTAATTAAGGAGGTTTTTTAACAGGGACACCTGCTGGTTCTTTCTCTAGGGGGTTACCTTAGCTGATAACCTCTTCTTAACTTAGTTTATAATTCTTTCAGTAAGGGTTTATGGGTTTAAGTCCTATAAGGGTCTTTTATCACTTTAAACCCTTACTCTTTAGGGTTAAAAGGTCTAAATCAATCTTTTATTTGTTTTTCTTTTACTAACTTTCTTCCTTTAACAACACTCGTTTTCATATAGAGTTTTTTTTATTAGGGACTCTAAAGGCCTGGCCTCCTTACTAGGTCTAAGGTCCTTATAACCCTAATTAAGGGTTTTAACAAATGTCCTTTTATACCTATTAAGGAGTTTCCTGCCGCTTCTTAAGCTCTAAGTCCCATATAATCTTACTTTTTAGTATAATAATTTAAATATCAGATCTTATCTTATTTTTAATTCTTATCGTTAGTTTTAATTAGTCTGGATTTTTTCAGTAAAACTCTGTAATTAAGTCTAGGCATTTAAGATTTTTAACTAGTTCCTACAAGTTACTTTTAAAGCCGTAATCTAACCACTTAATAAGATATTCAAACGTGTTCTTTCCCTCTTATAAATCTATAACTTCCTTAACGTCGTATTCGTCCTTGTCAGTGTTGATCTTAATCTTCTTCTCTAAAGGAACTCCTTTTAAGGCAGGTTTTAAAAATGAGACGTAAAAGACCTTAATCCACACCTTTATACTAATAGGTAAGTCTAATTTATAATTAAAAGTAGCGACCTTTTTTTTAATTTAAAATAATCTATACCTTTTAAAATTAAACTTCTTACTAAGTCGTTTTAAATATAGGTTTTATAAAAAAAGGTAAACGTAATCCCCCTTTTAAAAAGTCAGTCCCTTAACTTGTTCACTATTATAGTAAAGTCTTTTCTTAAACATTAATTACTTAATTTAATATTTATTAATAAACTTTTTCATTTATTTACATGTAAACTTAAGTTTAGCTTACAGGTAGTTATGTAACTCCTACATCTAGTCTGTGTGGATTACAGCTTAGGGGGCATTAATAGGCAGGCTTTAACGGAGCTTAGGCTCCTTACTATAATTAGTAAAGAACGGTAATACACTTATTAATTTAATTAGCATTATATTATAAGTTATTTATATTATTAGTAATAACTTAAACTAATTATTTTATTTAAAGTTAATATAAGCTTAAAGGTACGTTATAAGTATTTAGTTAACTTACTTTATCTAGCTATCTATCTATAAGTAAAATGTTATGAAAAGCTTACTCTTTACACCTATTCTTTATATTAATCCTTATTAAAATTTTAACATAATTAGCTTATCTTAATCTGTAACGATATTATTTAGCTAAAGGTGTTATAAAATTACCTTTTTCTTAAAAACATAAGTAAGTTATTCCATTATTATATCCTTTACAGTTAATAGGAAATAGGCCTATTTTATTAATCTGTTAACCACTATAAGGATCTAATTATAAGTAACTCCTATAACAGGGTCCCTAAACTTTAAAATCCTAATAATAAAGTTAAGTAAGATTAAACTCTATAGCGCTTATAGTATAAAAAGTGGTTTAAGAAGCTTATAAGGCTTATAACACCGATTCTACTTACAGTGGCAGATATTATAGTTATTAACCACTTTTTTAACTAGCTTCTTCATTCCCAAGAAGGCGTACGCTTACTAGGCCTATATAAGGGTTTTAGCCCAGTTTATATATCCTTTAAGTTAAGACTTATAAACCTACTAGACATACTCCTTTTATTTATCTAAGTTATAAATATACAGTTTCTCTTAATACTAAAGCCTTACTTTTAGTTTAAATATACCGTTTACACCTTTTAACAGCTATTCCAGTTAATAACCAGTTTTATTATAATTTAAATACTTTAAGCACTCCTTATTATAATCTTATATATACCTTAAAAAGTCTCTTAAAGGGTATTTATACTTACAGGTTCCTTCCACTAACCTTTTTACTTAAAAGTCCTATTATTAATAATAAATGTTATATTCTGTTTATAAGTTTATACAGACATTAATAATTTATTTTAATATCTAGTTATCTAACACTTATAATATATGTTTTAACGTGCCGTTCTTTACTTTATTAAATATAATAACGGGGATTAGGACTAGATTAGCATCCTTATAGTCCTACCTTTAATTAAAAGTATTAGCTCGCCTATTATCTTTTCCTTTAATATAATAAATCTAAAAGTGGAATAAGGTTATTAATTCTACCTATTATGCTTACTGTAAGCTAAGTTCCTTTATTAAGAAGTATTAAAGGTTATTATAATCTAAAAAAACCTAAACCAGTTCTTTTATACCACTTAGATACAGTGCCTATTTAGTAAAGTATTAAATAATTACCATCAGTTTCTTATTATAAATTAGATATTATAAAGTTAAGCTATAAATTCCTTTTAATAAAAAGGTAACTAAGTGGCGTTTCCCATCATCTTAGACTTAACTAAGTTCTCTACTAATTATAAATTCTAAGGAGTCTATCTTAACTTAAAAAGGCTTTAAAAAATCAGGAAGGGTTAGGACTGGTACTGTAATAAAGGTGTGCTTAAGGTCTTTAAACACCTTTTATTATCTATTAGTTTATTTAAACGGTTTACCCTCTCCTGTAAGCTTATATAATGGTTTTATAATCTTTATAAAATACCTAATAAAGTACTAATAAAAGTTTATAAAGCTAATAAAGGCTTTTAACTCTTTTTAATTCTTTAAAGTAAGCTAGTCCTTAACTGCTTTTATCTTCTCCAGTTACATTTTAAGCTTTCTAAAGGTTACCTTAAACCTTAAATAGTTCAGTTCCTAAACGTAAAAGTGGCTCTTCTCTAGGTTTATTATTAGCTTTACTTTTTTAAAAGCTATTAAAACCTGTCACATATACTTTTAATATTCTTTTAAAGTTTTAAAATAAACTAAAACGTCATCTAAATACATAAAGATAAACTTATTAAAAAAGGGGCGGAGAATATTATTAATAAGGCCTTAAAAAGTTATAGGGGCGTTTATTAATCCTATTAACATAATATAATACTAGTAATACCCGTTACGAGTTTGAAAGGCTGTCTTATACTTATCCTTTTCCTTCACTTTAACGTAATTAAACCTTATAGGGAAGTTAAAGCTAGAGAACTAATTTACTTTAATAATCCACTCTCACATTTCTGTAATAAATAATAATAGGTAGCGATTCTTAATTATATCCTCGTTTAATATTTAGTAATTAACAATTATATATAGCTTACCGTCTCCCTTTTTTAAAACAAACAGCACTAAATACCTTACCGGGGACTAAGACTCTATAATAAACCTATTCTTTAAATTCTTATTAATATACTCCCTTAAGGCCTTAACTTATTAAGGGTTTAAGTAATAAGGCTAGAAGCTGTAAAGCTTTACTCTTAGCTTTAACTTAATTTTATAATCTTATAACTTATAATCTAATAATTACAGTATCTTTTTTTAAAACAGGGTAAACTTCCTATATTCCACTAATACCTTAAATAAGTTAACTTTTTCACTTATCTATAAATCAGCTTTTAACTTCTTTCCACCTTTTAAATCGTCATTTAAATAATACAGTAGACCTTCTAATCCTTTAACTATCTTAGTAAACTTAACCTAAACTATATTTAATTCTAAGGGTTTAACGTGCTTTTAAATACTTTATACATCTTTAAAACAGTTTAATATCTTCTTTAAATAGTAATTACAGCTAGGGGATTTACTAAAGGTAAGGTAGCTACTCCTCTAGTCTATTACAGGATTATACTTTTCCAGCTAAAGTAAACCTAAGATTATATTATACCTTATAATTAATGTAACGTTAAAGTCCACTTATTATTTATCCCTATCTACTTTAATTAAAAGTAATAAGTGGTAAGTAACTTTACTATTATTATACTAATATAAGCCTCCTTCTCTATTCTAAATTAGAATTACCTCTTTATACTCTTAATTAAGGAGTTTCCTTCAGTTAACTAATAAAGGGTGCATTAAGTTAAAAGCACTTCCACTATTAATCACTACTCTTACCCTAAATAACCTCCCTCTTTTATCTATTATATTAACACTAACAGAATAATACTTATACTCCTTTAACATTTAAGTTATAATAATTATCTATCTTTAAAGTCTTATCCAGCCTAACCTTTAAATACCTCTCCTTCTTCTTAAGGTTTTTACTAACTAGTAAACTATTAGTTTCTAGCCCTTTTAAAGGGCCTGTAACCTTTTCTTAATTCCTTTTAAAAAAACAGGCAGCTTTAATAAACCTAGCAGTTAACCTTTCCTAAGTTCTTACACTTTAACGTCCAGTTAACTTTAAATAGTTTAATATTTTTAAAATCCTTAATAAGTCGATAATATACTTTATAAGACTAAATTGTAATAATATCCTTTTATTCTTAAATCCACTAATAATCTTCTCACTTCTACTATTCTCTAACTTTTCCATTAAGGTGTAATAAGCACGTTATAACCAGGCAATTATTAAATACCCCTCCTTATTAACATATAATAAAAGCTTAATTAACCACAGTAACCTTCCACTTATTACTAAACTCTCTTATTAGGGAGTAAAAGACTTAATAGTAAGTTAGTTCTAACTCTACCCTTATAACAGTATAATCCCGTTTCTATACACTAAGGAAATAATTATAAAGGGCCTTAAACCCATTATATTAATTAAAAGTGTAGTTATTATACACGTAATTAATCTATAATATATCCTTATAATTAGGATAATTAATATTAACTACAGGTGTTACAGTTATAAAGTATAGAATAGGAAGGGTAACGTTTTATTTCTTCTCTTCTTCCACTTACCTTTAGGTTTATTATTTCTCTTAAACCTTTTCCTAAAACTTAAATAGTAACAGCCTAACTTATTCTTCTATAAAATAACCTTCCTTAACAAATCAGTACTTAAACTAATTAGTAAAGTAAACTCTATTATAAAGTTATAACTTAATTTCCACTACTTTATCTTTAAACGTTATAATAAAACCCTTAACTTATAAATCCTCCACTTTATCTACCAGCTCTTAATATTTTTCCTTTAACTCCTAAACCCTTTATTAATATACTTACTTTATACCTTCTTAAAGGACCCTTAAGGTACTAGTCTAAAGTACACTAACTTTAATATAGGGTAGTTATCTAAGCTGTCCTTCTTCTAAAAAGGTAAAGGTGTTAATCTACTTAACATATTTAAAATATTTAAGAGTCTTAAAGGGTATTATTAAGAAGAACTTCTATTTCTCCAGTTTAATTCTCTCAGCTTATTCTCTTTCACCTTCTAAGGTTTACTTTACCATTTAAGTGGCTTAAAAGGCTAGTTCTTCAACTCCCTTTACTATCCTAATAATTTCTAAATTAAAGTCCTTCTTAAACTTCCTTAATTCCTAGGCTTATAAGGTAAGGTTTTTAAAGCTTACCACAGCTAACTAGAACATCTCTTCCTAAAGTTAATCTTCTATAACCTACACCTTTAGTAGTTTTAAGTTTCCACCTTAAAGTTAATCTTTTACAACCTACACCTTTATAACTAACTCTTTTAAAACACCCTTAAAGACTAAGTATACCACGTCTTAAAGTTCTTTCTCTTCTTCCTCATCTCTTAAGTTACACTTATCTATCTAAGTATAATCTTCTTCGTTACTTACTATCCTGACGTGGACGTCTCCTAAGTTAAACTTAATATACTTTCCTCCTTCTAAAATAGGTTTCTAACTAACTTACTTTAATAACAGACATTATTATATTATATATCCTTTCTTATTACAGTTAAAACACTAAACCTGTAACAAATCCTTAGGCTGCTTTTATTATTATTATCGTTAAGGCTTATTACAGTTAGGTCGATTTTAACAGTTTACTATATTAATATCCATTAATCTAGGATAATAACTTATCGCAGTCGACTAGTTCCCCTTCTTTAATTTACTTAATTAATAAAGGGTCCGTTCCTTTTAGTAACTCTTCTAATAATAATAATTATAATACTAGTTATCAGCCTTAATAATTATCTTAACTAACTCCTAAAAGCGATCTGGCTAATCTTCCCAGTAAAGATCTCTAGTAACGTACTCCTTTAATCCACTCCAGAACAGCATTACTAGGGTCTTTTAACTAAGCTTAATTTTTACTACTTCTAGTTTAAAGCGTATAGAGAACTTAAGGATTAAGGACGTCTGCTTTAAAGTTATAAAGTGTTACTTAACCCACTTAAGGGCGTCTAGTTCTTTAAACTTAGTTTAAAGTTAATTAATAAAAACGTTAAAGTCGTTAAAAAGGGCCTATATCTTAAGGGCTTCCTTTTATACTCTGTTTACAGAGAGGTTATTAATTATCTTTACATAAGGTTTATACCAGTAAGCAGTTACTTTATCTAATAAAGCTCCAGTAAACCTAACCTTCCCTTCCTCTTTAAAGAACTACTTATCGTAATAAGTGATATAACTTTAAAGCTGGGTTATCTAGGACTCCAGTTACGTAAAGTCTCCTTTAAAGCGCAATAATAGGGGGAGCTTCACTCATTTCTTTTACAAGCCTTTAAGGTTATTATTCTCCAGCTTAACAGTGTTAAGTTAAGCTTAGAGTTTTTCAATAAGGCTAATACGGCTCTTAATATCTCCAGGGAAGGCTTTATTAAGTTCCTTAACCAGTCCTTATTAGTTAAGGTTTAAATCTTTAAGGTATATAGCTAATTTATTAATAATAAGGAGCTAAGGTTAGGCTTACACCTCCTTAATCTCCTTTCCTTTTCCAGAGGTCGACATATTAGTGGGAAAAAGGTGGTATCTAAGAGTTTAACAAACAGCGTTTAAAACTGTAACGCTAATATCGTATTATAACTTACATTTAACACAGGCCTTAAAAGGACTGGTGCAGGTTAAGACAGAACGTATAACAAGACGTTAACAGGTAAGGGGCGTTCTAAAGACGGCTTATTAAACTAACACTCCTAAACAGGGGTTTAATATCACTGTAGGTCGCTGTCACTATAATGTATAAAGGTGAGTCTGAACAGTAGGACATAAATGAATAATTAAATATTAGTGTAAGGAACCAGAGTCCCTCACGGTAATTATGGGTATAACTATAACTATCTATACTAACCAGCCAGAGGTACCTCGTACCTTACTTAGTGGCTTATTACTTAGTGAGGAGCTGAGCAACCTGCTACTAAGCACCTTTTACTCAGTGGTCTTACAGATGCTTAGTGGGTGAGCACCTTTACCAAGACTGAGCAGATGCTGGTTAGTTATAGGGGCTTCGGGTCTTTGCACCCCTGGCCCAGTGCGCAGTACCGTACGTACTGTCTTCCTGCACTGTTCCTTGTGCGGGGGATCCGTCGGGCCGCTCCGGCCCAAGTGACGGCCTGCAGGGTCGTCACAATTTTTCCTTCTTTTTTTTCTATTAAAAAAAGGAGTTATCAAAAAAAGAAAAACGTGCTAAGTTAGATTTTATAAAGTTCTAACTTAGTATATGCTTCTTTTCGGGATAGAAATTTTGTTGGTTAAAATCGTTCTGGACGTCCTTGACAGAACTACAGAGAGGAAGGAACACAAGAAACACAACTACATCTACTGTCTCAGGTCTGGGATAACATGGCAAAGCGGACAGCATGGTGGCCAAGAGTGAGTGCGAGGCAGCGGAAAGAGAAGCGATCCAAGTTGCGACTTGGTGAGCTTATAGCGTATTGATAGATAATTTATTTTGTGGCTGTGCAGCCATGCAAACTCAAAGGGAAAAAACATTGAATTCACCTAGGTATCTTTCGACGCCAGAGATTTTGGCGGTTTTGCTCATCAAGAACAACTGGCGCAACACGTGGCACCTCCAACCGGCATCGTCACCTCCAACAGCATTGCTACCAAAGTTGTTTGATTGGTTACTAGCAGAGCACCAACCCCCGCGGCTTTTTTTGCAGACGCCTTTTTTTGCAACGAGGTTTCACAGGCACAAGTGCCAGGTGACTCCGCACCCCACTTTGGTGAGGTGGTTCGCAGGAAGCCTTGTGTCCGATTTGGGAACACCGCAACATGGTGAGGGGAAACGACGACACGAACGATCTCCCGACCGCACCCCTTCATCGGCACATCAACCAGCTGCCAGAACTTGGCGCTAAACATCAGCGCCAGGGTTTTTGGGATGGATAACCTCTTGTCGCCCGGGTCGCAGGACACGCTGAACCCGTTGTGGTTGTCGGCGTGGGCAGAATGGTCGCTGCCTAACGGTGGTGCTGTCGACGGCCTGAGCACGCCCTCACCAGCCGAAAGGACGTCGACGCCCATCAAGTCTGTCGATCGGGATACTGAGGCGGTAACCCGACCACTCGCTGCACCTAGGGCAATCTTTTCTCGCCTTCCCAGGATATCCTCGGACTGCGATCTTGAAGGCGACCCGCTATTGAAAAGGAACTATTCATACCATGAAGAGATGCGGGAAGAGTTTGAGAAGTCCTTCAGAGACGGGCCGCCCCCTTCCTCTCGACGGACGAGACATCTGTCGCACCATGGATACTTCCGTAGGCAGATCCTGAGCGGGGCCGACGTGTTCATTCCGCTTGATCCCGAGGCAACTGGTAGTGTGGGTACGAGTAACGTGGGTGAAGCTTTCGTTGATAAGGCTGGTGCGTCGATATATGATGCGTATCTTTTGCGGGTTGATATTGCGAAGAATGTTAATTCGTTTCATCGGCATCAGGTATGTTGGCCTTGGTTTCATTCAGCATTGCGGCTGTCCCGGGTTGGTGTCTGCCTGGTGACGGCTGCACAGGATCATGAATGAAAGAGAAAAGAGAGACTAACCCCCCCGCACCAGATCATCGCCCACCCTGACTCAAAAACATACACCCTCTTCACCAGAGAAGGAAGCGTCGGTCAGCCTGGGACAGTGCGCGAAAAACGATCCGCGAGCCTCAACACTCTCAAAACCAGATTCCAAACAATCTTCCGCCAAAAGACGGGCGTAAAGTGGAACCAGAGATACGAGCGGCGTTCCGAGTTCAGCCAGAAACACTGCTTTGTCGAACTCGATTACAGGGACCGCCGCACCGCGGCCTCGCTACCATCAGACGAAAGCCATCGACGCTACGATACCGTCGACTCACGCATGCCCGAGGATGTCAAAGGTTTGCTCGAAGTCATGCTTTACTACGGGAGCGGACCGAACCAGCAAGACTCCGCGAAGGAAGAAGAACTCAAGACGGGGACTACTCGGTCCGCATTCACCGCCCCTTACGAACACCTCAGCCGGTGGACCTGCTTCCTAGGCTTCAAAGCCCTCCAGCAGATCTACCAATACCTAAAATCCGAACGTCAAATCCGCTGGAAGGCCCTCGTTTCCGCCACATCCCGCTACCGAAGCTACATCCCGCTCTACACCCGCCACGGTCCCACCCCGGTCATCTCCAGCTACCACGCCCTCTTCCTCGAGCTCAGGTTCCTCTATCACTTCTTCCCCCGCGCCGAGCTCGCAATCATGCTCGCCGAAGTCCACACGCACGCCTCCTTCCAGCACAGCCAGTACGGAACCCTCTCCCAGCCCATGTACCGCGCCTACAGCTCGCTACGGCACGGTTTCCGCCGACTCGAACCAAACCCCCTGACGTCTGAGTTCCGCGAGCTGAAGGAGTACCTACTGAACTCGTGCCATCGTACACACGGCCTGCGCTTCGAGCTCCAGGAGATCTACAGCGTCTTCATCAAGTCCAAGCTACCAAATCCGTATCGCGACTGGATTGATATCTTCGCGGGACTCACCAGCCTAGGCGCAGAGGTTGATGAGGAAAGGCTGCTCCTCTGGCACGGGACACCGCTCGACTCACTCCTCGGGATCCTAGACCTCGGACTGCAGATTCGACGCAAGGGGGCGTCCTGGACAGGGACCATGTTTGGCAACGGGATCTATTTTGCGGATGCGTCGAGCAAGTCAGCGACGTTTTGCAAGCATCGGGTGTGGGATGGGGAGGCGGTGCTGTTGTTGTGTGAGGTTGATGTGGGGAAGCGGAGGATTCGGAGTCAGGGGAGCATGCAGAAGGGGCATGAGGTGATTGAGGCGTCGTATGGGCATTCGAGGTGCATCGAGGGGCTGGGGAGGAGCGGGCCGGCGAGGTGGAAGGAGGTTGGGTGGGAGATGGGGGGGGAGCCGGGGGGTACTATGGGGGTTGTGAAGATGGTGAGTACCTGGATTTTTTGGCTGTTTGCTGTTGATTGTTGTGAGAATTCGAGTGTGTTTGCTAACTAATGGTGATAAACAGCCTGATACATCGGTGCCGTATACGGATACGTACTCGGGGGGGATCTTAGGGTTTAATGAGTATGTTATTTACGACCCGTCACACGTGCTAATACGGTATGTATTTCGCATAAAGATTAAGGGGTAGAAGTAGGGTAATAGAGAGGGGTTTATAAGGTGAATGCCCATATTTACAGCGGAGAGTGTTGTGGGGCGCTTAGCCTGAGCGGTCCGCTGTATCGCGCTGTGTCTGTGACAGAAGACAACGATTTGCCTGTGTATCAGATCAGCTTTTCCGTAGGTCTGTGGTAGTCTCCATGGCAGGAAACATGAAGGCTCTGACGGGATCCACGATAACTACCTGGATCTTTTGCCTTCAACGCCGGATGCGGGGCTCCAGGACGCGTCGCAAGCATACTCAATACAAACGACTTTGTCGGGCAACGAACAAGATAATATAGTATCGTAATAGCGTTTGGTGAGAAGGAGGGATATAGAGGTCAACTTGTTCAACCCGTAATCTTTTAACGATGGTGATGTCCATGGCACCGGGTTTGTTCCGGAATTAGGGCTTATAAGTTTACGCCAAGGGCAGCTCTGGATCACACCAACGATCTCCTGGTGTATGGCAAGACGCGAAAAAAAAAAGGCGCTCTCAAGACTGTTTGCTCAAGCTGGCACGCTCAGGCACGGTTCAGTCAGCCAAGGTAGGTTGTACACAACTTGGTCTTTAAAGGGACTAGATCTGAACGTTTCATTTACCGTACTTCTTCCTTCTTTGTAACGCCTTGAGTGTCTCACTTTCTTCTGTCAATAGCACAATTTGCTCGCTTTCCTCCGCCCTCGCATCTGGCAACGACCCACAGTAAACCCTGCTTGTCTTTATCGTTCTCACGATACGCATCGATTCTCCGTCCCCCAGATCGTGGCGGCGTGTCAGCTGTCCGAGGTCCTCGGGCCGATGGTCTGCCGCCACCTCGAGGCTCTGGTCGACGTCGTCGTCGACGGATCGGACGTGTGCGCTGCTCTTGGAGACCATATCGATCTCGGGAAACGCCGAGGTTGGGGCTGCAGGTTTTTGACCACCCCATCCACGCTAAAAAACTAACGCAGTACAAGACAGTGGGGAACGCCAGCCACGCAAACACCCACACGGTCCACCCGTCCGGGCCTTTCTCCATATCCACCAATGTCGCCATTCAAGCCTCACCCACGCCGACGGTCCGAATATCTATCGCCATCCACCAGGCCGCATACGAATCGCAAGTGGATCTCATGCTTCTGGAGATACTTGTCATGACTTAGCAACAGATCGGCAAAATCTCAATCAATCGGCGTGCTTCATCGCTCGCAGAGCTTCATATCTGTTGTCTGCGACGTGAGTACGAATGAGCCAACAGGGAGGGAACCCCTGCACTTATTAGCGTGTTTTTGTCAGCACCCTTCGACCGTGCCCTTGTGTCAATCGAGGATGCGTCACCTGATGATGATGAATGATGATGGTGAGCTGGAGAACGGAAGCTGCATGATGGATGATTGTGCGGGTTTTCCCATCCTCTTTCCGCATGACCTTTCTTCTGTCTGCAAAGCATGAAACCACGTTGGAGTGGGCGAGCAGCGAATGGGGCAGCACTCTTCTGCGCTTCCGCACTTTTCACTGCTCTCTGGCGAGTGGACTCAGACGCTCCGGAAGCAACCAATCAAAGGAGGTGCCGCTGCGCCGGAACCACGATGTGACAGATGACCGTTGCCCGGTGTGATTGAAAGCGCCACCACCGTGTCCACGTCAGAGGTCGCGAGAGCCCCTGCCCACGACATTTTTTGTCGATACCCCGCACTTGACGCGTCTTTAGGCAGAACCCACACCATCAAAAGATGGACTTGGACGACAGCGACGGGCCTCGGCGTGCACTGCCGGATGGCGTCGAAGAGAATGATCTCGAAGAGGAAATTCGTCTATTTTTGCGGCGCTCGCTGGAGGACCTAGCGTCTGAAAAGAAGCGCGTGCTGCGGGTGGCCTGCGAACAAGAGCTGAAGCCGCTCGAGACGGCAGCGAAGGCGGCCGGAGAAGGAGCGCAGCATCTTCGACACACGGCGCAGGAGATGCGAGAGGCGCTGCAAGAAATCGAGCGGAAGCTGCAAGATCACGATCGCCAACATGCCGCCGCCGTGGAGAAGGTGAGATGCGTGAAGGCCAAGTACCGCGATGCGGCGACGAAGCTTGACCGGATGCTAGAAGAGGATGTCATGATTAGGTCTCGGCGGCCTCTGTCGGGTGAGGTGAGCAGATTTCTCTTTTGCCGCATGCTGGTTCGCATCTCGAATAAGGTAGCTGACATGCCTTATTATAGGCGCCGCTTGATGGTATCTTGGATCGAGCCGTTGATCCTGCGCCTGCATCTGTCACAGGCCCACAGGATGCTGCATCGGTACGTCACGAACAGCCAGCGACCGAGGGCGAACAAGAGCAGAGCAAGCAAGATGGGCAGCCGCGGCGATCGGGCAGGCAAAGACGACCCACCGCCAGGGAAGAAGCCGAGGACGCGGATACCGAGTTACGAACTGGTTCTCGGCCCATTGCACACGGCCCAGGCAAGCGACCTAGCAACACGGAAAACGGCGGGGAAGACGACGGGGAAGACGATGGGGACGGCAGCCATAAGCAGCGACCGAAACGGCCCAGGAGAAACCGGAACGAGCGGACAGTCTCCTTTGAAGAGGTGTATCGTGGCGGGGATGCAGAGTACAAGCACGTAATTGTTGAGTACCCTAGGGGTAGCGAAAACTGGTTCATCATCCGCTGCGACCAGTGCGGTGTCTACTTTGGGGCGAATCCGCTTCAGGGAGGCGCTAAACATCTCGACAGCGAGCCGCACGGTTACGCCCCCAGGAAGTGGGCTCTGGCCGTCCAGGAACTTGGCATCCGCATCCTCGACTGCGACAAAGATAAGGCAGATCGCAACAATGAGGCGTTTGATCGGGCCGTCGAGGCGGGGTACGTTCCCCTCAATGAGCGTACCGGCAGTGGTCTTGCACGTCGTGCACGTCGTCGCCAAGTCCAAGAATCGGTAGACGCTAGCGATGAAGGCGAGGATGAAGACACAGCAGCAAATTCTCCGCAGGGGCGACACCCCAAGGGGAAGCCGTTTGAGGGGGTCAGTGACCCTATCGTGGGCCGTTTGTACCGCGCGTGGTTCCGTGGAGATGGCTTCTACGCAGCACTGATGCTCCCGCTCGGCAGCTTCGCTGCTGCCGGCGTCGTGGGCGATATAGACAGCATGGACTGCCTAAAAGCGGCGCCGAAGTGCTACCGCCGCTCAAAAGGGCACATCAGCGGCTGGGCTGACGGATATGAGGACGGCGGCCCTAAGGTGCGTGAGAGGAGATTTCCCATGATGTACATTGAAGAGTCGGTGAGCCTGTCGTTCCAAGGTGACTTGGTGAAGCCTCCTAGTCTAGGCTGGGTGGCGGCCAAAGACTTGAGGCCCTTTGATGTTAGCGATCCAGAATGCCGGCAGCGCACCAGGGGCTTCCACAACGCCGAGATTTTTCTCAGGAGAGCGACGACTACGACGACGGGAGGGGATAGTGTAGGAGGGGATAGTGTAGGAGGGGAGAGTGATAGCGACAGCGGTTAGTTCTTAGCTACCACTACGTTCATTTTGTTTCTTCCCCGGACTGACGGGACAGCAACAACCAGACGGCTCGGCAACACACTCGCACTGCAGCCCCTCTGCGGTGGCGAGCCGAGCCGACCAACACAGTCCGGAGAACGAAGGTGACGAGCAAGAAACCGAGGAAGAAGACCATGAGGAACAAAACCATGAGGAAGAAGACGACGAGGAAGAAGACGACGGGGAAGAAGATGAGGAGGATCCAGACGAGGAGGATCCAGATGATGAGGACCAAGACGACCAAGACGACGGCGAGATTGTGGATGACAAAGAAAATGAGGACAGAGGAGTCCTGGGCAGATCCGATTCCCCAGCGGCTCGCCAGCTTCTCTCGGAGGCGCAATCGCAGTCAAATGCTGCCGTCTCCGCACCCGGGTATGAGGCCCACTCCCAGAACGCGCCCAAAGGTCCCGGCATGTGCACCCCTACAGATTTGGAACCTGACTCGGATGACTTAGGCTCAGCAGAGGGTGCCATGTCTCCACAAGTTCCGGCCCACGAAAGAACTAACCGGGAGGAGCACGGCAAGAGAGCTGAATCCACGGACCCAATACAACATCCCTTCGTCTCCTTCCCTGAAAGGGGTGCGCCCAGTGACCTTGTACCCCCCACTCAGATGGCTCCCATGGCGTTGCCTGCTGCCCACGATCCCGTTCCTGAGAACATGGAGCAAGACGGCATGGTTGGTGTAGTTAGCGAGCGCCAGTTTTTCGTGGATTTTCACCTAGGCTGTGAAGAGATCTTAGCAGAGTCCAGAGCCACCAAGTTACCAAGGACGGGTGGTCCTGCCGGAAAAGGACTGCTGCCCCCCTCCGAGATTGCACACCGGGCATTATCTCTGAGCATGGAATTTCAATCCCACGAGGCACCTGGACAACTTAAAGGACCGTTCTGGTCAGGGCGGACCCTTGTCTCGCCGAGTACTAGCGCTGCCCTGGCGGACAAGAGATCCGAACAGCAAGCACTAGCCCTGCCCTTGCCGTCTCCCACGAGCCTGCCACCGCCTCCAGCAGTGGTGTATCACCAACTCAAGCAGCGAAGTGCGCCTCTGCGCGCAGCGACAAGCCCGCAAATACCGATCCCGCCACCAGCAGCCTTCGTGCAGTCGCGAAACATGAACCAGGTCCAGACGCCTGACCCGAACCAGCCCCATCACGGCCTGAGCCCTTTGCCCGCGATTGATCCGCACCGCGGACAACATGAATCCTTCCCCAGCAATCATTACAGTCCGGACCCTCTACCGATCGCTACACCCCACTTACCATTTCCGGCTCCGCAACAGACGGGCGGGCTTCCACCTTTTTCACAGCTGGTGCATACCCTCTTTAATCCAATGGGGTTGCTGTAGCTCGTGCCGGCCGCGGTGGAGTGATGCCTGCTTCCGGGGGCTCCGATGGCTGACAGGGAGGCCGGCTTGAGATCGGAAAGTTGGAGGAGGGGCCGGAAGGATATAAAAAAGGTTGAGGGGAGTGAGCGCGGGGAGGACAAAACAAGTAGTCGCCCGTGAGGGTAAGAAGGACGCGACAGAGAAGAAGGGGCGACGATGACTCAGATTCAGTGACGGCTGAACCTAGTGTCGCATTGTAATACTACAGAGTGGTGGGCTGAACCCGCCGAGAACACCACGCTGGTGTAGTGAATGCTGCAGTGGGTGGGGTCTCACGACATGATATCTCTTTATGCCAATACAAGACACTGTGTTTAGGTGTCCCTTGGCTCTAGTTTTTTCCAACAGACATCACAGAACAGGCTCTCCTCCCTCCTTAGCATTAGCACTGCGTCGTTGCTGCTCACCCGAGCACCCTGATCTCTCTTCATCATGGCAGCGACAGTAACATAGGCCGCCATCGGGAGCTTGGTTGCGGTATTGCCACCTGGAGATTGCCCCTGCGATCTCCGAACCCCTCCAATAATATCGGTAATCTCTTCGATCTTGTCCGAGTAGTACCCATACGGCTGCTTCAGACAGGTGAATATTTCCGGCTCGAGGATGAGGAGAATTTCATAGAGTACTGCTCCCAGGGAGAAAACATCTGACTTTCTGGTGCGGCGGGACCCGGACTTGAGGAAGATCTCGGGCGCGCTGTAGGCCGGCGTATATGCGCCCGGGTCGCCGGTTGTCGTGGTGCGGCCGAATCCCGGGTCTGGACCACCAAAGTGAGCGTTGCCAAAGTCGGAGAAGATGGGCCGGCCGTGATGGATGAGAATGTTCTCGGGTTTGACGTCCTTATGACGCATGATGCTTTCGTGGATGTCCCGCAGCGTCAGTGTCAAGCAGCCGAAGCACTTGGAGAGAATGGCGACGTCGTTGTCGCTTGGCCGCTTGGCATTGTCCTTGAATTTGTCGAGGAAGTCCCGGAGCGAACCTTCGTCAGCCACTGGAGAGAGGAGAAAATGGTAGTCCTCGCCGGTGCGGTAGGTGCCCTCAACTCTAGTGATGTGGTGGTGATATACCGGCAGTAGCTTCAGCATTTCGAGCTCATAATGGGACTCACCCTGCACAACTGTGGCATCTCTACCAACGCGGGGGCCGATGGTTTTTGGGGCAAAGTGCTGGCCCTGAAAGCAGACACGATGTACGGTTGCAAAGCCTCCTCTACCTAAGAGAGTTCTCTCTGTCAGGCCCGTTGTAGACATATGCGGGAAAAATGTTCCTCTGAACGTCTGGGCGGTTATATCCCAATCGGGGACCCCGCCTGTATGTGTTGTTAGTATACCTATACTTGAAGAGCAAAGTAACCAGCCGAAGTGGATGAAATTGGAGATGACGCACTTCGTGACAGAAAGGCCAGATACTTAGACTTGGAAGTATACGAAGGCGGCCTAGGCCGAAGAAGGAGGATCATGTTCTTTATCCATCCACCAAGCCACTTACACGTGACAGTAAAAACCTCGTTTGTAGTACTGTCGCACCTGAAAATCCCCATTAGATGAGGCGTTTCGATAACGTCGCTGGAGCCCGGAAGCTTGGAGTTTGGAGGCCTCGGGGCTTGCGGCCAGCCATCCCTTTTGATATTGGCATCTGAGAACCAGTACAAGTCCTATGTAGCTAGGTGGTGAGCAATGTGTGATGAATTTGAAGTGGTGTTGCGATACTCACCACGCCTTTCGTAACCCTCGCTACCAATCTCAGAATTCTCACATCAGAATGTGAGTTGATGGAAGTGACCTCGATAGGCCAATCCTTGCGCGAGAGGAGTACACGATCGAAGCCAGACCGGATTCTTTCGACAACCTGGGACTTATTGTCGACCTCCTTTAAGATTCTTTTCGTGCTCAAGTCCTTGTCCTTCCTCAAATGATACAAGGCGCAGATGTCGAACTTGACCCCGTTATGAGGTGTTTCGAGGAAGAGGATTCCAAGGGTCAGATGAAAGAGACTGCTTGACAGTTTTTGTCCCTGGGGAGGCCGCTCGGAAAGCACCAATGCCTGCCAATTCTGGTGAGAGAGTGTACTAATCCTGAGTTGATGAACTTACCTGCTCGCACACCAAGCCTCCGATGCTGTGGCATACAAATATGATGAGTCGTTGGTTCTGCGTGCATCGGCGTTCCTATTAATATCTCCACATACGGGATGGCAGCCAGATTCTATCCTACCGTCTCGTCGCTCTCTCGATACCCGTTGAGAGTCCTCACCAGGTCCATGGCGTGGTGATCGACCCAGCTTTGCTTAGGATCTGTGTCCATGAAGATGTCGTACTTGAAGGTGAGAATACGAGCGATCGGAAGCTCGGTGGGCAGGAGGGACTGCGGCCATAGCTGAGAGTCGTCACTGGTTGTCCAGGTCTTATCGCAGTCCAAGCCGTGGATGAAGACGATGCTGCAACTATTAGCGCCCTAATTCAATTAAAGTGATGCAAGCACTTACTCCACAAACGCGTCTTTATTTTCCATGTCGTGAAGGAGGTTGATCCCGAGGGCCATGGTCCGAATCATGGCAGGTGATTCGAGGGATAAGACCTGCTCTGCCGCCGCGCTTAAGCTTGTCGTTGTGGAACTATGGGCAATGAGCCCAAGTCGCCTCATTTTGTCGAGTGTAAACATGTCACTCAAGGTCTTGTATTTTTCTCGATGAAATGAGATGCGCATTGGGGTAGTTTTGCTGCGTGCACGCTACTCGGCTAGTTTCTACTGCAGGATAAGGCGTGTTGTCGCGGTTCGCATTCCCCTGTGTTGCGCTGAAACAAGGCAATTGATATAGGGGTGCCCCTGTGTCAAAGAGGGAGTGCCCGCTATCAGATTGCCTAAAATAAACATAAGAAACATGTGCACAGCGCATGGGCCACTAGGTACGAAGTACTTGCGCCCTTGTGCAAAGATGTGCAAGGATCACGTGCGAATTTCGCTCGTGCGGAGAGGCCAATCAGAACGACTTGATTCGCTAACTAAAGCAAACTGAGAGGAACAAGTGTTGGCAGGCTTAAGCGTAAATAAATATATTCCATTGCAGACCTATCTCTGTAAGCATAACCCCTATTTCAAAGCTATGGCACGATGCGTCTTCTCAACACCAGCACACTTGACTTCAAGTGGGAGCATCTAAACGATGGCCACATTTACGCAATCCTCTCGCACAGATGGGGAGAGGGCGAAGTTACATTTAAGGACATAACCGAAAGTCGCTCCGAGGCTAAGAGGAAGCCGGGCTACAAGAAGCTAGAGATGGCTTGTCGAGTTGCCAAAGCTCACGGCTTCGACTACATCTGGATCGACACCTGTTGCATCGACAAGTCGGACTTCGTCAGAGCTCTCCGAGGTAATCAATTCCATGTTTCGTTGGTATCAAGACGCTTTGATATGCTTCGATTACCTCGACGACGTCACGGACGTCACTGCGCCATATCTTGATGGCTCCGAGGATGAGAACAGCGAGTTCTAGCAGCTCTAGTAGAGCAAATGGTTCACCAGGGGCTAGACCCTCCAGGAACTGGTCGCCCCGACGGCCCTAGTCTTCCTGAACAGGAAATGGGAACCTATCGGCAACAAACACAGCCTAAACTCAGCAGTATCAATAATTACTCGCATCTCGGAAAATATCCTGGTGGGCGAGTCCTCCATCGATAGCGCTCGCATTGCGCAACGCATACAGTGGGCTTCCAAGAGAGAGACGATAAGGGGCGAAGATGGAGCCTATAGCTTATTGGGTATCTTTGGGATAAACATGCCGATGCTGTACGGCGAGGGAGGGTAGTTGATTTCAGCCCATGCAGCACAGTACCTCTGTAGATGCTGGGGTTCACTTTTGTTAATCCTCGCCTCTTGAAACAACTTGCTATTACATCCTGTTTTCGCCCCGTATCTAATTCCTTGCCAACGCTCTACTATGAATCTTGCCCTCATGTCAATCTTTGCACACGCCAGTGTGTGTTGCGGTGTTGTTGCATCCTTTCTTTTGATCATTAGGAGGTCCGGGCTGCCTCCCGGACCCTGAATTACCCCAGTTTTATGTTGAAACGTCTGACCTCCAACCACCCTCATTTCCAGTCATCCAATGCGCTTCTTGTAGATAACTAGCATCTGACCAAGAGCTCCATTAAAACCAATATTTCATCTTCCTTACCGTCCACAACCCCAGAACAAGTGCACAATGTACATTCCCCGTGACGCCTACTGCCCGTGAGTAATCGACTACCGTCAATCAGAAGCCTACACCCAGGCCGCACGGCTGGACCAAACCGCCCTCCTGTCGCGCGTCAAGCGCGAAGTACCGGCGCAATGTGAGATGTGCGATTTCCCTTTCCCGACGTTTAAGGATCGCGAATGGCACATGGCCGAGACAGGCCCTGCACGTGTCCCAAGTGTAAGGGCTACATCCCATCCGGGTGCGTGTACAAGCACTACGTGGCGCTATATAATGATATATAGTGGAATGATCACTATGTAAATGCCGGGTACAAGGACACGCTACTTGCGGCGTGCCTGTGGGCTAGAGAAAGGTTCCAGAAGATGTATCAGCAGCGGGATATTAAGGGATGGCTGGAGGTTGGTGACGGGAAGGCTTGATTCAAGTTTGAGGGTGGAAATGAAAGAAGAGGATGTGATGAGAAAGGAGGAGGGACAAGCCAAAGTTTACTCCCAAAAAAGCTCTCAATACCCGCAAGCCCAATTCCCCGCGCCCTAATTACCCTACACCCTCGGAGCCTCCAAAAACAACTCTCCATACCCATTCCCCGACCCTCTCAACGTATCTGACGTATTCGCAACACCATACGGCAGCCCACCCTGGAACGAAGGCATCCAGGGCGCCGATAGCACCGTACTAGCCGTATCCTTAATCAGCGCCGCCTAAATCCTCTTTACACTAGCCAAAAACCTCTCCACAATATCCGGATAGTCCTCCACCGCCAGCTTAAAGTCTTTTTTCCACTTCCCATTCACAATCACATACTCGATGTCCCCCACGATGGCGTGCAACAGTACCGCAGCGACTAGATCGTTCCATCCGAGCAGCGCCGGTGAGTTACCGTTCCACACGACGATATCGGCTTTGGCACCGACCGAGATGACACCGAGATCGTCCCGCCGGAGCGCCAATCCACGGTGACGCGTCGCAAGGAGAAAGGCCTGCGCGACGGACTGCGGGCTGTTTAAGGCGACCCTGCGCGTTTCGAGCACGGCCGAGGTTAGAAGCCGGCGTACGGATTGTAGCCAGAGGCGCGCTTGGGTGAGGATATCGCTGGAGAAGGTGAAGTGGGTGTCGATGCCAAGCGCGGCTTGGTCTTGGATTCGGTGGGTGACGGGGCGGGCGTAGCCGTTGGTAGATTCGGATTCCGGCGTTATCGAGATGTACTGGTTGTGCTCCCGGAGAAGGGCGGCACCCTCGTCGGTGAGTGAGGAGGCGTAGGAGAAGACGATGGGGATGGAGATGCCAACCCGCGTACTTGACGTTGGCGACTCAAGCACCCGCAAAGATGGCATCCGAGTTTTCGCAACACGCGGCGCCGCAGGAAAGTATATCGCGCTTTCCTACTGCTGGGGCGGGCCGCAACAATTAGCGCTTACAACCCAAACCATGACTCAAATGCTGAAAGAGATCAACCTCACTGCCCTGCCCCAAACCCTCCAGGACGCCGTGTACATCACCCGCAAGCTCGGCGTGCGCTCTCTTTGGGTCTACGCATGTCGAACTGCAGTGGCAGTTCTTGGCGCTCAGGCGCGCAGGCGCCTTACCGCTCCAGGCTTGCCTGGAGCGCAGGGGCCTTGGATCATGTGCTCTCCCCACACACAGGGAGCTTCCATTTGTATATAAATGGGGAGTGCT
>Ga0247780_1000519_pt1 | contig 35447 bp, 39 predicted proteins | sample UWRJL079202R5_FD_179927 | JGI IMG/M metagenome (GOLD analysis project Ga0247780, IMG submission 179927) | Plant litter microbial communities from Arlington Agricultural Research Station in Wisconsin, United States - UWRJ-L079-202R-5 | ecosystem: Environmental > Terrestrial > Plant litter >...
CCCGCTCAGTCACCCGCTCCACAACAATCCGATCCAACTGTCTCCACGGAAGCCGTTGCCCGGGTCATCGTCGGGCCAATTGAGGACGCCGCCATCACGCTTCACCGAGAAGCTCCCTTCCATTGCCAGTCTCATCCCTCCCCCCTCTCAGTATGGCGCATCACCCCGGTCTCCCAACCAAGACGGCCCGGGCCCGGGCCCGGGGCCTAGACCGGGACCTAGCTCCGGCTTTTCGGCTCCGGGGTACCTAGCCATGCCGCCGGTCAAGGGCCCATGGGGTATGGGTCCGCCACCCGCGGCCAACCCTAGGTATTACCACGAGTTCTCGGTTCCCGAGTACCCCATTGCTCGCGAGTCCTCGCAGCAGGACCGCCCGTTCCGATGCGACCTCTGCACCCAGTGCTTTAGCAGAAACCACGATCTAAAGCGGCACAAACGAATCCACATGGCCGCCAAGCCGTTCCCTTGTCCGACGTGTAACAAGAGCTTCTCCAGAAGAGATGCCCTGAAGGTTTGTTCTCCAGCTCCGTTATCTGTTACAAATGAGAGCAGTGCTTACCAACACCCCACAGAGACACCGTCTTGTCAAGGCTTGCTACAAGAAGACAGACTCGCTGCAGCCCGAGGCAGGTCCGTCTCGCACATCATCCTCTCCTGACGGCGAGCCAGAATACACCACTGCCGACTGGAAGCCCCCGGGGACGACAACGGAAAAGGTTTGTGGCACTTCGTTCCTTTCCTTGCCAATTTCTCGAGGATGTCACGACGGCGACATCAGATCTTATCTAACGGTGATTTTCCTAGGTAACTGCCCACGAAGAAGAAGAAGCACCCGAAAAGAACGACGTCGGCGACAATGAGGCAGAAAAGCCCGACACGCCGCCTCCTGAGGAAGAAACAGAAGCACCAGCGCCCTAGCATCTCCTCTGTCCGGGAGGACAGGCAACCTTCATCATCGTGCATCCTGCCTGCTGAAGCATGATGAGTGAGAACCGACAATCACGCTGTCCGGCCAGAGTCGAGCTTGGTCTTTGAAAGGTCGGGTCTTAGGTCAAAAAACAGCGTTGCAGCGTTGGGGAAGGAGTAGAGGCGACCATGTTGGATTGATATGTGTTCAGGGGACCCAAACACGGGCACCGAGGCAAGGGCAGCAGGACATGTCACGGTGGTGTTGGGCCTCGCTGTGTCGGTTTTGGGTGTTTCTGATAAAAGGATATGGGGACGATGTTGGGGAGGTGTGGAGGAGCGTTGTCGTTTTGAAAGACGGATGGTTTGCAGTTATCATGGTGTTCTGGGGTTTGGCGGTGCATCAGACATTTTTACCAGGAAGGGGTTGGTGGTTTATCTTTTCTGAGTTTCGAAAGGATGACGATCATGAAGGGACGAATAACTTGATTCAAGAAATCACATTTGCCTATTCGACTGCTCGGGAGCTGGCTGTTCGTGGAACCTGTGTGCGTTGGTGGAGCCGCTCCACCATCATGCAACCGAGCTGCTGGGTACGTCCCATCGGCTGGGATAGCCTGCGTTCCATGGCATCTAGATGCAATGCCCTTGCCGGCAGATATTTCCTCCCACTCCACTCCACCCTCCCCCCTCCTCTTAACCCTCTTTGCCGCACACAAATTTCAACAAATCGGATATGGTGTAATGGTTAACATCGCTGACTCTCAACTTTGAGTCCTCAGCAGCTCGGGGTTCGATTCCCCGTTTCCGAGATCCAGGCCCAGACCGAACTACTGTGGATGGCAACATCCACACATCTTTCGTAGTATAGTGGTCAGTATATGAGCTTGTCAACTTCAGAAAGAAGACTTTCGCTCGGGACCCAGGTTCAATTCCCGGCGGGAGAGATATTAGGCCTATATTTTTGCTAGTGTTCTAACACACAGAGGGTATGCGAACTCGTGAGTTTTTTTTGCTGTTCCGGGTTTCTAGAGCTTGCGTTCTTAGGTTGTCGTCGCGAAAGGAGAAACGTCAGTGGGAGCGGCCCAGCCACTTGCCGTTGAACACCCGCTGAACAGGCGGGAAAGGGAAGCGTGGGGGAGCGGGGTACCTAGCCAGTCGCCTGAGCTGCCGCCTGGTTTCCCGGCGACTGTGCCGGGTCTGTAACCAACCTTTGGCAACGATAGCACCAACGGACGGCGACAGTAACAACGACATTGGCGAAGCTCTCCGTGTGAATATACGGCCGGAGACGGTTGCAATAACGACTTACACCGTAATTAAGATGATAGACATGTCGCAAATTGCCAATGTCGACGTCTACGGACCTCAACGTCGGGCGAGCGTTCCGGGAAGCGACATGAGTGATTCAGGTATACCCGAGACAAGCCAAAGATACGGTCCCTGCGGCTGGAAGGCAGCCGGCTGGAAAGAGGAACGGGCTGCCACCGGAGTGCCGAGGAGCTGATTTGGGAATGCAACACCGATATGCTCTGCGAGTGTGGAGAAATGGGCAGCGAATTTCCCCTGGGTGCAGGAGATGCAACGTCCCCCACCCCTGTACCATTAGGGACGATTGGCCATCATGATGATATCCATGGAACCCCGCCATGGGAGGTAGGGGTCAAGCCTTTGCTAACCTGGGGTGGATATACCTCAGAGAAACTATTTGATCTGATATACACCTGGTTCACCGTAGTTTCAGAATACACGCACCTGAATCTCACCTCCGAGAAGGACCGGCTGCCAGCACTTTCAGGGCTCGCAAGCGGCTTTGCACGTCCATGGCTAGGAAGGTACCTTGCTGGGATGTGGGAAGCTGCCTTGCCGGAATGTCTGTTATTCGATGTATCCTCAGAAATGACCAAAAAAGCCCATGACAGGATCCGAGGCTATCACAGAGCAGTCAATGGCACCCACATGGCCATGGTCGTCGATTTCGCTCGGCAATGGTGGTTATGTCACATACAACTACATCTCCCAGCGATTGTGCGAAGATTTCGACAAGCACCACCGTTTTAGATCCAAGCATATTTCGGTCATTGACGTCAAGTGTAATTTTCTCACAAATAATCCCTTTGGCTGGCTTGCTAATGGGCGACTGACTGTCCGAGGACTACTTGGAAGCGCTCGGGGGTTGATGACAGACGAATCGAAGACAAGGTTCTTGGACGATAGGAGGTTCGCGTTTGACTTCGAGGACGGCGTTGGACTAAAGGTTCGCTGTCTACATATCATGGACAGCATACCTGGGAAATTCCCAGAGACAATTAGCAACTATTAGAGAACTCAGAGGTGCCTTAGACTGGTCGTCCAACAAGTTCCTGATTTTGAAAACCACGGCGGCAACACATATCACAAGACAGTGTGGTTAGTTCTGATGAAACTTAGCTTGAATCCATTGTCTAGAAGGGTTCAATAAAAATACCCAAAGAGAAAAGACCGTTGGCAACCCATAAAACTTGCTTCCATATTATCTAGCTTCAGTACCAGTGCTTATTCAAGCGCTTACACAATCATCACTAACCGTCACCAACCAAGGAGTTAACGTGGGAGGAGATTTGTATAATATGCGTGTTCAGCGGATCAAGAATGCCTCTAACTTCCTTCCGGCGACCTCGCTGACGATCGAGTCGTCGAGGAACAACGGTTTTATCAGTCCATCTACGAAAGCGGTACCGACTATCTGGTAGTACGTGTTTTCATCCCCCTCGTCGAGGAATGGATGGGGTTGCACGTGTGCCGTCTGTCGAAGAATCATAGGAACAGGGGTCTCGGGCAGGGTTATGAGAATGTCGCCAACCTCGTAATATCCCACGCCAATTCCGAACAGCCCTTCATCAGTCGTGAAGAATACCTTGCAACGAAGGCTGACGTCACAGGCCTGGTCCCATGTAGTGCTGATCCTCTTGCCCATTTCCAGGTCGGTTTCCGGTCCCGGACCTTGGAAGACACCTCCGAAAGCATTGGCGGGATCCCTCGTCACGCGTGCCGCACCGCCCGGTGAAAAACTGGCCAAGGGCCCGAGCTATCCGCCGAAGGATCGTATTTGGTTCCCTGATTCCCCTCAACACTCGGCCGATGTCGTCAGTTGGCAACGTCGTAAAGGTCGGTGTGTAGGATGGATTGAATCTGCGACAGGACCCCTTCTCTGGTGCTTTTGAAGAGAAAATATCCCGAACTGTTCCCAGTTTCGTGCGAAGATGCTGAGGGTAACCCTGGACATGTCTTCTGACCAGCCCTTGACTAGGTCACCGACCTGCGCAGGTGCTGCACCGTTAAGCTGCTGTAAGCAGGGGGCAAGCCTTCCACTTGAGCCGAAGATTTGACCTGGGTTATATACAACAGTGCTGTTCCGATAGGAAGGAACCCATGATGGCAGGAATGGGTGAGTTTGCAAACTAAAGGTCGCAAATATGACGGCCCCCCCTATACAGTGGTTGAGTATAAAGGCTGTTACTTCCAGTTCGACGTCGGATTCAGACTTCTCGTAGTCGACTGGGAAAACCTTCTGAATCCCAGGCACCATGCCATACAGGGCAAAGAATTTGTCCCGGGGATCGTGGCAACGGCGCTCGGATGTGCGATTCAGGAGCCATATAAGCGACCTCCTCGCCATGGTTTCCGAGTTGCGCACAGATTGGGGTGATTTGCTGATGTGCCTAGCCGCGTCCACGAACCTGTTTAGAAGCAGACGTGCATCTCTGATCAACCCGGCATTTGTCCAACGAAAGATAGCCTCGCATTCCTTGGATGCTGCGTACCTTTGTTCTTAAAGGACCGTTACTCGGAACTCAAGCTCACCGCATATGCAGACCGGCTCTTCCTTGGCAAGAACGTACTTCTGAAACGTCCACATCCTGTCCCAATAGGGAAGACAAAAGATGTCAAGGATCCCACGATGCACCCGGAACACCTCTAGTGATCTTTTTATTTTCGCTTCCTCGGAAAACAATCCCAGTGTACTCAGCTTCAGCCAGAAGATTGACTTGGCGGTAAACTTCTTCACGGCGTAACTTTGCGCCCACGAGACAGCAAACTCGATATCGGGGGTAGATGGCCCAAGCCACACGACAACACTGGCGGCGCCAGAGTACAGTTTGCTGTAGCGTGGGAGTTGCTCCCCGCCGTAAGATCGTAGCCCAATTAGGACTAGCGTAGATGGACCGTGCGCCCCAAGAATTATCTTAGGCGTGGCCGCGGCTCCTGGCAGATTAGAAGAATCAACCATCCTTCACACTCATTTCTCATTGCTCATCAGGGAAACCTGTACGTTTTTCTCTGGTATGTCGCTCTGGTTAATGCAAATGGCGTCGACCCACATCAAACGTGGGCTCTGCGGACGCCTCAATGCTCTGAGCGCTGCATTGAGATTGGCTGTAACTTGGAAGGTGTCCCCATCCACAATTATGGGTATTGTGATGCTTGAGTCGCCCCACACATACGAGAGCGCTTCGAAGGCTGGTGGCTTGGAAAGATCAACGATTTGCAACTTGCACTGGACTGGAGTGTTCCCTTTGCCGGGTAGAAGTTCCAGAAGACGAATTTCAGGGGCGGCGGGATCAAGGCGAGAATATTGCGGCATTTTTGTAGATTTGAGGTCGCTGACGGGGTGGAGGTGTTGAGGTGAATTGACTAAAAAACTTTAATGAATTGATGCCGATGGGGGTGCTCCTCTAACGCCGCGGGTGTCGACTACCTAGGTAGCGCGTTGTTGAAGCCTCTAGTCTCTTTGCTGCTAGGCCCTCGACAGAAAGAAGAGCAACCTAGGTTCTGTAGCTGGTTTGGGGAAAGGATGCTCAACGAAGTGCCCCAGGGGAATGTGGAAGCAGATGCGGTCGACTTTGCGGCCAACTTGCGGCCAATAGGAGGGCGACATAAGCAATATCTGCCTTAGGAACATTGCCTGCAGTTGGTGTCCCGCCGCTAAACCCCTTTTAAAACAGCCCGGAACGGTCTAAGGAAACCTACTTCTACCTGCCTATAGGTACCTAGGTACGTACACTAGTGATCGCGGGAAGTCCAACCTTCAACCTCTCCCCCAAAATGCCGTCGCCCTCTCGTCTCAGATTTCATCATGCTCCCACTGACATGGTCCTCCAAGCTCGCAGGGAAGGTCCCCCGCGCAGCTGAAGTCAAGATGATGCACAGCGATGGTCTCATCCGTGCCGCTCACCGTATCGAAATACGTCCTCCAGCTCGGATCCCCTGGCGTAAACACCTGTTCGTTGAACGCCAGCGTCGGCCTATAGGTACACACTCGTTAGCCACTTTTCTCTTACTTAATGCCCTGCCCAAACCTAGCCCAAGGGTCTTGAACTAGAAGCCCGCACGAAGAAACAAAGAAGGGGTAGGAAAGGAAAGAAACAGGAAGTACTCACGGCCTAACCCCCCCTCCCATCCCAAAACTCTCAACCCGATTCCCGCTCCACTGCACAATCATCTCATCCCTCAACTCTAGCGTAACCGCCTCATCCACCCTCAACATCCCCATCGCAAGCGGCCTCGTCAAATTCCAATTCAGCACCGCATACGGAAACACCATGTTCTGGGTTTCCCATCCATTTTCGGAGTTATCTGCCACGAATGTTGGTTGGGATGGGACGATAGGGTGAGGTTGTTGGATGAAGAAGTGGCATGTTTGGAAGTAGTTGGGCGCGGTGGTGGCGTTGGTTAAGTTTAGAGTGCGGGAGCACCAGGGGCAGAAGCGGGATTTGTCGTAGCCTGCGAGGGGGGGAGGGTTGAGGGGCTGTCCTGTGGGAAGGGGCGCGTGGGAGGCGTCGCTGGTTGTGGTGGGGGTTGCGGTTGTGAGGGCGGTGGTGTCGGAGGAGGAGGTGGTGGTTGGGGAGGCGGTTGTGGATGTGGACGTTGTGGAGGAGGAGGTGCTGAAGGTTTGCGGGGAGAGCTGCGTTGTTGTGGTGGTGGACTTGTCGGTTGTTGTGGAGGTTGTTGTGGGGCTGGTACTGGAGGAGGATGGTGATGCGACTGAGCTGGTGCTTGAGCCAGAGGTGATCTTGGTGGAGGGATGCACGGCCGGAGCGGAAGATGCGCCCCTCTTTGTGATGCTCGTTGCATGCGATACCTGCGAAAAACTGAGGCTGGTTGGGGTCTCTGAAAATACTGTACTGCTTGCAAGTACTGCCAGCACAGCGAAGAGAATGTTGCAGCTCTGCATAGCTGAGATGGGAGCCTGCGGAGAGGCTTTATTTACCAAGTATTGCGAAAGGGAGCAAGAACGGCGACAAACGTGCGGAAAGGAATTATGGACTGTTTAAATGCCGCCAAAATTGATGCCTTACCTGGCGCCAAAGGCTTTCCAAAGTGATTCACACCCCAAACTCAGCTATTGGGCGAAATGGTGTTGAGTGACGACCCCTAACACATTGTACAACAGACCGAAAGTTGTGAATATCATGTGTGCAGGTGATTCACTCCACCAAACAAGACGGAAACAAGTGACTTCGTGTTACAATCTGAGGTGACACCATCCTTCAATCACTAGGGCGCTGCGTACCTATGTATGCGCCAAACCCCTTTTCCCACTCGTCTCTCAAAACAGGGAATGAACCTTCGAAGACAGACGACTCCGGCTCCGCGACTCAGAATGCCCCGAAAGATGGTGGTGACTATGGCTCCGACTACCCCGCCGATCATCGTCATCCGGACTTGAATGCCTCGAATGCGTAGAGTGCCTGCTCCTGCTCCTGCTCTCGTGACTCCCCCGCCGGCGTTTCTCCCGGTCGATCAAATCCCAGTACTTCTTCCGACGAAACTCCACCAGTCCGTCCTCATCCGTCCAGAAGATGTGCTCTTCGGCCCACTCGGCCTCGTTGGGGAACAAAACGGCCACATGGATGTTCTCTCCTTTGTGGGAGTTTGCCCGCGGCGGTTTGATCAGGTGCACGGAGGGGACAACCCTACCGTCTTCGGTTTCGAGGGAGGTGATGTGGCTTGACTCGATGTCTTCCAGAATCGACCTGTTCGCGTGCATCAGGGCGACAAACTGAGGGATCGTGGCGTGGATGCCGTCTGCATCTGCCAACTTTGGCCCCCTGCGACTGTCGCCGCTGTCTCGACTGACTGAGCGACGGCGATCTCTGCTCCCATAGGGCGGGGATGCTTCGCTTTCTCCGCGTTTCATGTACGTTGGGCCTCTGCTGGGGTTTGCCTTCCACTTAAAGCTACCCTGCGCGTCGTCATCATCAGTCGGGACAAACACAACCTTCTTCTTGATCTTCTCGTGCGTCCTCATGCTGACAAGGATAGGGCTCGGGACGTCCTGCATCGCAGCAACAGGCTGAACACCGATCGCATTGTCACGCGAGTCGAACTCAACCTTGTACAGCGTGATTGACCCGGCCTCCCCATTCTCAGACCATGTTACTGCTGTCAAGAACTCCGAATCCCCATTATACCTCCCCACATTGAACAGCTCAACCTCAATCCGCTCAAGCTCCTTCTCCGACAGCTTCTCCAACCCCTCCGGCCCCTTTGGTAGGAGGATATCCCTCTCCGACTCCAGGAAATCGAGGTGAATATGCGAGTGAAAGATATTGTGCGCAAACTCAATCACCCCGCCGAATCCCTCGACGCCGACTTCACCAGGGAGCTCAACCTTGAGCTTATCCAAGGGCGCAAAGATCTTCTCGCGACGCGACTTCTTGAAGTTTTCCCTTGCAGGGAGCTTGACTTCCTCGAACTGGTGCCATTGGAGGAAGCTTTGTTTGGTGGTGCTTTGTCTGATGCCGGATTCGTGGTGCTCGACAGCGAATTTGTAGGTTGCTGCGGGCGTTTCTGCGGATGACTCGGGTTTCAGGGTTGGTTTGGCGGGCTCGCCTGACGGAGTGTATTTTTGGACTTGGGTGTCTTGATTGACTGTCACAACCGCGGATGACGAAATCTTGGCGCGTGACCCAAAGAGAGCTGAGAGGCTTGATTCTATGCCATCGGGGTCCTGGACGGCGGGCGGGTTTGTCTTTGAGGCCATGGCGACAGAGCGTTATTAGTATACTAGGAAGGTGACAGGTTATTGAGGAGAGAATTTGAGATGAGAGTGTTCATCGCGACAGTCTGACGGATGACTGATATAGGCCGACGTGAGGGGTCAGGGGCTGATGGAGGGTGGCCAGTGGCTCAGCCGCATATGCGTCAGATGTCAGGGTGATTGGTCCAGCGCCGAACCCGAGACGCATGACCGTCCTCGGTGCAGGTCTTCAGGCAGCCATCGCCAGGTGTGATAACCCGACCACTTGTGTACTGGGCTAGGTGCCGAATGCACCTTACAGTATTCCTATCGTCTACCCCGGAGTCCTGTCTTTGTAGGTATTGAATTTAGCCTTCGAAAACCGGTAACTTCAAGTTCCCGAACATCTAGCTTTTCGTACTGCCTGGGCCGGTCATGCCTGGCGTTTCGAATCGCTGAGTAGCAGGCGGCGCCTTGCCGTTCTCCCTTCCAATACGGACACAAGGGCAAGGTCGTGGACACCATCGCCCCTATCCCGCAGCTCATAGCCAACTGGGGGGCAAAGCTTCAGCTCTTTCCTCAACTCCTTGTCCGAGCGCCATCCGGTATTTCCGCCTAGGTCGTGCTTAAGAGCCTCCGAAAGGTCTAGAATGTTCCTCACCGTGCCGGTAGCTGACCTTGTGGTTGGCGCGAGGTCACTTTTCATGGACAACACTGCCCAGAGATACATGCACAGAAAACACCACACCGCCTCAAGCACAAACCCCACAAGCAGGAAAGAACCTGAGAAGCCCCAAACATATAAATCCCCACCAGTGCAGAACCTCATGCTTGGTTTCCTGAAGTCGACGGTCATTGGCTTTCCTTTATAGCACACGCATTCACCTAGCACCGACTGCCAATTTGTCCATTTGGAACTAAACTCAAGAGTTAGGATGCGAAAAGACGCACAAAAAGGCGCTGGTGAGTTGCCAGCCAGGGCGAGGAAAATGAAACCCAGTCACTAACCAGTTTTGTCCAAACTCTAAGAATGGCGCCGACACGTTCAGCGTCTTCCCCTCATACCAGAGGGTGGAACTGTATGGGATACCGGGACTGGAAGCAATTGAGTGGTTGAGCTGAAAAGACGTGCGGAGAAATTGTGTCGTCTGGTTCTCTGTACTATTATACCACCTAGCAGCAGAGTCCAACCAGAACATTTTGTCGCTGCTTGTTGTGAGATTTTGGCCATTAGCGAGGAATTGCCATCCGTGGACGGTACGAGGAGGCCGGGTGCGGTTTCTACCGGCCTCTGGATGTTCCCTTTTGAAAGAAACGGAGCTGAAACCTTTGACGGTGAGTGGGGCGGGATTATAGCCCTCATTCCATGTGCAAGTCTGGCCATCTTGACTATCGTTGCCGACTTCTGTCGTACCGTTGAGGTCACGAAGAAAGTTCCGTAAAGTCTCCTTGGACATGGCATCTGGCAGCAATCTGGTCAGTATCTTGTCAAAATTCACGGGCAGGGTATTTCGTTGTCTCACAAGCGTAGATGGCGCGGAAGTCATTCGGCGCATTGATTTGGGAGAACGTGGCCCACATTCCGTCCCCGCCGTCGCTCATCTGGTCGAACGATTTGAAGACGGACCCAAATGTTGGCCCGATTATTATTTTGGCCATCTGGGATAAATCATTCCGACCCTCAAGATCCAGCGACCAACACATCGTGAGATTTTTGTCGTTTTTAACGACCCAGCCCTGGTCTGCTATTGCGTAACCATCCACACTGGGGCTCTGGTAGCCAGTGGCAGCGCCCCAGATAGCGGTGAATAACATGACATGGACAATGCCGTACGTCAAGACTGCTAACGTGGCAAAAGCCCTGGGCCGCTGCTTTTCCCCGAGAGATTTGATAAGAGAGACTAGAGATGATAATGAGTCCGGCGTAAACAGCATGTTGACCAGCAGGGGATACCTCAGCGCGGAGTACTCCAGAATCCAAGTGATCGCTTTGCACGCGAGGTGGTAAAATACCCAGCCGTGTAACAGACGGCCTCCGTGGCCAATGCCTATGTCCCAAGCAAGATCCACGATCTTTGCCTGGGCAAATGACAAGTCCTTCAAGATGGGCACGTTGATCTGAAATTGCGATTCTGCCATCGGTACCGACTGTCGAGTATCGCACCCTCCAGCCTCTGAGTTTGGATCGGCACCTGCCAGCCACTTCATGCCAGCAACCGCGGCGCCGACAACCACGAGAACGAAGTAGACAACGGCGGCACAACAAAGCGACTGGGCTTTTCTCCGGTTCCGGTGTGTTTTCCAGGGGTCCAAGAACTCTACATCTGGTGTGATGAATTCTGATTCGAGTTCGATTTCACTTTGCTTTTGTATTTTCGCCACCAATGATGGGGACCATTTTTGTTGTGCGTGTGCTAGTTCGGCTTCCGAGGGAATTCCGGTGGTTGGAAACATACAATCGTAAGACATGATGGACAGGGCGAGAAGAAAGCTTGAGGAATGCCCCTGGGGCAAGTTGCCTAGGAGATGAGTTGTGCAAGTCTGGTGGCAAAGAGTTGGTGAAGACCCAGTCGTCCACTTTGACCTCTGAGGGTATGAACCGGTATGTAAATATCGGCGGCGACGCTGCAATTTACTGCTGGAGCTGAAAGCACCATACCGTGATTGCCGACGAGTGTTGGTGCATAATATGGGGATGAGGCGCAGACGTCAATTAGCCGGCGAACCGTTCCATCCTGAGGAGGTGAGGATACACCGTTGCAACCCGGGAACGCTCAATCTGTCAAATATTTGCTCGGTCGTCTGGTCAGTAACTGGCACACCATTGGCTGTAGTCAAAACTCATCCGACCGCCCGCCCTGGACTAAGTTTCTCTGACCGAGAACACCGCCTGCGGCAGCATCCAAGCCACACCACGTTGAGGCAAGGGCCGTCAGTTGAATTGAACGTACCCCAGACTCGGGCGTAGTTGGCGCTCACCTAATTAAAGAGATGCTTGACTGGGAAGGAGGATGTATGAGTGTTGGATGATGTACGCGCCTCGGAGAGGCGGTTGAAACGAGGACTTGGTCTGTGGGAAGTCCGAATACCTGGCAGGAGGTTTGTTGGCCCATGTAGGTCCTGTGGTTGACACATGAAAATGTGACAGGTTTAAGACCCAATCGCCTCAGCTCTGGCCAGGAGCACGTAGCTGGATCCGCCCGGCAAACTCCAATTTCTGACATCTCTTTAGCTCCCCCGGACCAAGTTCGAGATTCTAGCTTGTATCACTGCAAGCCCTCTGGCATTTCTCCTTTCGGAAGACCGAATATCTCATCGTAGCGTGGGTACCTAGGTAATGAAGATGCTGCATTCAGTCATCTATGAAGCCATTTCCAGTCGTGTTCTAGGAGCCCTCACGTCTGGCACGTCGACGAGCCGAAGATCGTTGATCGTACCGCATGCGTCCTTTGTTGCAAATCCCACGGCTTGACGGCCAGACAGAGCTTTTCGCAGCTCCGAATCGTTAGTCCAGCCAGTCGTATCTCGCAGGTCTTTCTTCATAGCCTCTGATAGATCCAATATGTTTCTGACATCCCCAGTAGCAGACCTGCCGCATCGAATCAACTTGCTCCTTTCCGTTGAAGAAACCCAGAGTACAAGGCAGACTAGGCACCACGCGGCCTCGAAGATGAGACTGATAAAGGCGAGAGATCCGGAAAATCCCCATATGTACTGGCCGCCTCCAGTGCAGAACTTGTTGTATCTGAAGTCCTCTCCTACGGGCTTACCCTTGTAGCACAGACATTCGCCAAGAACAGAGTTATACCACGTAGCATTACTACCCATCGTTGTCAGCTTTAGTCATAAACGGATAATCTCGCCCAACCAAAAACAGAAAAACGGCATACCAGTTCTTTCCCAACTCTAGAAAGGGTGCTGAGAGGGACACAGAAGCTCCGTCGTACCAGAACTTCGAGGTATAGGGAACCACTCCCGGGCGCCAGCGAATTGTTGGGTTGAGTTCAAATTTTGATCTAAGGAATTGTTCCCTGACGAAGGTTGGCTTAGGGTCAAGACCCCCGAGTATTGGGAAGTCTGGTGCCGGTGGTCCCGATTGGCTATGGTTGAGCCAGACCATGTGTTCGGTATCTGCCCTGGAACTCTGTCCTTCTCCAAGATACTGCCACCCCTGGATGACATTGGGCATCAGGGGAGATGTGGTGCCGAAGTCTGAGTATTCAACATACTCAAACCCTTTCACGCTGATTGCCCCGCCATATGTTACAGTCTCGTTCCAAGATACGCTGTCCACGGTGGAATTGGTGCGGGTCCGGTTTGCCACGGTCTGGTCGGTTATATTGTGAAGAAACATACTCAAAGTGTATTTAGACCTCGCATCTGCAATCAAATGTCAGCATTATGCCCGTCTCCCTTGAGTGGGGGCTACTCACAAGCGTAGACGTTGCGAAAGGCTTCTGACTCATCTCGTGAAGAATATGCGGTCCACATGCCATCCCTCTGAGACCCGCCATCGAGATCCTCGAAAGATGAGAAAACGGATCCGAACTTTGGGCCAAGAATGATACCGCCAGTTTCATTAAGACTCCCGAGGGTTCCGAGATCCCCCAACCTTTCGAGATCCAATGACCAACACATTCTAAGAGTCTCGTTGGTTTTGACAACCCAAGACTTGTCTGGCATTGTGAAACCATCCAGACTAGGCGTCTTGTAGCCAGTTGCAACACTCCATAGAGTACCGAAGAACAAAACGTGGCCCGCGCCGAACGCCAGGAATAGGGTCTTCAGAGCGGTTGTTCGACGTTGCTTTCCCGTGCACGAGCTGGCAACGAGAGAGCGCAGCGATGATAGCGAGTCCGGCCGGAATAGAGTATCCAGCAAGAGCCAATATGGCAAAGCAGAGTTTTCCAGGATCCAGGTAATGGTCTTGCATGCGACATGGTAGAATATCCACCCGTGTAGGAACCGGCCGCCGTGCCCAACCACAATGTCCCACACCAGGTCTATGAGTTTTGCCTGCGTGAACGACAATCCCTCCACCACCACTAGGTCAATGTCGAATTGCGCCTCCACCTTCGACATGGAAGCGTGGTTGTCGCATTCCTGGGAGGGTGGGTGCTTCCGGGCGTTTTCCTGGCGGTTGTTCACGAAACCAATTCCAAATGCCGCAAGTGTGAAGCATGAAAATGCAAGTAAGTTCACAGTGACTTTGCGGATTGACCATGGTTCTCCACCGATAAAACGGCGTGGCAGTGATCTCGGTGCAGCATCACCTGATTTCCGGCTGGTCGAATCAAAGTCGGAGGCCCATTCCGATGGGGGATATTGGCCGACCTCTATAATTTCGAAATCCGATTTCACATCCATAGCTTCGAGGGCATGTCGAATTGAAGGAAGGGGGGGGCGCTGAAGGCCTTTTCGGACCAGCAAGGAATGACCAGTGAGATCTGCCGTTCATTCATCGACAACTCGAAGGAGGATGGCCATAACCGACCCAGGTTTGGTATGTGTGTTCGCGGTTCTGTCCCGGGTAACTGGTTTTCGGTAGGAATGGGCGCAGCAGTGGGGATTCCGGTCCGTATATATAAGGGTGCGGGTTGCTCAATCTGTGAGCTGCGCCCACGTTGATTAACCGGCCACGGACCACACCGAGTCCTGCGAATAAAAGGCCCTACACCACATTGCTTCTTCTTTTTCCGTTACGTCGGATCACGATTTTGGTGCCATGATAGACAGGACGCAATGGAAGTGTCCAACACTCCAGGCTTCCCTACCTATTTATCTTCTCACCAAAGGATTTTATGACGGGCTTGTGTGCTGTCGTGTGGTCGGGCGTTCCGGCTCTCCAAGGATATGCAATGGATGACAGAGCCGCGAACTGTGAAATATGCAATCAATAGGTTTGCTCGCCGATCAGTGTGGTCTTGGGTAGGGCTGCCATGTCCTTGTGCTAGTCCGCGGCATTGGTGAGTTGGGTCGTGACCATCCTATTGCCGTCATTCACGTACTGTAGAAGGGAAACATGCCAAGCCATGACCGCTGTCAGCTTCCTGGTTGGTCACTAGCAATTATACTTGAACGGCTGTGGACGGCCTACTCTGCACCGCATCTCTTTTTACGTCTATCAAGCTCTGAGCTAACACTCTAGCTTCAGTTCGGGCATCTGTGCGCAACGCAAGGAGTTTCGCGAGTAAATCGCGAGGGAATCATCGTCTCGGCCCTTCACAGGAGCGTCTGCGCGGTTCCGCGGGAGTGTTGGTGGGGTGGCATTAGCATCGCCCACCAAAAGATTGCGTGGGAATTGCCTCGGTAGAAATCCCGTGCGGGGAACCAGGTTGCCCAGCTCTGCAGGACCCCAAGTTTCGAACCCTTTGAGAACTGGTCGACGGGCGCGTCCCGAGATCATTTCCAGTCGGGGGGTCTGGAAGCGGCCGCAAAAGGACAAACGTTGTCTCCCGACTGTCCGCGCGATTTCTTGAGAAGCAAGGCCAAAACAAGCGAGAGGCGATCTTGGAATCTTTCGCGTTCCGTTTCGGCCAGCAGCGCGAAATGGCAGCAGCGGAATTAGACCAATTACAGGGCAGGCCTACGGAATCTGGTGGCTAACGGGATCACTACAAATTCTGCGGCAGCTCCGTTAGTGTTGTCGCGCCGCGCATGCTCGGGCTTGGCTTCGTGTTTCGTATTGCGTAATCCTGGCACTGACGCGTGCGCTTCTTTCCCCAACGGCAAGGGCAACCTCCAGTTGAAACATTCAAAACTGCATGCTTTCCACGATGGCGGCGAGTTCGTCGGCAAACTCTTCTCTTTCCTTCATTTATGCACTGGTCTTGCTCGAACGCGTAGTTCGCGATGAACATTGAAGAAAACGACCATTTCGAAGGAGAGCCGCTGCTCGCCGAAGAAGAGCGCGATGTTGAAGACGCTGCGGCGGAGAGCCCTTTGTTTGGCGCCAAGCCCCGCCATGCGGGCTTCACGGCACGATTCCAGGCGCGAAAACCCAAGACAATCGTATTGTTGCTGGCCATCCTGCTCTTCACCGTCACCACAAGCGGCATGCTTGTCATTGTGCCGATATTCCGCCTGATTGAGGACGCCGCCTGCCATACCTACTACAAGAAAGACCGCTCCGAGAAAATTGACGAGAGACTCTGCAAGGTGGACGAAGTACAGGGGCTGCTGGCCTATCTCGGAGGCTGGGCCGCCATGCTCAATACCGTTATCGGCTTGATCGCGACTCTTCCGTATGGTGTCCTGGCAGATAGGTAAGCTTTGTGCTTCTTGTTTTGTGTCGCGAGCTCGATTAACAGCCATCAGGATCGGCCGAAAACCTACATTCATCCTCGCTTATATCGGCATTCTGTTTGCCTTCGGATGGGCGCCTCTCATGCTGGGGGTTGTAAAGACTACCAACTTATACTTGGCGATGCTCGGCTCCTTGTTCTTCTTGATCGGCGGTGGAATCCCTGTTGCCATGAATTCGCTCACCGCGATGGCCGCTGATGTCAGCTCCGAAGCCGAGAAGTACTCATTGCCTTCGCATTCAGAGGCGTTGAGCTCCGCTGACCGTCCCGAAACAGATCCACGAGCTTTCTCTACCTCTCTTTCGGTGCGGTTGCTGGGACCTTGGTTGGTCCCGTAACGGCTGGGATCCTGATGGAGAAGATCAACCCATGGGTGCCCATTCTTTCCGTGTTTGTTATCACGCCATTCGTGTTTGCCCTTCTGCTATTCATTCCTGAAACCCTCTCCATCCAACTCAAAACCCCCTTGGCTGAGGAGACGGGCCCCGTCCCAACGACGAGCACGAAGAAACCAGTACGAGAAGCCATGGACGAGCTGCTTGTCTCCGTCAAGCTCCTGAAGAACATCAACATCCTGCTGTGCATGGTCACCTTCTTCATACAACCGGCTCTTTTCGCTGCATACTCTGCAACACTGGGCCAGTACGTAAGCAAGTACTTTGGCTGGACATTGGCCGAAACAAGCTATCTTCTGTCCCCACCTCTGGGCGTCCTCCACCTCGTCGTCATCCTTCTTGTCCCCTGGATCTCGAACACCCTCACCTCGAGCACTGGCCGTTTTCGGCTCTCGGTCTTTTCGAAGGATCTTTTGATCACGAGGGTGTCACTGGTCCTAATAATGACAGCGGCCATCATGGAGGGCTTCAGTCAGGGGATCGTGCTCTTTCTCATCGGGCTCACGCTGGGGACATTTGGATCTGCCAACGGCCCGTTGCTGCGAGCAATTGCAACATCATACGTGGAGCCCAACCAAACGTCCCGGCTCTACTCTTTGATCAGTTTGTTGGAGACGACCGGTGCCGTGATCGGGGGTCCTGTGCTGGCCCAATGCTTCAATATCGGCCTGAAGAAGCGAGGCCTCTGGAGAGGACTGCCCTGGTTCTACGTCTCGGGCCTCGTCCTTGTCGCCCTTTTCGCCCTGATGTTCGTGCGAAAGCCGAAGCCAAGGCCATCCCCTGCCGAAGAAGGAGGCACTGGCGATCTTGGATACCAGTCGGCAGATGAAACAATTTGAAGTGTTTTGGATCTTCTTTTGTATATGCAATCTAACTTATCGCTCTATTTGGTTCTTATGTTCAAACTTGTCTTCAAGGGACTCCTGTGAGCCACCAATCCGGCAGCAAGTCCAGAACTTCAAGCGGCACACTGACATTCTGCGTCACGCAGCCACCGGTTGGTACGGTCATGTTGGAACCACTAACCATCTTCGTTTTCGAGTTGTTCACCTCGAGAACATGAGACAGGAAATCGAGCGTTCTCAGCCTCCCGCTCCACAACTCGTCGTTGTGACCACCCAACGTATTCCGATGGTACAACACCGTTGCTCCTCCTTTGCAATACTCGTCCACCAGATCGTCTGTCTCCTTGACCAAGCTCATCTCGTCTTGGATCGCCTTATAAATGAAAACAGGTACGTCGCTTGGTGGAGTGCCATGCAGCCCCATGACAGCATCGCGGTCGATCACGTCCTGGATAGTCGAGTGCCACAAATCGTCGGCGCCGTTCTTGAAGTAGTCGTACACGTCATGGTCCTTGTAGTGCATCAAGGCATCATAACCCGTCATGTTCATGACCAACCAGAAACCAGTGGCGTTGTATGGGCCGGTCTCTTTGAGCCTCGAAGTAAGGAACTCTCGCGCCTCTGGAAATTGGGTGGTTACACCGACGATACTCGCAACCATTAACCCTGCCGTATCCTTCTTGTTCATCAGCTCCGCCACTGTCGTCAGGTTCGGCGCCGGTCCTCCCACAACTCCGCCCGCCAGCTTCAAGTCGGGCGCATACGTTTTAGCCACCTCGAGCGCAAAGCCCGTGGCGAACGCGCCTCCGCTGTACCCCCAAAGCCCAACGCGCGCACGGTCCGTCTGCAGCCCGAACCGAGCCCCGACAGCAAGCACCGCCTTTGCTCCGTCAAGCGTCGCGTACGCCGCTTGCTTTCCAGCGCAGTACGCCGCCTGTGGGCCTTCGTAATCCGGCACCGCGACGAACCACCCGCGCTTCAACAAGTCGCGCATCTCGCCGTAGGGCTCCCGCGCCTGGAGCAAGTTCGACGGTGCGGCGTTCACCCAGACGCTGTCGCTGGGGACTTGGTACGACACCACGGCGTGTGAGCAGTTCGTTGCGATGGGATTCTTCGGGTCGCATGCTGCGTGCGAGGTTGGAATAAAGACGGTCGTCACGGCCCAGCTGGGATTGCCGTGGGTGTCGCTCGAGCGGTACAAGACCTGGAAGGTGTCGCTGCAGTTGCGGATGTTGATGGTCGGGTAGGCGTGCGAGCGGAGCTTGAGCGGTGTTCCGGGGGCGGTTGCCTCCCATCCCGCCGGCGGCGCGTACCATGTGTCCATGGACGGCGGGGGGAGGTAGCCGTATTCTGCCCAGGGGTTCTCGTAGCCCCCGTCTATAAGATCAAAGCTTCGCGCGGTCGGGTTCTCATTGCCGGCGCCGAGCGCGTATCGGACATGGCGGATGGCTGCTGCGGAGGGGTCTTGCGGGAGGGCGAGGCAAGTTGCGAGCAACCCCCAGGCGGGGAGGAGCAGGCGCATCGTATGCATTGTGGCGGGCCAGCTGATAACTTCTTCCAATCCCCGTGTATCTGGTCGATCTCAACTTATCATCCCACGATAGCAGCTCACGGGTGCCAAGAAAGACGCGGATGTGCATTGGGATTACCACCCGGATCTCGAGGGCTATATACGAGGACAAACGCATCGCGAATCCGTCCAGGCCGAACTTTCCCTCTAACCCCCGCACTCCCGACTCGAATCCCGTTGCATAACCTACCTATCTGCTCATCGGCTCAGGCGACGGACTCGGCCCTTGGCCCTATCCATTCTGGGAAGTGGAAGAACGAGCACAATTATAACCGGGATAACGAAAGTGGTGGTCCAGTTGCTTCCGGAGGTTAGACCGCCGGGCGCTGCTGCGATAAGCTGTCGCGTCTCTTAGTCGAGGTGATATAGCCCGAGCTTTTCGGCTGGAGAGACGGCATCCATTTGACGAGATGCAGGGTCGGTCTTGACAGCCGGGACAAGCCTAAATCACGCATATGGGTCATATAGCCCGCATTGGATGATATCGCTGGGGGCAAATGTTCTTCGGCTGCAGGGGTTTTACTCCACTTGGGCCGGCGAGGTGGTCTAGAATTGTTCTGTTGGGGGGTATTGAATCAGCGCAGCGACAATTAGCATGAGGAGGGGGAGGGCTTGGAGGGATGAGGATTTTCTACGGGTGAGAGGCGCGGGAGTTGGGGGCCGGCAGTGATGCGCTTGGGGGGAGACACGTGGAAAAAAATTCCCGAGTGTAACCTCACGACACTCGACAGAGGGTTGTTCCGCAGAACAGAGCAGGTGAGGGCCCCCCTGGAGAAGAAGTATGATGCACGACTTACATTCGTGGATGTGTGGAACTGAGGTCTCGAGGCAGCGACAAGTTCTTCGCATCCGCCAGGGTCTCGTTGTTTGCGGACGCCAGCCACCAGGCTTGGGGGGATGGGAAAGGAATCGGGCTCGAGGAAGTTGTCGCATATTGCAAACGCTGAGACCGCCGATGCGCGGAGAGGTCTTGTCTATTGACCACAGCAAGACTGGATTGAAGCGGATTTTGAACTCGAGCCCCAATTGGATTTTCTAGTTATTTTAGGGGCAATATGCTTGGTAAAGATATTAGATCGTAGGTCATAGGTCATGGGACACATAGTCCGAGATCAAACCAGCCCACATGCAAGCGCTGGCAAGCAAAAAAAGCGGGGGTTGTCACCAGACTTCTACCTCGTATTTACAGCCAGACAGTGCACAAAACAGCGCTGTTCCGGATGAAATTAGGGGACCGATGAGCTTTCCTTCTCCTCTTTGTCCTCAAAGTCATGAGGATGAGGTAGTATATGCTCATAGTGCAAGACTGGACCAATCCCGATGCCGGACATTCCCCTGATGTTTGTTTCAAACCACCAACACACCGTGTGTGTACCTAGCCGTACTACGTACCTCAAGATAGGATGAGTGAAAAACTGCAGTCGACAGATCTCATATGGTCCAAGCGAAATGATTCTCAGGCACGAAGCGGAGTCATGGTACCCCGAAGTGTGACCGGTGATCAGATGTAAGTTGCCTGCCAACTTCTGCGCTCGTTTGGGAGGGTTTCCTGCATTCCTGACTTTCAACCAACCTGCAGACAGCTTCTCCAGATTTTCAACAACGCAAAAAACAGCTCCAAAAACAACAAATCTTCCAGGTTTTCTCATGAACCTCTTTCTCCTCGCTGCCGCAGCCCAGCTGCTTATCTCCACCGCAGCGACCTGAAGGCCCTTCTAGGTCTATAAAATATTAAACATACCCAGATTAGGGCTTATTCACCCATAACCCAGTAGTACTCGCTAATACATAGCGGCCGCGACTTCCACCTTGTCGATCTGCAGGACAAGGTTGTTGGCACGTGCACGCCGTTGCTCTTTGGACAGACTGAGATCGACTGCCATTATGCTCCTGGTGCTGACCGCTATTATCGCATGGCGTATTCGTCATTCCTGTGCAACACAACGTCGACCGTATGGCCCGAATAAGGTAGATAGTGGCGTTGGAAAGAGGACGGGGGTCTTTCAAGGCGAGCAACCGTTCACCTGAGGGGATTGGAGGAGCTGCTTTCTTCAGACTGAACCTTCGTGCCTTCCAAACAGAGCTCTTTCCCTAACACACCGTGGCCCATGTGACATCACAATCGAATGTGATCGGTGAATTTGATCTCACACGAATGTCCACCGAAGTTCTTCACTCTCCTTCACCTCTCCCATTGGCACACAAAGTGCGTCTGGAGATCCTTCAGACACTCCCATCCCTTGTACCATCAACCACCCTCAACCTACACCAACATTAATCAACGAAGTCTAGCGATCATGAAGCACTTTGTCCTTCTCACGCTGGCGATGCAGCTCTTTGCTGGCTGCGCAATGGCAGACTTCTACCTCTACACAGTACGCTCCCACCAACAGGCCCTCCCTACCACCACAGTGATGCAACAACTAACACGTTCGGAAGTACTGGACCCAAGATGATTTGATGCGTTCGCGTTATTTCCTCTTCGTTCGCCCCGCCGACGTTCCTCTTTCGTGCGAAAAGCTCGTGGGGTCTTTCAAAGACATGTGGCTTCCCATCGAGGACTGTAGCGGCTACTGGGGCATCTGCTGTGATGGAGCCGGCTGCGATAGCTACAATTATGACGTCTCAAAGGTCAACAGAATCGAGATGCACACAAACTGGGGCCACTACACCTGGTATAGGTACGGTAACAATCACCTCGTGGACACGCAGAACAACGTCGTTGGCACTTGCACAGCGGTGCCAATTGGGACAGATGCACAGAACTGCGATCTTCTTGACAACAACTATCGTCAACGAGGAGAACAGATCTTGCACTGCATTGCGAACTCAAGCGTATGGCCTGCGTAGAGGCTAGCGAGAACGGCGAGTCTTGCGGAAGGGGAGACGATCATTTTGGCCGAAGGAATCGTTATTGCCGGATCAAGCCTTCGTATCTGAAGAGATATCAATATTTCTGTGGCTTTCCTGTAATTGGAGGGGCTGATATTATTGCATCTACCTAGTCTAGCCTTCGTATCTGAACAGAGATCAATTCCTCTGTGATGCCTTTCGCGCTCTACGCGACAAGAAAAAAGTGGCACTGGCAAGCCATGTGAATTCTGGCAAGTGACTGAAGCCTCCATGCGGCGAGGTTAACTCCGAGAATCTATTGATTACGCCGTCATTCACTTTCTTCGTTCTTTCCTCACGGCCTGGAGTATTTAACCACCCAAGCCATTTCCCATAGCAGGCTTTTTCCTTCAAGTCTAACCAACACGCTCACCATTTTTTGCCAACCTGCAACAAAGGGTGCCCAGAAGCTCACAGATTTCCATCAAAAACTAGCAGCACCGACACGTCTTGACCACCTCACACATCCACTCGAGTCAATATCAAAGCTATGATGAAGCTCTTCATCCTACAACTGGTGTTGATGATGCAGCTGCTTGCGGGCGGCACGATTGCTCAACATGAGGGTTCTCGGTATTTCCTCATCTACAAAGTGAGTGCTTCGCCCTTTGGGAGCCCAAGTCGCAAGTGAGCTCAACGCAACTGACAACATGCCACCCTACAGTCTACAACGTTCTGGGGCGACATACGCCTCAAGGATGCCTTCCTCTTCGTCAGCCCCTGGCACGTCCCATACAACTGCTCCCTTATTGTGCACCCCGAGCAACGCTGGCAGCACATGGACGACGTCAGCAGCGAATGGGGCGTTGCCTGCGACGGTCCAGGGTGCGACTCAAGAAATGCCTACAACGACGACATCACCCGGCTCGAGTTCCACACCAGCTGGGGCCACTACACGTGGTACCGGTGGCCGAGCCAGGAGCTTCTTGACGTCCATAAAAAGGTCATGGGTCATTGCGCGATGCATCGCGAGGCTGGGCTCCGGGATTGGGATTGCCCTCTGGACGAGGAAAATCCGACTGATACCTGGCGTTGGAAGGCGTGGATGGCGATAGTGTGCACGACGAATGTCACATGGCCTGGTTCAGGCTGGTAGGGGGGGAGGCCTGAGAGGACATGACCACACCATCAAAATGAGATGGGTACCTATTTGAGATTCGAGCACAATGGTAAGGTATTTAGCACAATACTAACGTGTTCAATTCACCGAGTGAACAAACAAATATTTCACTCGTGAAAGGGGGCCCAATTTGCAGCCGCGCGGTCGTGTAACCAACAGCCTCAAATTCCGCTCTGCGGGCAAAGAGCTGGTGGAAGTCAGAAAGCATTACTTCAAATGCCTTGCCGAGGCGATGTGGGTATCTTCAGAGTATATATTCTCTTCTTTCCTTGAGAGATTCCTCTACCCTCTTCGAGCACGGTACGCAGCCTGACAGCAGCCTTGAACCTTTCAACATCGACAAACCCCAACGCTGTGCTGCCTCGGACACGTCGTCAACCAGCCGCCATGAAGCTCTTTTTGTTGTCGCGACGGCAATCCACCTGTTGGTCTCCCACACCGCAGCCGAAAGCTACTAGCTCTGGAACGTACGTATACGTCTCCCTTTCCCCTCTCCTTACCTCCCCCCCGATCTACCCCAATCTTGATACTCCGCTTAACCCTCACCACCCCATACAGACCTACATCCAACCAGCCGCCCAAAGCATAGCCAAAGACCCCGTCGGCTTCTAGAAAATCGGCTTCTTCAAAGACCGCGACCTATCCATCGACTGCGACAAGCTCCTGAGCGTCAACAAGGTCTACCACCTCTCCGACAACGCCAAGAGCTCGTGGGTGTTTACTTGCGATGGACCCGGCTGTCTCTGGGAGAAGAGGGATTCGTTTAGGATTGATCGCTTGGAGTGGCATACCAGCTGGAAGCATTTGAGTGAGTTTCTGTCTTTGTGTACTGGGGTTTGGTGGCCAGCATGGGGATAGAGTATAGGGGGTGTGAGAGCACTGAGGTGTAAGCCGACATTAGTGATTTCACAGCCTGGTATAAGGCCCGGGAAAGCAAGGTTTTCGACACCATTGGTAGGTTTGCCGGGAATTGTACACCGATCGAGAAGGGTGAGATGCTTTCGTGCCAACAGCTAGGCAAGGTGGACTACAGGAAGAGGCAGGGTGACAAGTTGATGCACTGTGACTTGTTTGTGGGTGACTGGGACAAACTACCATGTGTGATTGGGATGGGTGTTCTGAACTGGTACGGGGAGGGGGATATTGTGGTTCTTTTGATTCAGGGGCAAGGGGATATATGTTGTCCTTTGGAATTATTGTGATACCGAAGTACTAGCTTTGGTACTGCCTGGTTAGCTAGGTCCTTTGGGTGTTGAATAATGTGGCAGGTATCACGAGCAAGAGTTATTGTCATCTGATCGCCAAAGTGCTCTCTACCTAACTTCCTACGCCATCTCGCCTTTTTTGTGCAGCTAACTCTCCGGCCCTTCTGATCCCCAGCAGATGTCAAAGCCTCGGCGGTATCGGTAGGTAAAGTTTGCCCGGAAATAAATGACCAGTGACCTGCCCCACAGAACCCCCGCTGCAGTCCATATCCTCGGCGGACTCAGCTCACCTGCGCGGAGCCTACCAGATGTTCGCCTCGCAGAAGAATGACTTGGCCCCTAACCGTCTTCTGCCGTTGAGGTCCGCGACCGTGCTGTCTTTCCACGTGCAGTTGAACATGTAATTGTTGACCGGATCCTCCACCAAGGGATGACACGTGCCCACTTCCCTGTTGACAGGATCCGCGATCTTGCCCCCGCGATCCTTGTAGTAGGCTGTGAGAGGACATAATCAGCACCATCGGTCGTATCGCACAGGTGATGAGGGGCATTTACTGAAGTGGCCCCATCCGGTATGCCATTCGAGTCTGTCCATCTTGGCGGGATCGCGCTTCTGCCACAGACATCCCTCGCCGCTGCAAGTGAACACCCAAGCGGAGCTCGCATCATCCGAGAGCGGGTAGGTGTCGACAGTCAGAAGCGCGCGGCAATCCACCACCTCGGACTCGTGGAAGAAGGCGAATCTTTGGCCGCCTAGGATGTCATTGCCATGGCCCACGATCGGCTCAACCCAGGTCTGTTTGCGCGGGATGTCATCAGTACCTATGTAGTTTCTGGACCCGTGTCTCCTTCGTGGGAGGCATCGCTATGGGGGGATGAGGCGAGACTCACGTTCCAGATGTAGAAGTTCTCGGCTGCGGTGTGGGCGACCAGCAGCTGGAAGATGGCCGCGAGGACGATGAACATCTTCATGGTGAACTGTTGCAATGTGTAAATTTTGCGAGGTGCGGGAAACTATTCAGGCACATGCAGGATTTGCTTGAAGGACTCGGATTAGAAAGTTTTGCGAAGATGAGGGGTGAAGGGGTGAATTTATACTGAGAAAGCACCACCCTGACACCGCGGTTGTGGGGCTGCCGTCATTCACTCCTGCAGTTTGCCTGTCGTGGGATGCTTGGATGGATGCCTGTGGCTCGTAGGTGTGGAGTGCTAATCTCGAGGATTCGGATCGTTTTTTGCAGCGTCGCCGAGTCACCATCGCTCAGCCATATTATTTCCGTCTCAAAGAGCCACTCGCCGGCAAACGGTCAGCTTACGGCCGGGATAGGTTGGGATGATATCGGCCTCGAGAAGCGGGAGAGTGAATGATTCATGAGCCATTTGGCAGATCGTCACGGTTATTTGTTCGCCCAGGTCATGAAAATCAATCCACGTCAGGCCTGCTGTGGATTTTTCTGGATTCCATCCGTCCTCAGTGGTACCTGATGCCTGAGGTGGCTGGGATATAAACCTGCAGTTTGGAATCCCCTCTCTAGCCAAGAGTCACTCTTTTCCGCAAAACACCTCACCACACATCAACTTCCAACCGTCATCATGAAGACACTCATCCTCCTCTTCGCAGCCCTGCATCTGCTCATCGCCCCCGCTCTCGCAGACGGCTTCTACATCTACACCATCAGTCCAAACCGCATCTCCCCCACTGACAACGTGAACCCAAAGATCAACCACTGACTTCGACGAGCAGTTCTGGGGATTTTTCCATACAGAGCCTACCTGCGACGCCGTCCGCGCCAGCAAAGACATATACGGCGCCAAAGACGACGTGAGCTGGGACCGCAGTGTTGTCTGCGATGGCGACGGCTGTTCCTTTGAGCATCGCGACCCGGAGAATATTGACCGGCTAGAGTTCAATACGCAGTGGGGCCATTATAGTGAGTTTTAATTTGGTCTTCATGGGTGGAAGAGTGCTGATTGTGGAAACAGCCTACTACAAGAACCGTGAGGGGAGACTGGTTGATACTGGCGATAAGGAGGTTGGGTTTTGTTTCCCTTCAGCCATTGCCGGTACGGATTTTGATTGCGTCATGAAGGACATCCCGGACGAGCATATGTTGAGGGCGATTTCACTTTGGTGCGATACTGCGGTGTGGTAGGTGGGCAGCACGACACCAAAGCGTGATACGTAGGATGGACACGTGCACCGCTTACGTGTAAGATGAGTCATCTCATATCACTGCAATTTTAGCCCTGAGGCAGGCCTCAACTCCAGCTACCCTTGTAGCCGAACGATGAAGATTGGACGAATCATAGAGTTATGCAACAGTGTCCAATGGTGTCCAATGAAGCAAATCAGGGTTCCCTTCGGGTCACGACTCACTGCTATTTTAGCCCTCAAAGAGGACTCGAGTTTTTACGAAGGCTTGGGCCAAAAGAAAGGGTTCCCTAAGCCGGTGCGAAAGATGCCTGCTTACAGTTAATGCAACCTGTGGTTTTAGTTATGGTAGGCTATCTCCTATTTAGTAAATCTTACTTACATTCTAAAAAGACCTTGCTGTATTTTGAAAAGGCCTTACTGCATTCTAAAAAGGCTTCTTTTTATGCTGGAAAGGCCTGTAATGTGGTAACCCCAGGCCTTGCGGTTCCAGTATACGGCCGTGTGAGAATTCCACGAACGTGTTTTCACACGGAGATAAGAGACCTTCTTTTTTAGCCCGAGCCTTCGTATCCCTGTAATTCAACAATGAATGATGGGCCAATTACATAAGTAGGCCCCTTTATCAAACCAAACGGCTTCTTCTGTCTCAAGCCCATTCACCTTCGCCCTTTGAGTTGGAAGAACAACCGCATTCACGGAACACCAAAGACGGAACAATACAATCCCCTTGTTATAGCTCCTGGACGCCTCACTGAGCTCGCATAAAATGGGCGAGCGCCTACCAATGAATTCCTAGCGATCATCACATCAAACACCCGCATCTACTAGCTACTGACCTTGTCAACGATACCTAGGCTAACACCGAAATACTAAAGACTACATCGAAACAGAAGATGGACATCATGTCAACAATTAAGCCCGGCGATTATCTAAGATCAAACTATCCTGAAGTCCCTATGCTAACACGGCCTCTGTGTCAGATGGATGAATTACGCCTCGTCCCAACGGCGAACACAGACGGGTACGTCGGCCGCACCCCCATGGACCGGCTAGTCATCTCCGATGTCCACGGTGATGCTATCGAGTGGGCTGCGCGGTATCGACGTGCCCAGGAGTAAAAATACCATGTCATTCATCGGGAGACTTTCAGCGATACGACTCAAGTTGGCACTGCCTCGGCTGGTACTCAACCCCGTCGTCCTCTCCTTGGGCACTCTCAGGTACCACCGGCTCGTCCAATTGCAAGCATGCAACGGAGGTCTGCCATCTCAGCTGCTTCGACTCCTTCTCCTTGGTCATCGCCAAGTCCCCCCAAGGGCCGTAGCCCGGAGCCGTCTATTTCCAACAGCGGATCTCCCGATTGTCCTTCACTGACACCCCCTATCCCCGGCCGTCCGACCCCCCTAAGACAACTTCGCTCTCAAAGGGTGCAAGTCTCCGTCAAGGTCTCCAACACCCCCTGTCAAGTCCAACACGGAGGATACACCTCCACCGCGAGGAAATGGATATCCCAACCTCCACCTACCTCCGCCTCAAGCACCAGTCCTGCCTCCGATGCGGACATGGGCCCCTCCCATGACTTCCTCTCGAGTTGAGACTCCTCAAGTGAGGACTTCCCCGACCCGGCGCCCCTCCTACGACATCAACCTCCCCCCTGTCAACATGCCGACCATCCAGGACATTCTCTCATCCCCAGCGCCACCCTCTTTTTCATCCCCTTCTCCTCCTCCTTGCTCTGCTCAGACAACCAGAGGCCCTCACGTCCCGGGAATCTTCACCCCCGAGGAAATCGACATCTCAAACCTGATGATGGAGATCAGGGAACTAACGACGGCGATTTACATCCCGATGAGGGGTGTGGTCATGACGGATGCTGATGCTGCTTAGCCGTGCGGTGATCCCAACTGCGAGTACTGCGAGTGCTTTGTTTGTGGCGAGGTGCCGCAGTGTCGTCGAGCGGCGAGGGAGAAGTTGAAGCGGAAGCGGGTTTAGAACTTGAACTTGCCGGGGAATGATAGTTAGGTAGGGTAGGTACGGAAAGGAGTAAAGGGTGTGTTTTGCACAAGAAAGGCATCAAAACGGGCAGCATGTGACCTAAAGGTACATATAAGTAGGTAGGTAGGTGCTCATTAGTAAGTATTGATAACTTGAAATACAGACAGAGTCTGTTTAGAACAATTGCATTGTACCTGAGTGAGTAATGCTTCCATTTTCGTGATTGGCCGTTGAAATTTAAGAAAGGCGTTTACGTCCCCAGGCCCTATATTTGAATATGGGGGGTGAGTGGAGAGTGTAAGGAGAACGAGAAACGTTGCCAGTGGCTTGCCTTTTAGCCCTTCGAAGAGGTTTCCAGAGCGGCCTTCAGGTGCTACTCCTCTGCGTTGTCGAACTGATTGAGGAAGGTACCGCCCAATGTTCTGCTGTCACTGCGATTGCACTCGGCTTGATTGCTTCATCAACCTCTTATCCGCTTTCGCGCCTCCGTGGCTCTCAGCTGGCACTCGCGCGCTTTTGATTGCGAGCCAAGCGAACTTTTCTGGGTCGCGCCCGACTACAGCGATCTCCTCTTCCGATGCCATATCACGTTGCTCTACTGTTTTCCATACACGCTTCGTTTCCGCCACCGGCTGGCCAACGCAAATGCATGCCCGCATACCTGCCTTCTCGCTGCGATCTCCGCTTCCGCTAACTAATTAATTTCCACAATCTGCACGTTTCAGCAGCAGCAAGCCCGGTCATCCCCGCTGCTATCAAATCTTAAGAATGTCATCCAACATTTCTGTGATCGGAAACCCCAAGTTCAACTTCTGGCTGTTCGATCCCAAAATTGGCTACAACTTGACGCATCCGTCATCGCCCAACGATGTACCCGCCGAGCGTCGCATCCGACTTTTGACCTCGACCATGCCTGTGACTATCGCCCCCGAGAAGACAGCATTGGCTATCATCGACATGCAGAATCTTTTTCTCTCACCAGCTATGTTTGGTAAAGTCAGAGGGGAGGGACATGAAGCCGAAGAGTTGCTCCTCAGCACGGGGATCCCGGCCGCACGCAAAGCCGGCATCCAGATTGTCCACCTTACTTGACGCATATCGGACGAGGAGCTCGCCGTACTCCCGCCAGTCATCTTTCGCGCATTTGGGTACTACGAGAATGGGAAGCCGTTTGGGACCGGCGGTTCGAAGGAAGTCAAAGGTGATGCGGGCGTCGGAGACGACATTGGACACGTCAAACTCCCAAACGGCTCGACCATCGCCGCCGGCCGCCTGCTGATGCGCGACCAGTAGAACACAGAACTGCATAGGCCGTTGCAGGAGGATTTCAACAAGTCGCAAAAGAGTGCTCTGCCTGATAGCCGGTTCCATAAGGCCAGACTGTCCGGGTTCTGGAGAGGTTCAACGCCGGCTACCGAGTACCTGAAAAACAAGGGGATAACGACGCTGTTGTTCACGGGCGTAAACACCGATCAGTGTGTCTTCGAGTCGCTAGAGGATTCATGCACCGTGGGCTTCGACACGACTCTACTCAAGGATGGCTGTGGCACCAACAGCCCAGAGTTCGCCACCAAGATGGTCGAACACAACTGCCGTAAGTCGTGGGGGTTTGTGTCTTTGTTGAAGGCACTGGAGAGCGGTGTAGCGGAGATGTAATCAGGACCCCAACACACTTTTATATCTCGGCAGTGGCTTTAGATTGATCCTTCGGGTCAAGGTGCCTACAAAGACACCCTCGAATCCATCCGAAACATGCACCGGTCTCTGTTTCTCGCCGAGGATAGGCTTCGTATTGTTTACTTCACGCTCGGGCAACAACGCTCTGTGTGATGGCCTCGTGCCCAAATGGTCGGGCGCAGCATACATGCCCATGAAGCTTCCTTCGCTTGGTTTTTGTCTCCAGGAACCTCACCCCCGAGGAGATGGACATCTTGAACCTGACGATGAAGATGAGGGGGCTGATGACGTCGATTTCCGGCTTGTCGTCCCAGTGCCATTCGCGTCATCCCTTACCTGAATGTCGGCCGCAAGGGTACCAAGTAATAGGTAGAGATCAAAAAGTCTGCCTTGGGGTACTAAAAAAAGACAAGTGGCCACGTGGATAGATCCCAACTGCACGCCCCCAGATTCGTGTCATCCAACACAGGACGAAAACGCCGTCAGCACACGATACCCCGCCTCGCCGTTCCTGCATCCCAACTTCTCCCAGCATGCAAAGATCAAACCGAGCTGACCCCCCTCCCACGTTTCCCAAGCGAAGCTCTTCGACATTCGCCCCTCGCCCTCGGCTAGACGTCCCGCCCAGCCCACCGTGCAGTAGCGTCGGCCATCGGTAGTTCAGCACTCTGTTATAAGTATTCTCTTCCCCTCACACTTGCGCTCGCTTACAAGTAGCATCCTGTCCCGTCCGTCTGTCGCGCGCACTCCTGTCGTAGCGTACATGCCGCCTCCCGCGCTTTTGCCCCTTTTCTACGGTCGGGAGGGTTACATGGCCAATAGCCGAAACCTATCAGCCACCCACACCCGACACGGCACGACCTGCATATACCGCGTAAGAGAACCAAGAAATTGAAGCCAATATTTGTCCTTTATTTTTCTACCTGGACGGTTCTAGCCTGGCTTTCCGGGTCAGCTGGTACCTACCTGCTTACTTGCTTGCTCGCCCGATTGCTCAAAACCACTTCCCGTCCTGCTGCTGCTGCCGGCCCCTCTTGTCCTTGCGCATGGTGGCGCTAACCTTGAACTCGGTTGTCCGCACGATCCCACCTTGGTTGCCCCCCTCTTCGAGATCGGGATCGGGCGGGTGGGAGAAAAGCGGAGCGACATGGACCCGCCGTGACGAACGCCGAGGGATTGCGGGTGGTGGTTTTACGGGGGGTGGCGAGGGGAATTCGAGGGTGATTTCCTCCGTTGTGAGATTCTCCCATTTCAGGTCGTCTTCGAGGTAGTAGTGGAAGAAGTCGGGTCTGCTGGTCGCAGGGCTGGGGACTTCGATGTGTGGTCCCATTTGGGTTCCTACTGAGCAGGAGGAGATGTTGCCGAGTTCGAAGGAGTAGCCTTCGCCGATGGCTCGGGGCCCAGTCCATATCTCGTCCGGGTGCGGACGGAGGTTGATGTGGACTGCGCGTTGTCGTAATGGCATCGCACTGCCGTTGTAGGGGTGGTAGGGGTTGGTAGACCCCAGTTTGAGTAAGCGGTTGAGCAGGGGCTTGAGAGTCACGGCGCATGCGGCAATGATGCCAAGATTGAGCTCGAGACTATTGAAGGTGTTAGTCTGGAGGAACCAGGGTCTAACCGGGTTGTACTTACAAACCGAAGAAAGTGATGCTCGCGCGAAAGGTCCAGTCCCGCTCCTTGATGAAGCCGGTTTGGTAGATGGCCTTGACAGCACCCATTGCGACGGCGCTGGGAAAGTGTAAGTAGGCATCCACACGAGAAATGATGGGGAGAGCTCGCATACAAATACCCAAGACTGAGGATGCAGATCAAGTAAATCCGCAACCTCCGCTTCATCTTGAGAGGCCAGATGATAAAGATGGGAAACATGGCAAAGAGTACGTCGGTGGTAATGTTGAACGACGTGTTGATCAGCCCAAAAACAACAAACAGCTTCATGGAGTAGCATTGTGGTTTGAGCGAAAGGTCCCAGTTGCCGGCCATTGGCGTGCAGTGGAGGAACAGCGACATCACCGCGGTGATGGAATAGCAGACAACAATAACTGGCAGAACGTTGTGTTAGCCGCAATGATCGAGGCAACCCAGATGGATGCACATACCCATCGTCACTCTCAAACACCAAGTATACCACTTGCAGGTGCTGAGTCGCAGGAGATTGAAGCCGATCGAGAGTTTCAGAAACGCCAGGGCGCATGTCGCCGACACAATCGCCTGCCAGAAACCAGCGTGTCTAAAAGCAACGAGGTCGTCTTTGGATAGCGCCTCCTGGTGTCTTCCCAGGCCGTGCCGGGCCTGAAGAAGAAATGCCGCCCATCCTCCTATTGCGCATGCCGCCGAGAGTACCATACATACGTCGTCTATCCCGGGAGATTTGACGACGACAACCCTCGAGTACACGCGGAGTGATACACAGACCAGCGCAAGGATGTGAAATATCGTCAACACAGCGAGGATCTGAAGCAAGTTGCTCTCTGCCGCCCTTGTCGGATCTATTGGCAATGCTGTGGACTCAGAGTTTGCTGTGGAATTTGCTGTGATGTTGCTCGGTGCCATGATGGGAGTGGCTAGCCGCAGTGAGTCGTAAACCGACAACAGTCGAGTCGAATTTAACGCAGACATGATTGAAGATTGATGAGATCATGATAAGTCCATTCCGAGAAGATAATGAAATGCCTCTCACCACCGTCCATCGCTACTAGTATGTAGGTATGGGTGAGTGTGTGAGGGTGTAAGCCTGCTCGCTCTCACACCTACACCATCGCTTATCACAGATACCGACCTCCGGCCCGACCAAATGTAAGGAATGCGTTAGTACGAAGGTAGGAAAGTGGAGGCCTGTGCCGTCTGCCATGCATGGTTCGGAGGTTTTTGCGCCCACCGGGTCCACATCCCGTGGCTGAGGACAAATATAACTACTTGGGTTTCATCGGCCATCCCAAAGCGTCGACAATACCACCATCTCGGTCCCGGATGCCCACCCAGTTCCTTAGAGATCGTCCAAGTGTGCAGTAGTAGGTCTACCGATTGCCTAGTCGTCGAATGAGCGTGAAGTTTATGTCTCGGTTGAAACTCCCGAGTTGCGTGGCACACCTCCAGGACGGTCGACTCGCGTAGATATTCCGAATCAGGCATTGCCGAGTGCTCGCCGAAGACTCGCGAGCCTCAGCTGCATTCAGTGACTTCGAGATTCTGCCCGACTACGGTGGTGTGTCCGACGACGGAGGCAACAGCTGGCTGACTGGCGCGGATGTTAGAACTGTCGCCGTGACTTAATGGTAGCGACAAGCACTGGTGCTGGTGCAGTAGCGACATGGTAGCAGAATCCTCGTCATAATTCGTTATTGGTAGCCGTTCGGCCCTAGCGCCTGAAGATGTGGTCGCGTACATTCTTCTCTTGGCTTATACCAGATGGACGGTGGATATCGGGCAGACGTTCGAATCGAAGGTGTGCGCGTTCGTTCCAGCCCCTGAATCGCCTCGTCACTTATCAGTCCGTGTTATACATGGGAGAAACCACAAGCTGCTTGCCGACGCCGACGGGTTGTAAGATTATAGGATACGCACAGCCAAACAAAATCCACCACTCGTCCTCCCTAGCTGGTATCATAAAAAAGAGACAATAAAGTTTGGTTCCGGGTCTAGGGCTTTGAGGTGTGATCCCAGGCTTGATATCACGGCTTGCCTGAGATTGAATAGTTCGGGATGCTTCTAGGCGCTGGAGTTGTAATACCATTCATCATACCTCCCAAGAGTATGGATAGCCGCGTCGTGTTCTCCAATATTGTCAATTTGAGCTCTGTCGCGTAAATACTCGAGGACAGAGGCGAAAGGCTCGTCGCCAGAAAAAGACTTGTCGGTGGTCGAAGTGATGACGTCAACCCGAAAAGCTCTCACAAAGGGGGGGCACCTGCGGTTGTTCGATAGTCCTGTTGAGTTTTGGGTACATGAAGCACCTCCGCCTTGGGGTGACTCGTCCTGAAAGGTTGGCTTCCTGGTCCTTCGATCCATAATCCTCCAGTCTAGCAACCAAGAAGGAAAACTGTCTACTTTGGTTGTGTTGAAGGGGCCCGCGGACAGCCAGCAATGGCATAAGAAGTCTATATTGGCATACTTGTCAATACAAAACCTCGCGGCCTCGGCATTCACCTTGGGGAGGCTTGCTTGATAATCAACACCGATTTTGTCCTCACCCACGTCAAGGCAAAGCCACAAGAGCCCATACAGGCCGTCCCACAGCTTATTAGCCTGTATTGCTCCATATTTCAGCAGGGTCCAGAGCAGCGAGTAATGCTTGACAAGCCCATGGCTTTCCTTGCCACCCTGAGAGGTGAGATGGTATTGATACCGAAAGTCGTAGATATGTGTCGACGGAGCACTGAAGAAGGGCTCTGGGATGTAGGGCGAGCGATAACTATGATGTGACAAGAGCGCGCGGTGGTGGATGGGTGTGAGCGCGGCTATTGATCGGCCCGGAATCATGATACAGGGGCAGTGTACGTTAAATTTTGGAGGAAGAATCAGCTCTTGCTGGATTCACTGCCTATTGCAGTACTAATTCAGGAAGATTTCCAGCACTCCGCCGGCTCCCAGAATCCTGATTTCCATTCGTTTACACTAAGCATGTTCTCTGCAGTTCTATCATCGAGGGCCCGGGCTGATCGAGGAGCGCTCCATGAAGGTTTGCGGCAACGCCGAGTCGTTTGTCGCCGTCAATCGTGATGATTTCAAATGTATGTGTGGGTCTCCCCACATGTAGGAAAGCGCATCGAAGAGTAAGCCTCTTCGCATTAGATAAGGGACCCTTTCTTTTGGCCCAAGCCTTCGTACCCGACCTCGGTTGGCGATGTCCGCAGCTCAGGTACGAACAAGGCTCTCAGGCTGACCACCGGGACTTGGCGGGTCCGTGTCAGAAATCAATGCCGCCATCGCGCACCGAAACCCGGCATTGGAAAGAAAGAGTGACTGCCAAAATGAACTCACCGTAGTAGCCCTTGCAGGAGGTGCCAGTGAGAGGTAACGAGCGATGCGGACTCGGACTTAGCGGGGTGCGGGACGCCTGTGGCAGGCCCGGGCAGCAGCTGAAATGCACTACCACAGTCTGCAATTTGCTGCCACGTGCGTGAAGCACCCAGCCTGAGACCTAACGAGTTTGAGTTCCCAGTGCCTTCAAGTTGGAAGCTTCGACTCTGCCGTTCTCCCCGGCCGGGGCTTTCCACCGTGTGGCGGCCGCAGTGTGACGTTGACATCACCCTTCATGAGTTGGCACGGTTAGTTCCCAGCAGTCAAGACTACCCGTGCAGTGCGCCAAGCCGGCCGGGTCACAACATCACACTCTGGCAGCGAATGGTGCACGTGCCGAAACTCCGAGGTAGATCGGAAGA
>Ga0247780_1000520_pt1 | contig 35339 bp, 45 predicted proteins | sample UWRJL079202R5_FD_179927 | JGI IMG/M metagenome (GOLD analysis project Ga0247780, IMG submission 179927) | Plant litter microbial communities from Arlington Agricultural Research Station in Wisconsin, United States - UWRJ-L079-202R-5 | ecosystem: Environmental > Terrestrial > Plant litter >...
CTGGTCCTTTTTTTTTTTTTTTGGTCTGGGGGGTTGAGGGGACGAGAGATTCAGAAACCCGAAACGATATTGGGGTAGCGGCTGGTATCCTGAGATGCCAACTGTTGGCACATGAGGTCTGCCGCTCATATATATACTCCCCATAAGATGATATATTCCACCAGCTTCTTTGCGGTCAAACTCATAACCTTGTTACCTAGTGAGGGTACGTCCCCGTTCCAGATGCTCATCGACATCACCCTCCCCTCCGGATAGGTCGCTATCCGCAGAGCTAGCATCAAACGGATGAACGGTGAAAATAATCGCCTGATGAGCGAAGACGCTATCCCCGCCGAGCGGGATCTCTACCGAGTCTGATGCCCTACGGATGCCCGAGAACGGCGACCCGACCGCAGCGAGGAAGCCTAGTGTAGCACCCCAAGCCAATGAGCTTCCCCGGCGTCTCAACATCTACGCAGGGAGCCAGCTCCCGTGGTAAGAAGAGGTGGGTTACAGCAACATTGCGTCACCCGTTTGTTCGCACCGAGGAAGGACATTAGGAAAGAAAAAAAAACACGAGGGCAAGGAAACGTCGCGCACTACCAAGGTAGACGACGCCGTCGCACGTCGCTGTCCTCAACCAACAGGCTTGCGCGAGTGCCGGTGCACGCGGTGTCCCTGTCCGCCATCCGCCATCCCATCTTTACCTATTGGAGACCGCCTTGCAGGTTTGGTCCTCCCCAGAGCCCTGGGCAGGTTTGCGGACCGCCCCTATCCATGTCCACGCCGCACCAAGCCCGTGTTAAACCAAGTGGAGCGGTCTAGAATCGACGACGGCGAAGGAAAAACCCGCGGCTAGCACGGGAATCAGCTCTGCTTCCCGCCTGCTAGCCGGATGCCGGATGCCGGACACCCGGTGAGCAGGAGCAGCAACGAGCATGCCATCCCACACGATAAGGCGCGGAGCGCGGGAAATGGCATGGCAACCCACGTCCTTGTGCTTGACAGAAAAGCAGCTAAACAAGGGCGATACAGGGACCTGAGTACGAGCCGCCCGCCTGCGCGTCTGGCATTATGACAGACATGCCATGTGGTGGACGCCGACTGGGTCGGGTGTGAAAGGGAGGCAGGAAAAAAAACTCTCCGCCGACGACCCAATGTGTCGGGTCGACTGTGTGACGCACATGGGATCCCAGTCCCCTGACCGCCGGAGGAGCGAGAACGGCGCAAGCTTGACTTTGTGTGCGACGGCACGCGCTGTCCACGGGCCTAGCTTCCTCCTGACGCCATCATGATGTTTAGCAACCGCCCCTCGATCCAAAGCGGGCCATCCGAAAATACGGTCAGCGGCAGAGGCGCGGGCCTTTGCCGAGCTGGCCCCGAAACGGCAACGCATCGGATCGTTTCCCATCACGATCTTTCCTACTGCCCCCCCCCCCTGCGAATATTCATCCCAGCCGGAAAAAAAAGGTTAGGGACGGATGGCAAGGAGAGAAATGGCGCGGACGGATAGGCTGCATGATCAACGGCCTCCCTTGACTCGTCTCACCCGCCGTGTCGTGCCATGCTCTGTCTGCGAGCATCCCGCAATGTGTGACCACCTCCCTGTCCACTGTTTTTCTTGTCCAAGTACGAAGGCTCCAGCGAAAAGTAAGGGACTCTTGGCTCCGTGCGAAAAGGCACTGGAAAAATCTCGCCAGCCGAAGAATGCGGTCCTACTTAGGGCCACAACTCAGGCCAGGGATAGAAGCCACCGCAGCCTCGGTCAAAACTGCGTCCACACCGACAGTTGTCACTGACCAAACATCCTATCCCGTCAACTCCTCACATATCGCTTTCTTCGCTGCCTTGCCGCGGTGAAGGGATGATCCCGGTAGCGATGTAAACCCTCAACGCTGCATGACGACCCAACATGTTACTAAAATAGAGACGCAGGCAGGTATCACCACCGCAGGCCGCCGCTCCTTGAGCCGACGCGGACAGGCGAACACGAGCGGGAAGACGGCAACAAGCAACAACACCCCATTCCCCCATCCGTCACTCCCGTCCTCCGAAAGTGGGAAGACACCAACGCACAAGACCAGAAAAGGAGAAGAAACCAAGAAAGCAAGGTGTAGAAATGGGCTGAATATTACAGGACGCAACTGCCGAAGGGGAACAAAAAACCTGAGCTTTGTCGTTGCAACCGGGAAGAAACGGCCCCCCCCCTTCCCCACCAACACGAAGCCGAGAAAACCGCTCCCGTGAACCGGGCCGAGGCAATATCCCCCAAACAGAGGCCCCGTCTGCGCTTCTCGCTCCTCCCCTCGACGGGATTCCGTCTCAGGAGGGATACAGTGCCATTAACGCACAAACCTGCCTATGGCCATCTAGGTCACAGCTGGATCATGCCATTATGCATGAGCGGTGTGATTCCAAACCAGCCGTGTTCCTCTTGGCTTGCCTAGTCGAGTTGCGCATGTTGTCAACGCGGGGAAGCCGACAGCTTGCCGACCCACCGCATCTCAAGACACTGAACACTGGTCCGAGCCGACATCCGGTCGAGAGAGATGCTGGACCGGCCCGGCTCTCGTATGGCCTATGCAGCTCCCAAAAAGAAAAAAGACAAACAAGGGCGACCGTGGCAAAAAATACTGGAATAATGTGTATTTTTTTTGGTGATTACCGCCATATTATTTTGCTTCCTGCCAACCCAATGATATGTCAAAGTTGAGACAGGAGGAACATAAACTTCATGGATTACCTACACCGTTCATACCACTCACTGGCTTCTCAAAGTGTCATAAAGATACATGGGCCGTAATGGACAAAGTGCGCCGAATTCATGATAAGTCAGAGAAACAATATTGTACCCGAGAAGGACAAAAAATAGAAGAGAAAGAATAGTAGAAGGGATAGAACAGGTGCGTGATATCAAAAGCCCTTGTGCAACAAGGTTGTGATTGCTCGTATGCCCACAACCCCTGTCACCAGTGCCTGCAGTGGTTCGCAGTCCTTTGATCAGATACAATCAGCGCCGGGCCCGCCTGTGAGAATGAGAATGCTTTGTCACGACTATTGGGTGCTTCTAAAGCCAGCGAGAGCTCCCGAAGTGTTGCGTATTATGTAAAAACACGGAGCACCTCATGAATCCGATATGAGCCAGATTAGACGCTGCTGCCAGCAGCCAAATCACCGTTGCTGGGCGGCTGAACCTGTTTTCCCTGCCCAACTGGCGCGTGGAAGCTGTCGATGCTTTGGAATCCCCTTGGTGCAAAGTTAGCAGAATGCGGTGAGGGCGTGGTAAGAGAAGCATGACTTACTTGGTCAGGTCAAAGCCTTGATCCTCGTCAGCCTCGGCAGGGCTTGGGGGGTCTTCCGCCGTGGCGCGGCTGGGCCTCGTTGGGCTCGGGATGGGCGACTTGCTCCGCGCCGGGGCAGGGCTACTGCTCGGGGGTGGCGCACCCCCGGTCGCCTTCGACGGACTTAGGTCGAGCTGAGCGGGCTTTAGCGGCGTGCTGTTATAGTTTGCATATTTCCAGAACGGGGCAGGTGAGCTCGTCGGCATGTGCTGGCTGGGTCGCTGGGCTGTGCTAGGGGGAGCGAGCTTGGGGTGAACCCGGTGTGGTGCCGGCGTGACAAAGGACGCACCGTCTTCTTGCAAATACGACGACGTCAGCGTCGGCGATCCCGGTGCATTCTCAACCAGTCCCAGCGTGCTCGATGTGTTTGGCTTCCTGAGGCGGGGCAGAGGGCTCCCGTCCGCGCCAGCTCCAGCCTCGTCCGGAAGCGGCTTGCGTGAGCCGCGCACAGGTGTCAAGAGTGACTCGCGGAGTGCCGATCGGGGCTGAGGAGATCCAGAGGGCGAGACCTTCCGCTTTCGCACCGAGGTGGGATCTCTAGCGGCCATGTCTTTTGGGCCCTGGGTAATGTAATTCAGCTGACTGGGCGATGATGGGTTTGAGGAACCGCGATGGCCGCCCCTGCCTCCCCTGTAGGCATTGTGAATCATTTCATCCTTGCTCTCTGGCACTAGCTGCCACTTCATTCCCTTGCCAGGCTCGTCAGAAGACCTTGCAACCTTCTCGAAAGCTTTGTTGAGAGAAAGATTATGACGAATGGAGTTCTACAACGACATTAGTTTGCTACGGTGCCATTGGTGAGTTCTGAGAGTAACTTACCTGCCACCCGTTGGGTGCCTGGTTTCGATAGTATGAGTAACGGGAGAGGATGAAGTTGTAAATTCCAGCCAGATTCAGTTTTTCCTCATCGGTAGAGATAATTGCTTGGGTGATCATTTGCGCATAACTATACTGAGGCTTGATATGCCGATTTTCATCTGCGCTCAGGTCCACGTCGGTGTTACTCATCAACATCGGGCCTGACGGCGGCTCCGTATGTGGCGACCGATGCGCTGGCGTCGCCCGAGCTCGAGCAGAGGAAGAAGGGGGGGTTCCAGGACGCTTGTAGTCGGGCGGCGCCGGTGCCAGGGACCGTTGCTGTGAGCTCTGGCTGCGCGAAGCCTTGCTCTGGGGGCTCGAATGCGAACCATGATTGTCTCCTGATGGGAGGGGATGGCGAGCAGGTCGGGAAGCTTCCGCGGAGGTAACACGCGGTATGCTCGCGCGCTCCATGTACTGGGGAGCGATAGTAAGAGCGCTCAACTCAGCAGGAAGCACAAACATCATCTCGACGCCGCCAACCTCAATGACGTCGCCGCTGTTCAGTGGGTCTGTGTCGTTCGCTCTCCATGGCGTGCCATTTACTTTCAGCGCATTTCGGCCCTTGACTTGCAAACACCATCTCGATTCGTTGCTGTTGAAATATATGCTTGCATGCTGGCGAGAAATGACCTTGCTGGGGCCGAGATCGATGTGAACAGCCGTCGGATCTTCCCGTATATCCGTTTTCGCACCATCTGGTTCGGCACGGCGCTGGGCAGGCTCTGAGGAGCGGCCGATATTGACTATAAGATTGGTAACGTAGAAGGTCCAGTCCTGAGCGGCGATTTTCGCATATGCCTTGACCCCATCTTTATTGGACTCATGGATGCTGTTGGAATGCTCTCGGCTTGCAACTACGGGAATTTCGGGCGCGATAAAATGCTGCGTCACTCGCGTGACGATCTGGTCGTCGTCGTCCATGTTGACACTTGCCTGGTCGGCATGGAGCGAGGAATCTCCCTCCTCGGTCTGGTCAGCGGGCGTATCTTCGTTCTGTTCGGACAAGCTTGTTAGCAACGAATGAGGATGAAAGCCGGCGAGTACAAGTGCGCGACGTGCGCAGTAGACAAAGCCGAGTCCTGCACGCGGGGACAAGAAAGGGGCGGGGATGCCACGGGGCGCAGTTTTTATTTACCTTCTTTGCACGTTTTGAGGGGCGCGATGGCGACGACTCCTCTGCGACAGCATCGCTCCGCACTTCCCGACGGGCGCGTTGGGCGCGCTTTCCTGGCGAAACCATCATGGGCGACCAACGACAGAATTGATAAATGCGCTTAGATCATGGAGTCGCAATAATGAAACGGGGATGTGGTGTGGTAAGGATGGCTGATTGATCGATCGCTGGTGCGGCGCAAAGGAGGAGGTTGGCGGGCTTGGATCCAATTGAGGATGCCGTAAGTGCCGTTTCGTGTGCTGCGACAAATATGGCTGGGTTTTAATGTTAGTTGCGCGCAGCCGTCTGTTGGCGGCGATTGTTTTTTCTGGTTGGCTATTCCCCTGGGCGGAATCAAACAAAAGATTCCCCACGGCCTCGGGAGAACAGAGTTTGTGCGGAGTTTTGCGGTCGGCGCAGGTTGGGCGACCCCAGCAGTTTTCCACTCTTGCAGGGTGAAGGTTGGGTCGTCAATGAGGTTTTCGAGGGAGACTTTTAATTGACATACACGTCCCTCTCAATCGAGGTAGGTTTTTCGCGTCCAAAGGAACGCGAGGCAGGACTGGCGGGGGCTGGCCAATCAACTGGCGGATGAGTGGGGCAAGTTGTGGGGATTCGTCGATGCCGTCCGTCACAAACAAAGAAAAAAGGAGTCGTTGTCGAGTTTAATGCGCAAAGAAAATCACATCCAGAGGTGAATCACGAAGCTCCCAGTATTCAAACCTCAATTGCAAGTTTGCCGACACCCGATATCTGAACTTTGTACACTAAAATGGGCATTGTTTGCCACATATCGCTTTGAGATTAATTGCCCCCTCGTCCATTGCCAGCCTCATGATGCAAGATGCAGGAGAGCCGCACCGTTCCCGTGATCTGTGAATTGCGTTTCCGAGCTCGCAACCTGGCCATGGAGCTCTACTTCACCATCAGAGAGTGGACCCCCCCGACCTACGGATCCGAATTATCACTCCACTCGGTGGGAGCTTGATTGAGTTCGCTGAGATTCTTTCACCGTCCCAGCCACCGCAAAAAAAAGAAACCCTCTAACCACGGTCTTTTTTTGAATCGCTTCCCTCCAAGGGGCAAAACAACACAATGCTAATCACGTCAATGGGACGCCGCTATACGAAGTATATATAAGGCATTCACTGGCCCAGGGTCGCAATTGTTGAATTAAACTCCGTAAGTTCCGGAGAGTACAAGCAGGCGGGTGTGTCTGAGGCAAAGTGAAGCCCAGACTTTCAAGGACTAGCGCATACGTTCCCGAATCTTGCAGTGGAAAGAATATTATCAGGACAGATGCTAGACAAATATTGCTTCTAGTTTTCTTGTGGGATCTACAGTTTTTAGACATTAGGCATCGCGAGCCCCTAAGCCTAGCTAGCCAAGGTACCTAGGAACGCGCGGAGCGCCTTTGCAGGCTTTCGTTGTCAAGACATCTCTCCTTTATGTAACATATACAGCCGACAAACTCCCAACCTAACACGCTCCATAACGCCAGACGAGCTATTAGAACCAAGCGCCTCATCTCAATGCATTCTTGGCATCTTCTTCACCCATCGCGATAACATCCTCCAACTTCCACCTTGGTGGCTTGACAACGCCCTCCAGGCCGTTCGTCTTCCGCCACTCTTGCTCCGTGTCGGGACTCACTCCCTTTGGCAGTGGTTCCGCTCCTCCTGCTACGCCAGTGGAATACTTTATCTGGAGAATGTCGCCAATTTCGTCGCATGCAGCCAGAACACGGTCCATGTCATCCTTGTTGTGTGCTGACGAGATGCAGAAACGAGCGCGCGAACTGATTAGAGGTGTGGCGGGGTAGCCGACTACGACCACCGAGATCTTACGCTTCAGCATCTCGTGGCTGAAGGCAGAGATCTTGGCGGGGTGATAGAGCATAATAGGAATGATAGGAGAGTCGTCGTGACCTGCAACAATAAAGCCGAGACGCTTGAGTCCAAGACGGAGGTACCGAGAGTTGAAGGCAATGCGCTGGAGACGTTCTTCACCTTGTCCGGGAGCGAGTTCGCCAGTGATGATCCGGAGAGATGACAGAATCTGCATCAAGACCGAAGGGGCGGGCGATTCGCCGAGGAGAGTGGCGGCGTTTGTGCTCTTCAATTTGTCGATGATTTGCTTGTCCGCCGCAATGTAGCCTCCGTTGGCGCCGAAGGATTTTGTCAGAGTCCCCATGAGAATGTCCACCTCAGCCGGATCGATGCCGAAGTAATCGCACACACCACGACCCTTTGGCCCCAAAGCACCAACGCTGTGAGCCTCATCGACGTATAAGAAGAACTTATACTTCTTCTTTAGCGAAATGACGCCAGGCAAGTCAACCATGGTGCCTTCCATTGAGTAGAGGCCTTCGACGGCTACGAGAATCTTCTTCCAAGGGCGGTGAGTGCGCGGCTGGCCCTGAGCGATCGCCTCACGAAGCAGCTTCTCCAGATCGGCCATATCATTGTGCTTAAAAGACCGGATGACGGCACCAGACAGGCGGGCGCCGATGCGAATAGATGCGTGATTGAGTTCGTCCGAGAGGATAAGAGAACCCTTGGACACGAGAGCGGGGAAAGATCCGGCATTGGTCACGAAGCCCATGGAGAAGACCATAGCAGCAGGCTTCCCGACGAACTGAGCAATCTCACGCTCCACCTCAAGAGCAAGATCCGAAGTGCCCGAATCGGCGCGAGGGCTGCAGCTGGTGAGGCCGTACTTGCGAACAGTCTCCTCTACCGCGTCGGCGCAAGGGCCCTCAGATTGTGCAAAACCCAAATAGTTGTACGAGCTCATGTTCAATGTCTCGGTGATGGTGCCGGTGTACTGGTAGGTCCGGTTAAAGTCGTCCGACTTGCGGTCGATCAGGTTGATGAAGCGCCCGGGGACACCAGTCGTTGGCCTGGCGAAGCAGTCATCGATGCGCATCTTCAGCCTCCGGACGTAGAAATTGTCAAAGTCATCGTTAAGCGGAGCGTAGCCGTTAAGAGCTTTGAGGGAGTTGTAATGCTTCTTGTCGCCGAACCTTTTGCCGAAGAAGTCACGCGCATGGCCGAAAAAGATGAGAATCAAATAGCTGAGGTATGTAGTCAGGACAAAGTAGTAGGGCGGCTCATCCTCAATTGGTGTCTCCAGCGGCTTCCCCTGGTGGGCGCTGACGTAGAGGTGACGGGGGCTCAGCAAGGGCCCGAACTGGGCCTCGACTCGCTGTCGTTTCCTCGACTCATCAGCCGAGGGGGGTTGGAAGAGTGTGGTAGGCGGCTCGTCGCTGTTTGGCTCGCCGGCCGTGGCAGTCGAGAGGGAAATAGTCGGCAGAGGGATAGTGGCGGGAGAGATACCCTGCTGTTGGTTTTGCATTGCCTGCAGGGCTTGTTGCGCCGACATCTCCTTAGACTTGGCTGATGAAAAGAATTGCGTGAGGCGGTTGCCCTTTGACTGAGAAGGCCGTCGCTCGCCTACCCTCTCGGTATGAGGCATGCTGGATGATGAGAAAGGGTTGGACAACTTCCGGGGCATTTCTAGGACTCGCGGCTCGTGTCTTCGATGAATGCGGTGTATGACAGGTTTCGGGCGTCTAAAGGAAGAGCTGTTCGTGATCTATAGCGCCAATTGATGATGCTGCAGGCTAGAAACGGTCAGCAACGGGACTATTGTAAGCAGAGCTGCGACGAAAACGGCATTGAAGCTTCCCATGTGTCGCTGTCCGCCTCGTGGCGGAAAGCGACTTGGGGGGAAGTGCACAACACTGCCGGAAGCGTTGTGTGCACTTGCTGTTACCGGCTCACAGCGCTCGTCATAGCGCAGTTGCCGTTCCACTAATGGCCTCCCCTATCCCCAGCCCCACCACCAGACATTCAAGAAGGGCCCTGACCAAGGCCCAAACACGACAATAGAGATGTAAGAACATAAACTTACTGTATTCAAGTGTCCGGCGCAGATAGAATCGAATTGAATCGTTCAGTTGGCAGTGGGTTGGTGACCGGTGACGTGAGTAGGGGCTGGCTGCTGGTGCTGGCAAGCTCTCCAGATGAACTGGAAGCGCGACTCGGACCTGCAAGGGACGAAAGTCTATAGCAGTCCAATTGTCGACAAAGTTCGGTCGCCGTCGCCTTGAGGTTTGCGCAGCTCGCACAGCTGAAGATCAGGGAAGGCTGCGACGCATGGAAACTTCTTCAAAACGTCGAAGCTCCAAGTTCGAAATCGAGCACCAGGGACAAGAAACAAGATAGGAATAAGAGGCGGGAGGAGACAAGAAGTAGAAAAGGGACGGGGCACTGCAGGGAAATTGTGGAAACGCTGATGACAGGGCTAAGCCGCTTGCATTTGCGTTAGCCACACGGCAAATTTGACCTCGCCCCTGGTTTGCCTGCTGTAATGAGGAGAATGAGGATGGAGGGGTCCAGGGCCCTTCCCGTTGCCGAGCGGTCCGGCCGCGAAGCCCGGATGAGCAATGACATCGCCGCATTTACTTGCCCGCCTTTCTCTCTCAACAGGGGGGAACTTGTTTTTCTCTCCTAGATATATCGAAGCCTCTCTATGACCACTCAAGACGCTGTCAAGTCGTTCGACTCCATCTGAGGCCGCCGGCACTAGCAAATGCTCCGTGACGATCACAAATTTTGCACGTTACTGTACACGCTGTTGGAGCCAACCAAGGCAATCCCGCCCCTGGAAAGCTCCAGCGCTGGCCCCTGACAGGCTGCCAATCACCAATCGCATCCTGGGCGTTTTTCCCAAACAAGCATGGCTGCGATCGCTGATATCCACGCCAAATTTAAGAATAGTGTCAGGCAAAGCTTTGGCGAGTCCCTCAAAAGGGCAAAATCGAATAAAATCGAGCAGAGTCTTCGCTGCTTGCAAGGTGTCTCCCGTGCTGTCATGTTTCGTCTCGCAACATGATCGTGGCGTGATGTCTCCCGGAGGAGCCGTTTTCTGCCTGCCAGCATCTACATGTGACCGTTTCAAGGACCTTATCGCGGCGCAGATGCACAGATACGTAGCCGAGTTCAGTCGGCCAGCAGCCTTGCAACCAGCAACCGGGCAGGTGTAGAGAGCGCCAAGTCAGCCCTGCCGCGGATAGCCCGGCCTTGGGAGCTCTCAGGGGCGATTATTCAGCTAGCGCATCGAATGCCGCCTAGTCTCTCAGTCTCTCTCATCATCAGTCGCTCAATCGCTCACATAGTTGGCCAAAGTGGTCCGAGGTCTCCGGAAACTTCTTGGGCTCTGGAAGGGAAATGGGTGTGACGTAATATCCACAAAGGAGTTCAAGTTCGCGGTTTGAAACTGGTCCCCGGTGCGCGGTTCAATATTCTCCTTTACCGGTTGTTTCCCTTCAGCAGAGTTTCCCGGATTTTCTGTTTGGACCCAACTCAAGTTCTAGATAGGGTGGGTAGTGGGGTCGGATGTCGTCTCCGTACCTACATAGGGATCATCCACCATGGGATCTCTGATAACTCGTGCTCCCTGTCCCTTCCTCCGACAAAACGGCAACGAGGGACTGTGAAGGCACCGGTTGCGTGCGATGGCCCGTTGTATCATGTTGCTGGGGTCCGGAGTGTCCTCCGGTGCTGATTTCGGGGAGTTTGTCACAGTGGCCAGCATCGGCTCTCGGCTCACACTGTTGGAGGAGCGTCCCCTTTATCGGCTTCCAAGATGGGGGACCGGCGGGACCCCATCAGAAGTCGAAAATTTGGAAGTTGCGACCAGCAAATGCCTCGGGCAACAACCCTATTCGTGCTTGTTTGGCAGTTGGAAGACAGAGCTGGTTTAAGTTCCTACTACCTATTCCCCTAGCCTCATAGTTTCCCCGGTCTTGTCTATCCCCGCCACGCTACCGGGGGGGCTATGAATGGCGCAGCTCCGGATTACCTCGTTCTAAAAGCTGTTGCACCCGTTGTGAGAAACCAGCTGCGCGCCGAACCCAACCACGTCCCGTATTGAGGCCATTCCCTTCTCTCGCTGCATTCGCGTCCCAGTACCCATACCCCGCCTTTGATCATGGCCGAAAAGATGTCAGCAGCCGTGGAGCTCTGGAGACATGACGATCCGCAGTCAACGCAGATGTGGAAGTTTCTGGGACATGTCAACAGCAAATACAGCCTCAAGCTGAAGGATTATCCCACGCTTTATAGGTGGTCTGTTGACAACATTGCCGCTTTCTGGGAGGAGGTGTGGGATTTCACTGGCATCACGTCCTCGAAGCGGTTTGACGAGGTAGGCACCCACGTCCATTCGCTCATCCTCCCGCCCCTCCCCCTATTTCGCCGTGTTTACATCCGTATCTGTGTCACTCCGCCAGGTTCTACCTGCCGATGCTCCCATGTTCCCACGACCCGACTTCTACGGCGGCTCCCTCCTTAACTTCGCCGAGAATCTGCTGTTTCCTGCAAACGCAGAGGTCAAGGATTCTGATGTTGCCATCATCACGGCAACCGAGGATGAGGCGGCACTCTCGGAGACGTCGTGGGCGCAGCTGAGGGAGCTGGTGCGCCAGTGCACTAACGCCATGAGGGCTGCGGGTGTCAAGGAGAACACTGTTGTGGCCGGCTTTGTCGCCAACCACGCAACAGCCCTTGTCGCTATCCTGAGCAGCGCCGCCCTGGGTGCCGTATGGACTGGTATCAGCCCTGACAATGGTGTCAGTGCCGTCCTTGACCGGCTCGTCCAGATTAGGCCACAGATCCTTTTCGCCGACAATGCAACCCTCTACAACGGCAAGCGATGGTCCTGCACGGACAAGACCGTTGAAATCGTTGAGGCACTGCAAAAGCACGGCCTGGAGTTGGTCGTCGTTATTAACGGCCTTAATGGTGTTAGCATGGGCTTGGAGGAGATCCAGGCCAAAGGACTCGATGCGGTGGACTTTGGCGGTTGGCTAAAAAGGTGACACTCCTGGCAACATTGCTTGATGGAAAGGGGTATCTAACATTGCACCCAAGCGCCCCCAACGAGCCGCTTGCCTTTAAGCAGCTGCCCCCTTCTCACCCGCTGTATGTTCTCTACTCCAGCGGCACAACCGGACTACCCAAGGCCATTGTCCATACAGCAGCCGGTACGTTACTCCAGCACAAAAAGGAGCACTACATCCACTGCTCTATGGGCCTGTCTTCGCGTCTTTTCTACTACACTACAACATCTTGGATGATGCACCACTGGTCTGTTTCAGCCCTTGCCGTCGGTGCTTCTTTGGTTCTGTACTCCGGTTCACCCTTCCGGCCCCACGGTTATCTCTCCATCCCGCGGCTCCTCTCCTCCTTGAGGGTCACACACTTCGGCACCTCCGCCGCCTATCTCACCACGCTCGAGGCCAACAATGTCCGGCCGATTGATGATCCATCCCTTGACCTCTCAGCCCTGGAGGCCATCTACTCAACCGCCTCCCCTCTGCCTCCTTCGACCTTTGCCTTCGTCTATAGCGCCTTCCCGTCTTGCATCAATCTGGCGTCCATCACTGGTGGCACTGACATCATATCGCTTTTTGGCGCCCCCTGCCCACTTCTACCCGTACGCCAGGGTGAGATCCAGTGCGCTGGGCTCGGCATGGCTATCGGTGTTATCGACTCGGCTTCGCCGTCTGACAGGCCAACATTAGTCGTCCCGGCCGACAGCCCCGGTGACCTCGTCTGCATGGAGGCCTTCCCCTCACAGCCACTCACTTTCTTCGGGAAGGATGGTGAGGCAAAATACCGCGCTGCCTACTTCGAGCGCTTTCCCGGCCTGTGGCACCACGGCGACTTTGTCCGCGTCGACCCAGCAACTGGGGGATTAGTCATGCTTGGCCGCAGTGATGGCGTCCTCAAGCCAGCCGGTGTGCGATTCGGGAGCGCCGAGATCTATAATGTGCTAACCCGCTTCTTTGCCGCTGAAGTTGAAGATGCTGTGTGCGTCGGCCGGCGTCGGGAGACGGATCGTGACGAGACCGTATGCCTCTTTGTGGTGATGAATGAGAGCAAGGCTTTTGATGACGACCTGAGGACGAGGATCAAGAATGTTATTCGTAGAGAACTTAGCCCGAGGCATGTCCCGGGTGTAATTGAGGAGGCTGAGCGGGGAATCCCCAAGACAGGAAACGGAAAGAAGTAAGTGTTTACCCCTTCCCGCCAATGCTGCGACTTGTCCAATCTCTTGGGCGGCTGGTTGTCACAATTCACTACTAACAGATTGATTAGGATTGAGGTTGCCGTGAAGCAGATTCTTTCGGGGATGGAAGTCAAAACAAACGCCAGTGTTGCAAACCCGGAGGCCTTGGAATGGTTCCGGGGGTGGTCTTTAAAGGCGAACTGAGGACGTGAGGGCATTGGAACGATCTAGATAGACCATTGATATATCAGGAAGGCTGGGAAAATCTTAAGAGGTGGAAATAATACGCGTTAACGAGTTGGGAATTTCAAGGATCATCTGGTTCTGTCTATCGTTTTATTACGTTACTGGCATACCCCTCTGTCCATTTTCCAAATAGACTTCAACGTCAATATAGGTAGAGCTACTTGGCCGACACGAACGCCACACGATTTGGAGAACCCCGCTGGATACGAAGTTCGGGCAGACAAAGAAGGGCTTTTCGAATTGCGCTTTTTTCCTCAAAAGGAGAGAACGCAAACTAAGTAAACACAGCTAAGGGGTATCTCATATCACATAACTGAACAAAACAAATGACACACGATCTCTCCAGCACGCACAGTTTGTCCCTCTTCCCACCCATATTTCCCCAACCCTCTAAGCAGCCCGTTTTGCACTCGCTCTTGATAAATCTGACGATAGAAAGATTTGAAGGAGGAAGATAGGAGAGATGCAGGGAAAGGGGGTCAACAGGTTGCGCCAGGCACGAAAGGGAGGCGAAAACAGCTCTCAGAGAAACAAATAAAGCTGGCTTCCAAAAGGATAGGTTCGCCCATGGTCCTGCAAGACCCACAACACAGTCAGGAACTCAGCGCGACACTTAAAACTGCACAGCATCATTCCATACCCCATCCGCCGATCCATCGTCATTCTTTAGACCATTGTTTCCCCCCCGTCCACATGTTGATAATCCCCATCCCATTCCTGCCATCCTCATTCCAAATATTTCCGTCCTAGCGGGTTCCTCGCTTTTTGTGTGGTATTGTTTTCCCCTCGCGGTTCTTCCTTTATCTGTCGTCGTAGTTGTTTTTGCCAAAAGAAAGGAACAAAACTGGTCCTGTTCTGTCCCATCGCAACGTGCCCGGTATTGTCTACCCGAAAGCCAGCCATTTGTGTTGAAAAAAAAGGAACAAGTTAGAATCCATTTCCATCCATAACACCATAATTTTGGTCATCCATTGCCATGAAATCAAGTAGGTCGATCCCTCCAACATTAACTCCCTCGGCAGTCATCGACACTGATGCGTCGCCCATGTTGGAGAAGAAGGCCGGCCCAGGAGGCAGGTACCACATCTCGTTACCCGGGGCGCTCCATTCAGAGGGGTCGAATACACCGTCTGCGAGCCCGTTGGAGTTGTTAGTGTCTTGGAGCCCGGTGTTGGCTGCTGGTGTAGATGGCCCAAACATGGACGCGGAGCCTGAAGGGAATGGGAAGAGCCCCGAGTTCAAGTCCCACGGCGTAGCTGATATGTTGGCCGGAGTGCCAGAACGCTCTAAAACGAACGGTACAGTTAGCAACCTCATAGCTTGCGTCATAGCATTTGTAATCGCAAGTGAACTTACCCGGGGCACCGCTCCCATCCTTTGGTCTCGTCCACACATCCATACCGGCAGCATGTTGCCCGTGCCCGTTCACACCAACGCCATTTGTGGTCTCAGTCTGATGTTGAGCGGGGGACCTGCCATCCGTTGTTGATAAACCGTTTGTCGGGGCATGGATAAACCGGTTACGCAACCGGCTCGTTAGAGTCTCTAGCATATCTGCGAACCTGATGCCCAGGTGGACATCGTCGACGACACAATTCCTCAATGCGTCGACCGTGCGGTCCATCAGACCGATACTCAACTCAACATCCGACTTCGGCGCACCCAGGGCGAAAGTTTTGAGTAAGAACATAGCACCACTGATGATGCGAAAGTACGTCCGCACGGGCGCATGCTTGAGGAAGTCGCCCGGTAAAAGGCCTTCGACAACTGTCCGGAGAAGGTTTCGGCTGCCGTTAACAACCTCTCTCACATACTCCTGGTCCTCGACGCCGAAGCCGCCCAATTGTCCAAGTGGGAGCTTGCCATAATAGTTCTGCGTCTGTGGTGAAAGCTGCGGAGCGCTTTGCCCCGACACACTCCCGCCAGCTGCAGAGCCTCCACCAGCATTGTTGGTGCACCGCTCCACAACAGCCTGGAGGGACAGGGAGTTGACGTAAATGCGGACGTATTCATACTCAATGGTAAGAATGTGTCGAATATACTGCGGCATCCGAAAGCGTTCAAACTCTTTCCACCAATCCCTGAGCATGGGCTGGAAATCTTTGAGCAGGGTGATATATTTACCACTCTGAATGATGTCGGTTGTATGCTTGCGGGACCGAAACAGCCTCTCGTTGCCAATATGCATGGCGTTGCTGATACCAGCCCAGCAGTGAATAATCTGATCGTCCAGCTCTAGGTCGGGGATATAGTTGAAGCCGTTGGACAGAGATGAAGGATTCGTTCCGGGCGTTGTTCCTTCAACAGAGTGTGGCCGCCTTCGGGACACGACCGGGTCCGACTTGCGGAGATTTTCGGGCACCATGTTTGTCCAGCCAAGCCGTCCAGCAAGCTGGCTAAGATAGATTAACAGCAGCCTCTTGATCCGATACGCCCGAAGCCGGTAACTCTCCTCCTCGTACTCGGGTCGGGTAATGGCACCAGTCGCAAGGAGCTCATCGATATCATCGAAGACGCCAAGCTCGTACGCCAGACCCATCGCAGTGCTCAGCAGCATCCAACACATGCGGTCGCTTCTCCAAGCAGGCTCCAGCCAGCTGTCGATTCTCCGGCCACCGACACCAGTAGTCGTCCGCTGATTTCCCTCGTCATCCATGGACTGTTCATACGAGGGCAGTAGCAGTTCGTCAATTGCTTCGCTTGGAGGGAAGTGAAGAGCCCGGGGGTGCCACTCAGTCAGAATCATCAGCGATTCGATTGTCCCAAAGGTCCGCAGGCTGCCCCGTCGAAGCCCCCTCCAGGGCGCCGTGCTAGAGCTCTGAGCCTCCTCTGCTCCAGATCCACAGAATCCCCCGCCAAACGCCTCTTGGCCCCATACCACACGTTCGATCATGCCTCGGAGGTAAGTCCACAGCTGCTCGTGGATAGCATGTGCACGACAGTGAGCCCCAGTGCCAGGGAGCTTTCGGTACCTCGACGAGATGGTCAGGAGCGTGACGGCGAGAATCGGTTCCTCAGTCAGTAGCGTCAGGTGAGACGCCGGGCTTCGAAAAGTTGGGGGCGAGATAGGGGTCAGGGGGGAGAGGTAGTCATAGTAGCTATGGCGCAATGTGAGATTCGGAGGACAGTTGGGGAAGAACGGCACACATACTATTCGATGTAGTCAATCGCCTCCTGGGCTGTAAACCAACCAGCTCTTACGAAACGAAACCTGGCCCAGGCCTTCAGTGCCTCACTGTAGCCCGGATCGGTCGACGTGTCTCGCTTGATCAGCTCGGGGTCGATGGCTTGGTCTGTGGTGCCATCACGCCGCGATGCCTGGCGCGGTAGGTAGCCCTCATGATCGCGGCTGTGTGACGAGTGGTGATGAGATGCAGTATCCGGGCGGGTGCGCTGGGCGCTGGGCTGCGAAGCCCCGCCCGACGTAGCGGTATGGTCGTCGTGTTTGTGTGAGGAGCTATTCACGCCCGCAACGTCAATAAACCGCGGCACGCTAGCCTCGAGAGGGCGAAGATGCACTGACTTGTCGGTGGCTGCCTTGTAAAGCAGATCCAACGCGTCGTGAGGGCCGTATACCTCCCTCCGCATGACGGTCCTGGCCTCAAGGTTCTCAAGTGGGGTGTTGGGCTCGCCGGCGCCAAACTCGCCACCGGCACTACTCCGGGCGTCAACGGAGCTCTTCGAGTCGCCGGGCCTCTTCAAGGGATGAGTGCGTATCTGGTTGGCACCAGGTGCTAGAGGTACCTCGCTGAATAGACTACGGTCGAAGTTGGTGGCGGGGACCACGCCTTCGGTCCGGAGTTGCTTGCGGCCGTTGCGGAGGATGTAGTCGTCAGCATCGCGCTCGTCGAGCTCCTCGGCGGGGTCGTCCTCATTCTTGCGCTTCCGGCGTGTGGCGCTGAAGTAACACTCCTTGCACTCGCGGCGGCATCGCACGCATGGGGGGTCGTGCGGGTCGTCGACAGAGCCCAGGTCGCACCGCACCTTGCGGCGGCGACATGGGATGCACGCCTGGTATACCCGCTTGTGCTGGCCGCTGGAGCCGGCAGCGGATGCAGACGCGGGGTCTAGGCCGGTGGTAGACGATGGAGGCTGCGGGGCGGGTCCTCCCGTCGATGAAGCTGACGATGCGGCCACTGGCGACATCGGCGACAGGGCGGCAGCCGAGGCAGCGTATTGCGCGCCGCCCATCTTGATGGCGGGTTGCCGGCGGTCGGCTCCGGAGCCTCTCGCACAGAAACCAGGGACTCGAGCGCGCGATTTGCTTCAAAGCGTGTGTCAATTTAATTGTTGACTGGCGGGGACCCAGTTTGGGCCGAGGGTGCTGGCGGTTGGAAGCGGTTTGCGGTGGGTTGCGAGTCAGATGGATCGCCAGCTTCGGAAGGCTGGGCCTGGTAGAATAAATGGGCTATTGTTTGCCCCAGCCGGCGGGGTCAGCTCAAGAGGGGACGATAGACAGGGAGCGGGACCTTATTGCGCGTGACGCACTGCGGCCTCCAATCAGAAGCTCACTTCCAGGCATTGTCTCCCTCCCGCCACGAGCCTAGGGGACCAGCTGCTCAAAGATAAGGTCGTCGTTCAACTTCCTTGTTACAAACGCTGGGAATACCAGCTCCTTCCGACAGGGTCGCACGTACTCCAGCCAATGGAGAAATTGGATCACAACTTCTCGATTCCCACCCCAGATACATTTCTTCGGAGGAGGCCCCTTCTGATTGCCAAGTGAGGGCAGTCCCTAAAAGCGACCAGAAGTGCTCCTTTCCCATCCCAAGGCATCAGACATCTGATCAAGTGGTGACTGACAACTGGCGTATTTACTCTGGGGATATTTTGTCCTCCACTCTTGGCTGCGGGGAAAGCAATTGGATTTGTCGAGCATTGCGACGAGTCGACAAGGGTCGGACGAGGTGGTTCCACGACGGCTCGATACTGGCGTTTGATGGCAGCGAGGACGGCGAGCTGGCGGTTGAAGCCATTGAAGCCTTACAATACATTGATCGCTGACCACTACCGCAAGAAGTGGGCAAGGAATTGGGAACTTTACGTATTCCGGGGCCTTTGAGGTGTCACTTTCAGCTGGATCGCTTGTGAGAATATCAGGCGGGATAAAAAACCATTTCGTTCAGGCCGTTTAGGCCTGCCCATATGGCATCCCTATGTTTCGCAAATGCAACCCAGGGTATTGTGGCCCCCAAAACGACCATCGCATCCTCCCAAAAATGCACACCGCCCGTATATTGGACCTGCGCCTGCTGGCTATGAGCCAGAGCAGGGCAGACCAGTTTCAGCATTGCTGAATGCCAAGTACTTAGGAAAAGGAAAGAGCAAGTTTTGGTCTTCCTAGACGCCGAGTACGCCTGAGCCATGCAAACAATTGTGATTACGGGACAGGTCATCAACCGCGGTTGCGGTTGACAATCTTGATCTTCTTCTTCGGCTTCTTGCACGCAACGTCCTCCTAGGACACAACGCCCAGCTTGACCATGAAGTCCCAAAGGGACTTCTGAAGAGTCTCCGGCAGGGTGTAGAGGTCCACTGAAAACTCGCCAGCTGCAACACCACGTCAGCGAACATATTCCAAGCTTTCACGGGAGAAGATGAACTTACCGTCGATATTATTTTGGACATAGGTATTGTCATCCTTGCCATCGTGGATCAACTGAATGATCTGCAGCAGGTCATCCTCACCAAGCTTGACAATGCCATCGGCCATCTTATCGACGTCCACGATGAACTTCTTCTTCTTAGTACCATCTGCCTTCTTCAACTTGCGCTCCTCGTCGGAAGGCAGCGGGCCAGTCTCACGCAGCAACTGCTGCAGAGCTTGAGAGGGGTTCTTGAACTGAATCGTGTGAACAACCTCGTACTGGGCAGCCGCGAAGTTGAGGTCGTGGACGAAGCTGTGCTTTCCGCCCTTCTCGGTGGTATAGACGTCAATGCTCATCTCAAACTCGCCCCAGCCCTCATTGGTGCACTTGAAGGGCGGCTCAGTGAAGGCTATTACCACATGTCAGCATGGTCCCATAGTGGCAGCCAGGGCAAAATCAACCCACTTTGGGTCGGGTTCTCGAACGACGGGTGCAGGTTGTATACTGCCTTGGTGAAGCACTTTGCCGGCTTCTCTTTGCCATCCTGGTCAACGATGTAGAGCTCAACGGTCCACTCCTTCATGGGGAAACCCTCGTTGACGGCAGGCTTGTTGCTACAGGTCGCAGCGCGTCAGAATGTGTCCAATTGTCACGATTGAAAACCAACGCGACTTACATGTTGTGCTGCTCAGTCACGATCTTGATCTTGCGCTGCGAGCCCCATCATGTCAGTTACCGCTCTCCACGAAACCAAGAGTCGCGTGCGGCGCGCCGCATCGGCCAACTTACCTCAACAATCATGGTGTCGGCTTTGGCGCTCTCCGCCAAGTTTTTCTTGGCCAAGTGATTCTCCGAGTCGACCTCGATGACCTCTTCAAAGACCGCAACACTGAGACCGCGGCGGCGGGTGACAAAGGCGTCGGGGGGAGTTGGCAGAACGAAAGCGCTCTGTAAACGAAGGGCGCAACAGTCAGCCAAGATGAAACCACAATATATAGCAAGAGAATGAATTCGGGACGTTTGCGCGACCAGGAAATTGCGGGGAGACGAGGGGTCCAAACTTTAGATTTCGTACCTTCTCACTCGCGCGAAGCTCAAGGTGGGGGAGGCTGGAGATGAGGCAAACAAGCTCCAGGGGGGGACGAGTAGGCAGGGCTGAAGGGAATTGTGGGCTGCCTTGAGATTACAGTTTATACCTTAGGTAAAATTAGGCTCCAGGAAGAATCCCAAAGCTCTAGGGTTTCGTAAATGCCGACGAGGGAAGGGCGAGTGACGAAGTGCAGTTCTGGGATTGGGTCACTTACCAGGGCGTTTGACCCTCTCGCGTAGCTTCATCTTCGCGGTTGAAGCGCGAGTGGTAGTGGGGTTTGTAACACGTGATGTGGCGGTGCAACGCTGTGGCGTGGCGTTGCAGTGTGTGGGGTGTGGCGTCAGGAAGGAATTGTGGCGTTCTAAGGGCCAAGTAGACATTATAGTTGTGGCGCTGGTGCAGAAGTGGGTCACAGGCCTGTGGCTGGCACAGTGGTCCCGCTTTTCATGGGTGAGAACATTTGAGGCCGGCGGACCCATGACAATCCATTGATGCCGGAAACAACAGCCACCTACACTTTGGTCCACAGCCAAAATCGACAGGAATACGTCCACGAAAATCTTTGAGTGTTCTCAGGAATATCTGAAAGGAGTTTCGACGATTTGGTTCTAATGAATGAGTTGTTGTGATGCTTCGGAACGCGGTTATGGTTAGATGGGATTTATCTTCTACTTTTACAGCAAAGTTTTCACGGTACCTCGTGAGCAGACAGCCCACAACTCTCGCGATTCTGGCGGGGAAAGAAAGCCCTCATAGTCCAGCCCGGGATGCCTTCTTCTTCCTTAGGTTGGCCATGGGTTTCGATGAGATTGGCTGTATCGCCTTCACACTTCACACAGCCTCTCAATGGGGTAAGCCCCCCTCCTTGTATAGAGGGAAGAAGACCAGGCCTTGCTCTTCTGGCATGCTTTCTGTGTGGGTTCTTTCCCTGGACACCTCTCTTCTCGTAGATAGAGACCTTTTTTGGGGGGCTGGATTCGTCATGATCTGAAATGATACATTCCACTTGACCGGATATTCAACACGGGGAGGCAAGTTGGCGAGGCGTAGAGCTTCAATATCTTGAATGCAGCTCCAGTTTTCGGCTTCTGAAAATGGAAGTGCACCTAACTGTGGCTATACCGACAGCAATGCTGTCCATTGGTAAGGTAGCCTCAATTGCTCTCTGGCTAAGCTCTTGTGGTCTCCAGTGGTCTTAAATGGAACACGCACTGGTCGATAGATACACCAGACAGCCGCGTAGTTGGGGGGTTTGTGATGGTTTGGTCTATCTACAGCCGATGATGGCTCGCTCCGCCCACGAGACACAAGAGCAAGATTCCTCCTAGTCAGCACAACCTTCCATTACCGTGCCATGAAACTCCATCATCCACCATTCCCTTTCCAGTTAACTGATATCATTGTCCTAGGAGTTGCGCTGTGGGGTTGGGTGTTTCTTGGGCCTATTCCTAAGCTCCTTTCCATAAAGAGTCAAGATGTATCTTCGTTTTACGAAGTAGCCTCCTCCTCCTTCTTCTCTTCCGCAGCCTCAGCCTCAGCCTCGGCGGCTTCGGACTTGTCGAAAAGTGCCTCATTCTCCTTCTGGGCCTTGATGAAGGCATCCTTGAACCCGTTGGCGTTCTCCGCGTTGGAGAACCGGATCGCGAGGGTGACGGCCTCGGGCTCTCCTTCGCTCACATCGGCAGCGGCGTTCCAAACCCAGCTTCTGTCGGAGCCCACGTTGGGGGAGAGCTTCATCTCGGGGACAACTGTTTTGTGTGAGCAGAGCTGTCATCACAGCGGTAGAGCGGGAAAAGTCTGGACACGTACTGTAGTGGTTAGCGCAGACCTTGAGGGTCTTGTCCCGGCGCATGACGAGACGGGTCTTGCCATTCTCCAAGTGCTTCAGAAGGCGGACGTCGCCAGTACCGCGCTCCTTCCACTCGCTGGTCTCCCTGACGAACTTGAAAAGCTTGGCACGCATCTTGAAAAGCTGCTCCTCGGACTCCTCGTTCGTCTTGACATCGACCTTCTCCGTCAGGTGGATAACGGGCTCAAAGTGTATGTCCTCGGATTCGGGGGCAACCTCTTCCTGCTTGTTGCAATATTGTATCAGCCTCCGCGCATCTCTGTAGGCACCAGCCTGTCGTTTCGCAACTCACCTCGTCCCCCTTGGCTGCGGCGGCGGCGGCAGCGGCATCGCGCTGGGCCTTGGCGCTGCCAGAGTTGTCGCCGCGATCCTCATCGTCGTCCTTCTTCTCCTTCTTGGCGCCACCACCGAACATGGAGAAAACGGAGGAGGTCGTCACGGCCGGCTCAGGAGCAGCGGTCTATGGAGAAGAAACAGTACCAAGTTAGCTTCATCGACCGTATTAAACACCCCCCTCACCTGAGAGGGCGCGCATTTGCGAATGTGAAATATGGGGAACCACATACCTCCTTTGGAGCCTCCTCAACCGCCTTGACCTCCTCGATCGGCTTGTCGGTGTTCTCCGCAGACATATTGGCGGTAGGACCTGGGATGATGCTGTCGGGTATCTATAGTGTCTCTGTCGTCAATAAAAACCAAACAGGTCCGAAAATGGGGATGCATCATCATCATCTGCCACCCCTCTCCAAACGCCGCCACCACCACCCCGCCATTGCTCGGGCTCAGCCAGGCAGGCGGGGTATCGAGCAGGCACGCGCTCGCATCTCAGCAGCGACGGGCAGCGGGGAAAGTGGAATGCCGACTTACTGTATATTCTAGGGTAAAGTAACCTTGTTCCTGAAAACAGTTCAAGGCTCAGTCCTGGTGGAAATAAATCTGCCTTGGATGTTGTTTTGCGACGCAAAGCTTCGTGGGCACCCGAGCAAAAGGAGAAACCGAAGTGGGGGAAAAATGATTCCCAAAAATCAACAAACGATTGGGTCGCAAGGGCCCCTGCCTGGCTTGTGTACTTGGGCTCCCCTCTTCGAAATGGCCCGTGCCATCTTGGCCAGATGGATCGATTTGCTGCATCAACCACAACCAGGCCGGCGCTTTCCTTGATTCAACACACGACCCGACACAGGCACACAGGCTTCACCTGACCTCAGGCTCAGGTCGTTCATCTTTGTACCTGTGAAATCCACCTGTGCCGAGACACATCTCAGACTGCGGCTGTCCAGCGTTAAACGAGGGCAAAGGAAAGTACGCGTCGAGGAAGCATGATATTCTATCAAGGTGTTGAGCACTGAGTCACACGCTTCATGGTTACCCAGAGCCGAACTATCAGGTATAGCCCATGGTATTAAGGAAGGCACAGACAGAACCTGCCCATTGGATGTCGTCTGACGACTACACAATTTGAACATCGCTTTTATTGGGGGCTTGAGTTGGAGTGGATACCGGTATTGATTCCGACAAAAACCACATTACTTTCAAGTCAGTCAAAGAGAGATTGATTGCTCACTGCTCCTCTCCATCGTCGCTGGGCAAGGCCCTGATATATATCTCGTGCTTCTTGCCTCAATGCATGGCGCTGCCAAACCCCCCAGGGCCCATTTGACGGGGCCTACACCTTGGTGAAAATAGAGTAAGGATCGCTGTTTAGAAGATATGCCAAAGAACCACGAGAACAGAAGCCAGGCCATGCGGAGAACAGTTTCATCGCATAATTGAATAGGGAAAAGATATGCAGCCCTTACTGAGCACACTAGAAGCACAGCCAATAAACTCCGGTCCAAATCCCCAGCCTGCCATCCTGGCCGATAGTTGATTCCCTGTCCCATTCGCCATCCGATGGCTGTCCTTAAATAAACAAATGCTCAGCATAAGAGAGACACACGTATTCTCAGCCCAGAATCATCTTCTTCCACCGCCGATCCTTGCTCTCGTCTGGCTTAGCCGTGTCCCTGCCTCTCGGGCAACGGCCCTTGTGAAGCTTTCCGCACTTGTCAGCTGCCAGCCGGCCACGGGTGGCCTCGGCGGAATTGTACTTTTCCATCATCTCGCTATACTTGTTCTTGAGCAAGCGAGCTGCATTGCGCTGGTAGTCGGCAAATTCTTTCTCCTTGCCCTGAATCCTGAGCCACCATAGCTTAGCTCTGACTTGGGCACCAAGGATCGACAAATCCGCCTCGGCATGCAGTCGTTGAGTTGGTTTCAGCTGTTGTGACACTGCCTCTTTAGCTCGCTGGTAATTCAAATCGAATGAGTCCTTAACCCGGCTAAGCGTCTCTTCGTACTTCCTGCCGGCTTCCAAGGCTTGGTCCCATACGGAAGCCGCCTCGCCCCGCAGTTTGGAAATGCGAGAGAGCTGGGCTTTCTCGATCACATGAGCAGCTTCGTCAACTGTGGAGAAAACCGCTTTGGTGACTCCTTGGAAGAGATGTAAACCTGCCTCGAATGCCTCGGCGATCAGAGTGGTGCCGAAGTCCACTTCAAACGTCTCGTTGATCTTGGGGCGGCGAGCAGTGACGACAGAGACATTCAAGACACCGTGCGCATCCTTTTGGTTGATTTCAATGAGGATCCCTTCGTCCACGGACGATAGCTTCGACTTAAGATGCTCGTCGCCGCGGTAGACATCAATGTTGATTGCACCTCTTGCAAGCCAGACGGTCTTGCTCCCCAAAGGAAGAGTAATCAGAAGCTCATTCGGACTGTGAACCCGCACAGAGCAAACCGTCTTCTTCGCATCGGTTTCGACGGGTGTATCTGATGGCCGATCTGATGGAAATCCAAAGGGGAGCACAGAAGCCAAAGAACTAGTTGACGGCGATACGTGAGAAATCTGGACAGTTTTTGTCGATGTGACGTTGATTACCACCGTTGTCGTTGACGCAGCAACAGAGACAGACGAAGTTGTAGAAACCCTAGCGCAGACAGCGGAGGAAGGTCCACGAATGTCTGGCAATGGTGTGTGTCGGACTGTTGAGATACCTTGCCCAACTGGCCAGCCTATAATGAAGGCGGACAGTAATGGGGCAAGCAGAGTCAGTATGATAGGCACGAGAATCCTAAGGAGCCACTTGTTTTGCTCAAAGCTCTGGAGGATCTGATCTCGTGAGGGCCGTTGGTCCCAAGCTTTCCTTATGCCCGCTTGCCACGACACCTCGGTTGGTTTCTTGGCCAGAACACATGGCTTCTGGGTGGATTCGGCCATACCAGTCAGGCAAGCAAGGTTTCGGTTCATTTGCCGTGAGTCGATGTTGATGAAGGACCTGAGGTCGATGGGAAGTCGTGTTGGAGCAACCTGTCTCTCTTGGTCTCGAGATTCGAGACACAAATGGACGGCGTTTTCGTCAATGTAGTCTTCCCATCGGACCGTCGCAGCTTTCTCGAGGAGCTGAGAGTCGGAGATGAAGACACAGGGGACGTCATGGCCCTTCATGAATTTCCAGGCAGCTTCTCTTGTCTGTTTTTCACTCTCGTCTTCGTCGTCGGCGCAGAAGAAGACGGCAATATGAGGAAGCGTCCATTGCGGCCGCATAACAGCTCCCTTGGGAGAGATGACGGTGCTATATGTCTTGTCCCAGTCATGTCCAATCGTGATCGAATACATGGGCGACATTGGGTGCTCGCCACCTCCGCTATAGTCAACAGCAGATGTGCAGTATTCCACCTTGATCTGGTATTGAGACGCCTCCATGAGATCAAGCTCCGGAGTAGGACCAAATGAGGATATCGGAACGATGTTGTATACACCATCGTGATGTCTCAGATATGGGTCCTCGTCCGCCGAACCGTTCTTTGGCGATGCCCACAGGGCATTCGAGATCTTGATCACTATTTCTCTCTTTGCTTCTTGCCGGCCAGTGTAGAGGACACGAAACGGTTCCTTGATCGAGAGGAACGCCCGAGACATAGTCTGACGAACCGTCGCAACCAAGCGCCGCGGCGCGACAGGCAAGTTGTGTCGCTGTGCTATGGTTCTTGACTCCTCCTCTGTGAACTCCCGAATGACATGCTTTGCCGAGATCTTGTCGATGTCCACCGACTCGCCGCCATCTTCCTCTCGAAACTCGATCGAGCTGAGCATGACTCCAGATCCCTCTGCGGAGGGGGAACTGTAAGGAATAGTACCGGCTGGCGCCTGTGAGGATGGGTTCTGAAGGGCCTGGTCGGCATAACGAATGGACGAGGCGTGCGATGAGTTGACCGAGTCCTCGTCTGTATCCGTGTCATAATGGTTCTCTGACCCATCCAAACTGTGGACGTCCTCGGGTCGTGAGACTTCGAGTGAGCCGGTCGACTCGGACATGCGGCCGTCCTGGCTCTCGGTATCGATGCCATTGATGATCTCGAAGGCCGAGTCGGCCAAGTTGCTCGACTCCAACATGCTGGGCGGCTGTAGAATGTCGGGCGAGCTGTTAGAAATCCAGTTGGCGAGGTGACGGCTGCCTTGAGGCCGAGGAAAGCGGAGGCTTGGGACTGAGCTGGAGGACGAAGAGGTCGCCGAGAATAGAGGGGTAAAGTCTTGATTGTCGACCGAGCTAGGCGTCTGTGAGGAGTCTTTGTTCTTCACTTCCATTACGAGGGGGAAAGCGTCAGCCTTGCGCATAGAATCAAGAGATGATGTGCCATCCGACGCCGGGAATGTCGGTTCTGGCAAGCTGGAGAGAGGGAGAATTGTGAGGGGTGGTGGTTGAGGTCGAGGAGGTAGGCAGGTGGGGCAGTCGGAGTCAGATTGGGCGTGTCGATGACGAAGAAGGTACGACCCAAAACGGACAATGAGAGGCGACTGAAACAACGAAAGGGACGGCGTGGGAGGAAATCAAATGTACCAGACAGCTTTCGCTTCTCACGCTCAAAGCGCACCTAATTTCCAGTTTTTTTGGTTGATTCTTTGGTAGGTTTGGGTTTCGACTGCCTTGCCTTTACACACTGGGCAGGGTGGGGTAGAGGCCGTGTCAGCCTGTTGAGCCTCGGGCTTTATCGGCAAGCTCCTCCTTGGGCTTTAAACCAGGGCCAAAGAGAGTCGGAAGCACGGGTCACAGAGTGTGCTGGCCGAGCTAGCATGCAAGCAGCAGATTGGGAGAGGATATCCGGGCAACAAAGGAAGCAGATCGATGGGCGGAAGCAAGGTGAGGTGGTTGCTGGATGGCAGAGGACGGCCAGCTGGAGACATTGGGGCACCGGATGATAGAGGTGTGCTGTGATACGGGCCACATAACTCAGGCCTGCGACGATGAAATCACTCTCATTTGCTGGGTGCAACTGCCTGGCGCAAAGCTCAGCCTGACAGCCCCCCAAAGCCTACCAGTTCCGTGCACCTGCTTATCGATGGTCATGCTATCAAAGCCAGCGCGATTCATCCCCGCGAATGTGTTAGTTGATAGTGGGGTTTGGCGGGGGCTCCTAGGCAGTCACGCCCAAGCAGATGCAAAAGGTTCGTAGCGGCCCCACAGGGGTGACTTGTTGGTACTTCTCCGCCTATTTTGGGTGGCAAAGGACTTCCCAAGTTCCCACTTGCCAGGCATCCCTGGCGCCAAGCTAGGCTGGAGCTGCTGTCGAGATAAAGCTCCTACCTAGCTTCCTTCATTAGCAACCGCCTAGCAGGGAGGTTTTGGCGAGGAAGGTAGAAAAAGCAAGAGGGTCTCATCCTCCTCTCCTGGTTAGAGGGCGGAGGAGCATCATCGATTTCAACATGATGCATGATGCGCAATGCTGGGGCTTCCTAAGCCCCCGCACCGTCGTCGAACCTGGAAGCGTCCCTCCAGAGCGGGCGGCAGGTTGGGGCAGCAGCTGAACTCAGCTCACTTACTTGGCAGCATCCACGCAGGGCGACCCACAACCCAGCTTGAGCTTCGTTCCATGCTGGACTCAGACGCCAAAAAGGCGATGCCACCAGTGAACAAGATTGGGTGCCTCATAGTAGGTACAGCATGTGTCACTACAGCCCCACGAGCACGAAGTCTACAGCAAAATTGGGTGTATCTTTTCTCTGTGCGATGAGGCACATAATAACATTTGCGTGGAACCTAGATTTGACGCCAACAACGCCGTGATGTGTCCTGCTCACCGAGGATTATTCGAGCGCAGTTATCTGATATACATTCACGCTTAACCCTTGCGTTTGAAATTCATCTAATCATTGACCTGGCTATGGAAGTCCTGAAGAGACCCTGGCGAGATCGCCGACCCATATTATACCACAGTATATCCACAAGTAAGTACACAGACAACAGTCGAGTGGCGAGGACTTCGACCCGTTATGTAAAGCAAAAAGAAAAGTAGCCCAACATCCCCAAACCACAAGGAAATTGATGGTATCTTGAAAACTCTCGACACATTGATCGTCATGCGTAAAACGGTCATTCCACCACCGACACCGAAAGAATCTTGGTCGACCCAGAGACCCACATCCAGAAGTCCTGACTTGATATCGAGCCGAACTGTTTCCTGGAAAGAAGAGACAGCAGGAATGCGAGAGCTATTTCTGCCGCCCCGGTGAAGAATAAAAGGGGTATGTATGCATGAGATGCCGACGTTTGATCCGGCTTCAGAAAATGTTATGCTTCTTGAACAACCTCTTGAGGGAGTTGCTATCGAAATCCTCGTTCTCGGGTATCATCTCGATCATACCGGTCAGGTTGGCAAACAGATCGCCCTGATTCCGGTATGCGAGAACAGCCGGTACGGCAGCGTTGTCGAACTCGATGTCTTCGTAATGCACCTTGACAAAATGGACAACGGGGTGTGTGCCGACCAACGGTAAGAGCGCACCCTCGACAGCTGCTGAGACAGGGCACTATTTTTTGGGGGGTTAGCATCATGCGTCAGAGGGAAAGATTGTTATGGCTGGCACATACCTCGTGATCATAAACAAACACGACTACGATCGTCTCTCTCCCAACCTTCTCTATCGCATCGAGGTAGCCCATCGCATCAACCTCGTCCAGACGGCCATAAAGCCTCACGCTGGGACTCGTTCTCCGATTTCGCACGGCAGAGCCCCTGGTCTCCGACTCGAGCTCGCGCCTGCGGCTCTCCCGCCATTGCTGGAGAAAAGACTCCTCGTCAGGGTCCTCAGGTCCGCTGCCGTCGCTATCTGGACCGCTTCCCCGGTCGTGCTTCCCAGCATCCAGGCCAAACACGCTGCGACGTGCGGCGCGCACTCTATCCTTCCACTTCATCCGCCGTGCTGTCTCGTAGGACCGAGCATCGGCGATGACGCCTTTTACTCCAGTTGCGTGGTTGGCGTCAAAGGCCGCCGGGGGAAGTTTGATATCACCACGGCTGTCCATCGTTGGAAGCCTCATGGCCGACTCGATCTGCATATTGCGAAGCTGGTCTTCCTCGTCCTCGCTGCGATCAGCGGAGTGTCTGCCAGCGGACTCTCTGTCCTCGGGGTGTTCTCTGTGGTCGTTCGCCGTGTTCTTGCTGAGAAAATCGGCAAACTCTTCTTGGGCTGGGGTCGGGTTTGACATGGTTGCGATGGGGTGGTGGGTGGCCTGAGGGGAGGACACGCTGATATATGTGTGTACGTTACGTTGGCGTGCAGGGACAGGGCGGGGAAGCAGGGTTGGGTGACAGGTAGCGCGAAGGCTGCTGTACACGGCAAGCCCGGTAGACCAGACAGCGTAGGTACGACGGTGGAATCGCACCTCCACAGCGGCAGGACCACACAGCGAGTAGCCAAAAGTGGGCGGCTACGGCCAGGCTTGGTCGACGGGGGCAGGGGAGAGGAGAGAGGTGTGGTTGGTGGTTAGGTCTGGACCGGACGATCAATCCGCGTGAGTGTCCCGCAGTTGAAGACTGGCAATCGTAGGTGAAGGTGTGATGGAATTTGGTTGAAGAGGTCTGGGAGGCGCGCAGTAGTCCAGTAATAGCCGGTTGCAGACCACACACAGCAGAGCTGGGGCCAGGGCGGGATTGACTCGAACCCCTGGGGATGCGTCAGAAAGTTTCAGGCCGTGAGATGGGCGAATGCGACGACGGCGACGGCTGCAGCGCAGAAAAACACAACGCTGGGATGTCTGATTGGCCGAGCCACGTGTCAGCAGTGCGTGAGTGCGAAGAGAGAGGCAGAGGGTAACAAACTTACCGAGAAGGGCCTGAGGAGAGAAACGATCGTGGGAGGCTCAAGAGGGTGTTGTTTTTGGAAGAGGGGCGCTGCCCTGGATTGGGATTGGGATACGCAGTGCCGCAGAGTAAAACGTGGTGACAGGGTTATTAGTGCACGCAAATAAGGGACATGCCGGGACAGGGGGTAGTGGTTCTGAACAGGGGAAATAGGTAGGGCCGCCACTGCCCGAAATCTTGCACCTCGGGCCACTTGAAAGGAATGCTTTACCCAAGCAAAGATGAGGTGAGGTGGCGCTGCGATGACGGGCACCATTTGAGAGCCTCTGCAATACGAGGAACCATCAAAACTGCCGTCATTGGCCTTTAGTCAGGAGGGCAATTCCGGGCGCCTGGGCCCGAAACTAAGCTCCCAGCTGCCCGTGCCTTCCACAGGCGTTCTCAGATGCTTCGAGACGGCACAGAAGACTCCTCCTTCATTACGGTTATTCCGAATGGAAAAGGGAAAGAAACATCACACGCATGACCCCGCCTCTTCTTCCATCGGATCACGCCAGGTCGACACCAGCGATATAGCCTAGGTCAGTTTGATGATCTGCACGGCTGAGAGGTTTTGTTCACGATAATCATTGCTTGTCCGAAAGAATTTCCCGTCTTGCCGTGGAAACGACGAACTCGCCTTTGACGGTTGAGCGTTTGCCGATGGAGGCACGGAAACCGGAGCTGTGGAGCCGCCACAGGGGGGGCACAAGTGCAAATCATCAATGCACAGACCCTCTCGATTGCATGCAAAAATGCGATATGCATTCTTGACTTCCCCTCTGAGCCCTCGAGTCTGGTGACTGCATGCTCGGGAAAAAAGAAGGAAGAGGTTAGTTTGTTTCAGACACTTGTTTCATCATTGAGCGGGGCGGCGCTTGGGCGCTTGGCGCAGAGGAAAACGGCGATCGAAGCCTTCCAGAAGCACACCACGATGGCGCCCTGCATATCCTGCACATCTTGACCCGACTCCCCCAAGTTGAACACGCTTTACACATTTTATGTACTCGAGGGAGCGTGCCGGCAGACGAGGAGTACGCAGCTCTTGGGCAGGCCTGCTCCGAGATCATCCTCAATATGATGGGCAACCAGAATTGCTCGGGCAGCCCCTGCAATACATGGATGACTCGTTTTAGTTCCGGCACACATCCGACAGTGGAGTCGACCCCGAACAAACCGAATGTCTTGATCACCCGATAATTTCCTGTTTGCTGATGCTGAGATGTGCCAGTCAACTTTCTTTCTGATGGGTACCAAATGGGCCGAACACCCCTAGAGTGCTAGTACCTATGCCGCACCCCTTCAACGATTCCCACTTGGTCTGGCGCATCTAATGTTACAAGATATCACAGATTGTGTTCCTCGTCCTACTGCTTCTAGGGTACATATGCCTCGTTCTGTCATCCGGTTATCTTGAATGGGACCTGAGAGCCCCGGGCCTTTCTGAACATTGTGCGTAGTCAGGGTACGTGGGTGCAATGTTGATATCTCTAACCCTCAGCTTGGATCTCAGCAGAGGAACCAACCAACATTGGGTCAAAAAATACTAAGACCCTGACCGAGCGAAGGGATCACTGACACCAGTGCCCAAGAAGCTCTTTTCTATCTAAACTCACCAGCCTTCGAACTGGATTCCAAGTGACCGACCTCCACCTGTTAAAGAGTAATTTAGCTGTGTCTTGGGACAGGCGTACCGTTGCTACCGCCGCAAAACCAAGCACCGCACAAATAGACCAAGGCGGTAGTCAAATATATGCCCTATCAATAAGATTACTGCGTGAAGAGTTACCATTCCGATGTAAGCCAGTGGAAGGCTCTACAGGACCAATTGCGTGAGACATATGGGCTGTCTTGGCTAGATATCAGTGGTCAAAACATACGAGGCTTCAGGGATACTGTTGTTGCGAGAGAGCACTCATTGGCCGAGTTCGACACTCTATGGAGAGGCCTCTGATATCCCAACACTGCTGCGTCACGGTGTATCTGGGCGGGATGGGCACCAAAGCAAAGGGCAATCCCATTGTTTTGATCAGATCTAGACACCATGCACAAACAGGCAATAAGAGGTCATGGGATGGACAAAGTAGCTCAAATATCGTGACGTATGATACAAATCAGGCCCACCCCAAGAAGGGACAGCGCAACAACTCTTACCAACCAGCTAAGCACCTCTTACCTCACCATAAATCTCCAATGTCTCCCGTTCTCCACTGTCATTTCCTCATCCACCCCGAAAAGTCTCGATGCCTCCCTCCAGACCCAGAACGGGACCCTGTGACAGACGGCCCAAAACCAAAGGCTATCATGACTGTGAGAGTATAACACCAACGTACAATGTAAAGAAAAGAAAACCACGGGGGTTATGGCGGCCATAGTAAATGAGCCAACCATTTCTCTTTTCGACAACGCAATGCGCGAATCGGAAAGGAGAGTACGGAAGAAATATGGCACAAAGAAAGACACCGACGACCTTTGCTTGCTGCGGTAAATAACAACACAAAACAAGGCTGCCAGATATTCTCAACTTATTCTTTCTTGGTCGGCTCAGTAACCTACCTAATCTCTTCTCCTAACCGCCACGCTCCATTGGCCAAAGTTATAAAAACACACAGCTCGCAAGGTTAAATGAAACCGTTTTGCATTCCCGGGTTATTTTTATCAACACATGTGGAAAGAGAAAACCCCTATGTTCTCTCTGACCTCTGGCGGGTAAGACAACGACAAGATAGAAATCCGAGGTCGAGAATATGCGGTAACACCGATAAAACAGGGATAGAAGACAGGTCCGAGAAGGGGTTGCGTCTCTGGGGCGGCAGTATCAAGCCGACGCTGGGGAGCCCGTGCAACAAGTTAAAAGGCGACGGGACGAAGGACTTGACTTGATGGCCGTTATATATCGGGGCTTTTCCGAGAGAGGGTGGTTGATTGAAAGCCCGGGGCGCCATCCCCCATAGCTTTCTCGTCTCCAAGATTCGTGATTCCTGACCAGCTGAGTCGTAAAAAGACGTGGTGCCACCATCGAAGCGACAAGAGCTCCATCCAACGGCCCGAGAGGGAAAAAAACCGAGGTAATACAACTGCCGCCACCCGCCTAAACAAAACTTCCGGAACTGTTGCGCAGAGAATAGGGAGGTAGAAAATCGCCATGTTGCCGAAGCAAATGCCTCCAACCGTCTGCATGGAGCCAGAAATCGCAATCCATATCGGGGAGGCCGAGGTATTGTGAAAAAGTATGTCGTGACTTCGTCCTGTCCACGCCAGACCGCGGTGATTAAAATGGCGTTAACAGGTTGAATTAGAAGAAAAAAAAAGCGGTACACTCGGTAGTCCTTTCAAAGCGGCGCGGCAGGTCGGGTATCCGGAGGAAGACAGTCGTATCAGCATCGTCACGGTGTTTAGTAGGCCCAGACCTTGAGCTGTGTGGTTGTCAGTAAATACATCCGTGACGAACAAGAAAGCAAGCGAGGTTGTTCCTACCAGAGAGTCCCAGGAGCCTGTGCACAGACTTATGCCGTCGTTCGAGACACCCAAGCAGCTGACGCGGTTCTCGTGGCCCACGAGAGAACCAACCTTCTCGCCCCGCGTAACATCCCAGACCTGTAGATTGTCAGAACGCAGCACTTAGCGGGAAAACTCGGCGCTGCATACCTTGCACTCAAAATCGTCGTAGCCAGCAAAGAGGAGCCGGCCAGAAACCGACGTGGCGACGGACGTGATGCCGCAGAGAATTGATTCCGACTGGAGAAGACAATAGTTAGCAAGACGGCTCAATTGGAGCATCGCAAGTAGCAACCCACCCCGTAAACGTTCAATTCCCTGTCTGCTCGGATGTCGAACAGCCGACAAGTGGCGTCGTCGGACCCGGTAACGAAGGAGTGGCCATCGGGGAAAAATTGAATAGCGTTGATATCGGATTCGTGGCCGGCGAATGTCTGGACGGCCTTCCCGGCGCGGATATCCCAAAGCTTCGCGAATGCGTCGCAGGCACCAGAAATGAATGTATTCTGGTTCGTGGGGTTCAAGCTGATGCTCATGACGTCGCCTAGGTGGTCGGCAAACTCAATAACCTTGGTCCCCGTCTCAATGTCCCACTTCATACATGTCATGTCGCCGGAGGATGTGAGGATGCTGCGGTCGTTGATGAAGCGACAGCACGAGAGATAACCGGCGTGGCCTGACAGCTCCCTCGCGACGCGGGTGGGCCCGTCGCGGTTGGAATTGAGGTTGTAAATCGAGCAGATGTTGTCGAGACCGCCGCAGGCAACGTAGTTGCCACTTGGAGCATAGGCACAGGTCATTACCCACGACGACCGGAGCGGGATGGCGTGGACCTTGTTGGTGGTGTAGGCATCCCAAATGATGAGCTTGCCGTCCTGCGACGCGGAAACAAGGTGCCTTCGGTCGGTCGACCAGTGCATGGCATAGATCTTTGCGAGATGGCCCTTCAATGTCCTCTTCGTCCTCATCAGCTGGTTCTTCGGGATCGAATCGTGCGCTTGCGCGGCGACAGCGCGGACTAATCAGGCAGCATGGTCAGCAGCAATTCGCGAGTCGGATTGGCTTGGAGGCCGGTCGCATGTCGCGGCGGGACAAGGTCGAGGACGACTACTCACGCGTTGTGTCGGCAAGCTCATCCTTCTTCCGCTTGATCCTGTCCTTGAGCGTCTCAGCCTCGCGACGCGCCTGCTGGATGCGTGCTTGCATCGCCTCTGGCGACACCTCGCTCGGTCGGCCTTGGTCCATCGTCGACGCTGTGCTGGGCAACCAGGTTCGGAATTGGCGGCGGCGGGGTGAAGTGTGGGTTTGCCGGCGGACGTGGCGATGGGCGGAATGAGGCAGAAGTAACCTGGAGGGATGGGAGGCCAGATGCTCTCGTCCGTGTTGTGGGAGACAAGTTCCAGGGGGTGGGTGGCTAGGGAGGGCCCGACGCTTCTGAGCGAAATGATGGGTGGAGAGGAGCCGAGCTTTGGGGGGGGGGGGGGCCGGGGGTAAG
>Ga0247780_1000521_pt1 | contig 35307 bp, 26 predicted proteins | sample UWRJL079202R5_FD_179927 | JGI IMG/M metagenome (GOLD analysis project Ga0247780, IMG submission 179927) | Plant litter microbial communities from Arlington Agricultural Research Station in Wisconsin, United States - UWRJ-L079-202R-5 | ecosystem: Environmental > Terrestrial > Plant litter >...
GTTGGCAGTGGAGTCTGGCGTTCTTGGCTGTGCAGATCCACGGATGCAGCCGCGGAGCGGCTGCGTGGATCCAGCCACACTGTTCTAACCACACTGGCCGGGTTAGGGTTGTAAAAACCCAACAATAATAAACCTGTTCTTCAGATTTTTATTAACGTACTTCTTTAAAGCTTCGGCTTATTAAGGGTTTAAATAGTATAGTTAAAAGCTGTAGAGTTTCACTCTTAGTTTTAGCTTAACTTTATAATCTTATAATTTATAATTTAGTAGTTACAGTATCTTTTTTCGAAATAAGGTAAACTTCTTATATTCTGCAGGTACTTTAAATAAGTCGATTTCTTTACTTATTTATAATTTAGCTTCTTACTTCTTTTTACTTTTTAAATCGTTATTTAAGCAGTGTAATAGACCTTTTAATCCTTTAACTGTCTTAGTAAACCTAACTTAAATTATATTTAGTTTTAAAAGTTTAACGTACTTTTAAATGCTTTATATATCTTTAAAACAGTTTAGTACCTTTTTAGTTTTCTTTAAACAGTAATTACAGTTAGGGGACTTACTAAAGGTAAGGTAACCACTTCTTTAGTTAATTATAAGGTTATACTTTTCCAGTTAAGGTAGATTTAAAATTATATTATAACTTATAACTAATGTAACGTTAAAGTCTATTTATTATTCGTCTCCGTCCACTTTAATTAGAAGTAGTAAGTAATAAGTAACTTTACTATTATTATATTAATATAAGCTTCTTTTTCCGTTTCGAATGGGAATAACCTCTTTATACTCTTCGTTAGGGAGTTTCCTTTAGTTAATTAATAAAGGGTGTATTAGGTTAGAAGTACTTTTATTATTAATTATTACTTTTACTTTAAATAGCCTTCTTTTTCTGTCTGTTATACCGATATTAATAGAATAGTGCTTATACTCCTTTAACATTTAAGTTATAATAATTATCTGTCTTTAAGGTTTTATTTAGCTTAACTTTTAAGTGCCTTTTCTTCTTTTTAAGGTTTTTACTAACTAGTGAACTATTAGTTTCCGGCTTTTTTAAAGGGCTTATAACCTTTTCTTAATTCCTTTTAGAAAAACAGGTAACTTTAATAGACTTAGTAATTAACCTTTCTTAAGTTTTCACACTTTAACGTCTAGTTAACTTTAAATAGTATAATGTTTTTAAAGTTTTTAATAAGTTGATAATACGCTTTATAGGCTTAGATTGCAGTAATATCTTTTTACTTTTAAATCTGTTAGTAATCTTCCCGTTTTTACTACTTTTTAGCTTTTCCGTTAAGGTGTAATAAACATGTTACAGTTAAGCAGTTATTAAGTACCCCTTTTTACTAACACATAACAGGAGTTTAGTTAATTACGGTAACTTTCCACTTATTATTAGATTCTTTTATTAGGGAGTAGGAGACTTAGTAGTGGGCTAGTTCTAACTTTATCCTTATAATAACGTAGTCCTGTCTCTATATGTTAAGGAAGTGGTTATAAAAAGCTTTAAGTCTATAATGCTAGTTAAAAGTGCAGTTATTATATATATAATTAATTTACAGTATATCTTTATAATTAAGGTAGTTAATGTTAATTATTAGTGTTACAGTTATAGAGTACAGGATAGGGGAAGTAACGCCTTCTTCTTTTTCTTCCTTTACTTACTTTTAAGTTCGTTATTTCTCTTAAACTTTTTCCTAAAACTTAAGTAGTAGTAATTTAACTTATTCTTCCATAAAATGGTCTTCTTTAATAAGTTGGTATTTAAGTTAATTAGTAAAGTAAACTCTGTTACGAAGTTATAATTTAATCTTTACTGTTTTATCTTTAGACGTTACAGTAAGACTTTTAACTTACAGGTCCTTTATTTCGTCTATTAACTTTTAGTGTTTTTCCTTTAGCTTCTAGACCTTCCGTTAATGTACTTACTTTATGCTTTCTTAGGAGACCCTTAAGGTACTAGTCTAAGGTATACTAGCTTTAGTGTAGGGTAATTATCTAAGCTATCCTTCTTTTAAGGAGGTAAGGGTGCTGATTTACTTAACGTGCTTAAAGTGTTTAAAAGTCTTAAGGGGTATTATTAAGAAGAACTTCCGTTTTTTTAGTTCGATTCTTTTAACTTATTCTCTTTTACCTTTTAAAGTTTACTTTACCATTTAGGTAGTTTAAAGGGCTAGTTCTTTAACTCCCTTTACCATTCTGGTAATTTTTAAGTTAAGGTCCTTTTTAGACTTCCTTAGTTTTTAAGCTTATAGGGTAAGGTTTTTAAGGCTTATAACAGCTAACTGGAACATCTTTTCCTAAAGTTAGTCTTTTACAACCTGTACCTTTAGTAACTTTAAGTTTCTACCTTGGAGTCGGTTTTCTGTAACCTGCACCTTTGTAGCTAACTTTTTTAAGACACCTTTAAGGATTAAGTACATTACGTTTTAGGGTTCTTCCACTTCTTTATCTTTTAAGTTATACTTATCTATCTAGGTGTAATTTTCTTTATTACTTATTATCTTAATATAGATATCTTTTAAGTTAAACCTAACGTGCTTTCCTCCTTCTGGGACAGGTTTTTAACTAACTTACTTTGGTAATAAGTATTACTATACTATATGTCCTTTTTTATTGCAGTTAAAGCACTAAACCTGTAACAGGTCCTTAAGCTACTTTTACTGCTATTATTATTAAAGTTTATTATAATTAGGTTGACTTTAACGATTTACTATATTAATATCCATTAGCCTAAAGTAATAACCTGTTACAGTTAACTAGTTCCCCTTCTTTAGTTTACTTAACTAGTAAGGGACCTGTTCTCTTTAGAAGTTCTTTTAATAATAGTAATTATAATACTAGTTATTAGCCTTAATAGCTATCTTAACTAACTTTTAAAGACAGTTTAGTCGATCTTCCTAGTAAAGGTCTCTGGTAACGTACTCCTTTAAACCACTTTAGAACAGTATTATTAGGGCTTTTTAGCCGAGCTTAGTTTTTACTACTTTTAGTTTAAAGCGTGTAAAGAACTTAAAGATTAAGGACGTCTGCTTTAAGGTTATAAAGCGTTATTTAGCCTATCTGGGAGCGTCTAGCTTTTTAAACTTAATCTAGAGTTAATTAATGAAAACATTAAAGTTATCGAAAAAGGCTTAAGTTTTAAGAGCCTCTTTACGCACTTTATTTATAGAGAGGTTATTAATTATCTTTATATAGGGTTTATACTAATAAGTAGTTACTTTGTTTAGTAAGGCTTTAGTAAACTTAACTTTTCCTTCTTTTTCGAAGAACTGCTTATCGTAATAGGTGATATAGCTTTAAAGCTAGGCTATCTAAGACTCTAACTACGTAAAGTCTCCCTTAAAGTGTAAAAGTAAGGGAAGCTTTACTTATTTCTTCTGTAAGCCTTTAAGATTGTTACTTTTTAGCTTAATAATGTTAAGTTAGGCTTAGAGTTTCTTAATAAGATTAACGCAGCTTTTAATATCTTTAGGGAAGGCCTTATTAAGCTCTTTAACCAGTCCTTACTAATTAAGGTTTAAGTCTTTAAAACATATAGCTAACTTGTTAATAATAAGGAGTTAAGGTTAAGCTTACGCCTCTTTAATCTCTTTACCTTTTCTAGAAGTTAACACGTTAATAAAAGAGAAGTAGTATTTAAGAATTTAATAAATAGCGTTTAGAACTTAACGTTAGTATTGTATTATAACCTATACTTAATATAAGCTTTAAGAGGATTAGTGTAGGTTAAGATAAAACGTATAACAGGACGTTAATAAGTAAGGAGCGTTCTGAAGACAGTTTATTAAGTTAACACTTTTAAATAGGGGGTTTAATGTTACTGTAAGTTGCTGTTGTTATAATATATAGAAGTAAGTCTGAACAGTAAGATATAAATAAATAATTAAATATTAGCGTAAGGAATTAGAGTCCCTTACAGTAGTTATAGGTATAACTATAGCTATCTATATTAACTAGTTAAGAAGTATTTCGTACCTTAATTACTGTGTTTACTTAATATGAGGAGTAATTATAGTGATTAAAATTCCTCTAATCACTGTGATTACCGTGCTCTTGGTGAGATTAGAGTGATCACTTAACGATTGGTTGTAGGGGCTTTGGGTCTTTACACCCCTAGCCTAGTGCGCAGTACTGTGCGTACTGCCTTTTCTGCATTGTTCCTTTTATGGGGGATTTGTCGGGCCGCCCCGGCCCAAGTGACGGCCTGTAGGGTTGTTATAATTTCTTAGTAGTGAGGATAGTGTAAATTGTATATTAGTAAAGAAGGTTGTAACTTTATAATAATAAACAGTAATTATTATTATAGGGTTTAAAAGGTTTAACTGTATACGTTATTATAAAAAACGTTACTTTTACAAATTTATACTCCTTATTAATTAATATTAACGCTCTGTATAAGATCTTTATAATTAGTTTACTAAGATAAGTTTACGTAAGATACTCTTCTTTCGTTTAAACACCCTTGTATACTTTAACCTTTATAATTAACTTAAGTTATTACTTTATAAGGGCTTTAATTAATTTAGCGATAAGGCGGTAGATAGAGTTCTAAGTAATAAGGAGATAACTTTTAACGTTAAAGTTATTACTCTTAGTTAGTAATATTACTATAATACTGAAGTTCCTATAGAGTTTAATATAACATTAAGCCTACTGTTTACGTAAAGGTATTTACTATTTCTAAATGTAGTGAAAGAGATATAGTAAGTTAGAGAACTTAGCTTTAAAAGCTAACTAAGCCTTAAAGAATAGATCTTCAGTCTTTATATATATTATTACCTTAAATATCTCCTTAACGCTGTAATAATTATAAGGATAAGTTTTAAGCTTTAGCTTTATAATATTAGGCTTAAGGTCCGAGATCTTAATGCGAAGTCTAATTAAAGCTACTTACTCTGCAGTATTTAGAGTTAAGTTAGCTTACTTTTACTCTTACTTATTTTTAAAGTTAACTTCCCTCCTTTTACTAAGCTTCTTCTTAACGTTAAGCTTAATGTTTATTATAATATAAAAGATACAGATCTGTTACTAAGTGTTAGGAAAGATCTCCATAATAAAGGCCTTTATCTTTTAACAGTAATTAGTAACGAAGATTAACAGTTCCTTAACACTAAACTTAGCTTAAAGCTTTTTTATTACTATAATAAGGAAGTTATAAGCCTTGTATCGCTTATTATTAACTAGATTAAAGAAGGAATTAAAGAGGTTATATAAGTTAATTATATTAGTAACTTAAAAGAGAGGGTACTTAAAAAGGTTAATCTTATACATTATATCTACTTATGTAACCTCTTAATACCTTACCGTTATCTTTATAAGGCTTTTAATTATAAACAGTAAGCTGATAAAGTCCTCCTTCTCTTTATCTGCTTACTTAACTTTATATAGTATACCTTTAGCATTAAAGGTAATAATAAAAGTGCTAATAAAGGTGTAATTACTTAGTTCCTTACACTTAAACTCTAACTTAATATTATAGATATCTTTATTAATAAATATACTGTTAGGAAACTAGTTAGCGATAAAGAAGTTAACTTCTTTAGTATAGATATTAGGGTGATTAGAAGCCTTAACGATAGCTTTAACTATAGCAGGGTTACGTTTTCGGTGCTAGGGATGGGTGGAGGGATAAGTAAAGGGTATATAGTTATGTTTAAGGGTATTAAAGTAGTTCCGAAACAGCTAGTTAACAGCAGTTCAAACTGCATAACCCTTCTAATTACAATTACATTTCTATATAGCTAATTACCGTAAACCTATACCTTAAGATTTCCGTAAGTTACTGTATTAATTATAGAGAATCTTATACTGTATATAATCTTTATCTTATATATTACAGTTATTATTACGAACGATAGTAAACCCTTAGCCTTTAGCCTAGGTGTTAATAGCGTTCTAGAGGTCTTAAATAATAGTAGAGAAGAAGCTAGTTAGTAGATTAGGAATGACCTTATCGTCACTATCGTTATTGCTATCGCTATCGTTAGGGGCTTCATCTTTGTGGGCCTTGTCGCCGGTGGAAAAGCCCTCCTAAATAGAGGAATCTTCAGCTTCAGAATCGCGCGAATTTTCAGCCTTAAAATCGCGCAAATCGCGCGAATTAATCGGAGAGGCTGGGCTTGAGGAGTGTATCGCAATTGCGTAGTCGATTAAGCCGCCAGGGCGTAAAGCTTGCCCTGCACTGGCTGGCATCTTTGCGACCGCTAAGAATGGCGATGGTTGGACGGCGCAAGACGTAGGGATGATTCAGAAGGCTGCAAAGTAGTCGGAAATGGCTAGTTTACAGGTAGAAAAGGTGATAAATTGATGCGACCAGCCGTTATGGGTTGCAAGGGTGGTCGTGTGGTGTTGGTTGTTTGCAGAGAGTGGCAGAGGCTAGACTGGGTGTGGTGTGGATTACGATTTGGGGCTATACATAACCCTAACCCTGGCGAGGACTAGTGCACCCCTAGCCAAACAACTAGTGCGCGCCTAGCAGGGCCCAATTTGATTACCTACCTACCTTACCTACCTACCCACCTAGGTATTTTATCATTGTATTTACCCTCTAGTCATCGTGCGTCTCCTCCGAACGACGTTCTCAGCGGACGGCCTGTTTGAAGTCCTCGAATTCACCAACCCAAAATCCCGAAGTACACAATCCTATCCCACACATAGGGCGACGGCGAGATTACGTTCCAAGACATCCAGTAATAATCAATTCAAGGCCACACCAAGTGTCAGAAGCGCGGCACTCTGGATTCTGTGGAATTGTAGTGGTTGCAACTGCGTGATTGTATTGCTTGTGTTGACTCTGTTCCTCTGGCTCTAGCTGGAAGCCAAAGGCTTCTTAATAGACTATTCTGCAGGATTCAGGCTTCGTCACTCCGGTGGCTGAGGCTCACTGGCGTACTGGCAGTGCCAGGTATCCAGTCAGCTCCGCTGACTAGATGCCCAAGGCCTCTGAACCCCCTTCTTTCTGACACCAACAAAGGATACGACAAGGTTCAAAGCAGCTATGCGTATGCCGAATCTAAGGGCGACCAATACATCTGGATCGACACATACTGCATCTAAGAATGTTTACCCGACCACTAAGCCCTATAAAGAGGATGTGTTATGCCGCCGTAAACGCAGGCCGCTTGCGCGCTCTGAACCTTATCAAACGGTGAACGGCAATGAGCGGGGCTCTATTTTAGTTATCAGCTGGAGACTCCACCCCCTCCCAGACGAGTCAAAAGTGCAAATGTCTTACTAAGGCCACGAATTTCATTAATAGTCTAAATTCCAGAATATAACTTCGGATGTAATACCTTTAACTACTCTTAAGGCTCATTTTCTTCCTCCTTTCTATCTAGCACGATTAAGATTTACATATCCATATACGTTATTAAGTCACACCTCTTAGGATAAATATCCTTAACATAGTTAACTATATTATTAAAATTACTAAGTTTAAACGTGATAAAACGAATGAAAACTTCTTAAAGTAAGTTAAAAGCTTAATAGAAAAGAGTAATAGTTTAACGCAATTGTTAGAATTTATCACTCTTATAGGCCTTACAGACCTGTTAAGCTCTGGAATATAGTGGCTTGTATGCTATAGCTCAACACTGGGAATACTAAACAGCCCTATAATACAGGGCTGTAAACAACTGTTATAATAAGCTAGTTAGGCTTCACTAGGCTTATTGCAGTTATAGGTGCAGTTGTATTATTTATACCACTTACAGGGTGCTGAGATATTCTAAGGAGCGATGCAATGCTCTCTTTGGAAGCCATGATGACTCGCTTCTCGAAATACAGGCGAGCCATTATCGGCACCGCGATGCGGCTGCAAGGCCTGGATGCAAGGCGAAAGTTCAATCCGCCCTGCTTGAGAAGGGCATAGCGCTGGTCGCGCACCACGCTGGTTCGCAGCAACTCAGAAACGATGATGCTGAGCAGCTCCTCGGGCAAGGAGTGAATGCTGATCTTGGCCATGCTAAAGGTCAGAGGTGATGGCGACTGGATTGGACGAGAGAGTTTCCGAGTCTGCGATGACACGCGACAGAGCAAGCGTGGTCTTAGGTTGCTGGGTCGCTGCCAAAAGGTCAGTTGAGTGGTCATGTAAAGGAGCGCTTTGTATCGTATCTGTTGTACATACCTACCTGTGCCAATGTGACGCACAAATGTCATGGCTCTCGGCCAATTCACTGCCGTCACAGAGGCCGACTGTGTCGGTTGACGCGGTGAGGAACAAAGACGGTGAGGGGCGGCAGAAGTCTTTCCGCAGATGTTCACCGCTCAAGTGGGAAATTACTGGCTTGCTCGAAACTGCTGAATTTGAAGGAACCTCAGCAATTATAAGAATCTGCTTCTCGCTGGATGGTCGTTGTGTTCTCAGTGTCGCCGTCGCGGCGTTGCGAATACCGGTTGCAGTGCTGATTCCGCTTTTGGTTCCGGAAAATCGATGCGCTGGTTCCAGGTTTTTCGCCCGGGAAGTAGAACTATTGCTTCTCTCTGAGAAAGCTTGCTTGAAGACGCAAGAATAGCTCGCAGCGCGATGGGGGATGTCTGCGGCTAGATGCTGCAAAAGACGCGAAAGGTACATAGAAAATGCGATGATGCCTATTCTGTGGTTCATTAGTTGGAGAAATCCATCCACCAAGCTTGGCGTTGAACCAAGCCATGTGGGGCCTGCCCCCACAAGTTGGGTCAAGTTGCCTTGGTCACATGTACTCTCGAGGAAGGCTTAGGTATGAGCCCGTGCTTGCTGTCCCAGACCACTTTATCCAGGGAGCCTGCAGACGACTCTCCAGGCCTTCAGGCATCAACTGAAGCCACACCCTCTTCTGTCAAGCTTGGACACGGTCCCGGTGGCATCACGTCCGGCATGTCGCTCCCTCAGCTCGGGCACGCCGAGGGGCCGCCAATGCCGCCAAATATTCAGCAGCCTCGAGGCACAAACAACGACAAGCAAAAGACCAGTTAACCCAACCGACTCGTTCAACCCTCATCCCGGCTCGCTTATCTTCCCCATGCCGTATGGCGGCGGCCTTCACCAGCCATTCCCACGGGGCCTCTGTTCCCGCGATGCCAAGCACGATGCCCCACAACAAACGGGTGAGATAATATCTCTGTATAAGAGTGCAGGCATCTAGCTCAGGCTTTGTCGGGCAAGACGTGGATGAGGGGGAGAGGACTAGGTACTACCTTTGAATCCCCGTGTATGACGAAAAACCTACAAAGCTGTAGTCACCTTCGTCGTCACCTTCATCGTCACCTTCGTCGCCGCCTTCCTCAACTACAGTCCTAGCAATGTCGCTTTTGCTTTTTCTCATGCCATCCAGTTGTGTTTCAAACCAATATGCATAGTCATATTGATTTGTGAATTCCCCGTCTTTGTCACCCTGAACGCCAGCGAGTGGCAATCCTCGAGCGATAATGAGCCCAGGGGGAGCTCATTGTCTACTCTGGCAATGAATGGATTTCACCAACTTCTTCCGTTACGAATCATTAAAACCCGCACAAGCGAGACTTGCGTGATAGTATGCTTATGAGCGAGCATGAGCTCGGTGGTCTTGCAGCTTGTATTCCCAAGTATTAGCTCCTGTAGTTTTGGTAACCTTAAGTTCTTCGAGCGATTCGCGAAACAACGCCCCGTTTCGGTGCAAGCATCGTGTTCAAAATTGAGGTCTAGTTTGAGAACCCCACTAACGAGCCCAATTAAACTTATCAGCTCCCTACCGAAACCACGATCTTCCGTGCTTCCGTCGTAAGTGTAGATCGGTCCAGGTACGCCAATACCCCATATGTTGAAAGTTTCAACTTCGGCAGGTTGCTCATTGTTGTTTTTGTAGGCCCGATGAAATATGGTTGGATTGATGTTTTTGATGTTGACCTAAAACTCGCTAAGAGCGATGCCGCTTTCGGCAACAGCCTGGTTCATTCTGTTGATAACTTTCCTAATGAGATACCCGGCAGTCGTCAGCTCTCCCGTGATCACTGATTTAAACGGTGACCCGACTCCGAGAAAAGGCCATCCCAGCTGTCTTTCACGCGTAGCTCCCCCCCACGGATACGACCAGCTGCTGATTTCGACCGACGCCAGGTTCGGAAATGCAGCAATGGTCTGAGAAATGAAGGCGTAGAAGCCAGACTGCATGATAAGGTCCCGCTCTTCAAGGGCCTTGTCGTAAGCTTTGTTCACATCCCTTGGAGGTTCTGTTTCCCTGACGTCATCTGGGCCGATAATAAATCGAATGTCGAGAACAAGGGTGTCCAGCGTGGGGCCGAACACGGGATGCTGGGAGATTGCCAACAGCAACGCGAAGCTATCCTCGTCGAGCATGATGGTATGCCTTCCGAAACATCGCCGGACCATCAGCGGTACCATGATGCGACTGAAAGGCCTCGATGCGAGGCGAATGTTGAGTGCACCAAGGCTCACGAGGGACGTGTGCATATCCTAACTACCCTCCAGCAAATCTTTGGGGACCGCGAGCAGGATCTCTTCGGGCAAGGAATTTAGATGAAGATGCGACATTGCGAACTAGAATTGAAGTGGCACTGAATAGGTAGGGTGCATGTCCGAATCGAGGGCGTAGAATAGTGCCATTGCCGCAGTTGCCCAGAATGGGCTCATCGATTGATGACTGTGGAAGTTTGACGAAATTCCGAGGCGCGAAAAAATTCAAGGGAAATCCTGGAGAAAAGAAAAGAAAACAGACCCAGAACAACCATAGATCCATTGCAAGGGTCAGAAGCTGCTTACATCAGCGGCCTGCTCTTGATTCCGAGCCCCATTCTTTTTAGGGCCGGGGAATTGAGGGGATCGGATTTTGGGAATCGCGATTCACGTTCAGGTACGTCGGCAGGGAATTGTGCGAAATATCATACATGCCGCCTGGTGACGGGTAGTTGCGTTCAGTCATGTAATTACCTTGAAGATATTCAGCTTGGACCTAGGACTCCACTCACCCCTTTTAGCACGTGCCCCATGATCCCTGCCAAACACTTTGTCAATGGAGCAACGTTAGTCCGAAGATGGATCCCGTGGTGGTTGTCACCAGCGGAGTTCCCGCCTGAGCTTCAGTCAATTGCAGCCTCCACTCTTCCGCCCATCGCCCCACCGCACCTCACATTTGTGGGGGGGGGAGAGCAGAAAGACCAAGATAGCACTCCGAAGCACAGAGACACGACACCGATGACAACGACTTGAACCGAAGATGGCCGAAATGAGTCGACCTCACCTTCACCTAGATTCCCTTCTCGAGGAGATCCTATTGATGATAGCGAGAGAGCTACATAAAGTCGACCAATCCTCATACCCTCCCCACCCTCAGCCGCATCTTCTCAATCTCCGGTTTCGAAACTTTTCGACCGGATCGCTCTGCCGTTGGCTGCCGAGCAGTGGTTCGGTCAGCGAGCCGTGATGCTCGCCCAGAACAGCCTTGATCGTGATCTCCGCGAATTTTCGGAACATCCGGCATTCCGACTAGCAGTAAAAAGCATTGTGATTAATCCGGTCCACATCCCAGACCCAGGTAAGAATATACCTGGCACCCCGCCACCCGACCCTACTGGCCTGACAGCGAGTTCACAAAAGACCAAAATGACGATTACCAATCGTACTTGACACCGTCACAGCACGAGTCCTACGATGACGCATTATTTGCCCAGCGAGAGGCTACACTGAGAGCTCCGACCTATATCCTGGCTGCAATCAAACGATTCCAAACCTGCAATCCATTAAGGTCGACGAGTCAATGGTGCCCCCCGAAGCGAAACGTATCAGTCAAGTCATAGGGTAGGAACTATGTTGGTCATTGACCGACGAATCAATGGATAAGAAAAGCACTCGCGACGGACTTCTGTTAGTTCTTGTGCACGCTCTCATGGGCATTGCCGCAAGCGGTGTCTGTCTACTGTACACCGAGACATTCTCTAAAGTATACGTACATACCTATATGAATATTTAACGGTGGATATCACGAAAATAACCTGCCTTTCGAACAAAAGCATACCTGCAAAATATAGTATTTATTTATATCTGTGAACAAGTTCCGCACACACTTGGCAGTAAAGACCGTCTTCACCACTCTAACAAAGCGTCGAGTATCCAATCTGATGACACTGTGCGAGAGCCTCCGAAACAAATTCCCACCAAACTGCAAATCAACGCAAGGCTACTCCCAAAAGAGCGGACAGAAACCATCTCGGACAAAAGATTCCCAACAACCAAACCAACAACCTCCACGAACCAACAACTCACCCAACCCACCCAACACAACCCAAAACGAGCGAACGAGGCAAACCCCCTCACCTCACTAAACCACCCCACCAACAACCAACAACCTCTGCCCCAGCCCAAACCTCCTCTTCACCGCCTTCCACGCCTCCACCACCGCCGTATACACCACCGTACAGCCCACCACCACGCCCCACTCCCACGTAATAGCATCATGCTTAAACACCACGCGATTCACAAACGGGATATAAATCACCGGGAACGCAATCAGGAAGCCCGCCGTGACGGCACCAAAGAGGAACTTATTCCCCCACACGGTACGAAAGATGGACGTGGGCCCAGAATGCCGCTCGGGATGCATGGCGAAGAGCGAGCGGGTGAAGTGCTTTGCCTCCCAGGCTGTGATGAGCAGCAGGAAGGTTAGCGTGGCGAAGGTGGTGGCGCGGGCGCGGAAGGTGGTGATGCATGTGGGGTTGAATTCCTCGTTGCAGCCGAGGCCGAGGCCGGCGGGGGAGGAGTAGGCTACGGAGGCGAAGGCGGCGAGACACAGGGCGCCCATGGCGGTGCCGTAGATAAACTTGTCGAGGATGAGCTCGCGGGTGAAGATGCCGATGGTGAGGTCGTGCGGGGGGCGCTGCATGAGGTCGGGCTGGGCGTCTTCGAGGCCGAGGCCGAGGGCGAGGAAAGAGGAGGTGACGAGGTTGGCCCAGAGGATTTCGAGGGGGGAGAGGGGGAAGACGGAGATGTTGTTGGGGTCTTTGAAGGCTAGGCCGATGAGGAGGAGGATGACCTGGGCGATGTTGGAGACGAGGAGGTGGAGGAGGAATTTCTGGATGTTGTCGAAGAGGCGGCGGCCTTCCTCGATGGCCGTGACGATGGAGGCGAAGTTGTCGTCGGTGAGCACCATGTCGGCGGCTTCCTTAGCGACGTCGCTGCCGTTGAGGCCCATGGCGATGCCGACGTCGGATTTCTTAAGGGCGGGCGAGTCGTTGACGCCGTCGCCCGTCATGACGCAGAAGGCTTTGCGGCGGTGCATGGCTTCCACCATGCGCACCTTGGTCGTGGGGCTGCAGCGGGCGAGGACGAGGGGCAGGCTCGGCATGCCGTCGATCTGCGCGTCGCTGAGGCTGTCGAACTCGCTGGCCACCATGATCTCGCCGGTGTTTTGGCGGGGTGAAAGAATTCCAATCTCGGAAGCGATGGCCGTGGCTGTCTTGACGTGGTCGCCGGTCAGCATGTGTACCGTGATGCCGGCGTCGCGACATCTGCGGATCGCTGCCGCAGACTCGACTCGGGGCGGGTCATAGAGCCCGGCCAGACCAACAAAGGTCAGTCCACTCTCGGCGCTCGCCCGGCGCGGCATCTTCTCCGCGTCGGACTCGGGAGCTAGAGCTAGGGCCGTGGCATCCTGCGTGTACATGGCAGCATCGACGGGTTTTCTCGCAACGCAGAGCACACGCAGTCCCTCGGCGGCAAGGCTCTCGGCCTTGGCTACGATGTGCACTTTCCGGTCATCATCGAGGTCCATCAGGGGCAAGAGAGCCTCGAGCGCGCCCTTGGTGTACGCGTGGGCCCTGTTCTCTCCGTCCGCATACACGACCGTCATGCGCTTGCACGACGAATCGAAGGGGAACTCGGAGAGAAGACGGTGGCCACCGGTTGCCAGCATGGCGGGCCTGCCAAGGCCGAAGCGCATGGCGAAGACCTGCAGGGCAATCTCGGTGGGCTCACCCATGGCCGTGAAACTGTTGGCCTCGCCGCTCGGCGACGGTGTCACGGTCGCGTTATTGCAGAGGGCTACGGTCTCGAGAAAATTGCGGAGCAGAGCCGACGTCTTTTCGTCGGCATCACTACCACCAGTTACGGGGAACTCAGTGCCGTTCACGCAAACGGTGCCGCTAGCAGGGTTAAAGGGGTGGGTGGTGTTCTGGACCATAACCTCAGTACCGCCAGCCAGCCAGACGTGCTTCGTGACCATCTTGCCTTGGGTGAGGGTGCCGGTCTTGTCAGAGCAGATATTGGTGACGCCGCCGACGGCCTCGAGGGCGGCCAGGCGACGGATAATGACGTTGCCACGCGCCATGGCTCGGGTGCCAAGGGCGGTGGCGATGGTAAGGACGGCGATGAGCGACTCTGGGATCACGGCCACGGCCACGCAGATGCCGTAGATTAGCACGTCGTTCGAGACCTGCCAGCGGCTCACCGAGAACACAATCACGGCGAGCGTGATGGCGAGGCCGAACAGCAGCAGCGCGAACTTGCTCAGCGAGACCTGCAGCGGGGTGCCGTCGAGGCCCAGCACGACGCGGAAGCCGTTCTGGACCCTCGAGAGCAGCCGTCGGAGACCCTTTTCGTCGGGCTTGTCGGTGGTGCCGCGGCGGCCGGACCGCAGGAGCATGGCAATCTTGCCGACCTCGGTCGACATGCCGGTGGCCACCACAATGCCAATGCCGCGGCCCCGCGTGATGGTGCTGGCCGAGTACACCATGTTGATGCGGTCGCCCAGCGGCACGTCGCGGCTCTTGAGGATGGCTTCAGCTTGCTTGCTGACGGGGAGAGACTCGCCTGTCAGCAGTGCTTCGTCAGTGGAAAGATTGATGCTGTGGGCGAGGCGCAGGTCAGCGGGGACGACGTCGCCGACGCCCAAGCGCACAATGTCGCCGAGCACCAGATCCTCAGCGCGGATCGACTCAATCTGGCCCGCGCGGAGGGCCTTGCAGGTTGGGGCCGACAGCGCGTACAAGGCCTGGATAGTCTTCTCAGCGCGGTAGTCCTGGAAGAAGCCCACGACGATGTTGAAGACGATGACGGCGATAATAACACCGCCCTCGATGTAGTCGCTAATGGCGAACGACAGCACCGTGGTGATGACGAGAACGAGGGTCAAGCTATTGGACACCTGTCTTAGGAGAATCGTCCACAGGGATAGCCCCTTAGCACCCTCAACCTTGTTAGGGCCATGGTGCTGCAGCCGATTGGCCGCTTCAACAGGAGCAAGGCCATTTCTGCGCGGTCAGCATTCGCACAAAAAATAAAACCCCAATCAGCCGGTGGTGCGCTCTCATCTCATGCGCTGGCTTACTCGATGTCGGTGCTCAGCAGAGCGCAGACAGCCGGGACCGGGAGGACGTGGGCCGATTCGGGGGCGAGTTTCGGCGCGGGGCCGGAGGCGGGGTCATCGGTGACACTGTCGACGATGGTTCCGGCGAGCGTGGGAGACGCCGACGGCGGAACAGATGAAGATACGGATGCGGAACGTGTGAGGCCACGTATAGGAGGCTCCGTCTGGCCCTCGACGTCAAGTTCGTTCTCTGTCCCCATTCAATAATATGCTCGCCGATGAATCGAAGCGACTTCGTGGGGAAGAAAGAGAGCAGGAAGGAACCCTTTGTACGAAACGGGACGGGCCAGGGCTTATGAATCCCGATCCCTGGAACCGGCGATCCGAAAACGCCCCTCGCACTGCGCAGAGCACGCCACGCCGCGCACCTCCAATCCATGGTTGGGGGAGTCTTGTGGCCAGTGTGGCCGTTTGATGAGTCTTGGGTGCACTTGGCCAACGGCGCCAGCGGCGAGGGTGCTGCACCCAAGCCTGGACGACCGGCGCCAAGGGTCCAATCGTGTTGCAGCGACCTGGACCTGCCTATCACAGCGGTCTTGGCCCCCGCCCAGAAGCCCCCAACCATGCGACGGTGCGGGGTCCGAGTGGCTGTGCTGGCTCCCCAGCAGCTTGGCGGCTTCGAATCCAGTTCTGCCGGCGCAGAACCCCGTCACATGGTGCCCGCGTGCCCACACCCTCAAACAAGTTTGCGGATCGCCCACCACGTCCCGCCCGGGTACGGCACCGTCATCTCAGATGTCTCTCCGTACCGAGATACAAACCAGCGGCGCGGCTCTGCGGCCGTGGCCGACTTCGTTTTCCGATCGGGCCCGGGCACTTTTTTTGCGCCCTCAACAAAAAATGTCCGAGCACGCTCACCAGCAGCTGCCCAGCTTGGCCCTCGCCAACTCTTGCCTCCAGAATGTCGGTGTGCCGGCCCACTAACCCACTAACCCATGTCGGAACATGGCGGCGGCAGACGCACATCCGGCCCATGTTTGCTTCTGTGATGCTAACATTCATCCGGCATGGTCCGAGAAAAAGTCAGCCGCTTCGAGATGCACGCGATGACAACGACGTCCCAGAAACACCCAATGTCCATTCGAGGATTCCGCACGATGTTGATTGTGCAGCGCCTGTTCTGTACTCCTGCCAAGCACTCACCCCGTACCGACAGTCTACACGTGCTCCGCCAAATCTCAGATCCCACCAGCACCAAGTTGAAATCAAATCAAGCATACACCCCAACCTTGGTCATCAACTCCTGCCGGGGCATCTCCAAAATAGCATCCAGCGTCCTCTCGTCGGGAGCGCCCCCCTTGCCGTACGGCTTCTGCAGCAGCTCCCTGATGCGCTCGTACTTCTGACCCAGGGCCTCGGACTCGGACCGCGCCATGTTCTGCTCCAGCCGCTCCAGGTCCTGCGTCGCCTCCTCCCTAATGTGCGGCTCCAGATCGACCCAGATAGCGTGCATGGCCGCGTCGAAGCTCGGCTCCGTCGTATCGTACTGCCGCATGTGCCGCAGCTTGAGGTTCATCTTCACCAACACCATCCATTAGCATCTCACCCCAACCAGACTCTAGGATAAAAGTTGAGGCCCACTCACGCTGTCGAAATCATCGGAAAGTCGTCGGTGTCGCTCGCCACCACGCGCCACGTGGTTCTCCAACGCCGGCGTCAGGACAAGATCCTCGACGATAAGATAGCGGTCGAGCGCCCAGATAAACTCGTTTGGAGCGGGGCGCTCCTCCGGCGCCGTGTGCAGGAGACGCTCGAACGCGCTCCGCACCCGTTTGTGGTCGCTCTTGACGGCCTCGGAGATTTGGGGCATCCTGTTTGTTGATTTGCACTGACCTACTACGCAGGTGGTCGTGATGATTGAGGATGGATGGGGTGGTTTGCCGGCTAGCTGCCCTCATCAGCTTCAAGTTTCAATTGATCGAACGCGCTCGACGCGAAGAGTGGGGTTGGGTGGCGCGATGCGTGACGTCACGGTGACTGACAGGTGACGATGGCAGGCGCGACGGCTGAATGTGGAGTTCGCACCGCGTGGGCGGTTTTGACTTCAAGGGCTCCACCGCTATGGCTTTGCGCGCGCCCACCTATCAGGACTGAAAGCGGAATTGGCTTGGGCGGGAGAGCTACCGGTAGCAGCAAAACTGAACTAGGCGTGCTGCCTTTGTCAAACTCTCGCTTCCGGCAGGTGTCGAGAACAATGCCACTTTCAGCAACCACCCAGCCGCCCGCTTCCGGGGGTTGGGAGAACCGACTGGACGGCCAGTGTCCTGAAAATGGTGCGAATTGCGGTTATGGCCTTTGTCAAGCTGGGAAACCAAAGCCTTGTATTTAGGGAGGGCGCATCCATGCCCAGAGTCAGACCAGTGTGGTTTCAGTCTGTTCCGTTTGAAAAAAAACTTCATTTCGAGCTGTCTTGCGTTACCGCCATCAGAAACCTACACCCCGCGCCCCTGAACCCTCTCAGCTGTCACCATGGGAGGCACCTCGAAAGCCTGCAATGTGATCCTTCGGGTCTGGGAGCTGGTCTGCTCGGCCGTGGTGCTAGGCATCGTGGCCAAGTTCATCAACATGGTCATCCGCGCCGGTGGCCAGAATGACTCGCGCCTGATCTACACCATCATTGTCGCCTCCATCAGCACGCTCTACTCGCTGCTGTTCATGCCGCCATTCCTGTACACCTTCCTGGCCTTCCCCGCGGATTTCATCCTGTTTGTCATGTGGCTCATTGCCTTCTGCCTCCTGGTTACGGTAAGTGATACTTCCAACTGAACACAACTTACACAAACCGCTTGGGATATCGGCTGACAAAATGCCCTTCATAGCGTGTGGCTACCAACACCTGCAACGCTCTGTGGTACCAGAGCTACTGGGGCTACTATTGGGGCAACCCGTGGAACGACGCCTGGGAGTGGGATGAGCCCGGCTGGGGCACCACTACGGTAGGATACGCCGGCTGCTCGCAGTGGAGGGCCGTCCTGGCCTTCTCGTTCATGGCTGCCATCACCTACCTGATCAGCTCCATCCTCGTGAGTGCAGTGCTCCTTTTTCCTCGTCTAACTCGAACCATGACTGATCCGATGACAGGGTTTGATTGTTGTGGTCAAGTACTACGGCGAAGGTCGCAAGAACAGGAAGAACCCGTAAGCACCTCCCAAATCCTTTCGCACTTCCTCTACCCGTCCACCACCGCATCAGATCCGGGTGTGGTACGTAGAAGAGCAAACATAGTTGTTGTTCTAACTCGCGTGCAGAACTATCAGTAACCCCACCCCGGCCGGGCCATACGGAGGGCCTCAAACTTCGCAGGTTCCACAGGCCGCCCCGGCAAATGTGTAGACTCTGGGTTCCGTGCACTGGAGTCATGGGAGACGACAGACAATGCCAGTTAATGGGATGGACAGGGGGGATTGGTGGCATTGTTTTGGTCTTTGTTTGATGTCTTTACCAAATTCGATACGCGTTGTAATATGACGGACTCTCATTGCACGTTTGTTTGCCAGCTTGTGCTTGAACGGGGTTATTCTCCAGGTGTGGCGTCTGAACTTCCCACACCGTGGACTGATAACCATACTTCCAGTCGGCTATACCACCGGCTAGACGTTTTTTCAAGGACTTGAATGTTATTTGGACAGCGTACAAAGTCTTTTCCTGCCAGGTAGGGAGCGCAGGGTGAGTAGCATCCTGAAAAGCTAAAATCAAGCCTTGACCAGGTATATCTGTTTGATCTTTTTTTCACCAGCTCCCACTTTCAATTTTGGTTTCCTCTCCAGAACATCGCACACACACGCAAAAATCCAAGTCATTCGACAGTCTCATCAACGACCACAATCTCGCACATACTACTCAGCCTGTGGCAAGACATTCTGCACACTCAGCAACACGCTGCATCTCACCTTTTTTGAATTATTCAGACTTTCAAACATACCGACCAACGCGACATCCCACATCATCGGATCGCTCCATCGCCAACGTCTTTGCCACCACAAGGCACGACATCGTCACGACAGCAAAAAACCCCACACAAACACACACCACCGCCGCAATGTCTGCATCCCAGGACAGAGCCCCGAACGGCCTCACCATCACATCTCTCGTGCGCGGCGACAGGGACAACGTCTCAGCCCCACTCCGGACAGAACCGCGCCCCTGGATCAACAGCTACAACTTCCTGCCCAACGGCATGCGCGACATCGGTGGCTTCGCCGCGCCCCCTCCGCCCACAGAGCCAACAGCGCTCCCACCGCTATCCTACTTCCCAGCGCCCGGCCTCATCGACGCAACCCTTCTCTACAACGACTCCGCGCGCCACCTGCACGAGGCCCTCAACCCCCCCATCAGCCGGGACAACTTCCTCGCCACCGAAAAAGAAAACATCATCGCTCCGCCCTCCCCCTCCTCCGCCACCGACACCCCACAAATCTCCCTCGCCCGCCGCTCCGCCGAGCACCAAGCCGCCCTCGCCAGCCTCCTGCTCCTCAGCCGCGGCCATGCCAACGCCGCCTCGGACGCGCTCTTCGCCCCCTGGCGCCGCGTCCTCTGCGCGCAATACATCGCCAAGCACTTCCGGCTTGGCGCCGACCGCCACGAAGTCCACACCTTCGTGCCGCTCGCGTTCGACACGCCCGCGCAACGGCAGCGTCGCATCCGACACTTCCGGCGTCGGCGGTTTGCATTCGCCCTTAGAAACGACGAGATCGACCAGCAGGGCGTGCGATTCTTTATGGACGCGAGCGATGAGCAGGTTGAGCGGTACATCTTTGACATGGTGGAGGCATACGGTGGCGCGGACGTGGTGAACTCACACGTCCGGGAGGATAATAAGTTTAATGAGGGGGGAGTGGTGTCGTGGCGCGAGGCCGCGTCGACGCTGCAGGAGGTCAGTGAGAATAATGGAGGGGCGCATCCTGGGTCGGGGGTGTACAGCCAGGAAACGAGGAGGATCACGGGGCGCAAGCCGGTGCAGATTTTGGTGACGACGGAGATGGATCCGCTTGGGGAGCATGAGGAGCGGGAGAGGTTTTTGGAGGGACGCGGGACGCGCGGGGGGCGGAGGCAGCGCAAGCAGCAGAGGAGGCAGGTGATGGCTGCGCCGGCGGTTCGTGCGCCGGCCGGCTTGATGGAGGAGAATAGGCGAGGCCCGAGGAGTTTGGAAAATGGTGGTGAGGAAGGATTGTTGGGAGTTTCGAGGTGGGAGCCAGGGATGGAGGAGTACCGGCCCGTGTTTCGGTGATGGGTTTTGGAGGATTTCGCTAGGTTTGGGGATCATTCCGATCGATGCAGCCTGTATTGCATAGCAGTGTTGCATAGCGGTACGACATATTCATCGTCGCTTTGTAGTCTTCAACATTCTGCACATTGTAATCCGCTGCTTTTGCCTAGAAGTCTTATTTGTGGGTCAGGAGATCTGAAAATGGGATCTCTAGGTCCTGAAGCTTGAAGCCTTCTAACCAACATCATGACCATTTTGTGGTGAAAATTATCCGCTCGCTTATCTCCCGTGGCACCAGATCTTAATAGCCACGCGGTGGCTCTAACGCCGGTCGTACCAAATCTGCAGTAAGACTGTTAGCAGGGGCCAAACGATAGTAATAAGATCTCGTGCAAATTTGCCGTATACATGTTAGTGTTTTGGGCTGGTAAAATCACATCTGGTGTCATAGGAGAGATCATAGACGTTCATCACCGATTGACAAAAGTACCAACTACTCATAAACAGATTCTAGCTATAATAGCCCAGACGGTTTTCGTACATTTGTCGAATAAGAGATTGATTCCAACTCGGTGACCACAAGCAACTTGAACATCCTTTTCCAACACCATCTTTAAAGCAGATTATTCAACAAGCGAAAAAGAAATCCCGAACCTGCCAGAAATAGAGAAAGAGGGTTAAGGACCGCCTGCTCGGCCGCCCATGTCCAACCAGCGATCGCCCTTATTACGGCAATACTGCTCACCGTGGACACAATAGTAGTATGAGCCTCTCCCACCAGAGGTCGGCGACCACATCACATACTTGTTGCCACTATCAGAGGTACCAGAGCATGTGTTGTAAATCCCGTTTTGCACGGTATATGCGGTCTGGGCCTGGTTTTTCCACACGGAAATGGTCTCTCCGTGCTCACCTTCACACTCGTAGTTATTCCCGGTCTCGACGGATAGGTCCACCGCGAAGCCAGCGCTGAGCCACTGGAACGCTGTGGCACCGGCGCTCCACGAAACAGAATAGGACGACGATTTCGAGTTGCCGGCCCGGCATATACCCTGTCCGCATTTCATAGGGAACTGTGTTCAGGTCAGCTGGCCACGCCCTTCTTGGCAAACTGCAAACCGGTGTCTTCGTACGCTTAGCTGCACATTCATGGGATTTTGGTGGGGGTCTCCATCACCGACACGGTATGTGACCTGGCTCCAGATGCCACATGCGCCTTGGCGCTTCTTCAGCGGGGCCGACTCGATGTGGGCGCTGGCGTTATAATCAGCTGGTCCCGCCTAGGATGGACCGCTCTTAAGGCCCGCGAGAACCTGGCCAAGCTGATGCGGGGCGGTAGGGAAGCACGCAGCCAGCCCTCGCTTGCTCACTTGGGACAGCGGGAGCGTCGGGGACACATGGAATGGCGCAGACACCCCACGACTTGGTGGGACTGTGCATGCGACTGCAAGACAGGCCTCCCGCAAGGTTGACGTCCTCGTGGACCAGAAAGCTGGACGAACAAATACTAAGGTTACCCCTGCCGTTTTGGTCAACGTCAAAAGAGATGGGGTTGTCTGGGAAGGTGTCGAGGACGGTGGAGCAGGAGTGACCGTAAAGGGTTGTTCGATCCTTGTCCCAGACTGCAATAGACAAGTCGCCGGTGAGCTTGTCGTACTGGCGCTCGATGCTCAACTCCTTGGCGCCGTTCGAGTTGGCCGTAAGAAGGAAAGGAGCGGAGCCAGAAACGGCCAACGTGAAGAGGGCGGGCTTGACGAGAAAGCGGTTGGACAGCTTCATCGCCGCGAGTGACAATTGATGATTGCTAAGGTGGACAAGGGGTTGGAGACTTGGAATTGGGAGGAAGAGGTTGCTGGGGAAGCTGAGAAGGCATCGAGGCATGCCCAAACCCTCGCCCTTTGCGTCCTTTTTATATTCCTTTGAACCGCATCGATCCTTCCAAGACGGGGCTTTTCAGAACGCCCGGCATCTACCTTGTCTCCTCTCGAGAGGTCTGGAAGAACCCCCGGAAGGCTGAGAAAACAAATATTTCGGGTGTAATTTTGTTAAGAAACAGCCTCGTCAGAGGGGCATGTTAAAGCAGCGCTGATGTCCTGTTAGCAGGCCGAGGTGTCGACGTCACTATTCCAAGAAACGACAGCACTCGCAGCGCCATGCTTCCGCCTTCGAGTAAGTCGTTCTGGTGTCCTGAAACCTTGAAGAGGTCGGCAGCAACAGAACGAATTTGTAAAAGCGCCTTGTAACCATCACGATGGCTTCATCCCGTCCAAGGGCAGACTGCGGCTAAAGGCCGTGAGCTCTGTTGGCTTCTTAGCGATGATAAACCCTCGGTGTTTGAAGCTAGGTATTGCCGACGTCGGTCGGTGGTGCTTGCCGTACCTAGCAGTACGGTAACGGCTCAACTGGTAATTTGTCTGCGGGCCTTATTTCTGCCAAGCCAATAAGTGCTCCCCCTTCCTTGGGTTGTCGAATGATCTTCATGCAAGCTTGACATATAGCCGACTGAGGAGGTCCTACTCATGCCGATGACATGTTTGCCTCTGATTTCGGAGGAAGAACGCCTGGAAAGCAGCCCCGGCAGTCTCTCGATGTGCGAGTCTAAGCAAGCTGCGCCATCCCGGAAACCCAATATATTACGCGTCCTGACCCCTTGCGCGTTCCCCTTACTCCTTTTTCCCGAAGCGCTTTCTTTCTCCCGCCTTCACCGTGACGCCCAAACAGCAACATTTTCTGGCGAGTTGAAGTTTCCTTCCTCAGACTTCTCAAAATCCTTGTTTTACTTCTCACACACCGGTGGCCCGCCCAACCACCGATCGCCACATACAATCATGGCAGCACCCAATGCAACCTGACCCCCAAGCAACGAACTCCTGGATTTCAACGCGCTAGCCATCCCGTATAACATCACCACCGTCTTCACCCCTGGCACTAATGCCTCGGACCCAGACATGACAAGATGCTGCGCGCCAATCCCGTCAAGATTACCAAGCAGTGCTACGTGTGGTGCGAGGTGCCCAAGTCATAGCTGCATAGCAATTCCATGCAGAGCAACATCCAGTCGGATTTTTCCTTCTGTCTTCACATGAATCATACCAGCAAATCGGAGATCAGGGGGGTCATTTGGCTAGTGGAGGTAGTTCGTGGAAGAGGGACATGGGAGTGAAGGGGGCAGTTATTTGGGTGGCGTTGCTGGTTGGGGTATGGGCTGGGTTGCTGTAGGGTTGAGCATGTCCAGTAAGGATGACGTGTAGTTGAGCTTCAGATGTTGCTACGTATTGCCGCGGTCTTTCCTGTGCCATTTAGCATGGCTAACAGCTCCTTTTTACCGCCACTACGACTCGGCGCTAGTTAGGTATATTCTTGTTCTTAGCTGGAGGAGAGGAAGAGAGAGGCACCTGGATTGCAGTTAGTTAGTAGATGTATTAGTAAACAGGGGTGGGGCGGCGGCTTGGTAGGAAAGGACGGGATGGGGGACGCTGAGTTGTAAAAACATGGCCGTCGGTGCTCAGACTTTGTTTCCGCGCTCCATCGTCGCCGATAATGCTGCCCGCTTGCAATCGCCCGCGAGGTTGACCCCTCTGGCTGGGAAGGTCGGCCCCCACTAGCCCCGTTTTGTGGGGCACAATCCCGCGCGCAATCTCCCAATCTCTCCCAAATTACCCCGCCATCGAAGACCCTGACCGCCAGGACAAAGTCAAAAACTTCCTGAGTTGACACTATCTACGCCAGCTCGCCCTCCTACACCCTTTCAGCTCTCCCACACAGAAGCACCTACCTGCGACACCATGGCCGACTCCACCATCTACCGGGCCAGCACCACGGCGCCGGTCAACATCGCCGTCGTCAAGTACGATCTGCCACTACACCCTCCGCGCCCGACGTTTGCTAACCAACCGACTCATGACAGATACTGGGGAAAGCGCGATCCCAAGCTGAACCTCCCAACCAACAGCTCCCTCTCGGTGACGCTCTCGCAAGCCGATCTGCGGACGCTCACGACCGCATCCTGCTCGGCCACGTACCCCGCCGCTGAGGGTGACTCCCTCCTTCTCAACGGCGAACCCTCCGACGTATCTGGCGCACGCGTCCAGGCCTGCTTCCGCGAACTACGCACCCGCCGCGCTGCCCTCGAGGCCGCCGACCCGTCGCTCCCCAAGCTCTCGACCATGCCGCTTCGCCTCGTCTCGGAGAACAACTTCCCCACCGCTGCGGGCTTGGCGTCGTCGGCGGCCGGCTTCGCTGCCTTTGTGCGGGCCATCGCCAACCTCTACGAGCTGCCGGCCTCGCCGTCCGAGCTCAGCCTCATCGCGCGCCAGGGCTCCGGCTCGGCCTGCCGCAGCTTGTTTGGCGGATACGTGGCGTGGCGCATGGGCTCTGCGGCCGATGGCAGCGACTCCATGGCGGACCAGGTGGCCGAGGCGGCGCACTGGCCCGAGATGCGGGCGCTGATCTTGGTGGTTTCGGCCGCCAAGAAGGGCGTCAGCTCCACGTCGGGCATGCAGCAGACGGTGGCCACGTCCGGGCTGTTCCAGGAGCGCATCGCGCGCGTGGTGCCGCAAAACATGGACGCGATGGAGAAGGCCATCAAGGAGCGCGACTTTGCCGCGTTTGCCGAGGTCACCATGCGAGACTCCAACTCGTTCCACGCCACGTGCGCCGACACCTACCCTCCCATCTTCTACATGAACGACGTGTCGCGGGCGGCCATCCGCGCGGTCGAGGCCATTAATGCCGCTGCTGGCAGGGCCGTTGCCGCGTACACGTTTGATGCCGGCCCGAACGCCGTCATCTACTACCTGGAGCAGGACACCGAGGCCGTGGTCGGCACCTTCTACCACGTGCTGGGGGACATCGATGGCTGGAAGAGGGAGGTGCTCAGCGGGCTGAAGCCCACGCTGTCGCTTGATGAGGGCGTCGCCGGGATATTGAAGGCGGGCGTCAGTCGGATCATCCTGACGGGCGTTGGGGAGGGCCCGATCAAAACGGACGAGTATCTGGTGGCAGAGGACGGGACTCCGGCCAAGAGATGAGGCGTCAGGTGCGATGTGGGTTTGACGCGGGTGTTGGTAAACTTGTAGAAAAATGCATGCAAGCGATAATGATGGGTACAGCTAGAGACTGTTCCCGTGCGTGTGCGTGTGCGTCTTCTTGCAGAGGACAGACTACGGGCAGGCCGACAGGGGTGCGGGTGAGATGCCCCTTACACAGTACGTTAGGATGCCAAGCCGGCAGGGGTCCCATCTGGGCGGGAGCTGTGACCACGCGCACCTCCACCGCTCCCAATTCCCCCATCCCCAATTATCAGCCCGCGAACCGCCACCAACCGCATTGCCAGCTGTTTTCTTAGCGACAGCGCGCTGCAGCACCCCGACGGACGGGACCACATCAATGTCGGCGGCACGATGAGCCGGAGCATCTACGACATCGACCCGGCGGGCAATGTGCTCACCACGTACACTGGCACCGACTCGGAGAAGGAGACGCTGCGCAGCGTGAGTTTGGCGCCATCCTATCGCATCCCCCACTCCCCTCCCCTCACGCGATCGCGGCCACAATCCCAATCCCAATCCCAATCCCAATCCCAATCCCGATCCCAATTCCAATCCTAACCTCAAACCCAATTCCCCTCAAGGTTGCTAACCCACCCCTCCCCTCCAGGAAGACACCTCCGTCCCCCTCGCCAAAGCAATCCTCTACGCCTTCCTGCCCGCCGGCTACCCACACACCGTAACCTCCGACTACCTCGCGTACCAAACCTACGACTCCCTACAAGCCTTCGCCTCCTCTATCACCTCGCTCCTCGCCAACCGCGCCGTGCTCGAGGGCCTCGGCGTCGGCGACTCCTCGTCCTCCCCGACCGGCGCGCTGATCCTCAAGATCACGGGCGACACGATCTCTCGCATCGCAACAATTCTTTTCGCGCACCGCATGGGCCAGGCCATCGAGCCGGAGTGCAAGTTCTACCGGTTCCTGGCGGATATATTTAATGATAGTGCGCAGTTTCTGGACCTGCTGACGCCGGCGATGCCGTACCTGCCGAAGGTGGGGGTGATTGTGTCGGCGGGGGTGTTAAGGAGCTTGTGCGGCGTGGCGGCGAATGCTAGCAAGGCGAGTTTGTCGGCGCATTTTGCGGTGACGGGGAACTTGGCGGAGCTGAATGCCAAGGAGGCGTCGCAGGAGACGGTGGTGTCGTTGTTGGGGATGCTGGTTGGGTCGCTGGTGGTGCGGATGGTGGAGGATAAGCAGGTGGTGTGGGTGTTGATGGTGTTATTGGTGGGGGTGCATCTGGCGATGAACTACCGCGCGGTGCGGTGCGTGGAGATGCGGACGTTGAATCGGCAGAGGGCGACGATTGTATTTCGCGAGTGGCTTGATCATGGGGCGGTGCTGACGCCGGCGCAGGTCGCGCAGCGGGAGAGTATCTTGTACCGCGGGCGGGGGAATATTTCCAGTAAGACGGGCGAGTACACGGGGTTTTGTGATTTCGGCACGTATGGCGATATCAAAGGGTGGAATCCGCGGGGGTTCCACCGGTATGAGTTCGAGGCGCCTGGGTATTTCCTGGGGGTCTGGCACCGGGGTGGGAACTTCTACATACGCATTGCCGTCAAGGAGGGGACGACGCGGCCGCTGTCGGCGTGGTTTGATGCGGTGAACCATGCGTATCACTTTGACTCGGCGCTTAAGGACGGGCTGGAGAGCCACTACGAGAACGAGATGCCGTTGGGCTATGTGTCGGAGGAGCAGAAGGGGAGCATCTTTGCGGCGCTTACGGTCGCCGGCTGGGACCTGGATACCAATGCCCTGGAGACGAGGCTGCCCATTCGGGTGCGAGTGGGCGACGGAAAGAAAGGTTTGTGTAGTTCCTAGGTTCTGACGAGGGGTGACGCAATGCTAACATGAATGGTGACCTGACAGGAGCTGCAGTATCAGAGAAGGACCATGCGCATCTTGGGCTCCGGGAGGCGAAACACGACTGAGAATAGATGGGGAGATATTGTTAGAACAGGATTGGCGTGGTTGGGTTTGGGAAAGACGGAAACCGGGGCGGGCAACAACATGCATTACTACACGAGATACCACGCAGACCACAATCTGTGATTTTTTGTCCATGACTTCTCTGCATATAGGTACAATGGAAGATACAATTTTCCTCGTTTACCTCAACGCCGAGTTCCCCCGTCCGTCCTCCCCATCTCTCGAATGAGCGGAGCCTACACGCAGTGGTAGTAATAATACAAAGTTGATACACCTCCCCGGTCTCCATCACCAGGCATCCCCCTACGCCAACCCAACCCCCCTCATCGCCCTCATCTTGACCCCCTCCCACGTGTTCAACTTCGGCCTCACGTCCAAATAGAAATTCAGCTTCCCCGCTCCAAGCCCATCATTCCTCCCCGCATAAAAGTCAATCACATACTCAACCTGCTTCCCGCACCGATCCACCACCCAATCATGCCGATCAAACGGCGCCGTATACCCCAGTAGCGTATTCACCCTCGCTTTGGGCGTCAGCCGCTTCGACTCCCCCGCAAAGCTATGCAATCTCGGCCCGCCACACTCCTTCGTCGCAAAGGGTGCCTCCCACCGCAAGATCTCGGCCCAGGCGCGCTCGTTGACGGCGTTGTGGATGGGCACGACCGTCTTCATGTCCGACGGCGTGGCCGTGTGGCCTTTGCGCTTCATGGCTTCGAAGAACATCTTTTCCGAGGGGTAGATCCAGTTGCCGGTGGGGGAGGCGCCGGTCTCGAGCTCGTTGTTGGCTGGGGCGGGAGCTGGGGCTTCGGGACAGGCGGACGCACCGGGGTTGGAGGAGCGCGGGATAGTGGAGATTTCGCGGGCTTCGCCGAGGGAGGGGGGGCGAGGTGTGGTTGTTGAGGCGGAGGGTTGTTGTTGTTGCTGGCGCGAGAAGGATGGGAGGCGGAGCCAGGAGGACCAGCTGCTGCTGCTGCTGGGTGGCTGGGTTTGGGATTGAGCGGCGGGTGGCGGCGGGGAGGAGGGAGAGGTCGTTGCGGGTGGTGCTGAGGCGCGTGCTTGCTGGAGCCAGGCTTCGCGGGTTTTGTGGTCGACGGGGCATTTCTCCTCGTCGGGGGAGGCGCTCGCGTTTGCGTCCTTCATGGTTGCTAGGTGTGTGGTGGGGTTGGCGCTTTTGGCTGCGGCATGAATCGGGGAGTCGTTCGTAACGAGAACGGTGTCGAGCAGGTCGGTGGTCTGCATTATGGCTGCATTTTAGGTGGTGGTGAGGATGCTGAGTCGAGCTGGCGTCGTGATTGCCAAGGGACGAAATCTAGGGAGCTCGAGCAACGAAATTTCTAACAGCTGGCGGTTTGGCGGCAGGGTCATGACAGCTGAGGATAGCCCCACTTGTTGCTGCGGGAAGCTTCTGTGGGCCCGTGCTGCGCGCCATTGTCGTCACACAACGCGCGATCCCTGACATCGGACGACAGCTCCTGCTGCAGGGATTTCGAGAGTCAGCGCAAGACTCGGGTTTCCTGCCGCAGCTCAGCCGGAACCCAATTAACTGCATCGTCGAAAACCCTTCACAGGCTTCAAGGTCTCACCCAGCAAAAGTCTTTGGTGTGACAGAGGACGTGAAGACGGGGCCGCGGCAAGCCTTACTTCTCTCAAGTGGCTGGCGTACAGGCTCTCACGTCGTGTAAAGCAATGGAACATAACGCGGGCAGTCAGCTACTCGAGCTCGACTTGCGGTCCTGGCCACTAGGTTCCATCATCGCCAGAGACATGCTCATATCAACGGCAGGTCGGTAACCTTCTTTCTCGGTGCCTCTGTAGATAGGAGGCTCCAGCCAAGCAGGACCCCTCCATGCTCTGCATATTTTGGAAGCTTTGGGGAGGGTGTTGGTAGCATACACCGAAAGCGTAGGGCCTGGCGCACGTTGTGACAGTGTCCCAGCCCGACCTGTGTTACAATGGGCCCGGGTGTACTCGAGTAATGGAGAATGCCATGCAAAGATACGACAAGGCCCAGCGAAGACAACGCAAAGCCTTTGACATCGAAAATGGGAGAAGTCCCGAGAACAAGACGGCATCTGCCTCCTCGAGCATGGTAGAACCTTCACTTGGCGGCCAGAGTCTTTGCACACACGAGTTCCTGAAACTTTGACCTTGCGGCGACATGTTCCATGGTAGTCGGGTCTCAACATCTGAGTCTACCTAGGTAGGTACAGGCAGACAGGAGTTGCATGTTCGCTTGGACCGAAATCCAAACCGTCCTCCGAGCATGAGCAACACGAGGATTCAGGTTGATGGACCGGAAGATGGAAGCCCGCCACGTGGAATTTAGGGGAGTGAGTCTGATGGTCTTGTCTCTCAAAGCTAAACGGCCACTTGCACATGCATTCATGACAGCTCTCGGCCCGGCAAAATGTTCCGGCTGCTGTGACAACTCAACTCTGGTTTAGACGAGGATGGGGGATGAAGGAGCAGAAAGCGGAAGAGGGCCGTGCAACTCATGTGCACTTCTTGCTCGTGAGGTGAAGGTTGCGGGTGCTTCCTGATACCCATTGACCTGGAAGTGACACGATCTGGGACCACCGACTCCAGGACCCACACGCCGGGAAACTCGGATGCCATTAGTAAGGCCACCAACCCCGGCGACTACACGCCAGCACCGCCAGCAGGCACAGATAGAGAGGGTATAATGTTTTAATTTTATACGCTAGGCGCCAGCTAGGCTCTCCATCCCGGCATTCGGTCGCCCAACCTCGCTACCTATATGCAGTCTTCCTCGCCCAGCCCGACAGATGCCGGCATCTCAGCTCGGTCTTGAAGGGCCAGGCCCGCCCATGATGTCGTCGTCCACCCATCCCGCCGTTATAAATACAAAGAAAGCCGTAAGAGCCGTTTTTCCGGGTCCCCCGCGCTGCCCCGTAGCGTGGCGCTTCGTTTTAGTCATGATCCGGCGGTCTTTCGTACACAGGACCGACCCTGGTCGTCTTCCGTGGTATCCGTAATATCCGATGTGCGTGACACTCCCCGTCCCAGCGAGACATGTGGGATGTGGATGTCTGCAGAGGGTGGTAGTGGTGGTAATGTCGTGTGCTTCTAGGTCGTCATGGTGTGTTCACAGTTACGCGAACATAGCGGCACCGCCCGTCTCGATGGCCTCGATCTCGGAGAGGGTGAGCGGGGCGCGGTGGAAACGGGCGGGGAGCTCGCTGCGGTCGAAGTAGATGCCCTGGGGCGCGGCGACAGGCCCGAGGTCGGAGCCAGCCTTGCCGCCAATGCCAGCGTTGGCGGCCGTGATGGTCTTGCGCAGCGGCCCAAACTGCTGCGCGTGGTCGCGGTACGAGCTGAAGGAGGTGTGCGACGACTTGAAGTTGGTCGGGAGCGACTGGGTCGGCGACGCAGGATGGGGCTGCGGCGTGTGGTCGACCGAGACTGTAGAGAGAAAAGTTAGTCGCGTGCGAGGGCAGACGGCCAAGGAAAGGACAACGGCTACGCACCAGGGATGGTTCGCTTTCCGAGAAACCTAATCGACGGAGTGCGCTCGGCCTGCTGAGCAGCCTGGCGGAGGACCCGAGTAGCATACATCGTCGTGATGGTTGACAGGATGTTGTGGTGTGTGTGGTGGTGGTTGTGGTCGGTGGGATCGGAAAAGGCCGGGCGCACTGATTTTTCGCGTTTCGGCGATTTCGGTGGGGACGGTCTGCTCGAGCTGGCTGATTCTCCTCGCAACAACGGCTGTCCTGGATGGAATACAGCACGAAATCAGCTCTGGGCAGATGGCGCAAAGGACAGGTCGAAGGAGGAGAATTGGCGGCTGGCGAAGTGGTGAACGAAGCGATGCTTGAGGAACTCCGGAAAGGTGAGCGAAGGGACCTGCGAGATAAATGGCTTTTTCACAAGCTCGACAGTTGGCTGCAGGTTGGGGAAGGTCCCACCAAGAACGAAGGCGCGACCAATCAGCGCTAATGCGAGCTTCTGCCTTGGCCAGGAATCCCGAACTCCGGAGCATGCACGCTGCAGGCTGGCACCAGAAAGCCCGCAGAAAACCACGCCATCGCATGCAACCATCCACCCATATCGCTGCGTCTCATAGGGCTCTTCCCCCCCCAACAGATAACGACACACAGCGCCATTAATGGTGCAGCCAATTGCACCCTCCTGGAAAGCCAAAATGGTTGCAAACAGAGATTTCCACGCGGCCTCGCCGTGGCTTCAATCAACGGCTTCACTTTGCAGAGTTTTTTTCTTTGCTTCACCTTTACCCGTCCGAGACGTGTCTGAAGCGCTCATCTCCGATGCTCGGTGGCTTGCAAGCGCCCACCTCGATCGCCCGAACGGTTTCCCCGGTTCCATCCACAGTGCTGCCTGCCCCGCGCCGGCCCAAGACCGGCGCCCACTGCAAGCTGAGCTGTTACTGTTACCATCACCTCATCGCATGAGGTGATTTGACTTCCAGCAACTGCGGCGCATCCACCCGCAACCCCCACATTGCGCGGTCGCTCGAGCTGCTGCAGGACCAGGGACTCGGCATGAAACCAGTTGATCGCGCGATGCGACTGGTAGGGCGTACCGTACCCCGCTCACATGCGCAATTGCCACACGCAATGTGGGAGGAGATTGCTGTGCTCGGGATTTCCACATGCAAATCGGTCGCCGCCCCGGTGCGGAGTACGTGTCGCACTGGCAGATGGATGCGGATCCACCGGCCTCGATGCGGAGTCGCCTTTGTTGTTGTCGACTGTCTGTCCTCTCGACACCGCCAGGCTCGGCGACCCCTCCGTGGTGGACCACCCGATTCCGGCCTCGAGCACACCGCTGCCGCATCCGGAGGGGATGGTGCGTGCTCCACAGTGCCGACCAACAGGGCCGGCGACACGGTGAAGAACATCCTGCTCCATTCATACCTACGGCACCTAAGCGAGTCCGGTTTATCACTTCGGTTTCTCTCGTTAGGGTCTTGTCTCATTGCATCGCCGACTTCGCGATGTTCTCAAGTCAATTCCCATTTGTGGACTCGGGCTCTCTGTCACCCATCCGCAACTGTGCACGAAAAATGATAACATGACCATTCAGGACTCTTCTTTGGCTGGCAACTTGCTTCAGTATCGATGCCAAGGCCGGAAGGAGGCAAGCCACAATCCTTTGTCGTGGCCGCCCGGGCTGTTGCAGTCAGCCGGCCCACGCATCCCAGCCGCCGAACGGTCTGGAACATGGCGTTCCCGGGCGATGTGATTGGTTCGTTGCTCGCCGTTCCCAATCCTCGACTATCTCTCTGACCCTTACACGGACAAAACCCATCGCCTGATCGCTGCGGGTTTCCGGAGTCTTTGTTCTCTCGCTGTCTCAACACGGAGACTTGGAGGAGATTCATCTTTACTCGTGCCGGGAATAAATACTAACATGGCGACGGTTACGGTGACTACGGCGGTCTCCGTCGTCACATCGGCCGCTTCGGCAACGGTCACGGCGGCGAGAGCCCCCGCGCAGGCCGGAATCTTCGAGGGCCTCAATCTGACAATCTACAATCCCGCCGACCCCATCATTCTGTTTATCATCCAGGTGACCCTCGTAATTGCCCTCACCCGGCTTCTGTACTGGCCGCTGGCCAAGATCCGGGAGCCTCGGGTCATTGTAGAGGTCATCACAGTGAGCAAATTTCCTTCTTCCCGCCGCTGAACTCTGGCTCACAGCCGCAGGGCATCATCCTGGGACCGTCAGTCATGGGACGTATACCCGGCTTCACAGCGTGGCAACGCTAGACATGGCGGTGCCTTTTGGCCTCGGCATTGCCCTCGCCTACGGGCTCTATAACCAGTTCGCCGGCGAGCCGGGCACGGTCCCGGTGTCCTTTGGTGTCTTTGCTCTCTTCATCGGTGTCGCCATCGCCATCACCGCCTTCCCTGTCCTGTGCCGCATCCTCACATCGCTGAAGCTACTCAACACCACGGTCGGAGTCATTATGCTGACGTCGGGCATCGCCAACGACGTCGTAGGCTGGATTCTGCTGGCACTGTGCGTGACGTTGATCAATGCCGGAGCCGGCATCACGGCGCTGTGGGTGCTGCTCATGTCGGTTGGCTCAGTTTGTTTCTTGTGTATGCGGTGTGGCCGGCCTTCATGACCGTGCTGCAACGCACACAGTCTGGAGAACGGGCCGACCGAGGGTGTTTTCGCGTTGACCATCTTCCTGGTGCTCGCGTCTGCCTTCTTCACCAGTGTCATTGGTGTTCACTCTATTTTCGGAGCCTTCATGGTCGGCCTGATGTGCCCACACGAGGGAGGATTTGCCATCAAGCAGACCGAGAAGACCGAGGATCTGACTTCAACCCTGTTTATCCCGCTGTTTTTCGCGCTGTCCGGCATCAACACCAATCTCGCGCTCCTTGACAGCGGTATTGTGTGGGGTTATGTCATTGCCGTCACTGTTGTGGCGTTCCTGAGCAAGATGATCGGCGGCACACTGGGTGCTCGCCTCAACGGGATGGTCTGGCGCGGGTCGTCCACTATCGGCACCCTGATGTCGTGCAAGGGTCTCGTCGAGCTCATCGTGCTTAACATTGGCCTGCAGGCCAAGATCCTCAGCACCAGAACTTTTACCATATTTGCGGTCATGGCGCTGGTCACGACCTTTGCGACTGCTCCGCTTGTCAGCTGGATTGTATCCCCCATGGTACCAGCAGAAGCTGGAGTTGTGGAAGAAGGGGCAAGATTGACTGGGACGACAACCCGATCGTGCCGGCCGACGGCGCAGCTGACAACGCGGTGAAGTACCAACAGGGCGATGCGGCAACTCGGTTGCTAGTCTACCTCCGCACAGATGGCCTGTCCAGCATCCAGTCGCTCGTCTCCCTCTTCACAGGCGACAACAAGCGCAGCATCTCCGACGCCTCGGCAAACTCAACACCGCTCCACGTGCACGGGTGCCGTCTAGTCGAGCTGACAGAGCGTAACTCATCCGTCATGAATGTCTCCAAGATCGAAGAGCATGCCGGTCAAGACCCTATCGTTAAGGCCTTCGGAACCTCAACCGCCGGTAACACCGGCCGCGACGTATTCGTCTCCGGCTAAGTCGCCGTCGTCCTAGATGATTCCTTCGCCGGCGCACTCGCCACCCAAGCCGCCCGCGGCAACAGCGACCTCATCCTCGTCCCCTGGAGCGAAACCGGCACCCTCGCCGAGATGCCCTCCTTCTTCTCCTCTTTCCCCAACATCTCGGACCTCCTCAACGACCCCGGCTTCGCCAGTCTCACCAGCGAGATCTTCTCCGCCGCGCACCCCATCGCCGGCGTGTGCGTCTTCATCGACAAATCCCTCCCTCCTGACCGACCCTCTCCCGCGGCCCCCCTCTCCCGCCAGCTCACCCGCGACACCGCCACCGGTGCCGTCAGCCTCGCCGAGGCGCACGACAACGCCGTCAAGTTCCACTCCGCCGACCGCGGCGGCCCGAAGCTCATCCGCGTGCTCTACACCGGAACCGACGACGACCTGTACGCCGTGCGTCTAGCCTTCTAGCTCGCTCAGAACTAGCACGTCCTGCTTGAAGTCATCACCACCCCAGGACATTCATTCACATTCCCAAACCCCCGCCGGCCCACCCACCCCGTCACCAGCACCTAGCGGTTCCTCGTCTGTGGTATTCGACGGCGGCGCGGTTCTTGGGCCGGTAGCGTCGCGGGTCATTGCGGCGCAGGGGGAGAGCAAGGAGGGCGGTGTCATGACGGCGAGTTTGTTTGTGGTTCAGGCGAGGGGGGCGGCGCCGGCGGTGGTTGGGGCGGGGAATGGGAATGAGCGGGGGAAGGTGGG